>WBZU01000126.1_pt1 | contig 78555 bp, 70 predicted proteins | sample 5204311 | NCBI WGS metagenome assembly WBZU01 (sample SAMN12344359, study PRJNA552823) | activated sludge metagenome | biome: Activated sludge suspended growth; feature: Nitrification reactor; material: Wastewater; isolation source: activated sludge from nitrification reactor of wastewater...
GGGCGCCAACGTCCAGCCCGGCCAGATCGTCTCCATCGGGACGGAGCCCGGCAAGGAGGAGGTCACCCGCGCGATCGCCGCCAGCGCCTACCGGGCCGGGGCCAAGTTCGTCGACGTGACCTCGTTCGACCTGCACGTCAAGCGCGCGCGGATCGAGCACGCGGACCCGGAGACGCTGGACTTCGTGCCCTCCTGGTACGGCGAGCGGGTCCTCGAGCTCGGCCGCCAGCGCTGCGCCCGGATCGGCCTCACCGGCCCCGTGGCGCCGGGGCTCCTCGACGACCTCGACCCGGCGCTCGTCGGCCGCGACAAGCTCCCGTCGCTGCGGGAGTCGGGCGAGGTGGTCAACGACCGCACGACGAACTGGACCGCGCTGCCGTGCCCCACGCCGGCCTGGGCGCAGCTCGTTCACCCGGACCTGCCCGCCGACGAGGCCTACGCCCGGCTCTGGGAGCAGGTTGCCCACATCTGCCGGCTCGACGAGCCCGACCCGGTCGCGGCCTGGCGCGAGCGGATGTCCCGCCTCGTCGAGGTCTCCGGCCAGCTCAATGGGCAGGGCATCGACACGCTGCACTTCGAAGGCCCGGGCACGGATCTGCGGGTGGGGCTGCTCCCGAGCTCGCGTTGGCAGTGCGCGAGCTTCACGACCGCCGCCGGGATTGAGCACATGCCGAACGTCCCGTCCGAGGAGGTCTTCACGACGCCCGATCCCGCGCGGGTCGAGGGGACGGTGCGCTCGACCAAGCCGCTCGTCGTCGGCGGGACGATCGTGCGCGGCCTGGCCATGCGGTTCGAGGGCGGCCGGGCTGTCGACATCCAGGCCGAGGCCGGCGCCGGCACGATGCGCGCGATGTGCGACAGCGACCCGGGCGGCGCCCGGCTCGGCGAGGTCGCGCTCGTCGACCGCGAGGGCCGCATCGGCGCCCTGGACACCGTCTTCTACGACACGCTCATCGACGAGAACGCCGCCAGCCACATCGCCGTCGGCATGGGCTACGCGTTCGCCGTGGAGGACGACGCCGACCGGGCCCGGGCCAACCAGAGCCAGATCCACGTGGACTTCATGATCGGCAGCGACGAGGTCGACGTCACCGCGGTCGCCGCCGACGGGGCCCGCACGCCGGTCCTGCGCGGCGGCGACTGGGCCTTCTGACCTCGGGCGGCGCCCGGCGCCGCTACCCTACGGCCCGCCGCACCACCCTGGAGAGGTGCCGGAGCGGTTGAACGGGCGCGACTGGAAATCGCGTAACGGGGGTCAACCTCGTTCGAGGGTTCGAATCCCTCCCTCTCCGCTTAGGCCGGGCCCGTGCGGCTCGTCGAATCTGCGACGCTGCCGGCATGGTCGACCGCCAGCGCCTGGCCGCCGTCCGCGCCGCGGAGCTTGCCCGGTTCGCCGAGCGCCGCCCGCGCGGCGCCGCCCTCGCCCGCGACGCCGCGGGCATCATGCCGCGCGGCGTCCCCCAGAGCTGGATGGCGCTGCTCTATGACCACCCGCTGCTGTTCGTCGCCGACGGGCGCGGATCCCGGTTCACCGACGTGGACGGGCACGAGTACGCCGACTTCAACATCGCCGACACCAGCGCGTTCTGCGGGCACGCGCCCGAGCCGACGCAGGCCGCGGTCGCCGACCGCCTCGCCCGCGGCGGCCAGTTCCTGCTGCCTGTCGAGGACGCGGCGGCCGTGGCCCGCGAGCTCGGCCGCCGGTACGGGCTGCCGGCCTGGCAGTTCACGCTGGCGGCCACGACCGCGAACGTCGAGGTCTTCCGCCTGGCCCGGTACGCGACCGGGCGGACCGACGTGGTCCTGTTCGCCGGCCACTACCACGGCCACGCCGACGAGCTGCAGGCCGCGGGCGAGCCCGGCGCGACCGTGCCGGAGAACGCCGGGATTCCGCCCGACAGCGTCGCCCACGTGCGCCTGGTCCCGTTCAACGACCTCGACGCCCTCGAGGCCGCGGTGCGCGACGAGCAGGTCGCGTGCGTGCTGGCCGAGCCGGCGATGACGAACAACCAGGGCGTGATCCAGCCGGACGACGGATTCCACGCCGCGCTGCGCCGCATCACCGCGGAGGCCGGCACGCTGCTCGTGCTCGACGAGACCCACACGCAGATCTGCGGCCCGGGCGGGCTGACCGCGCGGTGGGGCCTGCAGCCGGACCTCGTCACGCTCGGGAAGTCGATCGGGGGCGGCGTGCCGGTCGGCGCCTACGGCATGACGCCAGGCCTCCGCGAGACGATGGAGTCCGGCGACTGGATCGCGACCGGCGGGACGCTGCTCGGCAGCGCGCTGCAGATGGCGGCGTGCCGGGCGACGCTCGAGCACGTGCTCGTCGACGGCGCCTACGAGCGGGCGGCGGCGCTCGGGGCCCGCCTTGCGGACGGGATCGAGCGGGTCGCCGCCGGCGCCGGCCTGCCGTGGGCGGCGCACCGGCTCTACCCGCGGTCTGGCTACTCGTTCTCCGGCACCCTCCCGCGCAACGCGGCGCAGGCGCGCGCGGATCTCGATCCCGAGCTGTGGTCGGCCTGGCGCGCCTTCGCCGCCAACCGGGGCGTGTGGGAGGCGATCGACGGGGCCGGGCCGGCGGCTTCGGTGGCGACGGGCGACGCGGACGTCGATCGGTACCTGGACGTGCTGGCCGACTTCGTCGGCGCGGTCACGCCGGCGTAGGCGCGCGTCAGCGCTCGTCGCTGCCGGCGGGCTCGGGCACGGCGAGCACGACGTGGGACCGGGCGACCGATACGAACGGGTGGACCTCCGGCTGGCGCGATCCGTCGAGGACCTCGATCGTGGCGTCCGTGACGGCGATGAACTCCCGCTCGACCGCGTTGAGGAACTCCGAAAGGCGGCTGCGGTAGCCCTCGCGCGGCATGGCGATGGTGCCGCGGATGCGGTGGCGCTCGGTCTCCAGCACGACCCGGTTCGAGATCTGGTCCATCCGGCGAATCTACCGGGGCGCCCGCGCGGGCGTGCCCGCGGGGCGCCGGGCTAGCATTGCGCCTGTGCTGCACGCGGTGGCCGACCCGACGGTGTTCCACATCGAGCTATTCAAGTCCGGGTCCGAGCCCGAGCGTGCCTCGGCGGTGCTGGTCCTCGTCGCGTTCCTCGTGACGTTTGCCTTCATCCGGACGAGCGCCCGGCTCATGCGCAGCCCGAAGGTCCCGTGGTGGCCGGGGAGCGTGACGACCGAGAGCGGCCTGCACATCCATCACCTCGTCTGGGGCATCTGGCTGATGATCATCTCGGGATTCCTCGCCTTCGCGACGGACCTCCAGACGCCCTGGTGGCAGGTGATCTCGATCGCCTTCGGGATCGGCGTGGGGCTGACGCTCGACGAGTTCGCCCTGTGGCTGCACCTCGACGACGTCTACTGGTCGGAGGAAGGCCGCTCCTCGGTCGACGCCGCGATCCTCGCGGCGGTGCTCGGGCTGCTCGTCGTCCTCGGGCTGCGGCCCTTTGGCCTCGACGAGACGGCGTCGGTGGTCGGCACCATCGTGGTGGCGACCGTTCACCTGACGCTCGTGGCGATCACCTTCTTCAAGGGGCGGATCTTCCTCGGGGCGGTGGCGCTGTTCGTGCCGGTCGTCGGGCTGTGGTGCGCGTGCCGGCTGGCGAAGCCGGGTTCGCCGTGGGCGCACAAGCGCTACACCGGCAAGCGCGCCGGGAAGATGGAGCGGGCCGAGCAGCGGTGGAATCCCGGGAAGACGAGCGCCGAGGTCGGGCGCAAGCTCCAGGACTTCATCGGCGGCGTCCCGACCGACGATCTGGAGGCCGGGGGGACGGTGCCAAGTGTCGCGGCGGCCGACGGCGGGCCCCCGGATTCGGAGCGGTCCGGTCCCGCGGCGGCCGGTCCTGCTCCGCGCGGCCCCGGCGACTCGCCTCCGCCCGCCGCGACGTAGCGCCGCGTACCCTGCGCCGATGCCTGCCGGCCGCCCGCGCGTCGCCGTCGTCGGCCACGTCGAGTGGGTCGAGTTCGTGGCGGTGCCGCGGCTGCCGGCGCCGGGCGAGATCGTCCACGCGACCGGCCGCTGGGAGGAGGCCGCGGGCGGCGGTGCCGTGGCGGCCGTGCAGCTGGCGCGGCTTGCGGGCGGCTGTGAATTCTTCACCACGTTCGGGAACGACGCGACCGGCGCGCGCGCCCGGGCCGCGCTCGAGCGCCAGGGCGTGAGCGTGCACGCGATCGACCGGCCCGAGCCTCAGCGGCGGGCCATCACGTTCGTCGACTCGGCCGGTGAGCGGACCATCACCGTGCTCGGGGACCGCCTCGTGCCGGCCGGGTCCGATCCGCTGCCGTGGGACCGGCTCGCCGACGCCGATGCCGTCTACGTCACTGGCGGGGACGCCGGGGCGATCCGGGCGGCGCGCGCGGCCCGGGTGCTGGCGGCCACGCCGCGGGCCAGCGACATGCTCGCCGAGGCCGGCGTGGCGATCGACGCCCTCGTCTTCAGCGGCGGCGACGCCGTCGAGCGGGCGGGCGCGGAGCGCCTTGGGGGCGGGGCGAGCGCGACCGTGGCGACGGCGGGCGCGCAGGGCGGGACGTGGCGTGCGGCCGGCGGCGCGGAAGGCCGCTGGCGGGCGGCCCCGCCCGCGGGCAGCGGCGGGGACGCCTACGGGTGCGGCGATTCGTTCGCCGCGGGCCTCACGCTCGGCCTCGGCCGCGGCGACACCCTCGCGGACGCCGTGTCGCTCGGTGCTCGCTGCGGCGCGGCCTGCCGGGCCGGCCGCGGGCCCTACGGCGCACCGATGCCGGCCCCGTAGCCCGGACGGCCTCGCGGTCCGCCGCCGCCAGGCGTCCGCAGCCGGGGGTACCGTCGGGCCCGATGGGCCTGACGACGATCGACCTCTTCGCCGGGGCCGGCGGGCTGACCGAAGGGTTCCGGCAGGCAGATGCCCTCTGCCTCTACGCCAACGACGCCGACGCCCGCGCCGTGGCGACGTTTCGCCACAACCACCCGGCGACCTGGGCGGAGTGCCGGCCGATCGAGGACGTCGATCCGGGCCGGGTGCGCCGCCGCCTGCGGCTGCTGCGCGGGGACCTGGACGTGCTCGTGGGCGGCCCGCCCTGCCAGGGCTTCTCCATCAACGCGCCGGGCCGGTTCCTCGACGACACCCGCAACGCGCTCTTCCGGCACTACGTGCGCTTCCTCGACGAGTTCGAGCCGCGGGCGTTCGTGCTCGAGAACGTGCCCGGGATGCTGTCGCTCGCCGACGGGGCGATCTTCGAGGAGATCGTCGGGACGCTCGTCGCCCGCGGGTACGCGGTCTCGGCCCGGGTGCTCTTCGCCGCCCACTACGGCGTGCCCCAGGAGCGCTGGCGGCTGATCCTGCTCGGGTCCGAGCACGGGCTCGACCATCCCGAGCCGGCGCACGCCGCCGCCGGTCGCGCGAACTTCCGCGGCGCCCGCTCGATGACGCTCGCCGCGGTCGACGGCCTCCCGGCGCCGGTCACGGTTGGCGAGGCCATCGGCGACCTCCCGCGGCTGCGGGCCGGGGAGGGGGCCGAGGAGATGGCCTACGGCGACGCCCCCGCCAGTCCGTATGCCGCTGCGCTGCGGGCCGGGTCGCCTGCGATCTTCAACCACGTGGCGGGCCGCCTGGCCGCGATCAACCAGGAGCGCCTGCGCCACGTCGGCCCGGGCGGATCGTGGCGGGACATCCCGTTCGACCTGCTGCCCAAGGGGATGCAGCGGGCGCGCCGCTCGGACCACACCAAGCGCTACGGCCGCCTCCGGACCGACGGCCTCGGCGCGACGGTGATGACGAAGTGCGACCCCCACTGGGGCCCGGTGTTCCTTCCGGACCAGGACCGCGCGTTGACCGTCCGCGAGGCCGCGCGCCTCCAGTCGTTCCCCGATCGGTTCCGGTTCCTGGGCTCGCGCGTCGCGCAGTACGAGCAGGTCGGCAACGCGGTGCCGCCGCTCCTGGCGCGGGCGATCGCCGCGGCGCTGGCCGAGCAGCTCGGACCCGGGCGTGCGGAGCCGGAACTGCGCCTGCCGCTCGGGGCCGCGGCCTGAGCGGGCCCGACTCGGGATAGGGTGTCGCCGTGGCCGACGAACCCAAGCCGCCCGGGGCTCCGTCCCTGCTGCCGCGCACCACCCGCCTCTTGGAGCTGGAGTTCGGCGACCAGGACCAGTTCGACGACCCGCACCGCGAGTGGCGCCGCCTGTTCTCGGAGCTGCTTGGCACCTTCCTGCTCGTTCTGGCCGCGGCAGGCGGCGGGCTGTTGCACGCCCAGGGCAAGATCACCCTGTCGGCCGCCGTCGTGGCTCCCGGCCTCACCGTGCTGGCGATCATCCTGTTCATGGGCGCGGTGTCCGGCGCACACCTCAACCCGGCGGTCTCGCTCGCCTTCGCGATGCGTGGGGACTTCCCCTGGAAGCGCGTGCCGGGATACATCATCGTCCAGCTCCTCGGCGCCACCCTGGCCTGCCTCTTCCTCCTTGCCGTGTTCGGGAACGTCGAGCACCTCGGGGCCACCCTCCCGGGGCCTGGCTACCACGACTGGCAGGCGCTCCTGATGGAGATCGCGCTGACCGCGGGCCTGGTCAGCGTCATCCTCGGCACCGCCTCGGCCGCGCAGAACGTCGGCGCGATCGCTGCGCTCGGGGTCGGCGGCTACATCGCCCTCGCCGGCCTGTGGGCCGCGCCGGTCAGCGGCGTCTCGATGAACCCGGCACGGTCGTTTGGCCCGGCGCTGGTCAGCGGCGACTTCACCGCGTACTGGGTCTACGTCGTCGGGCCGCTCGTCGGCGCGGTGATCGCCGTCGGCTTCGCCTACATCCTGCGCGGGCGCGGCGGGGACGCGATCTCGCGCGCGGCGGGCTCGGGCGTGCTGGACGAGGGAAGCCTGCAGCGCCAGAAGCGGCTGTCGGACGCGATCGACGCGGGCAAGGTCGCGCCGCCCGGGATCGCCGACGACGCGCCGGCCGGGGACGACGCGCCGCCGGGCCGGCAGGCGCCCGCCTGACACCAACCTGCGCGTGCTGGCCACGGGGTCGGTGGCGCTGACGCGCGAGAACGGCTGGGCCGCGGGCGCGGCGCGAACCTGCGCGTGCTGGCCACGGGATCGGTGGCGCTGACGCGCGAGAACGGCTGGGCCGCGGGCGCGGCGCGAACCTGCGCGTGCTGGCCACGGGATCGGTGGCGCTGACGCGCGAGAACGGCTGGGCCGCGGGCGCGGCGCGACCGTGTGCGTGCTGGCCACCGGATCGGTGGCGCTGACGCGCGAGAACGGCTGGCGGGGGCGCCCGTCGTGCCCAGCTGGCGCCCCTAGGCGTCGGCGGCGAGGGCCAGCGCCGCGAGGGTGCCTTCGTGCACGGCCTCCTCGGCGCTGCGGGCCCCGAGGCAGTCGCCTGCGCGCGTGACCCGCAGGCCAGCCTCCAGGAGCGGCTCGTATAGCGATCCGTCGGGCTCGCGCCCCGCGGCCAGCACGAGCGTGCCGACGTCCTCGATCACGACCTCGCGGTCGGAGAAGACGTGGCGGCAGCGCACGGCGCCGTCGGTCGCGGCGACGGGCCGGACGTGGTGGACGAGCTCGACGCCCGCCTCGTGCAGACGCCCGAGATACAGGTTGCGCTGGTACTGATGGACGTGCTCGGCGAGCGCGAGCCCGCCGCAGGCGAGCCGGACCTCCGCGCCGCGCGCCGCCAGCGCTTCCGCCGCGATCATCCCGGTCCAGTCCGCGCCCCAGTCCCAGACCACCACCGGGCCGTCCGGCACCCCTGCCCCGATGGCGCCGAGGACGTGCCAGGCGTCGACGATGGCCGGGGCCCCGTCGCCGATCTCCAGCGGCGGCGCGTGCGGCGATGCCCCGGCGGCGAGGACGACGTGGTCGGGCCGCTCGGCGACGACCGTGTGGACCGTGGCCTCCGTGCCGAGCCGGACGTCGGCGTCCGCCGTCCAGCGCTCGAGGTTGGCGATCATCGCCTCGGCGATCTCTCCGTGGGAGGGCCCGTTGAGCGCCCGGCGCCACTGCCCGCCCAGGCCCCCGGCCCGCTCGAACAGGACGGTGCGCCCGGGGCCGGCGTAGCGGGCGGCGGCGCAGCCGGCCGGCCCGCCGCCGATCACCACGACCGTCCGCTCGGCGGGCGCGGGCCGGGGCAGCGTGCGCTCGCGGCCGGTCCATGCGTTCACGGTGCAGTTGATCGGGGCCCCGGCGTGGTAGTGCCCGATGCAGGCCTGGTTGCAGCCGATGCAGCGGTCGATCTCGGCAGCCCGCCCTGCGGCCGCCTTGTTCGGCAGCTCCGGGTCGGCGATGAGCGCGCGCGTCATGCCGACGGCGTCGGCGTCGCCGCGGCGGATGATCAGGTCGGCCTCCTCGACGTCGCGGATGCGCGTCGTGGCGATGACCGGCAGGCCGGTGGCGGCCCGGATCGCCGCCGCACCCGAGACCACGCCTTCTGAGCCGAGCGGCGCCGGCGGGGCGATCCACATCGAGCCCCGGTAGGTCGAGCTCGAGCCCATGGCGATCGAGAGGTAGTCGACGAGCCCGAGGCGCGCGACCTCGGTGACGACCTCCAGCGTCTCGTCCGCCGTGAGGCCGTCGGGCGAGATCTCGTCCGCCGCCATGCGCAGCCCGACGATGCGGTCCTCCCCGATTCCCTCGCGCATGCGCTCGAGCGCTTCCACGAGGAATCGCAGCCGGCCCGCCTCGCCGCCGTAGGCGTCGGTGCGCCGGTTCGTGTGGCGGGAGAGGAACTGGGCCGGCAGGTACCCGAGCCCGGCCAGGAACTCGACGCCGTCCATCCCGCCCTCGCGCGCGTAGGCCGCGGCGGTGCGGTGGCCGTCGATGATGCTCGCGATCTCGCCGAGCGTGAGCGCCCGGGGCTCGGCGTGGTAGCGAGCCGTCGGCACCGCCGAGGGTCCGACCGCGGGCGGGCGGGTGCCGCTGGTGATCATCTCGCGGCCGCCGTGGTTGAACTGGGCGATCACCCGGGCGCCGTGGGCGTGGACGGCCTCGGAGATCTTCCGCCACGCCGGCACGATCTCGGGCACGAAGCCGGCGATCGTGTGGGGGGTCAGGCGTCCGGACGGGTCGACCGCCGTCGACTCGACCGATACGAGCCCCGCACCGCCGCGGGCCCGGGCCTCGTGGTAGGCGGCGAGGTCGTCGGTCGGGATGTTGTCGTGGACGAGGCTGGTCTGATGCGACGTCGAGACGATCCGGTTGCGCAGCTCGATCGGCCCGAAGCGGACGGGGGAGAGGAGCGCGTCGAGCGCCATCAGGCCCGCCCGCTCTGGGCGGGCCCGCGCACGGAGGCCGGCGGCTCGACGCCGAGCGCCGCCGCGGCCGCGCCGCGGCCGGTCCGCACCGCGCCCTCCATGTAGCCGCACACCCACTGGTCCGAGCCGCAGACGTAGAACGGCGGCGCGTGCGTGCCGTGGAGCGGGCCGACCGCCATGACGTCGCCGGCCCGCCACTCCGTCACATAGCCGAGCGTCCACGGGTCCACGCCCCAGCGGCGGATGAAGAAGTGCTCGGGCGCGGCCACGCCCGGGCCGAACATCTGGACGAGCTCGGCGACCACGTCGGCCTGGAGCACGCCGTCGTCCGGGGCGGCGAGCAGCGCGGCGAGGCGGTCGGGGCCGCTGAGCATCGAGAGCAGGCCCGCGGCCTGCGGCCAGGCCGATCCGATGAGCCCCTCGGAGTAGGCCAGCCCGCTCGCGCCGGCGTCCGCCCAGGGCGAGCCGGCGTAGGCGGCCACGAGCTTGACGGCGGTGGCGCTCCGCTGGCGCCGCAGCGAGGCCACGCGGGCGTCAGGCACGCCGTCGATCCGCACCTGGCGCAGCGGCCCGACCGGCAGGGCGCAGATCACGGCGTCCGCCGCCAGATCCTCGCCGCCGACGAGGGTGACCGTGCAGCCGCTCTCCGCGACCTGCACGCGCTGGACGGGGGCCCCAAGGCGCACGCGCTCGCCGAGCTCGGCGGCCATGCGCAGGGCGACGGTGGCCGAGCCCTCGGCCACCTTCAGGCCTTCCCAGACCTCGTCGTCGTAGTAGCCGGTGGCCCCGGCGGCGGCGACCTTGCGCAGCTCGGCCAGCAGCGAGGCGCGCTCGGCCGAGCCGTCCGCAAGGCCGAGGTGGAAGAGCTCGCGGCGGCGCACGACCTGGGGCGGGGCGCCCGCGGCCCGCAGCCAGTCGGCGAACGTCGTGGCGTCCAGGCGGGCGGCGTCGGGGTGCGCCCACGGGTCGGCCGGGTCGACCGTGCGGGCCAATGCGAGGAACTCCTGCTCGATCCGGTCGTGCTCGGCTGCCTCGGCGGGGCCGAGCATCGTGCCGCGTCGCACGCCGTCGGCCAGGCTGAAGACCTCCTCGCCCTCAAGCTCGGTGTAGGACGTGACGACGGTGAGCCCGAGCTCCTCGGCCAGGCCGAGGTAGGCGTGCTGGAAGGGGCCGGTGAGCTCGCCGCCGAGCTGCACGAGGCGCCCGTCGGGCAGCGTGGCCTGCTCGACCCGGCCGCCCGGCCGGTCGCGGGCCTCGACGACGAGGACGTCGGTGCCCGCGCGGGCGAGGTCCCGGGCCGCCGACAGTCCGGCGAGGCCGGCACCCAGGACGATGACGTCGTGGCTCATCCGGCGGCCTCGGCCGCGGCGGGCACGGGCGCGGGGCTCGTGCCGCGGCGGGCGACGGCGTCGACGGCGATCGCGCCGGACTCGCTCACGATCACGGGATTGAGCTCGACGAGGTCGAGGCCCTCCGCCAGCAGCGCCGCGCCGGCCGCGGCAGCGAGCCGGGCCGCCGCCTCGACGTCGAGCGGCGGCCGCCCGCGGCCGCCCGTCAGGAGCGGCGCGCCCCGCAACGTCCGGATCGCGGCGGCAACCCGCTCCGCGCTCGCGGGCAGCGGCACCACAGCGGCGTCGGCGAGCAGCTCGGTCCAGGTCCCGCCGAGGCCCACGACGAGCGCCGGAACGACCGCGTCGCGCCGGGCGGAGACGAGCAGCTCGACCCCCGGCGCCGCCATCTGCTCGATGAGGATCTCGGTGCCGGCGGGGAGTTCGAGGCCCGCCAGCCGCTCGTAGGCGGCGCGCACCGCGGCGGCGTCGCCGAGATTCAGCGCGAGCGCACCGGCCTCGGTCTTGTGCTGCAGCGCCGCGGAGGACGCCTTGGCCGCGACGGGGAAGCCGAGCTCGGCGGCGGCCGCGGCGGCGTCGTCGGGGTCCCGCACGATCCGTCCGGCGGACACCGCGACGCCGTGCCCGGCGAGCAGCGCCTTGGCGTCGTGCTCGGCGAGCCAGGCCCCGTCTCCCGCCGCGGGCGACCGCACGGCGGCGGCGATCTCGCGCAGGCGGCCCGGGTCGGCCGGCTCGATCCGCAGCGCCCGGGTGGCCCGCAGCCCGGCCTCGAGCCCGGCGATCGCCGGAATGCCTGCGTGCAGCAGCTCCCCGGCGGACTCGTCGAGCAGCAGGTCCGGGAGGGTGGAGCACACGACCGTCGGCACCGGGCTGTCGACCGCGCCGGCCAGGATGCCGGAGCGCACGAGGCGCCAGGACTCGGCGGCCCACCCCTCGATGCCCGGCGGCTCGTCGTAGATCACCAGCACTTGGCCGATTGCCGGATCGGACCCCATCGCGCCGACCATCTCCTTCAGCGGCTCGATCTCCCCCCAGATCTGCGCCGTGTAGTCCAGCGGGTTGGCCGCCGTGGTGCCGGGCGGGAGGACGGCGTCGATGCGGGCGGCCGTCTCCGGGGCGATCGGCGGGAGGTCGATGCCGAGTGCCTCGGCCTCGTCGGCCGCCATCCCGCAGTCCCCGCCCGAGCACGTCACGACCGCGACGCCGCCGCTGGCCGCCCGGGCCGGCGTCGCCAGCGCCTTGGCCAGCTCGAGCAGCTCGTGCAGGTCGGTGGCCCAGGCGGCGCCCGCCTCCTCCACCAGCGACCGGAACACGCGGTGGTCGCCCGCAACGGAGCCCGTGTGGGCCGCCGCGGCGCTCGCGCCGACCGCCGAGGCGCCGACCTTGAGGATCGCGACCCGGACGCCCGCGTCGGCGCAGCGTGCCAGCGCGTCGCAGAGGCGGTCGCCGTCGCCGTCGGACTCGAGGAACAGCGCGACCGAGCGCAGGTCGGCCTCGTCGGCCAGCGCGTCGAGGAAATCCACCGCGTCGAGCACGGCCTGGTTGCCGCACGAGACGACCGTGTGCAGCCGCAGCCCGCGGCTGGCGCCGAGCGCGTTCACCGCGACGTTGCCGCTCTGCGCGATGAGCCCGACCGGCCCGGCGGGGACGTCGCGCAGCGCGTCTCCCCACAGCGCGACGCGCCCGTGCAGCCGAACGATGCCGTCGCAGTTGGGGCCGCAGACGGGGAAGTCGTGAGCCAGCGCGGCGGCCCGCAGCTCGGCCTGGAGGTTCGCGCCCGCGCCGGTCTTGTCCTCGGCGAAGCCGGCGGCGTAGACGACGGCGCCGCCGCAGCCGGCGGCCCCGGCTTCGGCCACGAGACCGGGGACGGCGCCCGCGCCCACCGCGATCACCACGGCGTCGGCCGGCTCCGGCAGCTCCGCGAGTGAGGCGAAGACCTCCCGGCCCCGCACGACCCGGTGCGTGGGGTGCACGCCCCACACCTCGCCGGGAAAGCCCGCGAGCTCGAGGTTGCGCAGGGTCTCGTGCGCGTAGGTGTCCTCGCGCGGCGTGGCGCCGACGACGGCGATCGTGCGCGGATCGAGCAGGCGGGAGAGGTCCATCGGCTAGTGGATGATCGCCTCGACGCCGCGGCGCTCCAGGCCGCGGGCGACGATCACGCGCTGGATCTCGCTCGTGCCCTCCCAGATGCGGTCGACCCGCAGCTCGCGCAGCAGGCGCTCGGCGACGTTGCGGCGCATGTAACCGCGGCCGCCGAACACCTGGAGGGCGCGGTCGGCCACCCGGAACGCGGTCTCCGAGACGAAGAGCTTGGCCATCGAGGCCTTGGCGTGGACGAGGCGGACGTCGGCGCCCGCGTCGGCCAGCCGCACGGCGTCGAGCGTGAGCGTCCGGGCCGCGGCCGCCTCGGCGGCGCAGTCGGCGAGGGGGAACGCGACGCCCTGGTAGTCGAAGATCCGCTGCCCGCCCTGCTCGCGCTCGATCGCGAAGGCCGTCGCCTCCTCGATCAGGCGCCACATCGATCCGCAGCCGCGGGCGGCGATCCCCATGCGCTCCTCGCTGAACCAGGCGCGCTGGAGGTCGAGCCCCGCCCCGATCTCGCCGACGACGGCGTCCCGCGGGATCTCGACACCGGTGAACCGGACCGCCGGGTGCCGGTGCGGATAGGTGTGCATGAAGTCCGGGTCGTCGACGATCTCGAGGCCGTCGGCGTTGCGGTCGATCAGGAACAGCGTCGGCTGCGGGCCGCCGTCGACGAGCGCCGAGGCCATGACGATGTAGACGCCGCAGTCGCCGCCGTGGGTGACGAACCACTTCTCGCCGTCGATGCGCCAGCCCTCGGCCGTCGGCGTGGCGGTCGTCGCGATGCCGGCCGGGTCCGACCCGGCGTCGGCCTCGGTGACCGCGTAGGCGTCGGCGTAGTCCCACTCCAGCTCGCCGGCGAGCGCCGGGCGCAGGTAGCGGTCGATCTGGGCCTCCGAGGCCGAGCCGAGCACGTTGTAGGCGCCCGGGATCACCCAGTAGAGGCCGTTGGTCGAGCGGCCGAACTGCTCCTGCACCAGGAACCACTCCATCCGGCTCCAGCCCTGCCCGCCGTGCTCGGGCCGGTGCAGCCCGCCGTTCAGGCCGGCGGCGATTGCCTCGGACCGGATGCGGGCCCGCAGCTCGCGCGGCATGCCGCCGCGCGGCCCGCGCTCCTCGGCGGCCTCCTCCTCGGGGATCAGGATCTCGTCGACGAAGCGGCGCGCCCGCGCCTGCAGGTCGCGCTCGGCCTCGGTGAGGCGGCTGTCGGAGGGCACGGCGGTGGTCGTCATCGGGGTCCTCTGGGCGTGGGGTGGGGGTGCGGGTGCCGCGCTACTGCAGCATCTGGGCGACGCCGCGGCGCTCGAGGCCGCGGGCGACGATGAGGCGCTGGATCTCGCTCGTGCCTTCCCAGATGCGGTCGACGCGCAGCTCCCGCAGGAAGCGCTCGGCGACGTTCGTGCGCAGATAGCCGCGGCCGCCGAAGGCCTGCACGCAGCGGTCCGCGCAGCGGCAGGCGGCCTCGGAGACGAACAGCTTCGCCATCGAGGCCTTGCCGTGCAGCAGCTTCGGATCGGCGCCGTTGTCGGCGAGGCGGGCGACCTCGAAGGCGAGGAGCCGGCCCGCGGCGGCGTCGGCGGCGGAATCGGCGAGCGGGAAGGCGACGCCCTGGTAGTCGTAGATGCGCTGGCCGCCCTGCTCGCGCTCGCGGGCCCAGGCCGTCGTGTCCTCGAGCAGGCGCAGCATCGAGCCGACGCCGCGGGCGGCGATCCCGAGCCGCTCCTCGACGAACCACGCCTGCTGGAGCGCGTCGCCCTCGCCCACGCCGCCGATGACGGCGTCGCGCGGGATCTCGACGCCGGTGAACCGGATGGTCGGGTGGCCGTGCGGGTAGTTGTGGGTGAACGGCGGATCGTCGACGAACTCGATGCCGGGGAGATCGGCGTCGACCGCGAAGAGGGTCGGGAGCGCCTGGCCGTCCACGAGCGCGTTGGCCACGACGATGAGGACCTTGGCGACGTCGCCGGAGGTCGCGAACCACTTCTCCCCGTCGATGACCCAGCCGCCCTCGGAGGGGCGCGCAACCGTCTCGATCTGCGAGGGATCCGAGCCGGCGTTGGCCTCGGTGACCGCGTAGCAGTCCTGGGACTCTCCGCGGATGCCGGGCTTCAGGTAGCGCTCGATCTGATCGGGGCTGGCCGCCGACCACACGTTGTACGCGTTCGGGATGTGCCATGAGATCGCGTTCGTGGACCGCCCGAGCTGCTCCTCGACGACCCACCACTCGACGTGGCTCCAGCCCTGGCCGCCGTGCTCGGGCGCGTGAAGCCCCCCGTTCAGCCGCGCGGCGATGGCCTCGCGGCGGATGCCGGCAACCGTCTCCTCGGGCAGCCGGCCCTGGGCGAGTTCCGCCGTCTCCTCGAGCGGAATCAGGACCTCGTCGACGAAGCGTCGCGCGCGCTCCTGCAGCTCGCGCTCGGCGTCGGTCAGCTCGATGAGCCCGGCGGCGGGCCCGGTGGTCGTCACGGCGCTGGTCATGCCTCTCCGTCTGCTGCAGGGACCCTCGGTCGCGCGGCTGTCGAGCAGGCTCGGTCGGGCCGCGCGAAACACGGTACCATGCGGCTGACTACAAAGTCAGGACCGGTCGGGCGCTGGGAGGCGACCTGGCTGGAGGGAGAGGAGAGCGCTGAGTCAGAAGGATTCCCGCGCGGACGCCGTCGGCGCCGCCGCGGTTCCATTGCCTGGCCCCGAGGCCGGCGGCGACCCTGCCGGCGACGGCGGCGCGAGCGCCCGCGGGCGCATCCTCGAGGCGGCGTGCGACCTCATCGCCGCCGAGGGGCTCGATGGCGTCCGCATCGCGCGGATCGCGAACGCCGCGGGCATCTCGACCTCGCTCATCCACTACCACTTCGACACGCGCGAGCGGCTGCTCGAGGAAGCGATCGACCACTCGTTCGACCGCGCCGCCGGGGTCTTCCAGTCCGCGGACGACGACCGCGAGGAGGCTGCGGCCGCCGGGTCCTCCGCGCGCCTGCTCGCCGACCGGATCGACCAGTGCCTCCCGCAGCCCGGCGTGCTGGAGCGCGACTGGCTCCTGTGGTGGGAGCTCGACCTGCGGGCCGTCCGCAGCCCGGAGCTGCGCCCGGTGGCCGCCCGCCTCTACGGCCGCTACCACGACTTCCTCGCCGGCCCGATCGCGACCGGCGTGCAGAGCGGGGAGTTCGGCCCCTGCGATCCACGCGAGGTCGCCGACCTCGCCATCGCCCTGATCGACGGGCACGGCGGCCGGGCGCTCATCGACGATCCGGAGATGCCGATCACGCGCGTGCGCGCACTCATCGGGGCCATGCTCGCGCGCGAGCTCGGCCTGCCCGAGCCGCGACTGCCGTTCCGGCGCCTGCCCGCCTCGGCGAAGGCCGGGCCATGAGCGCCGCCGTCGCTGGCGCCCGGCGCGCGGGACGTGAGAGTGTGGTTCATTGCGACGAGGGCCGCCCGGGGTGCGGCGGCCGATCGGACGACCAAGACAAGGGGAGTGCCAGATGACCGATCCGTTCATGCGACCCACCCGCCGCCGTGAGTTCCTCCAGGCCGGCGCCGGCCTGGCGCTCGGCGCCACCTCCCTGGGCGCGCTCGGCTGTGGCGTGAACAGCGGCTCGGCCGGCAGCGAGAAGTCGACCGAGAAGGTCGTCAAGGCCAAGCCCGACGGCGATCTCATCTACTTCAACTACTCGGACTACATCGACCCGGGCGTGGTGAAGGCGTTCGAGAAGGAGTACGGCGTCAACGTCCGCCAGTCCTACTTCGACTCGATGCCCGGCATGTTCTCCAAGCTGCGGGCCGGCAACCGCTACGACGTGATCTTCCCGACCCAGGAGTACGTCAGCCGGCTCATCCGCGGCAACCAGCTCCTCAAGCTCGACCAGGATCAGATCAAGAACGCGAAGTACATCAACCCGTTCTTCACGAACCCGAAGTACGACGAGGGCTCGGCGCACACCGTTCCGTACACGATGTACACGACCGGGATCTGTTACCGCACGGACAAGATCAAGAACATGACGGGCTCGTGGTCAGACCTCTCGAACCCCGAGGGCAAGGGCCGCACCTACATGCTCGACGACTTCCAGGAGTGCATCGGGCAGGCGAACTACCTCAACGGGTTCCAGCTCAACACCGAGGACCCCGACGAGCTCGCGAAGTCCAAGCAGACGCTGCTGAAGCAGAAGCAGAACCTGCGCGCCTACTCGACGAACGACATCGTGAACCTGTCGAGCGGCAACGCCTGGATCCACCACGCCTGGAACGGCGACGTGGTCAACGTCCGCAACCAGGTCAAGAACCCCGAGGACTTCAAGTACCAGACGAACAAGGAGGGGATCCCGGTCGGCTCGGACACGATGGCGATCCCGGCCAACGCCCAGCACCCGGGCACGGCGCTGCTCTTCATCAACTGGATGCTCGACCCCGACAACGCGGCGAAGAACATCGCCTACATCGGCTACCCGATGCCCAACGACGGGGCCAAGGGCGCGTTCGCCGAGCTGGTGAAGGACGACCCGTCGATCGACGTCACGACCGAGGACCTGCAGAAGGGCGACCAGTTCGTTGACCTCTCGCCCAACGGCCGCAAGGAGTGGGACCGCGTGTGGACCGAGGTCCGCGCCGCCTAGCCCGACCGTGCGCCGGCGCGACTTCTATCCGCGGTTCCTGCTGCCCGGCGGCGTCTGGCTGGTCCTGTTCTTCGCCATCCCGCTGGGCATCACGGTCGCGCTGTCGTTCGGGTCCAATGACGAGCTCGGCAACGCCGTCTACGGGTGGAACCCGCAGAACTACGCCGACGTCTTCGACCCGCTGTTCCTGCCGGTCCTGCTGCGGTCGGTCGGCTTCGCCTTCGGCTGCGGCCTGCTCTGCCTGCTGATCGGCTACCCGGTCGCGTACTACATCGCCCGCTACGGCGGGCGGCGCAAGCATGTGCTCATCGGCCTGGTCGTGCTGCCGTTCTTCATCAACTACCTCGTCCGCACGTATGCCTGGGTCGCGATCCTCTCCGACGAGGGGCTGCTCAACGGCGTGCTGGGCACCAACATCCAGTTCCTCAACACGCCGGTGGCGGTGATCGGCGGCCTCGTGTACGGCTACCTGGCGTTCATGATCCTGCCGATCTACGCGTCGCTGGACCGCATGGACCCGGCACTCATCGAGGCGGGCAAGGACCTGTACGGGACGCCGTTCCAGACGTTCCGCTATGTCACGTGGCCCGCCACGTTCCAGGGCGTGCTGGCCGGTGCGGTCCTCGTGTTCCTCCCGGCGGTGGGCGACTTCATCTCCGCCGAGCTGCTGGGCGGGACGGAGACCTACATGGTCGGCAACCTGATCCAGCAGCAGTTCTACGGCGCCGACAACTGGCCGTTCGGCGCCGCGCTGACCATCGTGATGATGGTCTTCCTGATGTTCTTCATGGTCTTCTACCTGCGCTCGGCGGCGAAGGCCGCCCGGGCCGAGGCGGTCGCGTGAACACCCCCGCCGCCGCCGCCCCGCCGATTCCGCCCGCGTCACCGGTGCCGGCCGACGCCGCCGTGAAGCCGGCCAAGGCCTTCTACCGCCCCCGGTTCCTGAAGGTGTTCACCGGCCTGGTCTACCTGTGGCTGTTCGCGCCGATCGGGATCGTGATCCTGTTCTCGTTCAACACGACGAAGTCGCTCCAGCAGTTCCAGGGGTTCTCGCTGAAGTGGTACGAGTCGTTCTTCCAGGACGCGACGCTGAAGTCCTCGCTCGTGGCCTCGCTGGAGATCTCGCTCGTCGTGATGGCCGTCGCCACGATCCTGGGGACGACGCTCGCGCTCGGCCTGGTCCGCTCGCGCGCGCGCTGGAGCACGGGCGTGAACATCCTGATGCTGGTCCCGCTCGTGACGCCGGAGATCGTGGCAGCGGCCTCGTCGCTGCTGCTGTTCTCCCAGCTCGCCTGGCCGCTGTCGCTGGGCACGATCATCATCGCCCAGATCACGTTCTCGATCTCGTATGTCGCCGTCGTCGTCCGGGCCCGCCTGACCGGGCTGAACCGGGAGGCCGAGGAGGCCGCCATGGACCTGGGCGCCACCCGCTTCCAGGCGCTGCGCCTCGTGACGCTTCCGGCCCTGTGGCCGGCGATCATCGCGTCGGGGCTCCTGACGTTCGTCCTGGCCTTCGACGACTTCGTCATCTCGTTCTTCACCACCGGCGAGTCGCCCCAGCCGCTTCCGGTCCGGATCTACTCGGCGATTCGCACGGGAATCTCGCCGACCATCAATGCAACCGGGACGATCATGATGGTCGTCTCGCTGGCGATCATCATCCTGGCCCTGTTGCTCCCCCGGTTCTTCGGGCGCAAGGAGAGCGGGCTCGACGTCCTGACCGCGGGGGAGGTAGGCAAGTGAGCGAGCATGCCGAGGCAGTGAACGAGGCCGCCAGCGGGGGCGCGCCGGCGCCTGGCGCTGCCGCGGCGGACGAGGCGGTGCGCCTCGAGCACGTGACGAAGAAGTTCGGGGATTTCACGGCGGTCGATGATCTCGACATCGCGATCCGGCGCGGAGAGTTCTTCTCGCTGCTCGGGCCGTCGGGCTGCGGGAAGACGACGACGCTGCGGATGGTCGCGGGGTTCGAGCAGCCCACGCAGGGCCGGATCCTGCTCGACGGGGAGCCGGTCGAGACGGTCCCGCCGCACAAGCGCCACGTCAACACCGTGTTCCAGAGCTATGCGCTGTTCGAGCACCTCGATGTGGAGAACAACGTCGCCTTCGGGCTCAAGCGCCAGAAGGTCGAGAAGTCCGAGATCACCCGGCGGGTCGCCGAGGCGCTCGAGCTCGTGCAGCTCGGCGGCCGCGGGGCGTCGAAGCCGTCGGAGCTCTCGGGCGGGCAGAAGCAGCGGGTGGCCCTGGCCCGGGCGCTGGTGAACCGCCCGTCCGTCCTGCTGCTCGACGAGCCGCTGGGCGCGCTGGACCTCAAGCTGCGCAAGCAGATGCAGGTCGAGCTCAAGTCGATCCAGCGCGAGGTCGGGATCACGTTCATCTACGTGACCCACGACCAGGAGGAGGCGCTGGCCATGTCGGACCGGATCGCCGTGATGAACGAGGGCCTCGTGCAGCAGTGCGGCACGCCTGAGGAGGTCTACGAGCATCCCCACAAGCCCTTCGTCGCGGGGTTCATCGGGATCTCGAACCTCATGGAGGCCGTCGTCGAGGCCGGCGGCGTGCGCCTGCCCAACGGCCAGCTCTGCCCGGCGCCGGTTCCGGCCGACTGCCCGGCCGGCACGGCGGTCCACATCTCGGTCCGACCCGAGAAGATCTGGCTCGGCGAGCACGAGCCCGGCATGGTCACCCTCGAGGGGACGGTCGCCGAGCGCGTCTACGTCGGCACGACCACCCAGGTCATCATCGACCTCGGCGCCGGCGCCCGGATCGTCGCGCTTGAGCAGAACACGGCCCGGTCCCGGAGCGACAACCGCTGGGAGCCCGGCGACGCGGTGACCGTCGGCTGGAAGCCCGAGCACGCGCTGGTGCTGCGGTAGGGCGCGGCGCTTCGCAGGCCCGACACCGGCTGCCACACCGGCGGCGCGCGTTCTGGTGCGCCTGGGCCATCGGATCGGTGGTTGAGGCGCGCAGGTTTGGGTCGGGGGCGTGCGGCGCGCGTTCTGGTGCGCCTGGGCCACCGGATCGGTGGTTGAGGCGCGCAGGTTTGGGTCGGGGGCGTGCGGCGCGCGTTCTCGTGCGCCTGGGCCACTGGATCGGTGGTTGAGGCGCGCAGGTTGACCCGGGGAGCCGGCGCGGCGCCGGCAGCGCGGCCCGTGCCGCCCCTCCCGAGCTGACGCCGTTCGAGCTCGCCACGGCGCCTGGCCCGGCGCCCGCGGGCGCGCCCGCCCTCAAAACCACTTCGTGTCCAGCGGCGCCGGAGCCCGGAACGCGGCCTCCGGCGGCACACCGGCGAAGCGCGCGCCGATCCCTGCCGCCCACGCCTTGGCCCGCGGCGTGAGCTGGCGGTCGTCGGTCTGCATGCGGCCGCGGGCCACGACGACCCCGAGGTCCGCGCCCGGATAGCGGTACTCGCCCGTTCCGTACACGCGGAAGTAGAACGCCTCGTCCTCCTCGCCGCCGACCGCGTGCCAGGCCAGCTCGGGCCGCAGGAATCCCAGCTCCCCGTCGGCGTCCATGCGCCACAGGCCGGTCGGCGGCGCCTCGGTGATCAGCTCGACGGTGTCGTCGGTCTGCTTGAGGACGAGCTGGCTCCAGGCGTCGAACTCGTCCCAGCGGCGCTGGATGCGGTCGAGGTCGGCTTCCCAGTCGCAGTCGAGGAACTCGAGCAGGTGGAAGAGGAAGAGCGGGGCGCCGCCGTACTTCGACGTCACGAGGTTCGTGAGCGGGCTGGCGCCCGAGATGCGCGGGTTCACCTCGCCGAGGTAGACCTCGCCGGTCGGGGTCTCGACGAGGAAGTCCAGGCAGAAGACGCCGCGGTAGCCCTCCGCGAAGAGCGCCTCGCCGAGTCGCGACGCCATCTCGCGGATCCGCGCGCGGGTCGGCACGTCGAAGACGTCGGGGGAGAGGTCGTTGCCGCACCAGCCGCCCGGGTAGGGCGTGAGCTCCTCGAACCCGGTGATGTCGGTCTGGATCGGCCCGACCAGCGTGCCGTGGCGCGTCGCGACCGCCTCGAGCGTGCCGGGGAGGTGCTCGATGCGCCGCATGATCTTCAGGTCCTGGCCGACGATGTCCTCGTGGTGCTCCTCCCAGTCGTCCTCCGTGGCGATGAAGAACGTCGTGCGGCCCGAATCGCCGTAGGGCGTCTGGACGACGAGGTCGTCCCCGAGCCCGGCGCCGTGCGCGACCTCGCGCAGCTCGCGGTAGGTCTCGGCGCGGCCGAGGCAGTTCGGCGCCGACGCCACGCCGGCGGCGTTGCCCAGCCGGGTCGTGACGACCTTGGAGTCGAGGTGCTCGCGCAGATCACGCGGCGGCAGCGCGATCTCGAGGCCGAGCTCGCCGGCCAGCGCCTCGGTCTCCTCGTCGAACATCACGAACAGGACCTTGCCGCCGCCGCGGGCGCGGATCCGGTCGACGACCTCCTTGTTGCCGAGGAGGTGCGAGTTGACCGACTCGAAGCTCTCGAACTGCTGCGGCCCGGCGTGGCGGGGCACGAACGAGTGGGGGTGCAGGCCGTCGAACGTGTCGAAGTACGAGATGTACTCGAACGACCCGATCCACTGGTCGACGCCGAGGATGTTGTACGGCGTCGGCGAGACGAAGTAGAGCGGCACGTGATTGCTGCGGGCGAAGCGGTAGATGTCCGAAAGCCCGCGCACCACGGGCCGTGCGGAACGCGATGCCGGAGTGCCGCCGCTCGCCGGTGTGGTCTCCGCTCCCATCGGCCCACGCTAGCGAGCCGGGACCGGCCGGCGCAAGCGCCGGGCGGTCAGGCGAAGATCATCTGGGCGTTGCCGGGCGCGTGGCGTCCCGCGCCGGCGGCGGCGGGCGTCATCACGGTCATGGTGCGCACGCGCTCCTGCTCCGTCGGATCGGCCAGCCGCACGTGCCAGGCGTCGTCGGGCCAGCGCAGCCGCACGCCCGGATCCGCGGTGTCGTAGGCGGCGGTGTAGACGGTGCCCCAGGGCTGCGTCGCCGTGGTGCGGTGCAGCGGCGCTGCCGTGAAGGCGGCCTCGAGGGCCCGCAGCGTCATGGCGGGATCGGACACGAGCGCGGCGAGGGCGGCCTCGCGGGCGAGCGTGTCGCTCGTCTCGGCGTGCTCGGCCCACTCGGTGGCGCCCTGGCGGTTCGCGCACACGTGCGCCGGCGTGACGACCGGGTCGCGGTCCGGGCCGATCTGCAGCACCGCGGCCGTGCCGGCCCGGTCGACGAGGCCGACGTTGTAGGCGAGGTTCACCGGCACGCGCCCGATCGCCTCGGCCGCCTCGGCGACGTCGCGGCACAGCTCGAGGGCGTAGCGGAGGATCAGCGTCACGGCAAAGCCCTCGCCGACGACCCGGCGTCCGCCGAAGGCGAGCGCGGCCGCCAGCCCGTGCTCGTTGACGCCGTCGAGCACCCCCCACACGCAGTCGGTCATCGCCAGGACGCGGGCGCCGCTCCACGCGCTCGCCAGGAGCGTTGCGTCGCACAGCGTCGGCAGATAGTCGTAGTTGCGGACCAGCGCCGGGCCTTCGGCGCCGGTCCACGCGGCGATCGAGCAGGCGGCGAAGATCGGCGGCGGGTTCCAGAGCGAGAGGAAGCGGGCCTCGAGATCGCCGCCGCCCGCCAGCTCGACCAGCCGTTCGTACGTCGGCTCGAGCTCGGGCATGTGACGGCGCAGGGCGGCGGCGCAGGCGGCATAGGTGGGCCGCGCCGCTTCCCCGTCGCGCAGGTACCAGGCGCCGTAGCCGGGACGGGACGCCGCGAAGGCGGCGGCGAGCCGGTCGCCTGGCTCCCACTCCACGATCGAGCGGAACGTGAGGGCGACCTCGCGGGCGGTGCCGGCCTCGGGCTCGTGCGGGTCGGGCTCCGCGGCCGCCGCGGGGCGCGGCTCAGCCTCGGGGCCCTGCAGCTCGGGGCTCACGGCGGCCATGATAGGCCGTGGCCCGGTGGTCTCGGCCCGTCCGGCGCGCCGCCGGCGCGGACGGCACCGGCGCGGATAGGATCGCGCGATGGATCTCGCCGAGTACGCGCGGCTGGACGCCGTCGCCCTCGCCAGCCTCGTCGCCCGCCGGGAGACGACCGCCGCTGAGCTGGCCGCGCTGGCGCTGGACGCCGCCGAGCGCGTCCAGCCGCAGCTCAACGCCGTGGTGGAGGCCTGGACGCCAGGCGAGCCGGCCCCCGGGGCCGCAGCGCCGGCCGCGCCGGCCGCCGGGCCTCTGGGCGGCGTGCCGGTCCTGCTCAAGGATCTCTTCCACGGCGAGGCGGGCCGCACGTGTGAGAACGGCAGCCGCCTGACCGCCGGACGGATCGCGCCGATGGAGGCCGAATCGACGCTGCGCCTGCGGCGCGCCGGAATGGTCCCAGTGGGCCGCACGACGACCTCGGAGTTCGGCATCCTCGGCTCGACCGAGACCCTCGCCTGCGGGCGCACCTGCAGCCCGTGGAGCGCCGAGCGGATGGCCGGCGGCTCGAGCGGCGGCTCCGGCGCGGCCGTCGGGGCCGGGATCGTTCCGATCGCGACGGCGAGTGACGGAGGCGGGTCGATCCGGATCCCGGCGGCCTCCTGCGGCACGGTGGGCCTCAAGCCGACCCGGGGCCGCGTCACCTGGGGTCCGGGCAGCGGCGATCCGCTGTTCGGCTGGGCCGTGAACTTCGTCTGCACCCGGTCGGTGCGCGACACCGCCGCCGCGCTCGATGTGCTGGCCGGGCCGCTGGCCGGGGATCCGTCCTTCGCGCCGGCGCCGTCCGGGCCGTTCGCCGACGAGGTCGGCGCCGATCCGGGCCGCGTGCGAATCGCCGTCAGCCGGCGCGGGTGGTCCGGCCGGGCCGTCCACCCGGAGGTCGCGGCGGCGTGCGACGCGACCGCCGAGCTGCTGGCCGACCTCGGCCACGACGTCCGGGAGGCGGATCCGGGCCTGGAGTGGGAGCCCTTCCTCGACGCGATGACCGCGCTGTGGTCGGCCGACACGGCTCACACCATCGATGCGGTCGCCGCCTCGATGGGCCGCACGACCGGGCCCCACACCCTCGAGGGGCCGACGCTCGCCATGCTCGAGCACGGGCGGGCCGTGACGGCCCAGGAGCTCCTCGATGCCCAGGACACGGTGGACGCGCTGTCGCGACGGATGGGCGCCTTCTTCGCGGGACACGACGTCCTGCTCACGCCGACGCTCGGCACGCTGCCGTGGCGCCTCGGGGCCTACGACCCGCACGAGGCGCTGGCCCCGCGTGAGCTCTTCGACACGTGGTCGGAGCTCGAGTGCTTCCTCCCGGCCTTCAACGCCACCGGCCAGCCGGCGATCTCGCTGCCCTTGCACCAGAGCGCCGAGGGCCTGCCGATCGGGATGCAGCTCGTCGGCCGCTTCGGTGACGAGGCCGGCCTCCTGCGCCTGGCCGCCCAGCTCGAGTCGGCCCGCCCGTGGGCCGGCCGGCTGCCGCCGATCCACGCGGCACGCTGAGCGGCGCCGGGCGACCGGCTACCCGGCGGGGGCCGGGGCGCTGCGGGCCGGCCGCAGCCGCGCCCGGACGCGCTCGGCGCGGCGGTCGCGGAGCGCGCGCATGGCGGCGTTGTGGCCGCTGCACCCGGTGACGCCGCCGCCCGGGTGCGTGCCGGCCCCGCACAGATAGAGCCCGTGCACGGGGGTGGCGTAGCCGGCGAGCAGCGCCGCAGGGCGCAGGAAGGCCATCTGCGCGAGGTCCTGCTCGCCCTGGAAGATCGACCCGCCAGCAAGCCCGAAGATCCGCTCGAGGTCCGGAGGGGCGAGCACCTCGCGCTCGAGGATCGCCGCGGGGACGTTGGGCGCGTGGCGCGCCAGGACCTCGACGCAGCGATCCCCGTACGCCTCGCGGGCGCCGTCGGGCCAGCCGGCCTCGTCGTGCGGGCCGTACTGGGTGAACATCGTCACGATCGTGCTGCCGTCGTCGGTGAGCGACGAGTCGACGCTCGTGGGCACCTCGACCTCGACGTAGGGCGCCGCGGCGGGCCGGCCGAGGCAGGCGTCCTGCCAGGACCGCTCGAGGTAGTCGATCGACGGGCACAGCGCGACCCCGGTGCGCACGAGCATCGCCTGCTCCTCGTCGGTGACGTCCGCGTAGCGTGGCGGCTCGGACAGCACGAGGTTCACCTTCACCGAGCCGCCCCGGGTGCGGTAGCGGCGCAGGTCGGTCGCGACGTCGTCGGGGAGGTGCTCGGCGCCGACGAGGTCGAGCATCGTCGTGCGCGGATGGGCGCCCGAAAGCACGAGCGGCGCGCTGATCTCCTCGCCGTCCGCGAGGGTCACGCCTGTGGCGCGGCCGTCCGTGACCTGGACGCTGGCGACCTGCGCGCCGGTCCGCACGACCGCGCCGGCGGCCTCGGCCGAGCGGGCGATCGCCTGGCTGATGGCGCCCATCCCCCCGCGCACGTGGCCCCACAGGCCGGGCACGCCGTCGAGCTCGCCCAGCGCGTGGTGCAGCAGGTTGTAGGCGGTGCCCGGGCTCCGCGGCCCGGCCCACACGCCGACCACGCCCGTCGACGCGAGCACGCCCTTGACGAGGTCGGACTTGAAGTGCTCGTCGAGCAGGTCCGCGACCGACAGCGTCATCACGCGGTAGACGTCGTTGACCTCGCGCCGGCTCAGGCCGGCCGCCCGGGCGCCCTCGCGCACGATCGCCAGCAGGTCGCCGGGCCGCTTGGACCCCGGGGCCGGCGGCGGACGCAGCATCAGCGGACGGACGAACGCGGCCACCCGCCCGAGCAGGTCCTCGAAGGCGGGGTAGGCCTCGGCGTCGCGCGTCGAGAACTGGGCGATGGACGCCTGCGTGCGCGCCACGTCGGTGAAGAAGAGCAGCGGGGTGGCGTCGGCGATCGTGCCGTAGGAGGGATCGAGCGGGATGGGGTGATAGCCGAAGTCGCGCAGGCGCAGGTCCTCGACCACCTTGGGCTGCAGCATCGAGACGACGTAGGAGGCGCGCGACACACGGCGCCCCGGCCAGACCTCTTCGGTGACGCACGCGCCGCCCAGGACGTCGCGGCGCTCGAGCACGCAGACCGACAGCCCGGCGCGGGCCAGATACGCCGCAGCGGTCAGGCCGTTGTGGCCGCCGCCAACGACGATGGCGTCGAAACGATCTCCCCGCTCCATCGGCGGCACAGTACCATGGATCTCGTGCGACTGACTACAAGGTCAGGAGGCTGGACGCGACCGCTGGCCCCCCTCCGGCCGGCCCGATAGCGTGGGCGCTCGCGCAGCGCCGCCGACACCGACCCGACCAAGGACCCCCATGGATCGTCACCACCAGGACCTCGCCCGGGAGCACCTGATGCTCCACTTCACCGACATGGCCGAGCTGGCCGAGCACGGCGTGCCGATGATCGTGCGCGGCGAGGGCATCCGGGTGATCGACGAGGACGGGGGGTCCTACATCGACGGGCTCTCGGGCCTGTACTGCACGAACCTCGGCCACAGCTTCGGCGACGAGATCGGAGCCGCCGCGCACGAGCAGATGAAGCAGCTGCCATTCGTCTCGAACTGGACGATCGCGCACCCGCGCGCGGTCGAGCTGGCGGCCAAGGTGGCCGAGCTCGCGCCGCCGAACCTGAACCGCGCGTTCTTCACGTCGGGCGGATCGGAGTCCGTCGAGGCGGCCTGGAAGCTCGCCCGCCAGTGGCACCAGGCCAACGGCGAGCCCTACCGGCGCAAGGCGATCGCCCGGCGCTACGCCTACCACGGGACCACGCTCGGCGCACTCTCGTTCACCGGCATCAGCTCGATGAAGACGATGTTCGAGCCGCTCCCGGTGCCGGTCCACCACGTCTCGAACACGAACGCCTACCGCCACCCGGCAGGCGCCGACGAGGCCGCCTTCACGCAGGCGCTGCTCGACGAGATCGAGGAGGTCATCGAGTTCGAGACTCCCGAGACGGTCGCGATGATCATCGCTGAGCCGGTCCAGAACGCCGGCGGCTCGATCCCGCCGCCCGCCGGGTACTGGCAGGGGCTGCGCGAGATCTGCGACCGCTACGGGATCCTGCTCTGCTCCGACGAGGTCATCTGCGCCTGGGGCCGGCTCGGCGACTGGTACGGGGCCAACCGCATCGGCTACGAGCCCGACCTGCTCACCTTCGCCAAGGGGCTGACCTCCGCGCACTTCGCGATGGGCGGCGTGCTGCTCTCGGACAAGGTCGCGGCGCCGTTCCTCGCGGGCGACGCCTACTACATGCACGGCATGACCTTCGGCGGCCACCCGGTCGGGAGCACGGTCGCCCTCAAGAACATCGAGATCATGGAACGCGAGGGCATCCTGGATCACGTGCTGGCGCTGGAGCCCTACGTCCAGGCCGGCATGGAGCGCCTGATGGCCGAGCACCCGATCATCGGCAACGTGCGCGGGATGGGCTTCTTCTGGTCCATGGAGCTCGTCAAGGACCGCGAGACGCGCGAGCCGGTGGCCGGGCCGGAGGGGGAGGCGTTCCTCTCGGAGATCCTCTCGCCGCGGATCAAGCACAACGGCCTGATCTGCCGGCTCGACGACCGCGCCGACCCGGCGGTGCAGCTCGCGCCGCCGCTCGTCAGCACGAAGGCCGACTTCGACGAGATCTTCGCGGCGGTCGGCGAAGCGCTGGACTACGCCAGCGCGCGCGCGCCGTGGGATGCCGTCCGGGCCTGAGCGCGGCCGCCGCTAGGCCACGCTGACCACGCGCAGGTCGCGCGTGGCCCCCGAGGGCAGCGCGACCGTGACGACGTCGCCGACGCCCGCGCCGAGCAGGGCCCGGGCCACCGGCGAGGCGATCGAAAGGACGCCCTTGCCCACGTCGGACTCGGCGCTCCCCGCCAGGGTGAACGTCTGCTCGCTGTCGCGCGACTCGTCGCGGACGGTGACCGTGGATCCGAACGACACCGTGCCGCCCGCCTCGCCCTCGGCGACGACGGCGTTCAGGATGCGGTCGCGCAGGTAGAGGATCCGCGTCTCCAGGTGGGCCTGGGCCTCCTTGGCGGCGTGGTACTCGCCGTTCTCCTTGAGGTCGCCCCACTCGCGCGCGGTGCGGATGCGGGCGGCGATCTCCTCGCGGCCGGCGCCCTCGAGCTCGGCGAGCTCGGTCTCCAGGCCCGCGAGGCCGGCGGCGCTGATCGTGTAGTCCGAGACGGGTTCGCTCATGGCCCGCCATGGTGACGCATGCGCCGCCCCGGCGGACGGCGGCGGCGCCCGGCTCCGGTCAGCCGCCGTACTTGACGCCGACCTCGGCCAGCGTGAGCGGCTCGCTCTCGGAGGCCACGCCGGCCTCGACGACCTCGCCCACGACCGTGCTGTGGTCGCCGAGCTCGTAGAAGCCCGCGACGGTGCACTCCACCCAGGCCGGGGCGACGTCGAGCGTCGGGCAGCCGGTCACCGGGCCCGGCGTGACGTCGTAGCCGCCGATCTGCGACCCCTCGGGCTCGACGTGCCGGAAGAAGGCGAACGCGACGTCCTTCTGGCCGGTTCCGAGGAAGCTGACCGAGAAGGCGCCCGACTCCTTGATCAGCGCATGCATTCCCGAGTCGGCCTTGATCCCGACGACGATGAGCGGCGGCGTGAACGACGCCTGCGTCGTCCAGTTCACCGTGCCGAGGGTTGCGGCGTCGCCGGCCCGCGCGCCGACGACCTGGAGCCCGTAGGGGATCATCAGCAGCGCCGTCTTCTTCGCGTCCAGGTCCATCGCTCGCCCTCCTCCGGTCGTCCCCCGCGGCACCATTCTCTCCGATCCGCCCTGGCCGCGGGCGCTCAGACGACGCCGGCCTCGCGCAGCCGGTCCAGCACCCAGTCGATCGGCACGGCGCCGAGCGCCTGCTCGAGGACGAAGGCCTCGAAGCCCGAGAGCTGGTCGGCCCGCTTCGCGTCGTCGATCGACCGCTGCAGGCCCGCGCGGATCAGGTCGTCGAAGTCGTTGCGCGACAGGCCCTTCCGGCGCAGGAGCGCGTCCAGCCGGGCATCGTCGCCGATCGCCTGGATGAGCTCCTCGCGCGAGACGCCGAGCTTGCAGGCCGCGCCGTCGGCCGCCGACAGCGCGATCTGCTCGGCGATCTGCTCGGCGCCCTGCGGCGAGCGCCACTCGCGCGGCACGCAGGCGTCGGCCACCTTGGCCGGCGCGTAGTCGCCGCCGCCCGCTGCCAGGTAGGCGCCCACGAGCGCGGCGCTCGCGATGAGGGCGAGGAGGATCGGGATCGCTCCGGGGATCCGGCGGCGCCGCGGGCCCGGGGGCGGCGCCGGCCGCGGCACCGGGAGGCTCACAGCTCCACCTCGCGCCGGCCCAGGCCGATCGGGATGAGCGCGAGCAGGCCGAGGATCGCCGCTGCGAGGAACGAGCGGCTGAAGGCGTCGGTCGCGGCCCGCTCGATCTGGCCCTGCAGGTCGCCCTGGAGCTTGGCCTGGGCCGCCGCCTCGGAGTCCTTGGCCGGATTCGCGGCGAAGACGGGCGCGAGCGTCGGAAGCCGGCCGCCCGCGGAGCGCAGGCGCTTCGCGAGCGCCTGGGCGAGGTCGAGCTTGTGGTCGGGGGCGAGGTTGGCGTCGAGGAGCAGCGCGGTGCCAGCCAGCTCCGCGTCCCGCGTGTTGCGCTCGAGGTCGGCGGTGAAGACCGGCGTGAGCAGGAGCAGGCCGAGCACCACGCCGGCGTGGCGTGAGGCGATCGTCCAGCCCCCGTGCACGACCTGGTGCGAGCGCCCGTGCAGCGCCGCATCGGTCAGCGCCGAGATCGTCAGGCCGAGCCCGAGGCCGATGAGGATCTGGGGCAGGACCGTCCAGGTCCAGGTCGCGCCGGCCATGAGGCCGAGGCCGGCCAGGCCGCCGCCGATCAGGATCGTTCCGGTCGCCGCCCGGACGGCGTGGGAGCCGACGCGGCGCGAGGCCCAGCCGCCGGCGAGGGCCGCCAGCGGCATCACGGTGACGGCGAACCCCGCGGCCGCAGGCTCCATGAGCCAGCCCTCGATCATGAGGATCACCAAGAGGAAGAGCGCGGCGGTCAGCGCGGCGCTGAGCAGCAGCAGCGCGAGGTTGGGAGCCGGCCGCGGCCGGCCCGCCGGGGCCGGCGCCCGGGGCGGGGCGCCGAGGCGGCCCGGGAGGGCGAGGAGCACCGCCAAAGCGAGGGGCACCTGGACCGCGAAGATCGCCTCCCACGACACGGCCTGGGTGAGGATGCCGCCGATCGCCGGCCCGAGCGCCGCGCCGGCCACGCCCCCGGCCGCCCACACGCCGGCGGCGCGCGCGTCCGAGCCGGTCTCACGCGCGAGGAGCTCGAGGGCCGCGCAGACCACGGCGGCGCCGCCGACGGCCTGGATGGCCCGGGCGGTCACGAGCGGCTCGAGGCTCGTGGCCAGGGCGCAGGCCAGCGAGGCGCCGGCGAAGATCAGCGCCCCCGCGGCGGCCACCCGTCCGGCGCCGACGCGCCGGGCCAGCCAGGCCGCCGGCACCGCCGTGAGGGCGAGCACGAGGTTGTAGGCGGTGAGGACCCAGGCGACCTCCGAGACGTCGACCCGGAACTCGCGCAGGATCTCCGGGAGCGCCAGCGTCACCACCGACGAGTCGGCCAGCACGAGCGCGACGGCGAGGCCGAGGAGCGCGACCCGGCCCCGCGAGGGGGCGGCACCGTGAAGCGCTGGAGCGGCAGGCACGGCCGGAATCGTCGCACGCGCGGCGCCGGCTCGGGCCGGGCCTTCGCCTGGGTGCGGGCCCGATGCCCGGCCACTGCGCCGCGGCCGCGGCTTCAGCCTTCTCGGCCGATGCCCGATGATGTTCCCCGTGCGCCGCCTCGCCTTCGCCGCCGGTCTCGCCTGCCTGGGTGCGGCGGCTGCCGCCCCGGCGCCCGCGACCGCCGGCGTCGTCGAGCGGATCGTCCACGCCGCCCGGGCCGAGCTGCACCGCCACGTCCACGAGATCCCCGACGGCTCGAACGAGTCCCCCGACATCCGGCGCTACCGGGCCGCGACGCGGTGGGCGGCCCGCGGGCCGTGGTGCGGGTACTTCGTCTCCTACGTCGCTGCGGTGGCCGGAGCGCCGCTCGGCAACGGCGGCACGGGCATCGGGTCGGTTGACGGCATCCGGGACTGGGCCCGGCGCACCGGACGGTGGCGGACGGCGCCGCACGCCGGCAACGTCGCGGTGTTTCGCGGCCACGTCGGCATCGTGGAGCGCGTCGCCGGGCCGCGCTGGATCGTGACGATCGAGGGCAACCACGGCAATCGCGTGGCCCGCGTCGTCCGGGCCCGGAGCACCGTGCGCGGCTATGTCCGCCTCGTGCCCGTCGCGGCGGCCCAGCGCTGGTGGTTGCCGGACCTCGCCCAGCCGGACCCCTAGGGGCCATTCCCGATTGGCAGGGCCGGGCCGCCGCGCCATCGTGCTGCCCACGATGATGAGCGACCAGACCGGAGACGCCATGCCCGCGCCGAACGAGCCAGACCCCGCCGCCGAGACCGCCGCCCTGCCCCCGGGGGACCGGCCGCCCGGGGGCGGCCCCGGCGGCGGCGCCCCGCCGCCTGGCGGAGCCCAAGGCCCCCGCGGCTGGCGCCGCTTCACCCGCTCGCGCGACAACCGGGTGCTCGGCGGCGTCTGCGCCGGCGTGGCCCGGGAGCTCGACGTCGATCCGTTCGTCGTGCGCGCGGCCACGGTCGCGCTGACGCTCCTGGCCGGCCTGGGCCTGTTCCTGTACATCGGGGCGCTCGTCCTCCTGCCGGACGAGGAAGGCGAGGCGCTCGGCAGCACCGATTCGGCGGGCGGACGGCTGTGGACTGCGGTCGGGATCGTCGCGCTCGTCGCCGCCGCGGCGGTGCTCCTGTCCGGGGCCGTGCTCGGCGCGCTGGGCGCGCTCGTCCCGCTGGCGGCGATCGCCGCCGCGGGGCTGCTCGTATGGTGGTTCGTCTCGGGCGACGGGCTCGACGGCGACGCCGGCGCGCTCGCCCGGCGGGCCGGCCTGGGGCTCCTCGTCCTGACGGCGTCCGCGGCGGCGTTCGTCGCGGGCGTCTGGATCACCGGGCTCGGCAGCGGCACCGTCGCCGCCGGTCTCGTGATCGCCGCCGGCGTAGCCGTGGTGGCTGGCGCGTTCCTCAAGCCGGTGCGCTGGGCGGTGCCGGTGGCCTTCTCGCTGGCCCTCGGGACCGGCGTCGCCGCCGCGACCGACCTCGACCTCCACGGCGGGGCCGGCGAGCGGATCTACCGCCCGGCTTCCGCGGCGGACCTGCGGGCCGGATACCAGCTCGGCGCCGGGCGCCTCGTCGTGGACCTGCGGCAGGCGGCCCTGCCCCGCGGCGATGTGCCCCTGCGGGTGCGGGTCGGCCTCGGGCAGGCCCTCGTGATCGTGCCGCCGACGGCGTGCGTCGCCTCCACGGCGACCGTCGGCGCGGGCGCGACCGATGTGCTCGGGCGGGCCAGCGGCGGGCTCGACGTGGACTGGCAGGACCAGCCGCCCGCTCGCCCGGCGCAGACGCGCCTGGTGGTCGACGGCGATGTCGGGATGGGCGTGTTCCAGGTCTCCTACCGCGACGACGACCCGGGCGACCGCTGGGATGGCGAGCCCGGCGGGCGCGGCGACCCGGTGGCGCGCGCCGATCGCGCCCAGGCCGCCCGCGCCTGCGCCGCCACGGGGGCCCTGGGTGCCTGACGCCGGACGATCGGCGGAGCCGCCGCCTTCGCCCGCATCCGGGCCGGGAGCCGCGCGCTCCCGGCCCGACGCGTCGGCGCTCGTGGCCGGTGCCGCGCTCATCGGCTTCGGCGTCGCCCTGCTCCTCGACGGGCTGGGCGCCTGGCACCTGACCTTCTCGGCGCTGGCCCCGATCGCCTGCGCCGTGGCCGGCGCGGTCCTGCTCGCCCGCGGCCTCGCGCGCGGGCGTTCGTGACCGGACACGCGGCGGCGCTGGGAACATGACCCCTGCGATGCCAGCAGCCACGACGTCCGGACGCTCGGCCCTGCGGCGCGACCCCGCCCGCGGGGTGGTGGCCGGCGTCGCCGCCGGCCTGGCCGAGCGCGCCGGCCTGGACCCGCTGATCGTGCGCGTCGCCTTCGTGATCGCCGCCCTCGCCGGCGGCGCCGGAGTCGTGCTGTACCTCCTGGCCTGGGCGATCGTCCCGGCGGGCGAGGGGGCGGCGGCGCCGGCGGCCCGCCTCCGCACCGGTCGCGGCGCGCTCGAGGTCGCGCTCGGGGCCGGGTTCCTGCTGCTCGCGCTGCTCCTGACCCTGCGGGCGCTCGGGATCTGGTTCTCGGATGCGATCGCCTGGCCGGCGGTGCTCCTGGCCAGCGGCGGAGCGCTCCTGTGGCGCCAGTCGTTTTCCGCGGGCCCGCCGGCGTCCGAGTCCGCGCCCGCTCCGCCGCCCGCCGCGGCGCTGCGCGGCCCCGGGCCGGGGCCCCGCGCCGGCGACGATCCGGGCCGCCGCGCCCGGGCCATCTCGCGGACCGGGCTCGGCGTCGCGCTCGTGCTCGCCGCCGGCCTGGTCTTCCTCGAGGCCGCCGGGGCGCTTGGCGCTGCCCGCGACGTCCTCCTCGCGGTCCTGGCGGCGATCGTCGTCCTCGGCGCGATCTTCGCTCCCTGGATCCTGCGGCTCGTGCGCACCGTGGCAGCGGAGCGCACCGAGCGGGTCCGGTCGCAGGAGCGGGCCGAGGTCGCCGCCCACCTGCACGACTCGGTCCTGCAGACCCTGGCGCTGATCCAGACGCGCAGCGGCGATCAGCGGGCGGTGGCGACGCTCGCCCGCCGGCAGGAGCGCGAGCTGCGGGCCTGGCTCTCCGGCCGGACGGCCGCCGCGGGCGGCGCCGGACAGCTCGCTGCGGCGCTCGAGGCCGCCGCCGACGAGGTCGAGCGTGACCACGGCGTTGCGGTCGAGGTCGTCGCTGTGGGGGATGCCCCCCTGGACGAGCGCACCGAGGCACTCGCCGCCGCGGCCCGCGAGGCGATGGTCAACGCCGCGAAGTTCGGGGGCGGCGGGCCGGTCGACGTGTACGCGGAGGCGGACGGCGACGGCCGCGTGCAGGTGTTCGTCCGCGACCGCGGGCCGGGCTTCGATCCGGCAGCGGTGCCGGCGGACCGGCGCGGCGTGCGCGAGTCGATCGTCGCCCGCATGGAGCGTCACGGCGGCCGGGCGCGCGTGCGCAGCGAAGCCGGCCAGGGCACCGAGGTCGAGCTCGAGCTCGAGGCGCGCCGGTGAGCGCCGTGCGGGTCGTGATCGTCGACGACCACGCCTTGTTCCGGACCGGCGTGCGGGCCGAGCTCGAGGGGCTCGTCGACGTGGTCGGCGACGCGGCGACCGTCGCCGACGCCGCCGCGCTCGTCGCCGCCGAGCGTCCGGACGTGGTCCTCCTCGACGTGCACATGCCAGACGGCGGGGGCATCGAGGTCATCCGCCGCGCCGCCGCGGCGGGGGTGCCGTCGCGCTTCCTCGCCCTCTCGGTGTCGGACGCCGCCGAGGACGTCATCGCGGTCATCCGCGCGGGGGCTCGCGGCTACGTGACGAAGACGATCGGGGGCGAGGAGCTGGCCGAGGCGGTCCGGCGGGTCCACGAGGGCGACGCGGTCTTCTCCCCGCGACTGGCTGGGTTCGTCCTCGACGCCTTCGCCGCGGGCGGGCCGGCCGCCGCGGCGGCGGAGCCGGACGGCCCCGGCCGCCACGACGACGATCTCGACCGCCTCACGCCGCGGGAGCGGGAGGTGCTCCAGCTCATCGCCCGCGGCTACATGTACAAGGAGATCGCCCTGCGGCTGGGCATCTCGGCCAAGACCGTCGAGGCCCACGTCTCGTCGGTCCTGCGCAAGCTGCAGCTCTCGAGCCGTCACGAGCTCGCGCGGTGGGCGACCGGTCGCGGCCTGGCGTAGGCTCGCGGCCATGAACTCCACCGAATGGCAGCACGCGAAGCTCGACGAGATCCCCAGCCAGCACGACGCCGAGTTCTGGCGCGAGTGGACCGACGACCCGGCGTTCGGCAGCCGGTGGCACTCGGTGCGCCACCACTTCGGCCTGACCTCGATCGGCATCAACGCGAACGGGGGCTACGCCGGCGACCAGCTCATCGTGGAGCACGACGAGCAGGAGGACGCCAACCAGGACGAGCTCTACTTCGTCGTCCGCGGGCGCGCCCGCTTCGTGCTCGACGGCGCTGAGCTCGAAGCCGGGCCCGGCGAGCTGGTGTGCGTCGGCGGCGCGGTCACGCGGGCGGCCTGGGCGCTGGAGAGCCCCACGCAGCTCCTCATGATCGGCGGGACCCCGGGCGGCGCCTACGCGGTGCCGGAATGGGACGGCAGCTGAGCCTGGCTGTCGGGACGCTCGTTCTCGACGGCGGGCTGGCCACCGAGCTCGAGGCGCGCGGGCACGACCTCTCTGACAGCCTCTGGTCCGCGCGGCTGCTGCGTGACGATCCCTCCGTCATCGAGGCGGTCCACCTCGCGTACTACCGCGCCGGCGCGCAGGTCGCCACCACCGCCAGCTACCAGGCGAGCGCCGAAGGGTTCGCGCGCGCCGGGATCGGGGCGTCAGAAGCGGCGGCGCTGCTCGGCCGCAGCGTCGCGCTGGCCCGCCGCGCGCGCGCCCGGCGCGCCGCCGAGGCGGCGCCCGGCGAAGCGGACGGCCTGCTCGTGGCCGCGTCGCTCGGGCCCTACGGCGCGATGCTCGCGGACGGGCAGGAGTACGAGGGCGCCTACGGCCGAACCCGGGCTGAGCTCGCCGCGTTCCACCGCCCTCGCGTGGCCGCGCTCGCCGCCGCCGGCCCGGACCTGCTCGCCGTCGAGACCCTCCCGGGCGTCTTGGAGGCTGAGGCCGTCGCCGACATCCTGGCCGAGTTCCCGAGCCTCCCGGCCTGGGTGAGCTTCACCTGCCAGGACGGCGCCCGCACGCGGGAGGGGGAGCCGATCGAGGCCGCCGTGCGGGCCGCCGCGGCATCGCCCCAGGTCGTCGCCGTGGGGGTGAACTGCACGGCGCCGGAGCACGTCGCCGAGCTGCTGCGCCGTGCGCGCACCGCGACCGCGCTGCCGCTGGCGGCGTATCCCAACGACGGACGCGTCTGGGACGGCCCGGCACGCCGCTGGATCGGGCTCGGCGTCGACGGGTTCCCCGCCGCGACCGTGCAGGCCTGGCAGGACGCCGGCGCCCAGCTCATCGGCGGCTGCTGCGGGCTGGGGCCCGCAGCGATCGCCGAACTCGCGGCGCAGCTGGCCGCGGCGCAGGCGGGCCGGTCGTGACGCAGTTCTGGTTTGGGCGGGGCTGGCGGGCCGACGGACCCGCGGCCCGCTCGCGGCGTCCCGAACTCGTGCGTGTGAGCCACCGGATCGGGGGCTGGCGCGCACGAGAACGCCGGGGTGCGCGGGGGCCGGGCGGCGGGCCGGGGCGGGGGCGCACCACCGCGGCGGGAGCCCGCGGCCGGGCGCCCGCGGCGTGACGAGGGCACCCCTAGAACTCGCCGCGGCGCACGCGCACCCAGCCGGCGCCGGCGAACGCCGCCGTCCACGCGGCCGCCACGATCGCCGCGAGCCACAGCGGGCCGGTCGCGACACTGCCGCCGGTCAGGCGGTCGATCGCGTCCGGCAGCGTCGCGCGCTCGAGGCCGGGCGAGAGCGCGGCGATCGCGGTGAGCGCCGTGAAGCCGATGTATTCGAGGCCGAGGGCGGCGGCGACCGCCCAGCCGACCGACTGCAGGGCGGCGCCCACCCCGGCGGCAATGATCGCGAACACCCAGCCGTTGAGCAGCAGGCCCCAGACGGCGTTGCCGGCATCGCGCAGGTCGAGCCACGGGCCGCCGTGGGGCAGCAGCAGCGCGCCGGCGGCAGCGATCGCGAGGCTCGGGACGGCCGTGATCGTGACGACCGCGATCAGCGCGAGCAGGCGCGCGACGTAGTAGCGCGTGCGCCCGACCCCGGTCATGAGCACGTAGCGCAGGACCCCGGAGGCCGCGTCGCCTGCCGCGACCGCCGCGCCCATCACCGCCGCGCCGGTGGCGATCCCGAGCGTGGCGGCGGCGGCCGCCTCCCAGCCCCGCGCACCGCCGGGCTCGGGCTGCGAGGCGTCGTGGCCATGGATCACCGCGAAGGCCACGAGCGCGAGGAGCGCGAGGGCCGCCCCCGCGCCTGCGGTGCCCCACACGAGGCCGCGCCGGCGCAGGATGACGCGGGCCTCGGCCGCGGCGAGCGCGATCACGCTGCCTCCTCGCCGGCGGCCTGCGCCGCCTGCTCCCGCTGCGCAGCGGCGGTCAGCGCGAGGAACCGCTGCTCCAGCGACTCGGCGAACGGCGCGAGCATCCACACGTCGATGCCGGCGGCGACGAGGTCGCGGTTCAGGGCCGGGGCGAGCGCCGGGTCGTCGCAGTCGACGAAGAGCGTCCCGTCCCACTCCTCCATGCGGCCGACGCCGGAGTGCCGCGCCGCCAGGTCCCGGGCGCGGCCGACGTCGGCGCAGCGCACCTGGATACCCCGGCGCCCGGCCGCCAGCAGGTCGGCCATGGGGCCGACCTGGACGACTCGGCCGGCGGCCAGGATCGCGGCCTCGTCGCACACCCGCTCGACCTCGCCGAGCAGGTGCGACGAGAGGAAGACGGTGCGGCCCTCGTCCGCGAGGGCCCGCAGCAGGACGCGGAAGTCGGCCATCCCCTCGGGATCGAGGCCGTTGGACGGCTCGTCGAGGATCAGGAGGGCAGGATCGCCGAGGAGCGCTCGGGCCACCCCGAGCCGCTGGCGCATCCCCATCGAGTAGCCGACCACCTTGCGGTCCGCGGCATCCGCGAGCCCCGCCCGGGCCAGCACGCCGCCGATGCGGGCCTGCGCGGCTGGAGGATCGGCGGTCAGGGCAGCCCAGAACCCGAGGTTCTCGCGCCCGGTCAGATGTCCGTGGAAGCACGGCGCCTCGACGACGGCGCCGACCTGGGCCAGCGCGGCACGCTCGTCGCCGGGGATCGGGTGGCCGCAGACCTCCACGTGGCCCGCGTCGGCGCGCGCCAGCCCGAGCAGGATCCGGATCAGCGTCGTCTTGCCGGCGCCGTTGGGGCCGAGGAGGCCGAAGCAGCGGCCCGGCGGCACGGCGAGCGTGGCGTCGTCGAGGGCGATCTGGAGGCCGAACGTGCGGCAGACGCCGTCGACGGCGATCACGGGGGGCTCGGTCACTGGCGCCGGATGGTGCCGGACGCCGCGGTCGCCGGCGCCGGCCGGGTCACGCCTCCGCGGCGGCAGGGCGGCCGGGCACCGCGCCCGGCAGTCCGGCCGCCTGGGCGAGCAGCGCGTAGGAATCCCGCCGCGCGGCGTGGTCGTGCGTGATGGTGAGGACGATGATCTCGTCGGCGCCGTAGTCCTCCGCGATGCGCTGCAGCCCGGCGAGCACGGCGCCAGGCTCGCCGATGACGCCGCGCCGGCCCGACGGGCCGGCGTCGAGGCCGCGCTCGGCCAGGAACCGCAAGGCCTTCTCGGGCGGCGGGACCGGAATGAGCCGCCCCTCCCGCAGCAGGGTGAAGGTCATGCGCCCGCTGGCGGCCAGCCGCGCCGCCTCGGCGTCCGTCTCCGCGCAGATCACCCAGACGCCGACCGCCACCACGGGCTCGGGAGCCCAGTGCGACGGCTGGAAGCGTTCGCGGTAGGAGGCGGCGATCGCGGCGCCGTCGCGGTTGATGAAGTCGGCGAAGGCGTAGGGGAGCCCGTGCTCGGCCGCCCACAGCGCGCTCTGCGGCGAGGAGCCCAGCAGCCAGGGGGCCGGTCGCTCGGGGCGGCCCGGCAGCGTCCCGGCGAGCCGGGCGAACGGGTGGTCGGGCGGGACGGTGCCGTCCAGGTAGGCCAGCAGCTCCGCGAGCTGGTCGGGGAAGTCGTCGGGGGCGGCCTCCCGGCGGTCGCGCTGCAGGGCGAAGGCGGTGAGCGGATCGGAACCGGGCGCACGCCCCACCGCCAGGTCGATCCGGCCCGGGAACAGCCCGGCGAGCAGGCTGAAGGACTCGGCCACCTTCAGCGGCGAGTAGTGCGGCAGCATCACGCCGCCGCTGCCGACGCGGATCCGGTCGGTGGCGGCGGCGACCGGCCCCGCGAGCACCTCCGGGCTCGGCCCGGCCAGGGACGGGCCGCCGTGGTGCTCGGCGAGCCAGTAGCGGGTGTAGCCGAGCGCGTCGGCGTGCCGCGCAAGGTCGACGGTGTTGCGCAGCGCGTCGGGGCCCGCGGACCCTTCGGGAATCGGGGACTGGTCCAGGACGCTCAGGCGCAGGGGGGCGGGCATCGGCCCATTGTGGCGGGCCGCGCCGAGGGGCGGACCGCGGCCAGTACGCTGCCCCGCCCATGGTCTGGCTGATCGCGTCGCTCGGCCTCGTCGACTCGCTGAACCCAGCGACCATCGCGGTCGGCGTGTTCCTCGGGGCCACCGAGCACCCCGTCAAGCGGCTGGCCGGGTACATCGCCGGGATCTTCGCCGTCTACTTCGGCGGCGGCCTGCTGCTCGCGTTCGGCCCGGCCTCGTGGCTCGAGCGCCTCGCCCATCAGGGCGACTCCGTGGTGGTCGGGGTCCTGCTCCTTGCGGTCGGCGTGGCAGCCATCGGCTTTGCCGGCTGGCTGTGGACGCGCCGAAACGCCGGCGACGCCGCCAAGCTCCCGGCCCTGGCGATGAAGCCCGGGCACTCGCTCGCCCTGGGCGCGACGATGACGGCGGTCGACCTTCCGACCGCCTTTCCGTACTTCGGGGCGATCGCGGCGATCGTCGCCAGCGATCCGGGGCCCGGTGGCACCGTCGGCCTCCTGCTGCTGTTCAACGTCTGCTACGTCCTGCCGATCGTCGCGATCCTCGTCGCGCACGTGGCGCTCGGCGACCGCGCGCAGGCGCCGCTGCAGCGCGTCCGCGACTGGATCGAGCGGTGGGCGCCCCTCCTGCTCGCCGGCATCAGCCTCCTCGTCGGGGCGGGGCTGGCGGTGGCAGGCGCCTCCAAGCTGCTGGCCTGAAGGCGCCTGCCCGGCGCCCGCGCGTCCCGGCTGGTCTAGACGATGGCTTCGATGGCAGCGGCGTAGCGCCCCATCTCGGGCTCGACGCTGTCGCCGAGCACGGCGTCGATCGTGCCCAGGTTCTGGACGACGAGGTTGGCCCGCGCGTTGATCGTGCGGAACTCGTCGTCGGCTCGGATCGCGTTCATCTGCTCCTCGCTGCCGCGCACGAGGATGAACCCGTCGAGGTCGCCGCCGTGCGGCTGGAGCAGCGCCACCTCCGAGCTCTCGATCTTCCCCTCGGCCTCGAGCCGCCCGTAGTACGCGAGCGCCTCGCCGAAGACGGCGAGGCCCTTGGCCTCGCGCCCGGCGATGGGAGCGCCCCAGCCGATGAACAATCCTGCACTGGCCATGCGGACCTCGTTCCTGCCCGGCCCGTGCAGCGGATCTCGCTGGCTTGATCAGGGGCCCGGGCGGTTCGGCCCACCGTAGCCGAGCGGCGGCGCGCCAGTCAACGCACGCCGCGACGCCGGGCCGACGCGACCGCCGGCCTCAGCTCGATGTCGAGCGCGCCGAACGGGTAGGCCCGGCTGAAGACGTCGATGCGCAGCCCCCGGTTGAGCGCCCGGGCGCCCGCGGCGCTCAGGCGCAGCGACAGGCCGGTGATCCGGATGCCGCCCCCGGGGGTGCCGCGCACCGACAGGCCCGCGATGCTGAGCGTGAAGAGGCGGGAGGACTCCCCGGCGAGCCGGGGCCCGGCGTTGGTCCACTGCAAGCCCGGCGCCGGCACGGTGGCCCGGCCGTCGGGCCCGGCCAGCGTCATCCGCCCGGCGGCCTCGAGCCGATCGACGAAGGCGGGGCTGCCGAAGTGGGCCCGGCCGGATCGGACCGGGAAGGCCGCGGCCGCCGCGCCCGCCGCCGCGCGGACGCGCACGTGGTCCAGCGCCCGCCGAACCTTCGGGTCCAGCGCGAGCCGCACCGAGCCGGCGCCGACCTCGGCGGCCCCGTCGTCGCCGGCGAGCCCGGCGTCGGGCGCCGGCTCGGCCCCTGGCTCGGCGTACTTGAGAATGCGCCGGGCCCGGCACGGATCGGGGTCCGGGAGGCCGAAGCGGCCGCAGCGGCCGGACGGGTGCTGGTTGCCCGCGTCGGCCACGTAGAGCGCGCCGTCGCGGCGGTCGAGCGCGAGGTCGACGGGACGGTCGACGATGTCGGGCTCGGTCCGGTCCTCGGGCCCGTAGCCGAAGCTGTCGAGGAACTCGCCCTCGAGCGTGAACCGGTCGATGCGGCGGCTGCGCGTGTTGGCGACGACGAGGCGCCCCGCGCGGTCGAGCGCGATGCCCTGGGGCCGGTTGAGCTGGCCCGGCCGCGTGCCGCCCTCCCCGAACTCGCCGAGGAACTGGTGGCCGGCGGAGAAGACGAGGATCCGGTTGCGCATCTGGTCGGCGACGAGGATGCGCCCGTCGGGCGCGACGGCGAGGCTGAACGGCATCTGGAACTGTCCCCGCCCGGTCCCGAACTCGCCGAACGACCCGAGCGGGTGTCCGCCCAGCGTGAAGCGGTCGATCCGGTAGTTGGCCTGGTCGACGACCAGCAGTTCCGAGCCGGCGATCGCGACGTCCCACGGGTGGACCATGCGGCCCGGCCCGGAGCCGCGGCGCCCGATGCGCAGCAGCGGCCGCGGCGACCCGTCCACCGACCAGGCCATCACCCGGTCGTTGCGCTGATCCACGACGAACGCCCGGCCGTCGCGCACGACGAGGTTCACCGGATTGTTGAAGCCGGCGAAGGCCTTGGCCTCGCGGGCGGCGCCCGGGTCGAACCCGTAGGTGCCGAACGAGCGCAGGTACCGGCCCGAGGGGGAGAAGACCTGGATCCGGTTGTTCGAGGTGTCGGCGGCGTAGAGCAGCCCGCGCTCGTCGACCGCGACCGCGCCGGGGTTGTCGTACTGGCGGTCGCCGCCCTGGGCCTGGCGCCCGCCGCCGAACGCGCCCGGGGCGCTGCTGTCCCAGCCCTGCCCGGAGTCGCCGATGACGGCGGCGAGTTCCGGGACGCCGGTGTAGGACGGGACAGCGGGAACCCGTGGCGCCCGCGGCGGGTCCGACGCGCGGATCCGCGGCAGCGGCGGCGCCGGGTCCCCCGGCTCGGCGCCCCGCGGCGGCGTCGCGATCGTGATGTGCCCGCCCGTTCGGGTCCAGACTCCCTGAAGGTCGTGGGTGTTCATCGTCACGTCGACCGGCAGCGGCGCGCCGGTGCGGCGCGCCTTGGCCCGGAACCAGCCGGCGAGGCGCACCTCGACCGAGGGCCCGTCGTAGTCGGCCACGGCCAGGGGCCCCTCGCCGATGACCCGGCCGGCGTGGCGCAGCGTCATCGTGCCCGTGCAGAACCCGCGCGGCTCGCCGTACACGGTGCCTGGGCAGTAGACCCGGACGAAGACCGCGCCGGCGTGGCTGTGCTCGTAGGCCTTGCCCGGCGGGTTGAGCTGCACCCCGGGGTAGGGGACCGCGGCCTGCGCCGGGCCCGCGGCGGCAAAGGCGAGCGGGAGCGCGACCGCCGCGGCGGCGCAGCCGAGGCGGGTGCGCAGGCGGGCGGGGCGGCGAGTGCGGAAGCGGGCGGAGCGGGGAAGCATGGCGGTGGCCGGCGAGGGGATCCGTCCCGGCATCGCCGGTGCGGGAGGCTGGCCTGGCCTCCGGCCCCGCTGGCTGTGGAGAGCGTCGGTCCCGGCACTGGGCGCCTTGATCCGCACCCCGGTCCCTGGACGGACGTGGGAGGGAAGCTGGCGCCCCGCCGTTCGGGCGTGCCGCCAAACCGGCGCCCCGCCGGTCCCGCGTCCGGTAGCTTGCCCGGGCTCGCACCGCCCGCTCCGATCGTCGAGGTCGCCGATGCGCCGTTCCCGTTCCGTCTTCGCCGCCGCGGCGGCCCTGCTCGCCGCCGCCGGGCTCGCCGTCGCCGCGGCACCCGCTGGCGCCGCTCCGGCCGGCTTCACCGCGCGCGGCAGCATCGGCGAGGCCTACGTCCTCAACGCCAAGGCCGGGGAGGCGCTGCGCCTGCTCGACGCCAAGGGCGGGGTCGCCGCGCGCGGAACGGCCGACCGCTTCGGCGGCTTCATCTTCCGGAACCTGCCCGGCGGCGCCCGCTTCTCGGTGCGACGGGGAGCCGCCGGCGCGGGGCAGACGACCCGGCCGTTCCGGGTCCTGCGGCTCGGCGCCAACCCGCCCGCGTCGTTCTTCAAGTCCAAGCGCCTGCGGGCTGGGCTGAACTACGTCACCGTGCGCGACGGCATCTCGATCGCCATGACCGTGCGCCTGCCCCCGGGCAAGACCCTCGCCGACGGCCCCTTCCCGACGGTCGTCGAGTACTCCGGCTACCAGGTGGCGGCGCCGCACGACCTGCTCGCGTCGGTCGTGCGCTCGGTGACCGGCGGCCCGGCGGTCGACGACCCGCTCGCGCCCGCGACGTCGACGGTCGTCGGCGCGGTCATCGCGCCGCTGCTCGGGTTCGCGACCGTGAGCGTGCAGATGCGCGGCTCGGGGTGCTCGGGCGGCGCGTTCGACCTCTTCGCGCCGCCGACGACCTACGACGGGTACGACGCGATCGAGACCGTCGCCGCGCAGCCCTGGGTCAAGGGCGGAAAGGTCGGCATGGCCGGGATCTCGTTCTCGGGCATCACGCAGCTCTTCACGGCGGGGACGCGCCCGCCGCACCTCGCCGCGATCACGCCGATGTCGGTCACCGACGACATCTACACGGGCACCGGCTACCCCGGCGGCATCAACAACTCCGGCTTCGCGCTGTCCTGGATCAAGGAGCGGATGGCGGACGCGCAGCCCGCGCCCAATGGCGGCCAGCCATATGCCCGCGCGCTCGTGAAGGCGGGCGACGCGAGCTGCACGGCCAACCAGCGGCTGCGGCTCCAGACCCAGGACGCCGTCGCGATCCAGCGGCAGAACCCGTTCCGCACGCCAGCGCTCTTCGGGCTGCGCGCGCCAAGCGCCTGGATGCAGAACATCTCCGTGCCGACCTTCCTCGTGGGCCAGTACCAGGACGAGCAGACCGGCGGGCACTTCGCCGAGAGCCTCGGGAAGCTCGCCAAGAACCGCAAGGTCTGGCTGTCGCTGCAGAACGGCGTCCACGCCGACTCGCTCGGGCCCACGACCATCACCCGCTGGGTCGAGTTCCTCAAGCTCTACGTGGCCAACGAGATCCCCGTTGTCCCGCCGTCGGTCCTGGCGCTGAGCGGCGAGCTCTACACGTTCCTCGCCGACGCGCCCGCCGCCCCGGTCCAGCAGTCGCGGTTCGCGGGGATGACGAGCGTCGCCGCCGCGAAGGCCGCCTTCGAGCGCGACCCGCGGGTGCGCCTGCTCATGGACAACGGCGGCGGCCCGCAGGGCCCTGGCTCGATCGGCGCCCCCTGGGAGCTCGGCTACAGCGCCTGGCCGATCCGCGAGGTCTCGCCCGCCGCCTACTACCTCGGCGCCGGCGGGGCACTGTCCGCCCGCACGCCCGCCGCTGGGACGGCCAGCTACGTCGCGGACCCGCGGGCGCGCCCGAAGCAGACGCTGCCTGGCGACGGGGCGGGCGACGCCTGGAAGGCGCAGCCGCCCTACGACTGGAAGCCGGTCGCCGCGGGCAAGGGCCTGGGCTGGACGACGGCGCCGCTCGCCCGCGACGTCGTCATCGCCGGGCCGTCGAGCTTCGACGTGTTCCTGAAGTCCAGCGCGCGCGACACCGACCTGCAGGTCACGCTCAGCGAGGTGCGGCCCGACGGGCAGGAGACCTACGTCCAGAACGGCTGGCTGCGGGCATCGCACCGCAAGCTCGGGCCGGGCTCGACCGCGACCGACCCGATCCCGACGCACCTGGCCCGGGACGCGGCGCCGCTGCCCCGCGGGGCGTTCGCGCTCGTGCGGGTACCGGTCTTCCCGGTCGCGCATGCCTTCCGCGCCGGGTCGCGGATCCGGGTGACCGTCCAGGCGGTCGGGGGCGACCGGCCGCGGTGGGACTTCTCCTCGGTCGACCGCGGCACGACGCGCAACACGGTTGCGCTCGGGGGCGCGCGGGCCTCGAAGCTCGTGCTTCCCGTCGTGCGCGGCGCGACGGCCAAGGGCACGCCGCTGCCCGGCCCGACGGCGTTGCGCGGCGAGCCGAGCCGGGCGTTCGCGCCGGCGTCCAACGGCGGCTGAACAGCGCGGGCTGGACGCCGCGGCGTCGGCCGGCGGCGGCGGCGCGGCGTCGGTCGCGCTGGCCGGTCACTCAAGGTCCGCGAAGCCCGCGCCGAGGACTGGGGCGTCCATGGCTAGCCACCGCTCCACCGGCCGCCGGGCCGCCCGAGTCCGTGCCGGGGCGGCGGCCGCCGTGGCCGCGCTGCTCCTCGCGCCGGTGCCCGCCGCGCGGGCGCTCGAGGTGCAGGTGGTCAACGCGTCGGGCCGTCCCGCCGCCGACGTGTTCGTGATGCTCCACGGGGGCGCGAGCAGCGACGGCCAGCTCGGGCCCGACGCGCCGCGGCGGCTGAGCCAGATCCGGCGCCAGCGCTTCTCGCTCGCCGCGATCAGCGGCCGGATCTACTTCTCCTACGGCGCGCCGGTCGTGTCGGCCGAGCCGCCGCACTCCTCCGTCCGCTACGACAAGGTGGAGATCACCTATCCGGGCGTCGCGAACCTCACCGCGGTGGACTTCTTCGGGATTCCGTTCCGGCTCCAGACCCTCGACCGGCGCGGCCGGGTGCGCCAGACGCTCGCGTTCCATGCCGACACGGAGACGGTCGTGCGGGCGCTGCGCCGGATTCCGGGCGCCCGGCGTGCGATCGTCACGACCCGGCGGGGCGGGTTCCTGCGGTATCTCTCGCCGCAGCTCAGCCAGGCCAGCTACCCGAGCTTCCTCCCGTACGTGCGGTCGCTGGCCGGCCAGCGCACGGTCCTGGCCGGGCCGTTCTACGGCAGCCCGTTCCAGACCTTCCGCTACGCCGGCCGCTTCGAGCGCGACGGCTCGATCCGGCTGGCCGGGACCATCCGGACCATCCGGACCGGCCGGTCGGCCGTGCGCGGCCTGCCGCTGGCGGTCGACGGGCGGTCCCTCGGCCGCGCGATCTACACCGCCGACGGGCCGTTCACCGTCGGCGGAGCGTCACGCAGCGTTTCGGACAACGACGTGTACTCGGCGATCTACCGGGATCTCGTCTCGGGGTTCGCCTGGGGGTATCTCGGCGGGCGCTACGGCAACGACAGCTTGCGGTGGACCGGGCGACCGCCGTTCGCCGCCGCCCGGCGGCGGCGCGAGCGCTACGCGACGTACAACGAGTACGCGGCAGTGATCCGCCGCTACTCCGACGCTTACGGCTTCGCCTTCAGCGACACCGGAAACCAGCGCGTCCAGGCGCCGCTCGCGGGGGCGGCCGCGATCCGCATCACGATCCTGCCCGACCGGCGGCGGTAGCCGGGGGCGGGTGCGCGACCGCAGAGCCGGCTCGCGGCCCCGGGCCGGGCGTGCCGGGCTTGGGCGGACGGGGCGGGGTGGCGGGGGGACCGACGGGGGTGCCGCCGGAGGCTCTGGCCGAGGTGTCAGCCCTCGGCGCCGGGCCGGGCCCCGCGGGGGCGTGCCGGGCTTGGGCGGGCACCGAGGTGCGGTGCGGGGCGGGTTCGTGCGGCGCTCGGGCGCGAGCCTCGGGGTGCCGTGGCGCGACCTCCGCCGCCCGCCGGCCAGCGCTCATTTCGATCCAGAAATTGCACCACCAGGGTGAGAAGGCTGGATCGGATGGCCCGGGCCGAGGGGCCGGCGGGGACGCCGGGCGTGGGCCGGAGGCGGCCGGGGCCGGACTCAGGCCCGGGCCGGGGCCGGACCACGGCCGCGGCGCCGGCTCTCGCAGCCGAGTCTCAGGTGCGCCGCCCGCCCCGTCGCTCAGCTCGCGCAGGCGACGCCCTGCGACGTGCGGTTGTCCGCGCCGCAGGGCAGCACGGTCGGGCCGTGCCAGCCGGTGCCGTCGACGGCGCCCCTGATCCCGGACTGGGAGAGCCCGTAGAGGCGGATGATCAGGCGGAAGGCCTTGGTCGCCGCGGTCGGCTTGGGGGCGGGCAGCCAGTTGCGCCGCTGGGCCGCGCTCGACGGCGGATCGGACTGGATGAAGACGTCCAGCGAGCCGTCGGCGTTGTACTTCAGGCTGCTGCGGTCGTTCACGAGGTAGCGGCCGATCGGGTTGTCGACGAAGAACCCGTCGCCGTCGTACAGCGTCAGCGACCAGAAGAACTTCACCGGCGGATGCGACGTCGCGGGCGTGAAGTGCGCCACGTAGCGCTTGGCGCCCGTGAACGGGCTGCGGTCGCGGTCCAGGAGCGCCGCGGGGTAGACCGACACTTCGGGGCGCGGAGCGCCGAGGCCGATCTTGTCCACCATCGCCCGGAACGCGTAGTCCGTGCCGTAGGTGCCGAGCTTCGAGACGCTCCAGCCGTTGAGCTTGTCGAAGTCGGCGAGGTAGCGGGCGAGGAACGTGCCCTGGACCTTGTTCGGCCCCTGGGTCACCGCGTCGCGCAGGGCCTGGAGCTGGCCGGGCGACAGGGGGCCGTCCTTCGTCGGATGCCGGCCGGGGCCGATGCCGAGCTTCGCGAGCCGGGCCAGGATCGGGCGGTCGGCGGCCGGGGGCGGGAACTGCGCGAGCTGGTCGCCGAGGGCGTCCCAGAAGATCGCCGGATCCTCGCCGGGCCCCGTGCCCGGGATGTGGGCGTCGTTGCGCGTGCGGTCGATCCGCCTGGGCTTGGGCGGCGTGTAGGCGTAGGGCCGCTTCGGGTCCCAGCGGTTCAGCGGGGTGATCCGGTAGGTGCGCATGACCTTCCGCGTGGCCGCCAGGTCCGGCGCCCCGTTGATGTACGTGCGCCCGATGATCCAGACGCGGTCGTACGGCGACCGGATGCGCCGCAGGCCCTTCGGGACGCGGCCACTGAACTTCGGCCCGGTCACGAGGTAGTCCCCGTCGGGGAACGCCTTGTCGGGCGAGCCGATGTTGGCGAAGTTCTCCTCGTAGGGCGACATCAGCGGGATGACGTGGAAGCGCTTGGTGCCCTTGGCCGTGTGGATCACCTGCGGCTGCTTGGAGAGATCCAGCCACGCCATCGAATAGAGGGTGTCGCTGTTGGGAGCGACGACCGTCCGGTCCTTCGCGTCGGCCAGACGGGAGAAGTGGCTGAACTGGTTCACCGGGCCGCCGCCGCGCCCGTTCGGCACGTTGAGGCTCGTGCTCGTCGCGTAGGTCCGCTGCATGTTCAGCACCGGGACGCCGTACTCGTAGGCCTGGGCGAGCGTCGCCGCCGCGGCGGCGTCGGGCGTCCACGCTGCGGCCGCGCCGGCGGACGCGCCGGGAGCTGCGGCCGCGAGGACGGCGCCGGCGACGGCAAGGGCGCCGGCGGCTCGGCGGGCGGGACGGGGGACGGCTGCGCTCATCGGTGAACTCCTGCTCTGCGGGTCGGACGGGTGGTCACGCTAACGGGCTGCACCGGGCGGCGCGCCGGCCGCCGCGCCGCTCACCGCGACGCGCGCGATCGTGGTGAGCGACTGGTAGTAGACGTCGCGCCCGAACCCGGGCGCCGGGAAGAGGAAGGCCTGGCTGGGGGAGGGGACGGCGACGCGGGCCTTGTCCGCGCCGGTGTCGAGGTCGAGCACGACCATCTGGTCGCCGCCCGCGCGCAGCGACGCGCGCCGGGCGCGCGCCGACTGGGCCAGCAGCTGCATCGCCGGCCGCAGCGCCCGGCGCACGAGCGGACGGCGCAGGGCAGCGCTCCCCTGCCAGTCCTGGGCGACGAGCTCGCGCGTGTCCGGGTAGAGGATCAGGTGCCCGGCGTGGGCGAAGCCGTCGCGCCGCCACAGCGGCTCCAGGCTGTCGCCGTCCATCCGCCAGGCGCGCAGCACGGCGTTGCCGGCGTCGTAGGCGACGACGACGCGCCCCGCCGGGTCCCACCCGGGGGGATTGGACTCGGTGCCGTAGGGCAGGCCGCTGATCTCGGCCGACCAGACGGCGCGGTCGTCGTCGCGCCGCGCCCACCACAGGCGCACCGGGTCCGGGGAGTCGCCCGAGCCGAGCATCGTGGAGTCGGTGCGGTTGCGGCCGTTGTCCATCCACAGGACGTGCTCGTCGGTGATCACCGGATCCCAGCCGTAGCTGCGCCCCGGCGCCGGGCCGTAGGCTGGCTGCCAGGCCTCGTCGATCTGCAGGCGGCCGGCATCCCGGTCCAGCCGCAGCGAGAAGATCACGGTCGTCCCGACCGCGATCACCGCCTCGCCGTCGCAGGAGAGCCGCGCGATCGACGGCTCGGGCAGCCGCAGCGGCGCGGCGACGGGAAGCAGCGTCTCGGGATCCAGCACCGAGACGGTCGAGGGCTCGCGGCCCGCCGGGGCGTCGCAGTCCTTCGTCACGAGCTCGCCGCCGTCGAGCACGACGAACGAGTTGTGCGGCCGCTCGGCCGGCAGGCGGTGGGAGGCCAGGACCTCGAGGTCCGGGCTGAGGCGGTGTGCCCAGCGGCCGAAGACCAGGTGCAGGCTGCCGTTCGCGTGGGCGGCGATCCCGCCGGGCCAGAACGGCCCGCCCGGGAGCCGGGGCGAGGCCGCCGCCGCCTCGAGCGTGAGCGGGTCCAGGCGCTGCACCCAAGCTTCGACGGGGCCCGCTTGGGCACCGCCGACCGGGATGCCGTGCCGCAGCGCGTAGAGCTCGCCGGGGCCGCGGCGGACGAGGAGGTCGGTCGCGAAGGCATCGCGCACGGCCGCCACCTCGAGGCGCTCCCCGGGCTGGATCCCGAGCCCCGGCACGCCGTCGGCGCAGCCGTGGCGCCGGGGCCCGCCGTCCTCTCCGGTCCACGGGGCCGGCCAGTAGGCGCCCGGCCCCGTCACCGCTCCAGCCCGGCGTCGCGGAGCGTGGCCTCGAGGTCCTCGATCCGGTCCTGGCCCCAGAACGGCTCGCCGGCGAACACGAACACCGGCACTCCCCATTGGCCGAGATCCAGCAGCGCCTCGGTGTCGGCGTCGACCCGCGCGCGCAGCCCGGGGTCGTCGAGCGCGGCGAGGCAGTCGGCCCAGCGCAGGCCGGACCGCTCGCAGACCAGCCGCAGCCCGTCGTCGCTGGCCACCTCGACCCCCTCGGCCCAGATCCCGCGGCTGGCGGAGAGCACGAACTCGCGCTCCCGGCCGGCGTCGACGGCGTGCTCGGCGACGAGCAGGCAGCGCATCGCCCCGTCGCCGATCGGGTCCCAGACCGGGCCGAACGGCATCCCGAGGCGCTCGGCCTCGCGCTTGGTGTCGCGCAGCGTGTGCAGCCGCTTGGCCTTCGGCACCGACTGCCCGCGCATGGCCATCGGGATCACGCCGCGGAAGGCCACAACGACGTCGAAGCGTTCGGGCAGCGCAAACGCCCGCGGGCCGGACAGGTAGGAGTACGGGCTGCGGAACGAGAAGAAGTAGTCGATCGGCGCGGTCATGCCGCCGCCGTCCACCCGAGGCCGTCGAGGCGCTCGCCGATCTGGGCGAGGCGGTCGTGTGCGAAGAACCACTGGCCGTGGATCCAGGCGGCGGGCGTGTCGTAGGGGCCGCGGCGGCGCATCCGGCGCTCGTTGGTGTGCACGGCTTCGGCGCCCCCGTTCGCGGGCGGCTCGCCGCCGAGGTGCTCGCGCCAGAGCGCCGCGTACTCCTCCCGGTCCGGCGGGCCGGCGGTCTCGAGCCACAGGCGCCGCAGCGCCGCGACGCAGAACCGGTTGAGCGCCGGCCCGGCGGGCCCGGCCGCGGCCCACTCGGCGAGGAACGCGGTGTCATCGGCAGCCAGGGGCTCGATGCGCGCCAGCGCGAGCCCGCTGCGCCGGGCCAGGCGGCGGGCATCGACGATCGCGTAGCGCCGCTTGGCGCCGGCCGCCGGGTCGTCCGGGATGCCGCGCTGCACGACCGGGAGCAGGAGGAGGCGCACGTCGCGGCCGGCGGTCCGGCCGGCCAGGTCGAGGACCGCGACCGCGCTTGCCGCGTCGTCGAACGCGAAGTACAGCTCGACGCGGCCGCGCCGCCCGAGCGCCCGGCGGGCGGCCGCGCCGGCGCGCGCCGGCCACGTGACCTGCGACAGCGCGATGATCGCGTCCGGGACCGTGTGGCGGGCGAGGCGGTCGGCGGCCGGGCCTGGCATCTCGCGACCGCCTACCCGCCGATTGGCCGGCCGAAGGCGGCGAAGATCGCGTCGACGATCTCGGGCCCGCGATCCTCCTGGAGGAAGTGCGCGGCGCCCTCGATGCAGACCTGCTCGCCGGCGCTCGGGATGAGGTCGGTGAACACGGTGCCCGACTTCGGGTACGGGAACACGGGATCGCTGTCCGAGAAGGCGACGAGCGTCGGCTTCTCCCAGCCGGAGAGCGCATCCTGCACCGCGAGCATCTCCGTGACCCCGGGCGCGTCCTCGGTCAGCGGGACGAGCAGCGGGAACATCTGCGCGCCGGCCTTGCTCTCGGGCGTCGGGAACGGCGCCTCGTAGGCGGCGACGATCTCCGGCGCCAGGTCGGTCGTGGTGGCGCCCTGGATGATCATCCCCACGGGCAGGTCGGGCGTGCGCTCGGCGAAGTTCCGCCAGGCCATGAAGCCCTTGCTGACGCGCCCGGTGAAGAGGCCCGTGTTCATGATCACGAGCCGGCCGACCTGGTCGGCGTGCTCGACGGCCCAGCGCAGGCCGATCGCCCCGCCCCAGTCCTGCACGATCACCGTGACCTCGTCCAGCGGCACCTGGTCGAGGTGGGCGGTCACGCTCTCGACGTGACGCTCGTAGGTGTACCAGCCCCGGTCGGTCGGCTTGTCCGACTTGCCGAAGCCAGCCAGGTCGGGGCAGACGACGCGGTGGCCCGCGGCGACCAGCGGGTCGAGCATCCGCCGGTACAGGTAGCTCCAGCTCGGCTCGCCGTGGAAGCAGAGAACCGTCGGCCCCGTCCCCTCGTCGACGCGGTGCAGCCGCAGCCCGCCGGCCTCGGTGTAGCGCGGCGCATAACCGTAGCCGGGGAGGTCGGCGAAGCGCTCGTCGGGGGTGCGGAAGACGTCCACGGCGGGGTCCTTTCGTCAGGGGCGGATCACGGCGAGCCAGACCTCGGTGAGGGTCCGGGCGGCCTCGTCGGCGCTCACCCGCGGCTCGCGGCCGAAGGCGTCCAGGAGGTAGGCCTCGTTCATGAGGTTCAGGGCGCGGGCGGTCTGGGCGAGATCGGCGGGCGGCGCGGCGGCGCGGCCGGCGGCGTCGGCGAGCCACCGCGCGGCGAGCCGGTCGAACCGCTGGCGGATCTCGCGGTGGGCCTCGGCGAGCTGCGGGTCGCCGGCGGCCGCCTCGGCCACGCCTCGCAGCAGCGGCCCGTGCTGGAGGTAGACGTCCGCCGCCAGCCCCATCGCGGCCCGGATCGCGTCCGGGTCGCCGGCGCTGCGCCGGCTCCCCAGCAGGCGCTGGGCCGCATAGAGCGCCTCGATCGCCTCGGCGCTCGCCCGAGCCAGGACGTCGGCGAGGTCGTCGAAGTGCCGGTAGAACAGCGTGCGCCCTTGGCCGGCCTCCCGCATGACCTCGTCGACCGTCAGCTCCGCGTACGAGCGCTCCCGGAGCAGGCGGGCGGCCGCGTCGACGATGCGGGCGCGGCTCTCCTCGCGGGTCTGCCGGACGCGGGTGCGGTGCGCGGCGGTGGCCACGGGGCGCAGCCTAGCAATGTTGACACCGTGTGACACGCGACGTATGTTCCTCGGGCCGGCCGTTCGGGCCGGCCCGTCCCCACGCCGAACCGGCGCATCCGCGCCCCTATTTCGAGGACCATCTGCGCCATGACCGCTCGCCCCCGCGCCGCTCTCGCCACCGCGACCGTCGCGGTGCTGGCGGCCATCGGCCTCGGCAGCTCCGCGGCCAGCGCCGCGCCGGCCGCATCGGCCGCGACGCGGCTCACCGGCGTGACCGGCCTCTACAACGGGCGGTACTGCGAGATCCTGGTGGGGAAGGGCGCGCTGCCGGCCATCACCGTCACGGTCTGGAACACCATCGGGCTGAACCGCTGTCCGGCCGCGCAGTGGACGGCCTTCAACGCGCGGACCCTCGCCACTCAGGAGGGCGCCGCGTTCGTCGTGCTCAACGGCCCCCGCTACTGGGTGATCGACGGCGCGGCCGACACGAAGCGCGGGAAGGTTCGCTCGTTCGGGGCGATGAAGCTCCGCGACGTCGCCGCGATCCGCATCACGGCGGCCGCCGACCTCGTCCGCCAGCCGTACCAGACCCGCGTGATCGACCGCACGAACCGGTGGTCGTGGAAGGCCGGCCGCCGGGTGTACGAGCTCGTGGCCCCGAGCGGCGCCGTCTACATCATGCAGGCCTATTCGCAGATCGTCGATCCAGCCCTGAAGCTGTCCGACCTGACGTCGCTCGGATCCCGCCTGAAGCTGCCCGCGGGCTGGCGCTTCCGCACGCGGACGCTCCGCGCGCCGTTCGTCCTGCAGGCGCACGGCCGCGCGACGATCGTCCAGGACGAGCTGCAGAACACCTACCAGCGGCTGCGCTAGCCGGCGCGGGGCGCAGCGCCTACGTCGCCGCGTCGTCCCGCTGCCAGGCGAAGACCTCGACCCGGAAGCCGTCCGGATCGAACGCGAAGAAAGCGTAGTAGTCCTCGTCGTCGGGGTAGTGGATCTCGGGCGGCGACTGGATTCGCGCGCCGGTCGCCCGGCACCGCTCGTAGGCGGCGTCGACCTCGTCCCGGCGGTCCACCCGGAAGGCGAGGTGCTCGAGGCCAACCTCGTGGTACCGATGTTTCCCGCCGTCGGCCGGGCGCAGGCCGATGGCGCTCCCCCCGAACTCGAGGTAGACGACCTCCTCGGTTCCGCGGTAGGTCGGCATGCGGTAGCGCTCCTCCAGGCCGAGCGGCCCGAGCACCTCGAGGTAGAACGCCAGCGACGCTGGCACGTCGCCGACGGCCAGGTCGATGTGCTGGATGCCGCGCGCGGGCATGGCGTCCGCTAGGCCGGCCGCACGCGGTAGGTGTGCCCGGCGGCCCGCAGGCGCTCGGTGAGCGCGCCGCCCATCGCGGTCGCCGGCGTGAGCACGCCGGCGGCGTCGGGCAGGGCGGACGGGTCGCCGGCCAGGGCGAGGGCGCTCTCGCCGAGCATCACGGCCGTCGCCTTGTAGCCGGGGTCGCCGGAGGCGCGGATCTCGGCGACGATGTGCGCGCCGCCGCTGGCCTGGGCGTGGATGTCGATGTGGAAGAAGCCCTTGTCGCGCGCCGCCTCGCCGGGGCCCTCGCCGGGGTCGGGGAGGATCCGGTCCAGCAGCTTGCGGGTGGGGGGAAGTGCGAGCCCGGCGACGAGCGCCCCGAGCCCGCCGATGACGCCGGCGGCGATCACGGGCCCGAGCGGCAGTCCGCCCGTGAGCATGAGCTCCCGGTAGCGCAGGCGCCGGCCGTAGGCGTAGTCCTGCAACGCGTTGCTGCGCCGCACGACGCGGGTGTTCACGGTGCCCATCACGAACGGGGCCAGGTAGCCGCCGAGCGCGTCGTCGTGCACGACCGTCATCGGGTCGCGCTCGGGCCCGAGGTGCGGCTCGGCCCCGCGGTCCGGGCTCAGGCAGTACGGGTCCGTCATCAGGCGCCGGGCGGCCGGGTCGCGGCGGGCCTCGTCGAGCTGGCCGCGCAGCGAGTCGATCGTCCCGCCGCTGATCCCGCCGCGCGTCTTGGTCAGGACGAAGGTCGTGTCCTGCAGATCCCCGAGGCCGTGCTCGCGCGCGTGCTCGTGCAGCGTGAGGACGCCGAGGTCCGACGGGATCGAGTCAAAGCCGCACGTGTGGACGATGCGGGCGCCGCTCTTCCGGGCGGCAGCGTCGTGCTCGTCGATCGAGCGCCGCATGAACAGCACCTCGCCGGTGAGGTCGGCGTACTGGGTGCCGGCCGCGGCGCAGGCGGCCACGAGCGGCAGGCCGTAGCGCATGTACGGGCCCACGGTCGTGGCCACGGCCCGGGCCGAGCCGGCGAGCGCGGCCATCGCGTCCGGGTCGCCGCTGTCGGCGACGACGAGCGGCCAGTCGGCCGCGCGCGCCCCGAGCGTCGCGCGGGTGCGCTCGAGCTTCTCCTTCGACCGGCCGCCGAGCGCGATGCGGACGCCGTCCGGGGCCGCGCCGGCGAGGTAAGCGGCGGTCAGCCGGCCGACGAAGCCGGTGGCGCCGAAGACGACGAGGTCGTGATCGCGGTCCTGCGCAGGGGAGGCCATGCGGGCATCCTCCGGGATTTGCCGCGGCGGTGCAGCGCGGCCGGCCGTCCGCCCGCGGGACACGGTGGAGACGACCGCTGACATCACGCTCCCGCAGGGCCACCGCTTCGCGACCGACGAGTTCGGGAACACGACCGACGACACCTGGATGTTTCGCAGCACGGGCTGAAGCCCCACCCGGCGCCTGCGCCGCCCGCTCCCGGTAGGTTGCCCGCCGTGACCGCCCGTCGCCCCTGCGCCATCTGGCTCGCGATTGCCGCCTCGATCGCCACCGCGACTGCCGCCGCCCCGGCCTCCGCCGCCGGCACCGGCGCCCTGGCGGGCCCGCTCCGGGCGAGCGTGGCCGGCGCCCACGCCCGCGCCGACGGGCGCGTCGTCCTCACGGTGCGGGTGCGCAGCGCCGACGTGCGGGAGGCGCTGGCGCGCCGGCTCGACGCGGGCACGGGCCGCAACGTCGTGCGCGTGACCGCCGCCGGCGCGTCGCGGACCTTCCGGCTCCCGCGCCGGGTCCCGGGCACGCGCGTCGCCTGGACCGCCCGGCTCGTGCTCGGCCCGGCGGCCAGCGCCGCCGCGCGCCGGTCGGGCCGCGTCACCGCGCCGGTCCGCGTGACGCAGGTCCTGCGCCTCGGCCGCGCCGGGTCGGCCACCGGCCGCGCCTCCCTGACGCTGCGGCCCGCCGTCGCCGTCCGACCGGCGCGCCTCGCGCCGGTCGCGGACCTGCCCGTCTGCGAGCGCCTCCCCGGCGTCGTGAACTACGCAGCGCCGGCGCGGATCGCGATCACCTGCATCGGCGAGGGCCTGTCGGCGCGCATCGTGCGCGGCCCGGCGCACGGCACGCTGCGCGCGGTCCGGACCGGGGCGACGACGACCTTCACCTACGTCCCGGCGGCACGCTTCACCGGCCGTGACCGCGTGACGCTGCGCCTCACGTCCGCCGCAGGGCCGGCCATCGTCGCCAGCCAGCCGCTCGTCGTGCAGCCGTTCACCTTCCGTGCGCTGGGCGACTCCGCGACCGCCGGCTTCGGGTACCTCGGCTCCGGGAAGCCATGGACGGCCTTTGACCTGCTGAGCTGCCGCCCGCTCGTGCCCGAGAACGACCGCTGCTCGTCGAACTCGCCCAACGGGATCGGGACCACGGGGCCCGTCGGCTGGCTGCCGGATTTCGGCTTCTCGAACCAGGTCGCGTGGTCGGCGCAGTGGGCGAAGTCCGCGGGCCTGTCCGCCAGCCAGTTCGCCAACTACGGCGTGACCGGTTCCGAGCCGCAGGATTGGGACACCGGCGGCGTCCTGAACTCGACGCTCGGCGACATCGTGGACGACTCGCCCGACCTGACCGCGATGACGCTCGGGGCCAACCCGCTGCTCTCGACGTTCCTGACCGGGTCGGGGATCGAGTGCGCGATCTCGCTCAGCGACGCGAAGCTCATCGCCTGCGTGAACAAGTTCATCGCCAGCGTTCAGCTGAACTCGCGGCTGCGGTCGGTGATCGCCCAGCTGCTCCAGGCGCCGAACAACCACGTCGTCGTGTCGCAGTACCACCTCCCGATCCCGTCTCTGGCGCTGTTCTCGGCGCACCAGATCGACGTCCTTTTCCGGACGTTCAACGTCGCCGTCGCCAACGCGGTCCAGGGCGCGCCGGGCTTCGGCACGCGCGTGTTCCTCATGACGCCGCCCCGCTTCGACATCGGGCGCGCGCCCGGCAGCTCGCTCTGTCCGGGCAAGCCCGGCGTCGTCGTCGACGGCCCCAGCCGCCAGAGCCGCGTGAGCCAGGACGTCCTCGCTGCGAACCCGTTCTACAGCTTCTGCGGCTCGAGCATCTACTGGGTCGTCTCACAGGACACCGGCATCCACGCCAGCGTGCTCGGCCATGCCCAGTACGCCAAGGCCCTGCAGCAGGTCGTCAGCGCCCACGGCCTGCTGCCGCCCGGCGCCTGAAGGCCGCGCTCGCGCCGGCGGCTACTCCTCGGCCAGGGGATGCCCCACGGTCAGCGCCGCCAGGAGGTCTGGCGCGACCTCGTCCGCGAACTCCCGGTCCGGCCGGGCGCCAAGGGCATCGAGGACGGTGCTGAAGAAGCAGCGCGCGGCGGCGGCGAGCACGACGTCGAGGATCTCGCGGTCGGACAGCCCCAGAGCGCGGAGGCGGTCGATGTCGGCCTGCGTGACCGCCGTCGCGTCCTCGGCCACCTGGTCGGCGAGGTCCATGACGGCGAGGTCGGCCTCGTCGAGGCCGGCGGCGTGGTGGTCGGCGACCGCCGCACGCACGGCGTCGGGCTCCATGAACTGCTCCGCGAGCACGGAGCCGTGGGCGATCGCGCAGTAGCTGGACCGCAGCCGCCGGGCCGCGGCGAGCGTCGCGAGCTCGTAGCGGCGCAGGTCCGCCCCGGACTTGATCGCCCCGTTGAGCTGCCGCCAGGCCGCGTAGGCCTCCGGGTGCAGGGAGAACGCCTGCGTGAAGTTCGGCACGCGGCCGAAGGCCGCCCGGTCGGCGGCGTAGAGCTCGGCCACCGGGCCGGTCGCGTCTGCCGGATCCACCGTCTGGATGAACGTCATCCCGCTCCTCTCGGGGCGCCGAGCCCGGCGGTCAGGTATCCGCCGTCTCGGCCCCGGCCTGGGGCCGGCCCGGTCGCCAGAGGCTCACGAGCGCGGCCACCAGCGTAACGAGGAAGATCTGCCCCACGAGCATCTCGACAACGGCGAAGGACTGCCCGAAGCTGCTCGCCGGGACCAGGTTCCCATAGCCCGTCGTGGTCAGCGTCGTGTAGCTGAAGAAGAGGAAATCGCTGAACCGCGGATGGGTCTGCCCGGTGAAGAACGGCTGATCGCCGAAGCGGGCGAACGCGAGGAAGAGAAACGCGAACAGCAGGCCCAGGAGCGTGAAGACGCTGAGGGCGCCGAGGATCGTGCGGAAGTCGACGTGATGCGCGCTGAGGATGACCCGCCGCAGGATCGTGCCGGCCGCGACCGCCAGCAGCAGCGACGAGGCGACGAGCGCGAGGCCGAGGAGCTTCTCGGAGGGGATGGCCTTGGCCAGGATGGTCAGCACCGTCGCGGCCGCGGCGACGGCGACGGCCAGGCGCACGCGGCCCGGGCGGACGTCGGAGCTCGTGAGCGCTACGACGCCGGTGATCCCCGCGGTGGCGACGGCCGCCACGCGGCCGCCCCAGCCCTCGGGGGGCAGCGTCATCATCACGGCGAACGTGACCATGATGAGCAGGAGGACCAGGCCGTAGGCGTCGCCGATCCGCTCGGCCAGCTCGAGGGTCGTCTCGGGACGCTCGCGCCGGCGCCGCAGCCGGCCGCCGCGCTTTGCAGGCTCGTCGGGCACGCTGCGACATTCGTGCCGGCCGCCGCCAGGCCTGCCTCGGCACGCATCCGTTCAGCGGGGTAGCTTTCGCCGATGCCCGCCTCCGGCTCCGCCGGCGATCCGCAGCCCGACCCTGCCGAGTCCCGCGCGGCGGATTCGCCGCCAGACGAGGCCGGGGCGCGTGACGCGCCGCCGCCAGACGAGGCCGGGGCGCCGGAGACGAAGGGCCGGGCGCACCGCACGGCGTCCGAGTGGCGACGGCTCGCCGCGATCGCGTACCGCGACCCCGAGCACGTCGCCGAGCGGCTGACCCGGTTCGGCTCGTTGCGGCTCGGGGACGATTCGGTGGAATGGGCTGCTCGCATCCGGGAGGAGCGACCGGACGCGTCACGCGCGGTGGTCGCCGAGGAGGTGCGGACCCAGACCGCCCAGGTCGCGCGCATCGACGGCGCGGTGTCGGGCACGCCGTTCCTGATCGCCTTGGTCCCCGGGTACCTGGCCTACCTCTGGCAGGAGGGGGTCATGGAGCGGCGCATGGCCGCGCTGTACGGCCATGACCCCCGCAGCCTGGAGACGTCCGCCCAGATCCTCGTGCTCCGCGGCGTCCACCAGGACGCCGAGTCGGCTCGCGCCGCGCTCGAGGAGGTGTGGGACGCGCCGCCCCCGGAGAAGCCCGAGTCGCGACGCTCGTTCCGCACGTGGTTCAACAGCGTCTACACGCTCCTGATCTTCGGCGGGTTCGTCTCCCGGACGGAGGAGAGCGAGAAGGACGAGCACTGGCGCCTCCGGGCCGCGGCCGGCTTCGCGATCGGCGGCGCGATCTGGGTCATCACCTGGGTGCTGCCCGTCAGCTTCATGATCGCGATGGCGTGGGGGTGCGAGAGCCACGCCCGCAGCCTCGGCCACAAGACGATGACCTTCTACGGCGGCGAGGACGAGATCGCCGAGGCGGCCACCGCCGCCGGCGGCACCGGCGAGCGGGCGGGGCGCACCCGGCGCGACATCATCCGCGCCGCCCTCCTCGCCCTCTCGATCGCGGTCCCGATCGGCTTCGTCGCCTACGCCGACCACGTCCGCAACACCACCGGGGTCAACTGGATCGGCGCGCTCGGCGCCCTCGTGGCGGCGTCGCTGGTGATCGCGACGACGGTGATCGCCCGGCGCCGGTAGGGCGTCGGGGCCGCTTGCGGGAGCGCGGGCGCCGCGCTACCGTCGGCGCCAGGTGAGGGATGGCCTGCGGGCGATCCGGTCGGGATGGGGAGCGGCCGTTGCCGCGGCGACGGCCGTGTGCGCGCTCGCGCTCGCCCCGGCGGCGGGCGCCGCCGACTGGCTCCCCGCCTTCGACCTCGGCGCCACCGGCGTCCGCGATGCGGGCATGACGCCCGGCGGCGACATCGTGCTCGTGGTGAACACCGCTGCCGGGCCGGCGCTGAGGTTCCGGCCCGCCGGCGGCCCACTCGGTCCCCTCGAGCAGCCCGTCCCCGCGGGAGCGGGGGGCGTGCGCGTTGACCTCGACGCCCAAGGAAATGTCTACCTCGTGTGGACGCGCGCCGGCACAGCCGAGATGCGGGTGCGCCGCCGGGACGGGATCTTGACCGACATCCAGACTCTGCAGTCGGGGGTGTTGGAGGGGACGCTCGCGCTCGCCGTCTCGGGCGATGGCCACGCGGCAGTCGCCTGGGTCGCCAGCGACGTCGGGCGGGCCGGAGGGGCGCGGACGCGCGCGCCGGACGGGACGCTCGGTCCGGCGCAGGCCGTCACCGTGGCCGCTGAGAAGACCCGCACGATCGACGCCGATGTCGACGCCGCCGGCAACGTCACCTTCGCCTGGACCACGCCCGACGCACCGCCCAACACGAAGATCAAGGCGCGCCGGCTGGCGTTCGAAACGCAGACGCTGTCTGCCGTCCTGCCGGTCTCGACGCCGCCCGTAGGGGAGCTGTCGGACACCGAGCGGGTCGTCGTCGACCCCGCCGGAGACGCCACGCTCGTCTGGCGCCACCTGACTGCCGCAGCCAGCCTGGTCGAGACCCGCCAGCTGAGCGCCGCCGGCATTCTCGGCACGACCCAAGTCCTCACGGCTGCGGGCGACACGTCCCAGTTCCACGACGTCGCCGTCGATGACGCCGGCCGCGCCCGCATCACCTGGGTCGAGCACACCGCGGGCGGGTCCGACCCCTTCCAGCCGGTCACCTGCTTCTCGGCCGTCGGCTCGAGCTGCGGCGCCAAGCTGACCCTGGGCCCTGGTCCGTCGCTGAGCACGAGCATCGCCGTCGGGCCCGCCGGCGATGCGCTGGTCGGCTTCGCGGCCTCGGGCACGGCGCCCGGGCAGGTGCGCGTGCTGCCACGGCCGGGCGGCGGCGCCGCCCTGGTTGCCCACACCCTCGGGCCGGCCGCGCAGCTGCCGCTCCTCGGCGCCGACAGCGAGGGCAACGGCGTCGCCGTCTGGGACGAGGGCGGGGCCGCGAAGGCCGAGGGATTCGACAACGCGCCGCCCGTCGTGCAGGCCCTGTCGATCCCGGCGGTGATCGAGCGGACAGACCCGGTGGCGGCTACCGCGACCGTCCGCGACGTGTGGGGTGCCACCGTGGCGTGGAGCTTCGGCGACGGAGGCAGCGCTGACGGCGCCGCGGTGCAGCACGCGTTCGCGCGGACCGGCACGTTCGAGGTCCGGGCGACCGCCACCGATGGGACGGGCGCGACCGCGGCGGTGACCGCCGCGGTCACGGTCCGCGACACCCGGGCGCCGGCGCTCGGCAGGGTGACGATGCGCCGGACCCGGTTCCGCGTCGCCCGCAGCGCCACGCCGGTGTCCGCCGCCGCGCGGCGCCGCCAGGTGCCGCGAGGCAGCGACCTGCGCTTCACACTCGGCGAGGACGCCGCCGTGACGATCGCCGTCCAGCGCCGGACCGTCGGGCGCCGCGTGGGACGCGCGTGCCGCCAGGCGCGCGGCGTCGTGCCCCGCGCTCGGCGCTGCGTCCGCTTCGTCTCCGCCGGACGCACCCTGCGCCGCACGCTGGCGGCCGGGAGGCGCCGCGTGGCGTTCACCGGCCGGATCGGCCGCCGCGCGCTGGCGCCAGGCCGCTACAGGGTGCGCGTGCAGGCGACCGACGCCGCCCGCAACCGCTCGGGCGTCCGCACGAAGGCGTTCACCGTCGTGCGCTGAGGGCGGCCTGGCGCGCCGGCGGTATGGTGGCCCCATGAAGCTCTACACCTGCGGCCAAGGCGACCACGCCGCCGCGTTCGGGCATCCCTGCGGCCGGGCCGCGAAGGCGCTGCGGGACGCCGGCTACACCCCCGAACTGGAGTCCGTCGAGGGCTACCGCTTGCTGCCGTGGACCCGCAGCGGCAAGCGCGACGCCATCCGCGAGCTCTCCGGCCAGGAGAACGTGCCCGTTCTCGTCACCGACGACGGCGAGGTCGTCAGCGGCTCCGGGACGATCGCGCGCTGGGCGAAGGAGCACCCGGCGGAGTAGGCGGGGGTCACGACGGCGCGGCGGTCCGGGCAGGAGCGGCGCCTTCCCGGTGCGGCGGGCCTACCCCCGCTCGGCTTGCGCGTTGAGTCCCTGCGCGAACTGCCGGAACGACGGGCCGAGGTCGGGGATCGACCTGAAGATCAGCTTCGCGACGGGCCCGCAGTACTCCTCGCGCATCTTGAACCCCGTCTCCGCGCGGTCCGGCCGGAGCGTGTAGGTCTGCTCTCCGGTGAACAGCCCGAACGGCATGCCGCCGCGCAGCACGATGAGCGTGGGCTCCTCGAGCGTCGCCACCTTGGGCGCGGCCCGGGTTGGCGTCGACGGCGATCGACAGTCGCGTCTCAGGGCTGCACGAGCCTGAAGACCGGGTGGCGCGGGGCCTCGGTCACGAAGTCGTCGAGCGGCGAACCGGGTGTGACGTCGAAGAAGGGGCGCACGACCCGCACGTCCGTGAGGTACTGACGCAGGACCGGAGCGGCCTCATCGGGCGAGGCCTCCTCGATCCGCAGGGTCTCGGAGCGTCCGGCGCGGCTGAGCGCGACCTCGCCAGCAGCGCGGGCGTTGCGGACCCAGCCAACGTCGCCGTAGGGGGCGACGAGCCAGCGCTCGGCGTCCTCGACCAGGATGACCGGGGTCGAGTACGCCCGTCCGGTCTTGCGGCCGCGCACGGTGAGGACGTAGGCGTGGCGCCCGGCGAGTCCCCGGCGCGCAAGCGGACCCATCACGGCGTTCACGAGCCGGCGCGTTCTGCCGAGGCGGTAGGTCTTCGCCACGCGGCTGCCTCGTCAGGCCGCGTTGCCTGGGTCGTGAACGAAGGCGAGGAGCCCGGCGCGACCGGTGAGCCGGGCCGGCCGGACCGGGGGTGCGCCCCCGCTGCCGGTGGTGATGACGCCGCCAAGCATGGTAACGCGTAGGTTACCGTACCGCCAAGCCGCCATCGAGCTGGGGCCCGACCGCCGGCTCCTTGGTGCAGGCGTCCTGCGATGAGTTGCCGTCCTCGCCCGCCCGGCGTACATTCGCCCAGGGAGAGTCCGAAGGGGCGCTGGATGACCGACCATCGGCTGGATGGCTGGGCCCGCCGGCTTGCACAGCCGGACAGCGATCTGATCGTGAGCACGGCCGCCCGGACACCATCCGGCGGCGAATCGCTCGTCGACGGGATGGCCCGGGCACTTGCGGCTCCGGTGACCCGCCGCCGGGCCGTCGCGCTGATCGGCGGGGCGGTGGTCGCCGGCTCGCTGCTGCGACCCGGGCGGGCGCAGGCCGACTGCTTCCCCGGCGGCCCGAAGGTGTGCAGCAACTCGAAGGGCGCGCGCGTCTGCGTCCCCGACAACCTGCAGTGCTGCAGCAACGACAACTGCGCCATCGCCTGCCCGTACCCCTGGCGCGACTGCGGCGGGCCCGCGATCTGCAACGACTCCGCGCGGATGTGCACGGACCCCGCCAACCGCCAGCTCGCCGGCGTCGACGACAACCGGACCAAGTTCTGCTCGGCCGTCCTGACCGTCACGAACGGGTGCGTGGAGGCAAGGCAGTCCCAGGCGGTCCGCGGCTGGTGCTGCCGGCCGAACGAGGAGTGCCGCCTCGTGCGCGACGACACCGGGACGTGCGCATGTCCGCCGGGCCCGCGCGGGCCGCGGGATTGCGGCGAGGTGTGCTGCCCGCAGGACCAGATCTGCGTGACTACGCGGAGCGGCACGAACTGCAAGCCGCCCTGCGTACCGGGGCGCCACTACGACGAGAATTCCCAGTGCGTGTGCGACCGCGGAGCGACCTGCCGCAACGGCTGCTGTGAGGAGGGAAAGGTGTGCGTGAACGGCCGGTGCGCCGCGCCGACCGAGACGTCTGGCCCGTTCGACGACCTGCTCAGGTCGTTTCGCCAGTTCACCGGCTCGGACACCGGCAGCCAGACGGCCGGATCGCGCGGCGGCCGGCATCGGCGGACCGCCACCGCCGCGGCCGGTGCCGGCGGGACCCCGGTCGGCTCCGCGCTCCTCCTGCTCGGAGCGGTCAACGCGCAGGGCGCGGCGGCCGCGATCGCGATCACCGATCGGCAGGCCGATCGCGCCTACCGGCGCCGGGTGGCGGCGGCGACGCCGCGGCTGCCCAAGCTGGCCGGGACGCCGGGCTTCGACCCGGCCGCCGCCGGGGCGCTCGACGCGCTGCTCGCCGCGCAGGCCCGAGCCTACGCGCAGATCCTCGCGACGGCCACGGCGCTCGCCCGGTCACGGGGGGCGCTGCGTGCCGGCACGACGGCGCAGGCGCGCCGGCAGGCGCTCGCCGCCGCGGGCTTTGCCGCCGCCGCCGCCAAGGCGCTGCGACGGATCCCGCCGCTCCGCGCAGCTGCGGCCGCCAAGCTGCGGGCGGCAGGCGTCGCGGAGGTGACCGTCGACGCGGTCGACGTGACCGAGTTCCAGGACTCCATCGCCGCCGGCGGGCTCCCGGCGGACCTGGCCGCGCTGCTGAAGGGCCTCGGTGTCGCGGGCGGCGATCTCCGCCGCGCGCGCCAGGGGTTCGCGGTCGAGCCGGCCGGCGGCCCGGCGCTGGTCGCCCCGCTCGCCGATGCCGCCCGCCTTCGGAACCTCACGAAGCTCGCCCACGAACTCGATGCGTACGCGCGCGGGCTTCGGCGCACGCCGATCCGTCGCTCGCGGCCTCGGCCGCTTCGCGTCAGGCCGCCCCGCGCGCGATCGGGCTGACCGCCGCCGCAGGCGCCCGCGCGGCTGACGCCGGACCCTGACCGCGCTCCCGAGCGCCGGCGGACGGCCGACGGGGCGATCTCGTGCGCTTGCGCCCCCGATTCGGTGGCTGGGGCGCGCAGGTTGCGGGGCGCGGGCCGACGGGGCGATCTCGTGCGCTTGCGCCCCCGATTCGGTTGCTGAGGCGCGCAGGTTGCGGGGCGCGGGCCCGCGGGGCGATCTCGTGCGCTTGCGCCCCCGATTCGGTTGCTGAGGCGCGCAGGTTGCGGGGCGCGGGCCCGAAGGGCTTGTGCGCGGGCTCGGCCGGCGATGTGTGAGCTGGGCGCGAGCCAGAGCGTGCTGGCCGCGAGGGTGAGGTTCGGCCGGTGGTGGCGGCCGAATGCGGTTCTCGCCGACCGGTTCCGCGCATCCTGGCGGTCACCTGTCGATGGCGCGCCGCGGACGGCGCACCGGCCCCGCGCACCGGCGCCGCGCCGGCGGGCGGCGCTACGCGCAGGGCTGCGAGATTCGCCCCGGCGGCGTCGGCAGCGACGGCGGGCGCCGCGGCCGCTGGCGGAAGTTGAACGCCACGCCGATGCTGTTGGCGCGGGCGTCGCGCCGCGTGAGCGGGCGCAGGCCGTAGCGGTATTCGACGAGCTTGAGGATCGACTCGTGCCCGAACGTCGTGTGCGACACCGCGCCGCGCCGGGCGTAGGGGCTCACGACGACCGCCGGAACGCGGAAGCCCATCTGCCCGAAGTTCTTCGCGAGGTCCGGGCTCTGGCGCGCATCCGGGACGCTCGGCGGCCGGACGTGGTCGAAGAACCCGCCCCACTCGTCGAAGACGAGGAAGAGCGCGCCGCGGCGCCACTGCTTGGAGTGGATGAAGGCGTGGACCACGTCGCTCATGAACGCCTCGGCGGTGCGGATGTCCGACACCGGGTGGCCGTCGGTCGAGACCCCGTTGAGCTCCTTGAACGAGTGCAGCTGCGGATCGACGAAGGAGAGGGCGGGCAGCGTCCCGGAACCGCAGCGCTCGAAGAACTGCGCGATCGGCGCCGAGTGGCGCAGGCCGGCGGGCCCCCACAGCGAGCTCATGTTGTCGTCGGAGTAGAACGTCGTGCCCCGCAGGCCCTTCCGTGCGAGCGCGGACTCGATCATCGTCGAGGCCGGGAACCCGGGCGGCGTGGGGAACTGCGGCTTGCCGTCGCCGGGCATGAGGAAGATGTGCGGGTCGCCGTAGCTCTGCGCGGCGTGGGCGTAGGCGCGGTTGGGGTTCGTCGACGCCAGCAGCGACGCGAAGTAGCGGTCGCAGGTCGTGAACTCGCGGACCAGGCTCGGCGTGAACGGCAGATCCCGCTGGCGGTAGTAGCCGATGGCGTAGGTGTCGTTGCCGCTGCCCGGGGCGAGGAAGCCGTCGACCTTGCCGTTCGCGAACTGCACGCGGGCCTGCTCCCAGATGTGGCCCGGCACCGGGTGCCCGCAGCCCTGGAAGTCCGGCGCGAGCGGGTAGGTCGCGTGGCGCTGGCCCTGGCCATCGACGTAGCTGAGGCCGGCCTGCCGGCCGTCGGCGTTCGGCACCCAGCCGAAGTAGTGGTCGAACGAGCGGTTCTCCATCATGAGCACGACGAACGTGTCGATGGGGAGGTTGCGCGGGCTCGGGAGCGCCGCGGCGCGGCGCTGGGCGCCGGCCGCCTGCGCGACGAGGCCGCCCGGGCCGAGCGCCGCCGCGGCGGCGGCCCCGGCGCCGATCGTCCGCGCGGTGCGCTCGAGGAACTCGCGCCGGCGCAGGTGCTCGTCGGGATGCTCGGCGGCGAGCTGCTCGGCTTCGTCGGAACGGAGGTCCATGGTGGCGCTGACCCTAACCGCTGCGCGCGGGTGACGCGCCGGCCGGAGGCTCAACGGAACCGAGAGCCGTCAGGCATCGTGAGCCTCTCCGCGGGCGGCGGGGGCGGCCGCGCCGCCGGCACCCCCTGGGATCGGAGCCGCGGCGGGCGGCGCCGATCCCTCCCTCGAGGCCAGCGCCACGGCCACGAGGCGGTCGTTGAGGAGCCGCATCGCCAGCTCGTAGGGGAGCGCGAACTTGCGCTGGAACCAGTACCCGAGCTGGATGTCCGGCGACGTGAGGACGAGGAACCGGTTGTGCTCGACGGCAGCGATGATCGCCTCCGCCACGTGCTCGGGACTCACCGCGTGCCGCCGGAACCGCGCGACGAGCTCGCGCACGTCGGGCGCGGTGCGGTCCACTCCGACGATGCCGACGGTGTCCACCAGCGGCGTGTCCACGGCGCCGGGGCAGACGAGGGTCACGCCGATGCCGTGGCGGCGCAGGTCGAACCGCAGAACTTCGGAGACGCCCCGCAGGCCGAACTTGGACGCGCTGTACGCCGCGTGCCAAGGCAGGCCGAACAGGCCCGCGGACGAGGAGACGTTGACGAGCTGCCCGCGGCGGCCGGCCCGGATCATCGGCGGGATGAAGGCCTCGATGACGCTGATCGGCCCCATGAGGTTCACCTCGACCTGGCGGCGCCAGTGCTCGTGCTCGAGCTGCTCGACCGGGCCCCAGATGGAGATGCCGGCGATGTTCATCACGACGTCGACGCACGGCCGGGCGCCGTGGACGTCGCGGGCCATCGCCAGCACCGCGTCGTGGTCGGAGACGTCGGCCGCCCAGCAGCGCACGTCGCGGGCCCCCGCGAGGCGCGCGAGCTCGGCCGTCTCCTGCAGGGGCTCGGCCTGGAGGTCGGTGAGCAGGAGCTCGGTGGCGCGGCGCGCGGCCGCGAGCGCCGTCGCGCGCCCGATGCCGCTCGCGGCGCCGGTGATGAGGCAGGCGCGTCCGGCCAGGTCGGGGACCGGGGCCCGCCGTCGCTGCCTCGCCGCGCCGATCGCCGCCATGGGTGCCCCTCAACCTAGGGAGTCGCGGTCATCGCGGCAAGCGGGCCGCCCCTGAGCGCGAGGCAAGCGGGGGGAGATCGGCTCGTCGTCCGATCAGCCGCGCGCTGGCGTGGTAGGAACCATCACGCACGCCAGCAGGTTCCCGGCGAGCGTGACCGACCCGTCATGCGGCTGCGGAACCGTTCCGGGAGATCGGGGAGGTTCGCCGTGGGTGGAAGGACCATGAAAAAGGGAACGGCGGGGACCAGCCGGACCGGCACGGCGTCCGGAGGATTCTCTGACGAGGAACGGGCCGCGATGCGGGAGCGCGCGCAGGAGGCCAAGGCGGAGGCCCGCCGCCCGCCACGCAAGCGCACGGCCGGCGGCGAAGCCGACGTGCTCGCGAAGATCGCCGAGATGCCGCAGCCCGATCGCGGAATGGCGGAGCGGCTCCATGCCCTCGTGACGGCCAGCGCACCGGCCCTCGCGCCGAAGACGTGGTACGGGATGCCCGCCTACGCGCTGGACGGCAAGGTCGTCTGCTTCTTCCAGAGCGCCCGGAAGTTCAAGACGCGGTACGCGACGTTTGGCTTCAGCGACACGGCCAGCCTCGACGACGGTGCGATGTGGCCGACCGCCTTCGCGCTGAACGAGCTGACCGCGGAGGCGGAGGAGCGGATCGCGGCGCTGGTCAGGCAGGCGGTGAGCGGCTGACGCCGGCGGGAGACGGCGGGCCAGCCGGGCGGGCCCGGGTCAGGGCCGGATCGGGGCGGCCTTTCGGACCGTCAGCGGGGTGACCGCCACCCCGTCGCTCCACCGGCCCAGGGCGCGGTGCGCGGGCGCGGCGCCCAGGGCGTAGCGGCAGTCACGGCCCGCGGTCGCACAGCTGCGCAGGGCGTCCCAGACCTTCCAGCAGAAGTTCCAGTCGTAGGCGTCGGGCTGCCCGCCGAATCCGGGGCCGCCGGCGCAGACGCCGTGGGCCGACGAGAGCGCGGGCTGTCCGTGGGCGTCGGTGTGCGTGAGCACGAGGTCCTTGTTGCGGGCGGGGATCCGCGCCAGCTTGGGGAAGACGGCGTTGCACGACGAGTTGGCGTTTCCCGCCTCGGCGAGGACGCCGCCCGCGCCCGAGTGGCATTCGATTCTCACGCTGGCGGGGATGCCGGCCAGCGAGTCGTCGAGGGCCGGCTCGCCGGCGCCGGCGAGCCCGCCGTCGTGCGGGTCGTCCAGGAAGATCGCCCGCGGCTGCGGGAGGCGCAGCGAGCGATAGCGGTTCGCGAGGTTTGCAGTGAGGATCCCGCCGAACGAGAACCCGAAGTAGCTGGCCCTGGAGATGTCCGGCTGCACGCGCCGGCGGCTGGCCCGCAGGTATGCGAGCGCTCCGCGGATGCCCGCCGCCGACGAGCGCAGGCACGGCTCGGCGTCGAACGGTCCCGGGCAGGGCGTGGCGATCGCGGTCTGCCAGCGCGGGTAGACCACGATGCTGCCCTTCCGGACGGTGTGCCGGATGAACGCCCTGAGCTGGCGGTAGCCGGCGTACTCGTAGTACCCGTGCATGACCACGGCGACCGGTGCCCGGCGCGGGCGGGGACCGGCCGGCTCGAAGACGTACCAGGCGTCTGCCCCGGAGCCGCCGGGGCTCACGCGCCAGCCGGCGTGGGCGTAGTCGCTGCCGCCGGGACCGGAGGCCGGCTGGGACGGCTGGGTCGCCGCCGCCCGCGCCGCGGCGCCCGCCAGCGTGAGCGCGAGCAGCCCGGCAAGCGCGACGGCCCGTCCCGCTGGCCCGAGGCGCCGCGCGCCGGCCCGGGCGCGCCGCTGGGCCGGCCCGCGGGTCACCTCAGCTTCGACGCGGCGATCACCTGCGGCGAGCTGGCCCAGATCCGGAAGTACGCGGCGACCATGCGGTAGGAGTCGCTCACCGCCGGATCGGTGAGCATCCGTGCCGGGCGCAGGTCTCCGGTCGGCTTGGCGGTGACCGCCGCCGCGCGCAGCGCCCGCAGCTCGGCGGCGCTGAAGCCCAGGATCCGCAGCCGCGCGACCAGCCCGCGCGGGAGGCCGGTGCGGCGAAGCTTGCCCTGGGCCCGCCGGATGGCAGCGGGCGAGGGGGCCCGGGAGAACTGCGGCGCGCGTGCCGCCGCACGGGCCGCGGCCGCCCGCAGCCCCGGAAGGGCCGAAACCTGCCGGATGAAGGCCTTCGCATAGCGGAGGGCGAGGCGCACCTGGCGCCCCTGCCACGTCCGGCTGCGGGCCTTGAGCGCCCCGCCGGCCTTGTCGATGGTCGCGCCGAGCGCCTTGGCCGTCGCGTCGGCGGCGAGCTGAGCGGTGAGGAGCCGCCCGATCGCCGCGGCCCCGGCCGGGGTGAGGCCGCCGCCGGGCTTGATGGTGATGCGCGGCGTGCGCCGCACCTTCGCGTAGGTCTTGAAGCGCGGGTCCGGCGGGTCCTTCTGCGACTTGTCGGCCGTTTCGACGATGCTCTGGCCGGACTTGTACATGGCGTATGAGACCGGGAGGATCACGACGTTGTTCCCCCAGGTCGTGCCCATCACCCTGGTCACCGGCTCGACGTCGAGTAGCAGGGCCCCGTTGTACACCACGGGCGTGGCGCCACCGACGAACTGGACGGCGTACCCGATGCCCGTCGCAATTCCGTTCTTGCAGGTCGCCGCGTTGTAGTAGGCCCAGGCGCCCCAGTCCTTGTCCGTCTGCGGGCCCGTGAAGGTGTTCAGCGCGGTCCGGGCCGTCGCGCCGGCGCGGCCCGCGATGCGCTGCGCGTCGGTGGCCGCCCGGTCGCAGGTCGCCGGCGTCGGCGGGAGCGGGACCAGGAACCCGATCGCGATCTTGGGCTGGGTGGTGCCCGTGCTCGGTCCGTGCGCGGCGTCACCTGGGTAGCTGGCGACGAGGTCGGGCTGGTTTCCGGCCTCCAGCCCGCCGGCGGGAGGAATCCACGTCACCGCGCACGACGACACGCTCCCCGATCCCGTGCTCGGCTTCAGCACGCAGGAGTTCCCGAAGCGGAACGTGCCCCGCGTGCTCGTGAACGTCACCGTGCCGGTGGGGCTGGTCGGCAGTTCGGGCGCGCCGTCGCCGACCTCGGCCGTGCACTGAAAGTCGTCGGTCGGGTTCGGCCCGCGGTTGCACGAGACGCGGGTGCCGGTCGCGTGGATGCGCATGATGTTGCCGGGGAACCCCCCTGGCCCGAGCGTCCCGTCTTGGAACCCGCTGCCGGGGAACGCGACGTAGCTGGGGCCTCCGATTGCCGAGTTCGCATCCGTGCCGAACTGCAGCTTCACCCTGGTCTGGCGGCCCGGGATCGCCGGGTAGGTTTCGGTCGCGTCCAGCCTGGCCTGCACGGCGTAGTCGCCCGTGATCGTGCCGCTGATCTGAAGCGCAGCGCCGCTCGCCGCGTCCGTCCCGGCCCCAGAGAACGCCCCGCTGGCCGGATCGAACGCCGTGATGATCCAGAACTGGTAGCGGAAGCTGTTGTTGACGTTGATCCCGGCCCGCCACGCGCCGGCGAACGGGACGTTGGTGCTCGCCGCGGCCGGCGTCGCGGCACCGAGCGCGGCGGCGGCCAGGCAGACGGCGGCGACGGCGGCTCGCCGGGCGAACCGAGCGGGCCCGGGGGTCCGTGCGGCGGAGGCTCGCATCACCGGCAGACCGTAATCCAGCGTCGGTGGCCCGTGCAAGCGGCGGCCCCGGGCCGCCCGTCCCGCCCCGGCGCCGACACCGTGATGGGCGCGGCTGGTTTCGAACCAGCGACCTCTCGCGTGTGAAGCGAGCGCTCTCCCACTGAGCTACGCGCCCGGCGGCGGCGATTGTACGCGGACCGCGGCGGCGAGCAGGTCCGGCCACTCCGGGTGGGCCGCGCCGACTTGGCGGCCGGCCCAGGCGATGGTGGCCGGATCGCGGGCCGGGGCGGTCGAGAGGCAGGCGGTGTCGACCGCGATGCCGACGCGCGGGAGCGTGAGGCGGTCGGCGTCCCAGCAGGTGCCGATCGTCGGGTCGGCGGTCACCGCCCCGCCGGTGTGCTCGGCGATGGCCGCCTGCAGGACGGCGAAGCGCCCGCTGTCCAGCGGGAGCAGCCCGCTGGCGTGCAGCGAGGCGGCGTAGGCCGCGGCGCGCGGGCCGTGGTCCGGGTCGCTCCCGTCGTCGAAGCGCTGCGAGTCGTGCAGCAGCGCGAACAGCACGCAGACGAGCCTGTCGGCGGCGGATGTCCGCGCGCACAGGCGGGTCGAGACGGTCGCCACGCACCGCCAGTGCGCTTCGCCGTGCCAGGCAGAGCCGGGGTCGCCGGCCTCGCGGACGACCCGGGCGGCGAGCACGGCGATCTCGTCCGCGGTCACGCCGGCGCGGCCACGGTCGCCCGCAGCTCGCCCAGGCCCGGCGCGGCGAGCGCGACCTCGTCGCCGGGCTCGAGGAAGCGCGGCACGCCGGCGCCGGTCGCCTCGGGCGGGAGGCCGCCGAGCTCGAGCAGGCAGCCGCGGTTCAGCGTCCCGGAGCCGAGGACGTCGCCGGGGCGCAGGCCGCGCGTGTTGCGCTGAGCGGCGGCAACGATCGCGTCCCAGGTGTGGCGCTGCTCGCCCGCGCGGGCGCGCGTGAGCTCGACGCCGTTGACCGCGAGCGTTGCCTCGAGCTCGAGCCGGCCCTCGCGGACGGGCAGCTCGTCGGGCGTGGCGATCCACGGCCCGAGGCTCGTCGCGAAGTCCTTGCCCTTCGCCGGGCCGAGGCCGACCGTCATCTCCGTGGCCTGCAGGTCGCGGGCGCTCCAGTCGGCGAACAGCGTGAAGCCGGCGATGCCCTCGGCCCCGATGACGGCGGCGATCTCCAGCTCGCAGTCCAGCGCGGCGCTGTCGGCGGGCCTGGGCACCGGATCGTCGGGGCCGTAGATCGAGGCCGGGTTGGAGAAGTAGAAGACCGGGATCTCGTGCCAGGCGTCCGGGATCTCGCGGCCCACGAGGGCCAGCCCCGCGCGCACGTGCTCCTCGTAGGCGAAGAAGTCGCGCACGCTCGGGGGCTCGGGGACCGGGGCCTGCAGCCGCACGTCGGCCAGCGCGTGCTCGGCGCCGGCCGGGCCGCGGCCTTCGCCGGCCAGCCAGGCGATCATCGACGGGGCCTGGAGCTCACGGACCGTGCCGCCGCGCTCGAGCGTGCCCACGCGGGGCCGGCCGCCGGCCGCGGGGGTGAAGGTCACCAGGCGCATGCGGGTGATTCTTAGCCGACCGGCGCGCCGTTCGCGGTCAGCGTGACCTCGATGTTGCCGCGGGTCGCGTTCGAGTAGGGGCAGACCTGGTGCGCGGCCTGCACGATGCGCGTGGCGGTCTCGGCGTCCGTCACCGAGGGCAGGCGCACGTCGAGCTGCACGGCGAGCCCGAAGCCCTTCTCGGGCGTGGGGAGGAGATGGACCTTGCTGTCGATCTCCGCGTCGCCCGCGTCGACCTTCTCCCGGCGGGCGACCACGGCGAGCGCGCTCTCGAAGCACGCGGCGAAGCCGACGGCGAAGAGCTGTTCGGGATTTGTCCCGCCGCCGTCCCCGCCGAGGTCCGTTGGAATGCGGATGTCGACCTCGAGCGCGCCGTCGCTCGTGCGGCCGTGGCCAGCCAGGCGCCCGCCGGTCACGTGCGCCTCCGCCGTGTAGAGGATCTTCGTCATGCCGTCTCCTGGTTGCTTCGGGTTCCGCCGAGGCTAGCGACGGCGCCGGGCGAGCGGGCGGTCCTGGCGCGGCGGCGCCACCACCCCGTCCATCTCGTGCGCATGAGCCACCGGATCGGTGGCTCATGCACGCAGGTTGGGTGGCGGGGCGGGGCGGGGCCGTTCTCGTGCGCACAGGCCACGGGATCGGTGGCTGGGGCGCACAGGTTGGAGCCGTCCCCGCGCTCCCGCCGCCCCGCGCCCCGGCGCGCCACCTCGCGCTGCCGCCCCGCCGCCGCCCCGAATCCCGCCACCTCGCCCCGCGCCCCGGCGCCGCCCGCTCGCCGTGCGCTACCCTCGCCGCGGACCGTGCTAGGCGGGGAGGTAGCGGTGCCCTGTCGCTCGCAATCCGCTCTAGCGAGGCTGAATCCCCGGCGAAGGGGCCAGGCCTCGGGGCCAGCGCGCCGTGTGAGGCGTCGATGGCCGGGTCCCGCGCGATGACGGCCCGTGAACCAGGTCAGGTCCGAGAGGAAGCAGCCTTAAGCGGCCACCGGCAGGCGCAGCGGGAGTTCCCGGCCGGAGCCGAGCGCAGCGGTCAGCCCCCCGTGGCCAGCCACGACGACGGGTGCACGGTCCGCTCTTCACCATGATCAGACGTCGATCCTCCGCCTCGGGCTGCACAGCGACCGACCGGCGCTCCGGAGTCCTCGGAGCCGTGTTCGTCGCTGCCGGGATCAACCACTTCGTCCGCCCGAAGTTCTACGAGGCGATCATGCCGCCCTACGTTCCAGCGCACCGCGAGATGGTCCAGGCCAGCGGCGTCGCCGAGATCGCCGGCGGCCTGGCCGTGCTCCCGCGCCCGACGCGGCGGGCCGGGGCCTGGTGGCTTGTCGCGACGCTGCTGGCGATCTATCCGGCCAACGTCCACATGGCGCTGCACCCGGAGGAGTTCCGGGCGATCCCGCGCTGGGCGCTCTACGCCCGCCTGCCGCTCCAGGGCGCGTTCATCGCCTGGACGCTGTGGGCGACCGGCGCGGCGCGCCGGCGCTGAGCCGCACGCACCCTGCGGCCGGCCGTGCCGCCGCCGCGAGTGCCGCCGCCTCGCGCAGCACGACCGTCGTGCAGCCGGCGGCGGCCCGCACCTCGGCGCGCGCTGCTGCGGCCGCCGCGACCGACGCGCGGATCCCGGCGAGGCGCTCGGCCCGCAACGGGATCGCCACCGCCAGGAGGGCAACGAGGAGCGCAACCGCGGCCCGGACCCGGCTCGCCGCCGCGGCATCGCCGAGGCCTGCGGCGCCGAGGATGGCCAGCAGGACGGCGGGCACCAGCAGGTAGCGGCTGTCCATCGGAAGGCCCGCCATCGCGAGCAGCGCCGCCGCCGCCAGCGCCGCCGCGAGCGCCGGCGCACCCGGCCGGGCCGCGGCCCCGCGGCGGGCGAGCAGGACGGCCCCGCCGGCGGCGGCCAGGGCGGCAGGCAGGCCGAGGACGGCGGCCACGCCCGCCGGGATCGCGGCAATCCCGCCCAGCCCGCGCGGGCGGCCGAACTCCGCGGCGGTCGCGCGCGTGGCCAGGAGCGAGTGCAGCGGATTCCCGGCGACGAGCAGGTCCCCGAGCGCCCAGGCCGCCGGCGCGGCGGCGGCGAGCGCGGCGAGCCCGGCGAGCCGCCGGCCTGGCAGCGCCGGGGCGAGCCAGGCGAGATAGGCGGCATCGAGCAGCCACGCCTCGGGCCGCGCGAGGCCGGCGGCGGCCAGGAGCGCCACGACCGGCAGGCCCGCCCGCCGCTGCCGGGTCTCGACGAGGAGCGCGCCGAGGACCAGGGCCAGGGCCGCGACGTCGACGTATCCGCGGCCGGCGGCGGCGACCAGGCCCGGGGCGGTCGCGACGGCGGCGGCGGCGATCCAGCCGGCGGCGGCGCTCGACCAGGCGCGGGCGATCTGCCACGCGAGCCACACGGCCGCCCCGTAGGCGCCGAGCGAGACGGCGACGAGCGCCGGCTCGGCTTGGCGCCCGAGCGGCGCCAAGCCCAGGGCGAGCAGCGTCTGCAGCGGGTGCGGAGTCGGCGCCAGGGCGCCCGCATAGCCCGGCCCGGAGCCGCCGCCGACCCCCTGCGCCCAGGCCAGCGCGAAGGCGGCATCGAAGTTCGCCACGCCCCCCAGCCACCCCCACAGGAGCCCGGCGAGGCCGCCGGCACACGCGATTCCGAGGGCCCGCGAGAGGGGCCGGGCGGAGGGATACACTGGCCGCCCGTGCCGTCCGGACCCTCGCTCTACCGCCGCCACCGCCCCCGCAGCTTCGCGGACGTCGTGGGGCAGGAGCACGTCGTCCGCACGCTGCGCAACGCGATCGAGCAGGGGAAGGTTCATCACGCCTACCTGTTCGTCGGGTCGCGGGGCACGGGGAAGACGAGCATGGCGAAGATCCTCGCCGCGTGCCTGAACTGCGAGCAGGGGCCGACCGTGCAGCCCTGCGGCGTGTGCGACTCGTGCGTCGCGATCGCCAGCGCCACCTCGCTCGACGTCATCGAGATGGACGCCGCCTCCCACAACGGCGTCGACGACATGCGGGAGCTGCGCGAGCAGGTGGCCTACGCCCCGGTCTCGGGCCGCCACAAGGTCTACATCCTCGACGAAGCGCACATGATCACCACGGCGGCGGGGAACGCCTTCCTCAAGACGCTGGAGGAGCCGCCGCCGAACACCGTCTTCGTGCTCGCGACGACCGAGGCCCAGAAGGTCCTGCCGACCGTCGCCGACCGCTGCCACCGCTTCGACTTCCAGCGCCCGAGCGCCGACGAGATCTCCCGGGTCCTCGGCCGCGTGGCCGACGCCGAGGGCTTCGACGTCCCGCCGGACGCCGCGGCGCTCGTCGCCCGTCACGCCTCCGGCTCGTTCCGGGATGCGCTCGGCACGCTCGAGCAGCTCGTGACCTACGGCGGCCCCCAGGTCCGGACCGAGGACGTGCTCGCGGTGCTCGGCGTCGCCGACGCCGACCTGCTCTACGCGGCGGTCGACGCCGCCCACGGCGGCGACGTGCGCGGCGCCCTCGTGACCGTCGCGCGGCTGTCGGGCTCCGGCCGGGATCCGGGCACGTTCTTCGGCGACCTCGAGGCCCACTGCCGCGACCTGCTCGTCGTCCAGGCGATCGGCGAGGTGCCGCCGTCCCTGCGGCTGACGCCGGACCGCGACGCCCGGCTCGCCGAGCAGGCGCAGCGTGTCGGCCAGGCCGAGGTCGTGCGGCTGCTCGACCTGCTCGCTGCGGGGATGGAGGCCAAGAAGGCCGGCGCCGACGCCCGCACGCAGCTCGAGCTCGCGCTGGTGAAGGCGGCCGCGCCCGAGGTCGATCCCTCCACCCGGGCGCTCCTGGCCCGGATCGACCGGCTCGAGGCGCGGCTGGCGGGGGCGGGGGCCGCCGCGGCGCCAGGGGCTGCCCGCGCCGCCGAGCCGGTGGCCGAGCCCGCTGCGCCCGAGCCTGGGCCCGCCGTCCCGCCGCCAGCCGAGTCGGCCGTGCCGCCGGCCCCGCCGCCCGCGCCGCCGGCCGCGGACTCCGCGCCGCCGGTCGCGGCGCCCGATCGCGGGTCGCCCGGCGGTGCTGTCGCCGCGGTGGCGGTCGCCGCCGTGCCGGAGCCCGACGAGCCGGCGCCGGCGCCCGAGCCCGCCGTCGTTGCGGCCGTGGCGGCTGGCGAGTCGATCGACCTCGACACGGTCCGCTCGCTGTGGCCGGCGGTCATCGACACGATTCGGCCCGACAGCCCGATGCTCGCCGCCCTCGTCGAGGCGGCCACGCCGGTGTCGGTCTCCGGGAGCGAGCTGCGGCTGGGCTTTGCGCGGTCGGCGTCGTTCCTGAAGCGCAAGGCGGAGGACCTCCCGAACCGCCAGGCCGTGTCCGCGGCGATCGAGTCGGTCCTTGGCCAGCGCGTCGGCCTCGCCTACGAGCTGGTCGACGAGGCCGAGGTGCCCGCGGGCGGCCCGGCGCCGCTCTCCGCGGACGAGTGGGTGGAGCGGTTCGTGGCAGAGTTCGACGCCGAGGAGATCGTGCCCGACGACGAACCGGAAGGCGGCAGCTGATGCCCCAGCCCTCGCGCAAGCAGCAGCAGATGATGATGCGCCAGCTCCAGGAGGCGCAGAAGATGCAGGAGGAGCTCGAAGCCAAGCTGCAGGCCGAGGTCATCGAGGCCTCCGCCGGCGGCGGCATGGTCAAGGTGAAGATCTCGGGCGCGCTGGCGCTCCAGTCGATCGAGATCGATCCCGAGGCGGTCGACCCCGACGACGTCGAGCTCCTGCAGGACATGGTGCTCGCCGCCGTCAACGAGGCCATCCGCGCCGCCTCGGAGCGCTCGGCGCAGGCTCAGCAGCAGCTGCAGGCCAGCCTGCTCGGCCCGCTGGCCGGGCAGCTCGGCGGCCTCGGGCTGTAGCGCTCCTCGCCGGCCCGGCGTTCTCGTGCGCGTGAGCCACCGGATCGGTGGCTCATGTGCGCAGGTTGGCGGGGGTGCGGAGGCGCCGGGCGTTCTCGTGCGCGTGAGCCACCGGATCGGTGGCTCATGTGCGCAGGTTGGCGGGGGTGCGGAGGCGCCGGGCGTTCTCGCGCGCGTGGGCCACCGGATCGGTGGCTGGTCTGCGCAGGTTGGCCGAAGCGCGTGCGGGGGTTGGCTGAAGCGGGTGCGCGGGCGGCTGGCGGGTAGGCCCCGCGGCTGCCGTCGGGCCGGCCCCTAGACTCCGCGGGCGATGTACGCCCCGCCCGTCCAGCGGCTGATCACCGAGCTCGGCAAGCTCCCCGGGATCGGCCAGCGCACTGCCCAGCGCCTCGCCTTCCACATCCTGCGGGCCACGCCCGAGGACGCGAATGCGCTCGCCGACGCGATCCGCGACGTCAAGGACAAGATCGGGTTCTGCGAGGTCTGCTTCAACCTCGCCGACGGCCCGCGCTGCCGGATCTGTGCCGACGAGCGGCGCGACGCCTCGCTGATCTGCGTCGTCGAGGAGCCCGGCGACGTCATCCCCGTCGAGCGCACCCACGAGTTCCGCGGCCGCTACCACGTCCTCGGCGGCGCGCTGTCGCCGATCGACGGGGTCGACCCCGACGACCTGCGGATCGCCGAGCTCTACGCCCGCGTGGAGGCCGGCGGGATCACCGAGGTCGTTCTCGCCACGAACCCCACGACGACCGGCGAGGCCACGGCACTGCACCTCGCGGGGGCGCTGCACGAGCGCGCGCCGGACGTCACCGTCACCCGGCTCGCCAGCGGCCTGCCCGTCGGCGCCGACCTCGAATACGCCGACGAGGTCACCCTCGGCCGGGC
>WBZU01000127.1_pt1 | contig 78487 bp, 74 predicted proteins | sample 5204311 | NCBI WGS metagenome assembly WBZU01 (sample SAMN12344359, study PRJNA552823) | activated sludge metagenome | biome: Activated sludge suspended growth; feature: Nitrification reactor; material: Wastewater; isolation source: activated sludge from nitrification reactor of wastewater...
CCCGGTGGTGGGGCTGAAGACCTGGGAACTCGCGCGCGGGGGCGTGGCCGACGCGTCGATCGTGGCGGCGGCGACGCCGGCGGAGGCGGTGGCGCGGGCGCTGGGGCTGGCGGGGGCTGAGGCCGGCTGACGTGCCGCGATCGCTCCGTCGAAGCCCAGCAGAACCGCCGCCGCACGTGACAGACCCGTAACGCGGCCCGGCCTACCGTCGCGGCATGGGCTCCATCCCGCGTCCGCAGCTCGCCGTCTACGCCGCCGCGGCGATCGCGGTGGTGCTCATCGGCGCGCGCTATCTGCACGACACCCGCGGGCCGGCGTCGCCCCCTTCGGCGCGCGCGGCCGCCGGCGGCGCGGTCCGCATCTCGGATTCGACGGGCGGCTGGGCAGTCGTCCAGGTCGCCGGGGCGGTCCGGCGGCCGGGCGTCTATCGCCTGCGGGCCGGCGCGCGGGCCGACGACGCGGTCCGGATGGCCGGCGGGCCGCTGCCCGAGGCCGACCTGTCGGGAGTGAACCTCGCTGCGAAGGCCGAGGACGGCCGCCAGATCATCGTGCCGACCCGGGCGCCGGCGGGCGGGGCGGGGCTGCCGGCCTCGGGCGGCGCGGCGGCGGGCGACCCGGGCGGGGGCGGCATGGGCGGCGCGTCCGTGGGCGGCGCGGCGGTCCCCGGCGCGGCCGCGGGCCCGCCGATCAACCTCAACACCGCCACCGCCGAGCAGCTCGACCAGCTCGACGGGGTCGGGCCGATCACCGCGCAGAAGATCCTGGCCTACCGCCAGGCGCATGGCGGCTTCCGGTCCGTCTCGGAGCTCGGCCAGGTTCCGGGGATCGGCGACAAGCGCCTGGCCGCGCTGCGGCCGCGGGTCACCGTATGACCGCGCGGCCCGCGCCTGGACCGCCGTGGCGTGCGGCAGCCGCCGCCCGAGCGGCTGTGCACCGCGGCCTGGACGGGGTGCGCGACCACCCTCGCTACGCGGTTCTCGGCGCGCTCGTGGCCGGGCTGCTGGCTGGCGGCGCGCTTGGCCTGGGCTGGGCGGCCCCGGCGCTCGCCGCCGCAGCCGCCGCGCTGCTGGCGCCCCGGCCGGTCGCGGCGGGTCTGGCCGCGGCGGCGCTGCTCGCCGGCGCCCTCGGCGCCCACCTGCGCCTCGCCGCGCTGGACCGCACCGTGCTGCGGCCGCTGCCAGCCGCACGCCGAGCGATCCAGGCCGTCCTGCTTGAGCCGCCGCGGCGCTCGCAGGCCGGCGGGCGCTCCGCCCTCGTCCGGATCGCCGCCGGCCCCGGCCGTGGCGAGGCGGTGCTCCTGCGGGCCGGGCGCCGCACCCGGTGGCCGGCCGCGCCGGTGGGCGCGATCCTCGCCGCCCGCGCGCGGTTCGTCCCGCTCGGCACGTGGGACGGCCGCGCCCGCCGCCTCGGCGCCCACGCTGTCGCGATCGCCGCCGCGCTGCGGGCCACGGGCCGGACCCGCGGCGGCGTCTCCGGCGCACTGGACTCAGCACGCGAGCGGGCCCAGCGCGCCCTCGCCGTCGGCCTGGACCCGCCGCGCGCGGCGCTCCTGCGGGGCATGGTGCTCGGGCAGGACGAGGCGCTCTCCGAGGCCGAGCGCGACCGCTTCCGGCGCTCCGGCCTCGCCCACCTGCTCGCGGCGAGCGGCCAGAACGTCGCGCTGCTCGCCGCGCTCGCGCTGCCGCTCCTGGCCGCGGCGGGCGTCGGGCTGCGCGTCCGGCTGGCGGTCGTGCTCGGCCTGATCGCCGCCTACGTGCCGCTGGCCGGAGGCGGGCCGTCGATCCAGCGGGCCGGCGTGATGGGCGCGGCCGCCCTGGCGGCGGGCCTGGCCGGGCGGCCGGCGTCCCGCGCCTACGCGCTGCTGCTCGCCGCGGCGGTGACGCTTGCCGCCAGCCCCCGCGCCGCGCAGGACCCCGGCTGGCAGCTCAGCTTCGCCGCCGTCGTGGCGATCATGGCGCTCGGCCCGCCGCTGCGCCGCGCCCTGCGGGCCCGTCGCGTCCCGGGCGCCGTGGCCGACGCCGCCGCGATGACCGTGGCCGCCACGCTCGGCACGGCGCCGCTGCTCGCCATCCACTTCGGGCGCGTGTCGCTGGTCTCCGTGGGGGCCAACCTGGCCGCCGCCCCGGCGGTCGCGCCGATCATGTGGCTCGGGATGGTCAGCGCGGCGATTGGGCAGGCGGCGCCCGCGCTCGCCGGGCTCCCCAACGCGCTGGCCCAGTTCCCCCTGGCCTACCTCCAGGCGGTGGCCGCAGCCGCCGCCGGGCTCCCGCACGCGAGCGTCGCGGTCGGATCCGGCGCCCCCTGGCTGCTGGCAGGGGCGGGCGCGGCGCTGGCCGCGGCGGCCTTTGCCGCGGGCCGCCGGGGTCGCCGCCGCGCCCGTGCCGGGCTGGCGGTCGGGGCGGTCGCCGCCGCGGTGGCGGCGGGCGCCGTCGGGGCACGCTCCCCGCCCGGGCCGCCGTCTGGCCTGGTCGTCTCCTTCCTGGACGTCGGCCAGGGCGACGCGACGCTCATCCAGCACGGGGAGCGGGCGATCCTCGTCGACACGGGCCCGCCCGGCGCCCCCGTGATCGACGAGCTGCGCGACGCCGGCGCCGCCCGCCTCGACGTCCTCGTCGTCACCCACGCCCAGGCCGACCACGAGGGCAACACGGCCAGCGTCTTGCGCCACGTTCCGGTCGGGCTGCTGCTCGACGGCGGGGAGGGCGCCACGCCTGAACGCCGCGGGATCCTGGCCGCGGCCCGGGCGGCGCGCGTCCCGCGGGCGGTGCCGGACGCCGGCCAGGTCCTGCACGCCGGGCGGCTGGAGCTGCGCATCCTGTGGCCGCCGCACGAGGATGCTGCTCTGCACGCCGGCACGGACCCCAACGACCGCGCGATCGTGGCGATCCTCCGGGACGGGGCCTTCGACCTCTACCTCTCGGCCGACGCCGAGTCCAACGTCACGGCCGCGCTCGACCTGCCCCAGGTGGACGCCATGAAGGTCGCCCACCACGGCAGCGACGATCCGGGCCTGCCGGATCTCCTGGCCCGCCTGCGGCCGCAGATCGCCGCGATCGAGGTCGGCGCGCACAACACCTACGGCCACCCGGTCCCGGCCACCCTGGCGGCGCTGCGGGCCGTTCCGCAAGTCTTCCGGACCGACCGCGACGGGACCGTGCGGCTCAGGATCGAGGGAGGTGCGATGACCGCGACCGCGGAGCGCTGAGCGCCCGGCGACGGCCGCCTCGGCCGCCGGCCGCCGGAACCGCCGAAGCGGCGGCGGCCCTCGGCGCCGGCCAGCGCCCAGGCCCGTCCGCGCCCGGCCTAGACTCCCCGGCGGTGCCCGCCTTCAAGCCCGCCTACCTCGTCCACGGGGACAACCACGGCCGGATCGCCGAGCGCCGGGCCCGCCTGCGCGCCCTGGCCGAGTCCGAGAGCGGCGCCGAGGGCGTCGAGATCCTGGAGGGCGAGGCGGCAGAGCCCGAGGCGGTCGCCGCGACGCTGGCGATGATGACTCTCGCCCCCGGCCGGCGGTTCGTCATCGTCGAGGGCGCCGAGCGCTGGAAGGCCAAGGACGTCGAGCCCGTCGTGCAGGCCGTCGCGGCCATCGACGGGGAGACGACGACGGTGGCCTTCTTCGCCCGCGAGGACGGCCGCGCCGTAGCGCCCAAGGAACTGCACGCCGCCGTGAAGCGGGCCGGCGGCGACATCGTCGCCGAAGCCGGCGTGAAGCCCTGGGAGCTGCCGGCCTGGGTCCGGGAGCGTGCGGGCCAGCTGCGCATCACGCTCGACCAGGCCGCCGCGAAGGCGCTGGTCGCCCAGGTCGGCGAGCGGCAGGAGCGGCTCGGCCGCGAGCTCGAGACGCTCGCCCTCGAGCACGGGGAGGGGGCGGCGATCGGCGAGGCGGAGATCGAGGCCGCCTCGGCCCGCTCGGCCGAGCGCCGCACCTACGCGCTCGCCGACGCCCTCGCTGCCGGCGATCGCGCCGCCGCGACGGCGCTCTTCGTGTCGCTGCGCAGCCAGGGGGAGCGCACCGCGGGCCTGCTGGCCCAGGCAATGTCCCGGGCCCGGCACGTCCACGAGATCTCCGCCGCCCTCGAGGCCGGTGAGCCGCCCAAGGCGATCGGGGAGCGCTTCGCGAAGGACCGCGGCGTCCCCGCCTTCCGCTTCAAGCACCTGCTGGCCGCGGGGCGCTCGGTGCCGCCGGCGCAAGCGCGGGCGCTGGTGGAGCGCCTCGCCGATGCCGAGCGCGACGCGCACGGTGCCGGTCACTGCGCCGACGACACGGCGGTCCTGCGGGCGATCCTCGCCGTCTGAGCGGCGGTTCGCGGCTAGCGGCCGGCGCGGACGCGGGCGGCGCGGGACTTCTTGCGGGCGCCGGTGTTGCGGTGCAGCGCGCCGCGCTTGACGGCCTTGTCGATCGTCTTGACCAGCTCACGGTGGTCGGCGTCGGCCTGCTCGGCGTTCCCGTCGGCGACGGCGGTCTCGAGGCGGCGGAACAGCGTCTTGACCTTCGACGTGTACCGGCGGTTCTCGAGGCGTTCCCGCTCCGACCGGAGGATCCGCTTCTCTTGTGAGTGGATGTTGGCCATGACAGCGCATCGCCGCGGTCAGCGCCGCGGCGGACGCGTACTATAGCGCGCCCGTGCCGACTCAGAACCCACCCGCCCCTCCGGCAGGTGAGCAGCCGGCGCCGGTTTCCGAGGACCCGATCGAGTCCCGGCTCACCAAGCGCCGCGGCGTGGCCGCGAACACGGCCATCTTCTCGCTCGCCACCGGGGCCTCCCGTGTCATCGGCCTCGGCCGCGAAGTGCTGGCCGGCAGCTATTTCGGGACGAGCGGCGCCTTCTCGGCGTTCACGATCGCCTTCCAGGTCCCCAACCTGCTGCGACAGCTCGTGGCCGACCAGGCGATCACGTCGGCCTTCGTGCCGGTGTTCACCCAGCTCCTGGAGGAGAAGAAGCAGAAAGAGGCGTTCCGGCTCGCCTCGACGTTCTTTTTCCTGATCACCGCCGTCCTGGGCTCGCTCACGGCGTTCTTCATCATCTTCGCGCCGATCATCATGCCCCTGTTCACGGGGTCGGAATTCCAGGGGGAGCTCGACGACCTGGTGTCGGGGCTCTCGCGGGTCCTCTTCCCGATCGTGGTGCTGCTGGGCCTCAACGGCCTGTGCGTCGGGATCCTCAACGCTTACGACCACTTCGTGATCCCGGCGCTGTCCCCGCTGGTCTGGAACCTCGTGATCATCGGCGTGCTCGTCTTCACCCGGCCGCTGTTCAGCGGCGGGGACGAGATGTACGCCTACGCGATCGGCGTGCTGGCGGGCACGGTCGTCCAGTTCTCGATGGCCTTCCCGGTGCTGCGCGCCTACGGGTTCAAGTTCACGCTGGACATCGACCTGCGCGACAAGCTCATCGGGTCGGTCATCCGGCTGATGATTCCGGTGACGATCAGCCTCGGGCTGATCAACTTCAGCCTGGTCATCAACGCGACGGTCGGCTCGCTGGTCAGCGAGCAGGCGCCGCGGGCGATCGACGCCGCGTTTCGCATCTACATGCTGCCCCAGGGCATGTTCAGCGTGGCCCTGGCCACGGTGCTCTTCCCGACGCTGGCCCGGCTGGCCGTGCGCGGCGACATCGACGGCCTGCGCCGCACGACGGCCAACGGGGTCCGCCAGATCTCGATGCTGCTGATCCCGGCCGCGGCGTTCACCATGGTGCTGGCCGTGCCCATCACGCGGCTGATCTACCAGCGCGGCGCGTTCGGGCCCTCGTCGACGGCGCTGGTCGCCAGCGCGCTCTTCTGGTTCAGCTTCTCGCTGCCGCTCAACGGCATCAACCTCCTGCTGACCCGGACGTTCTTCTCGATCCAGCGGCCGTGGCTGCCGACCGGCTGGGCGGCCCTCAACGTCGTCCTGAACCTCGGGGTGAGCCTGGCGCTGTACGAGCCGTTCGGGATCCCCGGCGTGGTGATCGGCACGACCGCCGGCAACGCCGGCATGCTCGTCGGGCAGACCTACTTCGCCCGGCGCGAGCTCAAAGGCATCGAGGGCCGCGCGACGGCGATCTCGATCGCCAAGATGCTCTTCGCCGCCGCGGTGCTCGCCGGAGTCGGCTACGGCGTCTGGTACGGACTGGACCAGGCGCTCGGGCGGGCGCTGTGGGCGCAGATCATCTCGGTGATGACGGCGATCTGCCTGGGCTCGGCGGCCTACGTCGGCCTGGTGATGTGGATGCGGATCCCCGAGGCCGAGCAGATCCGCAGCCTGATCGCCCGACGGCTGCGGCGGGGGAAGGGCGGCCCGCCCGCCGGGCCGCCGCCCGGTGGCGCCGCCGGAACTCCGCCCGCGGCTGGCGCCTGACGCAGCGAGCTACCGGCGCGCCGCCCGCACCGTGATCCGGATCGGACGGGACAGCTCGGCCACCTGGCCGCGCCGGTTGAAGGCCCGCAGCGTGATCTCGTAGCGCCCGGCGGGCAGGCGCTTCCCGTTGACCTTCAGGTTCCACCGGATCCGCCGCTTGCCGCGGGCCTGCGGGCCGAACGGGACGCGCCCGACCCGGACGAGGCGCCGGCCCACGACGCGCTTGACGAGGATGCCCATCGGGGCGTTCGCCTGCAGGGCCGCGGTGTTGATCGACAGCCCGGAGGCCGCCGGGCTCGTGAACACGATGCAGTGGAGGATGAACGAGCACTCGAGCTGGAAGCTCCCGACGATGAAGCTCGGCGAGGACACGCTCGTGCGGCCGATCGCGATGAGCCGGTCCCCGAGCAGGGCGACGTCGGAGAGGTTCGGGACGCCGTCGGCGCGCACGACGTTGGCGGACAGCGGCGCCACCGCCGCGGCGGGGCCGAAGGAGGTGTCGATGGCCCCGGCGGGCGTGAAGCGGACGAGAATCCCCGGACTCCCAAGGTTCTGCACGATCGCCGAGCCGGCCACGATGACGGTGCCGTTGGATCGCCGGACGGCGTCGCTGGCGAGGTACTGCACCGTCTCAGGCGAGATGTCGATCTCCTTGATCCCGCTGGGGCCAAAGGACGCGTCCGGTGCGCCGGCGGCCGTCAGCTTCTGCAGGAAGGGGAAGCCGTCGTCGTCGAAGCCCGAGCCGAAGTTGACCTTCACCCGGTTGCCGGCGGCAAGCACTCCGCTGCTGAGCGGGAATGCGGCCACGAGGCTGCGGTTGGCGGTGTCGGGCGCATTCACGGCGGCGCCGCCCGAGCCAAACGAGGTGTCCGGAAGCCCGGCGGCGGTGTACCGCAGGACTGCCGGTTCGTAGCCGAAGCTGGGCACGTCCGGGAGTCCCTGCCGTCCAGCCGCAAAGATGCGCCCGTCGCCGGCGACGGCGAGGCTCGGGGTCCCGAAGATGCGGCCGTTCGGCGGCGCGGGGCCCAGCGCGGCGCCCTTCGTGGCGGGCCCGTTGGCGGCGTCGCTGTCGCCGAACGTCGTGTCCAGCGACCCGTTGGCGTTGAGCCGGACGATCGCCCCCGTCGCCGAGGCCGGCAGGACGGTGGCGTTGGGCCTGAGCGCCCCCGTCACGAGGATCTTCCCGGAGCCATCGACCTGCAGGTCGAAGGCCGCGTTCCAGCCGAAGCCGAAGAGCTGCCCGCTGCTCTCGAGGATGGCACGCCCGCCCGTCCCGAAACCGGAGTCCAGCGTGCCGTCGGTGCCGAGGCGCACGACCACGAGAGCAGTGGCGCGCACGCCAGCCACGAGCACCTTCCCGTCGCTCTGGACCGCCGCGGCTCCGACGAGTCCGCCCACCCCCGGGCCGGGGAGGGTGACCGTGGCGCGGCCGTCGCCGCTGAACGCGGGGTCGAGCTTGCCGTCGGCGGTCAGGCGGGCGACCTTCCAGCTTCCGGTGTCGGAGGTGCCGGCGACGACGATCTTGCCGCCGCCGGTCGCCAAGGCGCGGGCCGGAGCGCCGGCGGCGACGGTGGCAATGCCGTCGGTCCCGAAGGCCGGGTCGAGGTCGCCGGGCGCGGCGGCAGCGCCGCCCGGGAACGCCAGCGCCACGACCGCGGCGGCGGCGCCGATCGCCGAGGTCCGTCCCTCCTTGCCTCCTGACATGGCTGACCACCCTAGTCGGACGTGTCCTGCGCTCACAACTGCCAGGACGCCCCCGGGCGCGGATCCTTCCCGCCGACCCCTAACCTTCGTCGCCGCCCCATGGCCGACCAGTCCCACATCCGCAACTTCTCGATCATCGCCCACATCGACCACGGGAAGTCGACGCTGGCCGACCGCATCCTCGAGCTCACCAAGACGGTGGAGGAGCGCAAGCACCGGCCCCAGCTCCTGGACTCGATGGACCTCGAGCGCGAGCGCGGCATCACCATCAAGGCCGCGGCGGTCCGCGTGCTCTACGAGGCCCGGGACGGGCAGACCTACCAGCTGCAGCTCATCGACACGCCCGGGCACGTGGACTTCACCTACGAGGTCTCCCGCTCGCTGGCCGCCTGCGAGGGCGCGCTCCTGGTCGTCGACGCCTCCCAGGGCGTCGAGGCCCAGACGCTGGCCAACACGTACCTGGCCGTCGAATCTGGCCTGGAGCTGATCCCCTGCCTGAACAAGATCGACCTGCCGGGGGCCGAGCCCGAGCGGGTCGCGGGCGAGATCGCGGAGCTGCTGGGCGAGCCGGCCGAGGACGTCCGCAAGATCAGCGCCAAGACGGGGGAGGGGGTCGCCGACGTGCTCGAGGAGCTCGTGGCCCGGGTCCCGCCGCCGCACGGCGACCAGGGCGCGCCGCCGCGGGCGCTGATCTTCGACTCCGAGTTCGACCAGTACCGCGGCGTCGTCGCCTACATCCGCGTCGTGGACGGGACGTTCACGAAGGGCGAGGCGATCCGGGCGATGGCCGCCGGCACGGAAGCCGACATCGACGACATCGGGTTCTTCACGCCCGAGATGGTCCCGGCGCCGTCGCTCGGGGCCGGCGAGGTCGGCTACCTCATCACCGGCATCAAGGACGTGACGAAGCTGCGCGTCGGCGACACGCTCACGACGAAGGCCCGGCCCGCGTCCGAGGCCCTGCCCGGCTACCGCGACGTGAAGCCGATGGTCTTCTGCGGCCTGTTCCCGATCGACTCGGACCGCTTCCCCGAACTGCGCGACGCGCTCGAGAAGCTCACCCTCAACGACGCTGCCCTCTCGTGGGAGCCCGAGACCTCCGACGCCCTGGGCTTCGGCTTCCGCTGCGGCTTCCTGGGCCTGCTGCACATGGACATCGTGCGCGAGCGCCTCGAGCGGGAGTACGACCTCGAGCTGCTGGCCACCATGCCCTCCGTCGAGTTCGACGTGACGCTCACCGACGGCGAGGAGATGACCGTCCACAACCCCTCCGACATGCCCGACCCGGGCGTGATCGAGGAGGTGCGCGAGCCGTACATCAACGCGACGATCCTCTGCCCCAAGGAGTTCGTGGGCGCGGTCATGGAGCTCTGCCAGGAGCGGCGCGGGACCCATGCCGGCATGCACTACCTGTCCGCCGAGCGCGTGCAGCTCACCTACGACCTGCCGCTGGCCGAGATCGTCCTGGACTTCTTCGACCAGCTGAAGTCGCGGACCCGCGGGTACGCGTCGCTCGACTACGAGGTCGTCGGGGAGCGGCCCTCCGACATGGTCAAGCTCGACGTGCTGCTGGCGGGCGATCCGGTCGACGCCCTGTCGATGATCGTGCACCGCGACAAGGCGTACGCGGCCGGCCGGCTCCTCACCGAGAAGCTGCGCAAGAAGATCCCCCGCCAGCAGTACGACGTCCCGATCCAGGCGGCGATCGGCTCGCACGTCATCGCCCGCGAGACCGTCAAGGCCTTTCGCAAGGACGTGATCGCCAAGTGCTACGGCGGCGACATCTCCCGCAAGCGCAAGCTCCTCGAGAAGCAGAAGGAGGGCAAGAAGCGCATGAAGCAGGTCGGGCGCATCGAGGTCCCGCAGGAGGCGTTCCTCGCCGTGCTGGAGCTGGGGGACGAGGGGTCGTAGCCGGCGCGTCGTGCGCGCCGGGCCGTCGCGGTTCGAGGTACGGCGCCCGCTACGGGCCGAAGCCCGGGATCCGGATCGCGACGACGAACACGCTGAGGGCAAACGTGGCCCCGGCGAGCCGCCGATCGCGGGCGAGGGCGGCGAGGGGCAGGACCCAGACGACGTACCAGGGCAGCAGCCAGGCCGTGGCCACGAGCAGCGCCAGGACCGACCATCCGGCGGCGCGGATCCAGTCGCTGCCGCGCCAGGTCCAGGCCAGCATCCACACCGTCGTGGCGGCGAAGCCGGCGGCGAACAGCCAGCGCAGCCCGTCCGGCAGGGACCCGAAGCCGAGCAGGCGGCTCACCGTCGCCGGCACCGAGAACGTCGCGACGAGGTCCTGCTGGACACGGAGCGTCGAGACGAAATCCAGTCCGGACGGCCCGAAGAGGACGGCCCCGACCGCCGCGACCGCGGCCAGCCCGGCCAAGGCGCCGATCAGGGCCTCGCGGCGGCGCGACGAGCCGGCGATGAGGAATGGCAGCAGCAGCCCGAAGGACACCTTCATCCCGGTGGCCACGGCCAGCGCCGCACCGCTCGCGCGCTCCCGCTTCCCGGCGAACCACAGGATCCCCGCCGCAACCGGGACGAGGATGAGCAGGTCGTTGTGCGCGCCGCCAACCGCCCAGATCAGCATCACGGGGCTGAGGCCGACGAACCCCGCCACCCAGCGGGGGTCGACGTCGCGGCGCGACGCCGTCCGGGCGCAGAGCCCGGTGACCGCCAGGGCGGAGGCGGCGGCGACGGCCTTGAGGGTCCACAGCGCAGCGGGCACCGAGAGCCACGCCAGCGGGTAGGAGAGCGCCGTGAACCCCGGGCCGTACGGCGTCGAGAACTCGCGCCAGCGGACGAACGGCACGACGGGGTCGCCCGCCGCCGAGGCGGCGTCGTGGGTGTAGGGGCTCAGCCCGTGCAGGACCCCCATCCGGGCAAAGTCGATGTAGCCGAAGACATCGGCCGAGCCCAGCGGCGGCGCGAGCATCGCCACGAGGTTGGCGGCCACGATGCCTCCGGCGACGAGCCCGAGGGGCAGGCGGCCCGCGCCCCACAGGGCCGCTGCGTACGCGGCGAACATGCACAGGACCACGATCGGGACCGTCGTCGTGCTGAGCGGATGCAGGCCGAGCGCCTGGGCGGGTGCGCGCCACGGCCCGGCGAGCCAGCCCGGATCGGCGCGCCGGGAGGCGGGCACGAGGCCGGACGGGCCGGCCGCCGCGGTCAGCGCGAGCACGCCCGTGCCGGCCACGACGCCGGCGAGCCCGGCGGCGCCGGCGGCGGCGCGCAGGCGCCCGGCCCGCCCTGCCGGGCCGCGAGCCGCCCCAGCGGCCGGGGGGGCCGCGACCGCGGCCTCGGCCGGGCGTGCGGTCACTCGCCGAGCACCTTGATGACCAGGCGCTTGGGCCGGCGCCCGTCGAACTCGCAGTAGAAGACGGCCTGCCACGGCCCGAGGTCCAGGCGGCCCGCGGTGACCGGCAGGACGACCTGGTGGTGGACGAGCAGGTTCTTCCAGTGCGCGTCGCCGTTGTCCTCGCCGCCGCGGTGGTGGCGATAGTCGCCCGGGTCCGGCGACAGGGCCTCGGCGACGGCGTTCGCGGGCGGCTGCCACGACGGCGGTGCGAGCTTGTCCAGCCATTCGAGCGTGTCCTCGAGGATCCCGGGCTCGTCGTCGTTGACCCAGACTCCCGCGGTGATGTGCATCGCGCTCACGAGCACCATGCCCTCGGCGATCCCGGATTCGTCGACCGCGGCCTGGACGTCCCCGGTGATGCGCACGAACTCGCGGCGCTGGGTCGTCGTGAATGTGCGGTAGACGGTGTGGGCGATCACGGATCCTCCTCGGGCGCTCGGACCGCACCATCATGGCGGGAGCGTGGCCGGCCTGGCGCGCCGGCGGGCGCTAGCGAATGACGAAGAGCTTGAACGCCAGCGTGCGGCGCGGCTTCCACGCCTGGCCCCCGCCCTTGGGGCGGAACGGCGTGAACAGCTGGTACTGGGCGACCCACCGTCCGGCGCACCAGCGCGCCGGCTGGTTGGCGGGAAACTCCATGCCGGTGCCCGGATCGAGCCGGCCGGATTTCAGCCGCGGACGCACCGTGCTGCCGGTCCCGATGCCGAAGCTGTTGCATCCCCGCCCGCCGGGCCCGGCCATGCTGAACCTGACGTGCTCCCGCGAGCGCAGGGCCGGCAGCGGCCCCCGGTAGGTCAGGATCACGGGCCGCTCGACGTTGGGCCCGGTCGGCAGCGCCGGGCGCGAGACCGCGATCGTGCCGAGCGGCCGCACCGCGGCGCCCGCAGGGGCGGCGGACGCGAACAGGGCGACGGCCGCGGTGGCGGACGCGGCCATGGCAGTGCGGGCGATCAGCAGCGGCAGCCTCCTGGCAAATGTGTGCGGACCGTACCCCGGTCGCGCCCGATGGCGCACGCGCGACCCGCCGCGGGGCCGCGCGGCTCCCGCGGCCATGGCGATCGCGGCATCATGGATGCATGGACCTCGGGTTGAAGCGCCGACGCGCCGCGGTCACGGGCGCCAGCCGCGGCATCGGCCTGGCCACGGCGCGGCTGCTCGCCGCCGAGGGCGCGCGCGTGCTCCTGTGCGGGCGCGATGCCGCGGCGCTGGCCGCTGCCGCCGAGTCGATCGCGCCGGGACCGGCGGGGCCGGCGGCCACGGTCACGCTGGACATCACCGCACCCGACGCCGGGGAGCGCCTGCAGGCCGCCGGGGACGCGGCCTTCGGCGGGCTGGACATCCTCGTCAACAACGCCGGGACGACGCATCTCGTCCCGCTGCTGGAGGTCACCGACGCTGACTGGGAGGAGCAGTTCGGCCTCAGCGTGCTCGGGCCGCACCGCCTGATGCGGGCGCTCGTGCCCGCGATGGCGCAGCGGGGCTGGGGGCGGGTGGTCAACGTCTCCTCTTCCTCCGGGAAGCGGCCGTCGGCCCGCAACCCGGCCTACGCCGTCGGCAAGGCGGCCGAGCTGTCGCTCTCACGGGCGTGGGCCGATGCCTACGCCGCGCAGGGCGTGCTGGTCAACGCGGTGACTCCCGGGGTCGTCGCCACCGGGCTGTGGACCGCGGACGGGGCGCTGGCCGATCAGGCCGCCGCGCAGGCCGGGACGACCCGCGAGCAGGCGCTCGCGGACGCCGCCGCCCGCATCCCGCTCGGCCGGCTGGGCACCGGCGACGAGGTCGCCGCGATCATCGCGGTGCTCTGCTCCGAGATCGCCTCGAACGTGACCGGGGCCGCCTGGTCGGTCGACGGCGGCACGTTCGCGTCGATCATCTAGGCCGCCAGCCGCCAGCCGCCGCCTCGCCGTTCTCGTGCGTGCTGGCCACCGGATCGGTGGCAGGGGCGCGCACGTTCGGAGGGGCGGTCCGCTCCGCCGCGGCCGGCCCGCGTAGACTCGCGCCGCCAGTTTCCACGCCGTCAAAGGAGCCCTGTGCCCGTCAACGAGCAGGCGGTCGGCACGACCTATCCGCCCGTGGTCTACGCGGTCGGCCGCGAGAAGATCCGCGAGTACGCCTACGCCATCGGCGAGACGAACCCGGTGCACCTCGACCTCGAGGCGGCGCGGGCGGCGGGGTACGCCGACGTCGTCGCGCCCCCGATGTTCGCGGTCGTCTACAGCGCGCCTGCCGTCGGCCCCGGGATCCTCGACCCGGCGGTCGGGATCAACTTCGCGATGATGGTCCACGGCGCCCAGGAGTTCGTCTGGGGAGCGCCGGTCGTCGCCGGGGACGAGATCACCACGGTCGCGTCGGTCAAGGAGATCTTCGAGAAAGGCGGCAACGGCTTCTACGTGTTCGAGTCCGTGTCCACCAACCAGGACGGCGCGACGGTCTGCACCGGCACCTGGACCAACATCGTGCGGGGAGTCTGAGATGGCCGAGCTGACGCCGGGCGCCGAGATCCCGGAGCTGCGGGTGACGCCCGACAAGTACCTGACCGTTCGCTACGCGGGAGCCTCGGGAGACTTCAATCCGATCCACATCGACGAGGAGTTCGCCCGCATGGTCGGCCTGCCCGGCCGGATCCTGCACGGGCTCTACACGATGGCCCAGGTCGCCCGGGCCCAGACCGAGGCCGCCGGCGGCCCCGAGTCCCTGCGCCGCCTCAAGGTCCAGTTCCGCGGCATGGGCCTGCCCGAGCACGAGATCGTCGTGACCGGGACGGTCCGCGAGGCCACGGGCGGCACGGTGCTCGTCGACACGCAGGCTGTGCAAGACGGCAAGGCGATCATCCGCAACGCCGAGGCCGAGCTGCGGACCGGCTGATCGCCCCCGCCCGCCCGCCGGGCGGCGCCGCCGGCGCCGCCTACAATCGCCGGATGCTCACCGAGCGCCAGGAGCTGATCCTCCGCAAGGCCGTCGAGGGATTCCTCGAGGCCGGCCAGCCCGTGGGCTCCAAGCTCCTCAGCGCCGACCTGGAGATCACCTGGGGCCCGTCGACCGTGCGCCACGAGCTCGCGGTCCTGGAGGACGAGGGCCTGCTGTCGCACCCCCACACCTCGGCGGGCCGCGTGCCGACCGACGCCGGCTACCGCTACTTCGTGGACCAGCTCCTCCCGGCGACGCTCAGTCCGGCCCCGGCGCCGCTCGATCTCTCCCACGTGCGCCGCGAGGTCGACGACGCCATGCGCCTGACGACCGAGGCGCTCTCCCAGGTCACCAGCCTGCTGGCCGTCGTCTCGGCGCCGCCGATCGCGACGGCGACGATCCGTCACATCGAGGTGCTCGTGCTCCAGCCCCAGGTGCTGATGGTCGTGGTGATCACGTCCACGGGCGGCGTCACGAAGCGGCTCTTCACGTTCGAGGCGCCCGTCGACACCGGGCTGGCCGACTGGGCCGCCGCCTACCTCAACGAGCGCCTCGTCGGCTTCGGCCTCGGAGCGCGGATGCTCGGCGCCCGCCTGGACGACCCGGGCCTGTCGGGCACCGAGCGGGCCTTCGTGGCCGGCCTGGCCCCGGCCTTCACGGAGCTGGCCGCCGCGCCGCAGGAGACGCTCTACATCGACGGCGCGGCGCGGCTGCTGAGCGAGCACGCGTTCGAGGACGTGGGGCAGCTGAACGCGCTGCTCGAGATGCTCGAGCGCCGGGTGGCGCTGCTCGGGGTCATGCGCCACGTCCTGGACGAGCCCGGCGAGGTGCACGTCCGGATCGGCGGCGAGAACGAGCTGCCGGCGCTGCAGTCCCTGGCCGTCGTCGCCGCGCAGTACGGCCTGCCGCAGCGCGGCCTTGGCACCGTGTCGGTCATCGGGCCGCGGCGGATGGACTACGCCACGGCGATCAGCTCGGTGCGCGGCGCCGCCCGGGAGCTCTCGCGATTCGTGCAGGACGTCTACGACGAGCGCTGACGGTGAGCCGCGACTACTACGAGGTTCTCGGCGTCCGTCGCGACGCGGAGGCGGACGAGATCAAGAAGGCCTTCCGCCGGCTGGCCCGGGAGCTGCACCCCGACGTCAACGAGCACGACCCCGACGCCGAGGAGAAGTTCAAGGAGGCGGCCACCGCCTACGAGGTCCTCACCGACGCCGATCGGCGGGCGCTCTACGACCGCTACGGCGAGGAGGGCCTGCGCTCGGGCGGGCAGGCGCCGAACTTCGACGGCTTCGGGCTCACCGACCTCTTCGACGCCTTCTTCGGCGGCGGCGGGTTCGCGGGGCGGCGCGGGCCGGCGCAGGGCGGCGACATCGCCGTGGCGGTCGAGATCGGCCTGGCGGACGTGGCGGCGGGCGCAACCGTGCCGGTCGCCTACGACGCGATCGGCGTCTGCGAGCACTGCAACGGGAACGGGGCGGAGCCCGGCACCCCGATCGAGACCTGCCGGCGCTGCGACGGCCAGGGCCAGCTGCGCCAGGTCAGCCGCACGCCGTTCGGGCAGATGGTCCGGGCGGTGGCCTGCGACGCCTGCGGGGGCGAGGGCAAGGTTCCCGAGACGCCCTGCGAGACCTGCGGCGGGCGGGGGCGCACAGCGCGCCGTCGCACGCTCGACGTCGACATCCCCGCCGGGATCGACGACGGCCAGCGCATCCGGCTGGCCGGCCGCGGGCACGCCGGCGACGCGGGCGCCCCGGCCGGCGACCTCTACGTCCTCGTCCGGCTGCGGGCCGACGAGCGCTTCGTCCGCGACGGGACCGACCTGATCACGGCGCTGGACATCCCGGCGCCGCTGGCCGCGCTCGGCGCCACGCTCGAGGTGCCGACGCTCGACGGCCCGGAGCCGATCACGGTCCCCGCCGGCACGCAGCCCGGCGACGAGCTCACGCTGAGCGGCAAGGGGCTCCCGCCGCTGCGCCGGGGCCGCCACGGCGACCTGCGCGTGATCGCGAACGTCGTGATCCCGCGGCGCCTGCGGCCCGAGCAGAAGGAGCTCCTCGAGCAGCTCGCCGCGTCGCTGACGGACGAGAACCTCGCCGAGGACGAGGGCGTCTTCGCGAAGCTGCGCCGCGTGCTGCGGTCGTGATCCGGCTCGCGATCCGGGTCCGGCGCGAGGACGCCGAGATCGCGCTGGCCGAGCTGCTTCCGCTCGCGCCCGCCGGGGTGGAGGAGACCGACCTCGGCGATGTCGTCGAATACGCGGTCTACGGGGCCGAGGGCGAGCTGCCCGCCTTGCCGGACTGGCAGGCGGCAGCCGGCGACGCGCTCGTCGAGGTCGTCACGACCGCGGTGGCCGATGACTGGCCCGACCGCTGGCGGGCCTTTCACCGGCCGGTCGACGTGGGCGGCCGCGTGCACGTGCGCCCGCCGTGGTCCCCGCCGCCGCCGCCCGGGCGCGTGGACGTCGTGATCGACCCCGGCCAGGCGTTCGGGACCGGCGCCCACGCGACGACGCGCCTGTGCCTGGAGCTGCTCCTCGACGAGCCGCCGGACGGGCCGTTCGCCGACCTCGGCTGCGGGTCGGGGGTGCTGGCGATCGCCGCCGCCCGCCTCGGCTTCGCGCCGGTCGTCGCCTGCGACCACGATCCCGCCGCGGTCGCCGCGACGGCGGAGAACGCCGCCGCCAACAGCGCCACGGTCGCCGTGCACCGGGCCGATCTGCGGCGCGACCCGGTCCCGCCGGCGCCGGTGATCGCGGCCAACCTGATCGGGCCGCTCCTGATCGAGCTCGCGCCGCGCCTCGCGGCGGCGGCCTCCGGCGCGCTCATCGTGTCGGGGCTGCTCGCGACCGAGGCCGAGGCCGTGGCCGGCGCCTTCATGGCGGCCGGCCTGTCGCCCCGGGAGCGGCGCGAGGCCGGCGAGTGGGCGGCACTGGCGCTCGTGCGCGGCTGAGCGAGGCGGGCCGCCGACGCCCCGGCCGGCCCTGCCGGGCTGGCGCCCCGGCCGCTCCGCCGGCCCCGCCGGGCTGGCGCCCCGGCCGCTCCGCTGGCCCAGCCGGGCCGGCGCCCCGCCCGGCCCGCCGGGAGTTCCGGTCGACGAAACCGGCGCATGCCGCCACCTTTGTCGACCGGAACGTTCGGCCGCCCCGTCGGGGCGCTCGCGCCGGCCGGGCGGGCGGCTCGCGGTGCGCGTCGGGCCGGCCGCGGGGGGCGAGCGGCTCGCGGTGCGCGGCGGGGGCTGGCGCGCCGGACGGGTTCCCCGTTGCCGCTCGAACCGGCTGCCGGATAGGGTGCGCGCGTGCGTCGCCTCCTCGCCATCGCCACGCTCGCCGCCGCTCTGCTCGCCGGCGCCGCCGCCGGCCCCGCGCAGGCCGCCCTCACCGTCCCGCCGGGCGTTCGCGTCGCGGCGGTGGCCCGCGGGATCGGCCAGCCGACGAACCTCGCCTTTGATGCGCAGGGCGGCCTGTGGACGACCTCGGGCGGCAACGTCACCGTCGCCAGCGACGGGATCTGGTTCACCCGCCGGCCGGGCGCCCGGCCCGTCCACGTCGTGCGCCGCCTGTTCACGGCGCTCGGCCTGACCTGGTTCCGGGACGAGCTCTACGTCAGCTTCATCGCCCCCTACAGCGCCGCCAACGTGCCGCACACCGGCCAGGTCAACGCCTACGGGGGCTGGGACGGCCAGCGCTTCCGGCGCTCGCGCGTCGTGGTGCGCAACCTCCCGGTCGGCGAGCACACCGTCGACTCGATCACGCCTGGGCCGGACGGCCGGCTCTACCTCGGCGTCGGTTCGAAGTTCAACGCCAAGGCCGTGCCGCTGCGCCTGTCCGGGACCGTCGTGTCCTTCCTCCCGAGCGGGGGCGGGCTGCGGGTCGAAGGGCGCGGGTTCCGCAACCCGTACGGCCTGGCCTTCGTCCCGGGCACGAGCGACCTGCTCGTCACCGAGAACGGACGGGACGACCTCGGCGCCTTCAAGCCCCACGACGAGCTGGACCTGGTCCGCACCCCGCGCCGCGGCGCGATCCCCTTCTACGGCTTCCCCAACTGCTACGGCCAGGGCGGAGCGCCGTGCCGCGGCGTGGTCGCGCCGCTGCTCCTCACGGCCGTCCACGCCTCCTCGGACGGCATCGCGATCACGAAGCGCTTCGGCAGCCTCGGGCTCAGCGCGTTCATCGCCGAGAACGGCTCGTCGTTCGCGGCGAACCCGACCGGCAGCGACGTGATCCGCGTCTCGCTCGTGCGCCGCGGCAGCGGCTACCGCGCGGTCAGCCACCGCTTCGCCCGGGGCTTCACGAAGTACGACCCGCTCGGCGCCGCCATGGGCCCGGGCGGCGCGCTCTACGTCACGCTCTGGAAGAGCGGCAAGGTCGTGCGCTTCACGCCGCCGCGCTGATGGCCTGGGAGGTCGTCATCGCCGGCGGGGGCTTCGGCGGCTTCTACGCCGCCCGCGAGCTCGAGCGGCTGCTGCCGCGCCATTCGGCGCGGGTGACGCTGGTCAACGACGTCAACTACATGCTCTACACGCCCCTGCTCCCGGGCGCCGCCGCCGGCACCCTGGAGCCCCGCCACGTCGTCGTGCCGCTGCGCGAGGAGCTGCGCCGCACCGACCTGCGCCTCGGCGAGGTGACCGGGGCCGATCCCGACGCCGGGATCGTGCGGGTGACCGCGATGGACGGGCGGGCGCTCCAGCTGCGGTACGACCACCTGATCGTGGCGCTCGGCTCGGTCTCGCGGACGATGGACATTCCCGGGCTGGCCGAGCACGCGATCGGGTTCAAGACGCTCTCGCAAGCGCTGGAGCTGCGCAACCGCCTCCTGCAGAGCTTCGAGGCGGCCGAGGCGACCGAGGACCCCGACGAGCGGGCCGCGCTGCTCACGTTCGTGTTCGTCGGCGCGGGCTATGCCGGGCTCGAGGGCCTGGCCGAGCTCCAGGACTTCGCCGCCGACGCGATCGACCTCTACCCGCGCTGCCGCGTCCAGGGCATGCGCTGGCTGCTCGTCGAGGGCGCCGACCGGGTCATGGGGGAGATCCAGCCGTCGCTGGCCGCCTTCGCCGAGCGCGAGCTCATGAGCCGCGGGATCGAGATCCGCTGCAACACGACGGTCGACCGCGTCGAGGCCGCGGCCGTCCACCTCTCGTCCGGCGAGCGCGTGCCGTGCCGCACGGTCGCCTGGACGGCGGGCGTAAAGGCCAATCCGGTCGCGGCGTCGCTCGGGCTGCCGCTGGACGACCGCGGCCGCATCAAGGCGGACTCCTACCTGCAAGTGCAGGGGCGGGCGAACGCCTGGGCGCTGGGCGACGTGGCCGCCGTCCCCGACCCGGCGAAGAAGGGCCAGGCGTGCCCGCCGACCGCGCAGCACGCCCTGCGCCAGGGCCGCGTGGTCGCGCGCAACGTGGCCGCGGCGCTCGGGACCGGGAGCCGGCGGCCCTTCCGGTACAAGACCCTCGGCGCGTTCGTGGACATGGGCCGCCACCAGGCCGTGGCGAGCACCGCCGGCATCCGCTGGCGCGGCTTTCCGGCCTGGTTCCTGGCCCGCAGCTACCACATGGCGGCGATGCCGGGGATGACCCGCCGCCTGCGCCTGGTGAGCGACTGGACGGTCGACCTGCTGTTCCAGCGCGACGCCTCCGAGCTCGGCCACCTCGGCCATCCCGAGTCGCTCGACAGCGGCGAGCTGGAGGCGCAGACGTCGGGCGGGACGGTGCCGGGCGCGGGCGGCCAGGGGGGCTGAGGGCGAGAAGGGCGTCGAGGTCCTCGCGCGCCGTGCCCAGAAGCGTGGCGGCGAAATCGTGCTCAAGGCTGGGCGAGGACGCGGCCCTCGACGAGTGCGCGAGCCACCGTCGAGCCCTTGACCTGGGCCCGCCTGGCGGCGTCCGCCTCGCTCATCACGAGCACGGGGCGATCCGGCCTCTGTCTGGGGGGAGGTCGTCCGAAACAGGGGGAGCGTCGGTCCGCCCTCGTCCCGGCGATGTGATCGTGCCGGCCGGCTTTCGGGGCCGCCCGGCGCTCAGCGCGGCTCCCAGAGCTGGATCGGGTTGCCGTCCGGGTCGGCGAGCTGCGCGAAGACGCCGTTGGGGTGGACCTCGGGATCGACGTCCACGGCGATCCCGGCGGCCCGCAGCTGGCTGACCATGCCATCGAGGTCGCGGACGCGGAAGTTCACCATCCACTGCTGCCCGGGGCGTCCGAACATCTCCGTGTCGGGCGGGAACGCGGCCCAGGCCGTCGGCCCGGCCTCCTGGATCCACGGCTCCTGCCCGTAGCTCGCCGGCACGGGCGCGACGCCGAGATGCTCCTCGTACCAGCGGCTCAGCGCGCCGGGGTCCGGGCTGCGAAAGAAGAACCCGCCGATGCCGGTGACCCGCTCCACCCGCCGATCGTAGTGGCTGCCCGGCCGGCGAAGCCAGTGCGCCCGCCCGCCCGCGTATCCTCTCTCCCATCGCCCAGGAGCTCACAGTCCAGGTCCAGTCCGACGTCACCGCTGCCCTCAAGGCGGGCGACAAGGCGCGCGTCGGCGCGCTGCGGCTCGTGCTGTCCGAGCTCCAGAAGGCCGCAAAGGAGGGGGACGGCGACGAGCAGGCCGTGCTGCGCCGCGAACGCAAGCGCCGGCTGGACTCGGCCCAGCAGTACCGCGACGGCGGCCGGCCCGAGCTGGCCGAGGCCGAGGAGTCCGAGGCGGAGCTCATCGCCTCCTACCTGCCATCGCAGCTCTCCGATGCCGAGCTCGACGCGATCGTGACCGACGCCATCGCCGCCACCGGGGCCTCCGAGCCCAAGGACATGGGCAAGGCGATCGGCGCGGCGATGAAGGCCGCCGCCGGTCGCGCGGACGGCAAGCGGGTCTCCGAGCGCGTGAAGGCCGCCCTGGCGGGCTGACGTGCGCCGCACGATCGAGCTCGACAACGCCGTGGCCGCCGAGCTGGCGGGCAGCGAGGACCGGATCCTGCGCGCGCTGGACGGCCACCTGGGCTGCGACGTCTTCCTGCGCGGCAACGTGCTCACGCTCGACGGCGAGGCCGCGGCGGTCCAGTCCGGCGCGACGGTCGTGGCCGAGCTGGCCGACCTCGTCGCCCAGGGCCACCAGCTCGGGCCGGGCACGATCGACGCCGTCACGAGCGCGCTGGACCAGCACCACTCGCCCGCCGAGATCCTCGAGGACGTGGTCTGGCGCCACCGCAACCTCAAGGTCGCGCCCAAGACCGTCAACCAGAAGCGCTATGTCGACTCGATCCGGCGCAACACCGTCACGTTCGGGATCGGCCCGGCGGGCACCGGCAAGACGTTCCTCGCCGTGGCGATGGCCGCCGCGGCGCTGGCCCGCCGCGAGGTGAACCGGATCATCCTCACCCGGCCCGCCGTGGAGGCAGGGGAGCGCCTGGGCTTCCTGCCCGGCGACCTCATGGCCAAGGTCGACCCGTACCTGCGCCCGCTCTTCGACGCGCTCAACGACATGCTCGACCCCGAACGCGTTGCGGCGCACCTGGAGCGCGGGGTGATCGAGGTCGCGCCGCTGGCGTTCATGCGCGGCCGCACGCTCAACGACTCCTTCGTGATCCTCGACGAGGCCCAGAACACCAGCCCCGAGCAGATGAAGATGTTCCTCACCCGGCTGGGCTTCGGGGCCAAGATGGTGGTCACGGGCGACATCACGCAGATCGACCTGCCTGCCGAGCAGCGCTCGGGCCTGATCGTCGTGGGCGAGGTGCTCGAGGAGATCGACGGGATCGACTTCGTGCGCTTCGGCGGCGAGGACGTGGTGCGCCATCAGCTCGTGCAGCGCATCGTCGAGGCCTACGGCCGCCACTCCGAGCGCCTCGCGCCCGAGCTGCGCTCGGCCGACCGGCGCCGGGCGTGAGCGTTGGCCTCGAGGTCGAGGTGGTCGGGGCCGGGGCAGTGGCCGGGGCGCTGGACGCGGAGGAGATCGAGCGCCTGTGCGCGCTGGCGCTCGCGTCGGCGGGCATCGCGGACGGCCATGTGGCGGTCGCCTTCGTCGCGCCCGCCCGCATCCGGGAGCTCAACCGCGAGCACCGCGGCCGGGACGCCGCCACCGACGTGCTGTCGTTCCCGGTGGACGGCGGCGAGCCGGCGGCGGGCCCGCGCGAGCTCGGCGACGTCGTCATCTGCCCGGAGGAGACGGCCGACCTGCGCGAGGCGGTGGTCCACGGCGCCCTGCACCTGGCCGGCATGGACCACGAGGCCGACGACGGGGAGATGCTGGCGCTGCAGCGCGAGCTCCTGAGCTGGACGCTGCCCTAGATGGAGGCGCCCGCGGGCACCCGCAGCGGCTTCGTCGCCCTGGCCGGGCGCCCGAACGCCGGCAAGTCCACGCTCGTCAACGCGATCGTGGGCGCGAAGGTGGCGATCGTCTCCGACAAGCCCCAGACGACGCGCCGGGCGATCCGCGGGGTGGCCACCGGGCCAGACTGGCAGCTCGTGCTCGTCGATCTGCCCGGCGTGCAGCGCCCGCGTGACTCGCTGACCGAGCGGATGCAGCGCCGGGTCGAGCGCGAGCTGGCCGACAGCGACGCCGTCCTGGTGGTGCTGAACGCCGACCAGGGCATCGGCGGCCCCGGCGACCGTTTCATCGCCGCCGCGGTCGCGGCAGCGGGGCTGCCGATCGTCGCCGCGGTGAACAAGATCGACCGGCTGCGCCATCCCCAGGTCGCCGCGGCGCTGCAGCAGGCCGCCGACCTGCTGCCGGACGCCGAGATCTTCCCCGTGTCCGCGCGCCGGGGGACCGGCGTCCCCGCCCTCGTCGATCACCTCGCGGGCCTCGTGCCGGCGGGCCCGTTCCTGTTCCCGCCCGAGGATCGCTCGGACCTCGCCGAGGCGGTGCTCCTGGCCGAGCTCATCCGCGAGCAGGTGCTGCGGCGCACGCGGGAGGAGCTGCCCCATGCCGTCGAGGTCCAGGTCGAGGAGGTCGATTTCGCGCGCGAGGGCCTGGCCGTCGTGCGGGCCTACGCCTGGGTGGAGACCGAGTCCCAGAAGGGGATCCTCATCGGCACCGGCGGCGCGATGATCCGCGCGATCGGGATCGCCGCCCGCAAGGAGCTCGAGCGCGAGCTGGGCCGCAAGGTGCACCTCGACCTCTCCGTGCGAGTGCGGCGCCACTGGCGCGCCGACGACGCGCTGCTGGACCGGCTGGGGATCGAGTGACCGAACTCGATCCGCGCACGATCTGGGGCTCGGCGGCCTCGGCGGAGAACTACGAACGCGGCCGGCCGGGGCCGGCGCCGGGGCTCGTGGCGGAGGTCTGCGACGCGCTGGGCGTCGGGCCCGGCTCGCGGGTCCTGGACCTCGCCGCCGGGACCGGCAAGCTCACCCGCGTGCTCGCCGGCCACGCGGACGACATCGTCGCCGTCGAGCCCTCGGCGGCGATGCGGGCCCGGCTGCGCGAGCAGGTTCCCGGCGTGCGGGTGCGGCCCGGCACGGCCGAGGCGATCCCGCTCCCGGACGCCAGCGTCGACGCGGTCCTGGTCAGCGATGCCTTCCACTGGTTCGAGCCCGGGGCCGCGCTGGCCGAGATGCGCCGGGTGCTGCGCCACGGGAGCGGCGCCGGCGTGTTCGTGACGCTGCCGGTCTGGGACGGCGGCGCCCCGTGGGTCGCCGGGCTGGGCGAGCTGCTGGGCGCGCACCGGATCGCGCTGCCTGCGGCCAACCGCGCCGAGGACCTCGCCTGGCGGGCGCCGCTTGGCGATCCGCCCGGCTTCGGGCCGTCGCAGCACGCCGAAGCCGTCGTCGTCCATTCGATGTCCCGGGACGACATTGCCGCCCAGATCACCTCGTGGAGCTTCGTGACGATGCTCCCGGCCGGGGAGCGCGCCGACTTCCTCGCCGCGCTGACCGAGCTGCTCGACGGGCCGACGGCCGGCGGGACGCGCCCGCTCGAGCTGCCGCATCGGACCGAGGCGTACTGGATGGCGCGGGACGGCTGAGCGCCGGCCGGGCCGGCCTCAGGCCCGCACGCGCGCCAGCCGCTGCCCCAGCACGGCAGCCAGCGCCTCCACGCGGCCCCGGGCAGTCTCCTGGCGCACGAGGTAGGGGAGGGTGATGACCGGCGCGTGCGTGCCGCGGCGCAGCCGCGCCACCTGGCGCTGCTGGCCGGCGGCCCGGCGCTCGAGCGCCAGCCCCGCCCGCAGGGCGGCGGCCGCGTCAGGGCTCGGCGCCCGCGCCGCGGCCACGGCACGGCGCTCGGGCGCCGTGAACGGCGCCCGCAGGACCCGGTTGGCGACGACGAGGTCCAACGCTGCGCCGGTCTCGCGCGCGAGTGCCGCCTCGAGCTCGAGGGTCTCGTTGACCGGCATCTCCTCCGGCAGCGCGACCGCCACGTACCCGGTGGAGTCCGGGTCGGCCAGGAACGCCTCCACGCGGGCCGACTGGGCGGCGATCGGGCCCACGCGGGCGATGTCGCCGAAGGTCCGGGGCGTGCTGAGCATCCCGAGCCCGTGCCCGGAGGCGGCCGCGTCGACGATCACGAGGTCATAGCCGGCGGCGCGGGCGTCCCACCGCTCGGCCTGGGCGAGCTCCCAGGCCTTCGTGATCGTCACGAGCTCCTTGGCCCCGGGGGCCGCCGCCACGAAGTACTGGAAGGCGTTGCTGGCCGCGAGCGGGCGGACGAGCCGCCGCGAGCCGATCTGGGTCGCCAGCCACTCCTCCAGCGCCAGCTGGGGGTCGACGGTCGTGGCCCACAGCCGGTCGGCAAGGCGCTCCTCGGTGCCGGGGGCCCGGACGCCGGGGTGGGGCGCCTCCCGGGCCTGCTCGGCAACCTCGCACACGATCGTGCGCCGGCCGGCCTCGGCGGCCACGAGCCCGAGCGCCGCCGCGACGGTGCTGCGGCCCACGCCGCCCTTGCCGGTCACGTAGACCAGGCGCCGGTGCAGCAGGCCGGTCACGCCGCCCGGTGGACCTTGATTGACTGTGCCGGCATGAGGTCTGCTCGAGGAGAGGAAGGGCCGCCCGGAATGGACGCCGGCCTGCGAGCGTCCTACGAGGCGTGCCGGCGCATGCAGCGCCGGCACGACCCAACCTACTACTGGGCGACCCGCCGCCTGCCGGCCGACGTCCGTCCGGCCGTGCACGCCCTCTATGGCTACGTGCGCACGGCGGACGAGCTCGTCGACGGCCCGCGCCGGCCGGCGGCCCCGGGCGACCGCCGGGCTGCGCTGGACCGCTGGGAGGCCGCCTTGCGCGAGGGCCGTGCCGCTGGCGGCTCGCCCCAGCCGGTGATTGCGGCGCTCGTCGACGCCGAGCGCCGCCACGGCCTGCCGCTCGACGAGCTCGACGTCTACATGGCCTCGATGCGCCTGGACTGCGACCCGGTCCGGATCGACACCTACCCGGACCTCGAGCAGTACATGAACGGCAGCGCCGCATCGGTGGGCCGGATCATGGCGCCGCTGCTCGGGGCGCCCGCGGAGCGCCGCGAGGACTTCGCCCGCCTCGGCATGGCCTTCCAGCTCACGAACTTCATCCGCGACGTGCGCGAGGACTGGTCGCTGGACCGCGTCTACCTGCCCCGCGACGACCGCGAGCGCTTCGGCGTCACGGAGCACGACCTCGCCGGGGCGCGGGCCACGCCCGGCCTCAGGGCGCTGCTCGCCTTCGAGACGGCCCGGGCCCGGGCCCTGTTCGCCGAGGGCGCCGCAGCGGTCGAGGCGGTCCCGCCGCGGGTGCGGCCGGGCATGCGCATCGCCCGCGCGGTCTACCTTCGGGTCCTGGATCGCGTCGAGGCGATCGGCTTCGAGGTGCTCGGCAGGCGCACCACGCTGCCGCCCTGGGACGTGGGCCGCGCGCTCGTCGGCGCCCGCCGGCCCGCCGCGGGGGCCGCGTGACCCGGCGGGCCACCAAGCGCGGGGCCGAGCGCACGCCGCTGCACGGCACGCGCGCCGACGTGCTGATCTGCGGTGCGAGCTTCGCCGGCCTGGCCGTCGCGCGAGAGCTCGCGGGCTCCGGCGCCGACGTGCTGCTCATCGACCGCTACGAGGTCGGCGAGCGCCAGACATCGGCCTGCGCGGCGCCGACCCCGTGGCTCGAGGCGATGGGGGTGCAGCGGGCGATCCGCCAGGAGATCCCGCACATGCACTTCCACACGCCGCACGGCTCGGCCCGCTATCGGCTGCCCTGGAGCTGGTCGTCGTTCGACTACCGCACGCTCTGCCAGGAGCTCTTCGCCCAGTGCGACGCCCGGTTCGAGACCGCGAAGGTCGACGGGCGGGCGCGGGGCGTCGCGCCGGCTGCGCCTGGCGCGCCGGCGGGACTCGGCGATCCGCACACCGTCCGCACCGACCGCGGCGACCTCCACGCGCCGCTCGTGATCGACGCGCTCGGCTGGCGCCGAGTGCTGGCGCCTGGGGCCAACGTGCAGCCGCCCGAGGCGACGATCTCGCGGGGCCTGGAGGTGCACCCGGACGGCGGCGGCGCGGACCTCGACGTCTGGGTCGACCGGTCGCTCGTGCGGCGCGGCTACGGGTGGAGCGTGCCGGCCGGGACGGAGCAGCGCGTCGGGGTCGGGTCCTACGAGCCGCGCGACCACGTCCGGGCGCCGACCGTCGATCTGGCCGCCCGGCTCGGGCGCGACGCCGTCCGCTACCAGGGCAACTGGTTCCCGCACCGGCTGCGGCCGGCGGCCGAGGACGGCGTCGCCTTCGTCGGCGACAGCGCCGGGCACTGCTTTCCGCTCTCGGGCGAGGGGATCCGCACCGCCTTCTATTTCGGGATTGCCGCCGGCCGGGAGTTGCGCAGCGTGGTCGCCGGGGAGCGCCGGCGGGAGGAGGCCCTGGCCCGCTACGCGCGCTTCAGCGCCTCGCACCGGCACGCCTTCGAGTTCGCGCTGCGAGTCCAGCGGCTTGTCCCGGCCCTGCCGCCGCGCGTCCTGGCGGCCGCGCTCAAGGGCCTGTCGGGGCAGCGGACGATCGACCGCATGTTCTCCTGGTACCTCGATCAGGCCCACCCGTCGTTCGCGGCACCGCCTGCCGCCGCTCCCGCGGCGGCGCCGCTGGCCCGCGCCGCGTAGGGCCGCGGCGGCGCGCGACCTATCATCCGGCGCATGGACGACGGGCAGATCGCCTACGACGACCGCGGCCTCGTGCCGTGCGTGGTGCAGGACTGGACGACGGGCGAGGTCCTTATGGTGGCCTGGATGAACGCCGACGCGCTGGCCCGCACGCGGTCCAGCGGCGAACTGCACTTCTTCAGCCGCTCACGCCAGGAGCTCTGGCACAAGGGGGCCACGAGCGGGAACACCTTGGCCCTGAAGGCCCTGCGCTACGACTGCGACGGCGACACGCTGCTCGCGCTCGCCGTCCCTGCCGGCCCGGCCTGCCACACCGGCGAGCGCACCTGCTTTCACCGCGGCGGCCTCGAGCCGGCGGCGCCCCACGAGGTCCTGCCCGCGCTCGAGCGCACGATCGCCGAGCGCGCCGCCGCCCGCCCCGACGGCTCCTACACTGCGGCGCTCCTGGCCGACCCGGCCCAGATCGGCGCCAAGGTGCAGGAGGAGGCCGAGGAGGTCGCCCGCGCCGCGCGCGAGGAGAGCGACGAGCGCGTGGCCGAGGAGGCCGCCGACGTGCTCTATCACCTCGAGGTGCTCCTGGCCGCCCGCGGCCTCGCCCTCGCCGACGCGGAGCGCGTGCTCGATGGCCGTCGCCGCTGAGGCCCCGGCGGTCACGCCGACGCTGGAGGAGGCGCGGGCGCTCGCCGCCGACTACAACCTCATCCCGCTGCGCCACACGTTCATCGACGACTGCGAGACGCCGGTCTCGGCGTTCCTGAAGCTGCGCGGCGACGAGCCGGCCTTCCTGCTCGAATCCGCCGACCAGGGCCAGCGCGTCGGACGCTATTCGTTCATCGGCTTCCGGCCGCGCAGCGTCGTGCGCTGGTCGCTCGCCGACGGAGGCGACCCCTACGCCCTGGCCGCCGCCGAGGTCGGCCGCTACCGCCAGGCGCCCCTGGACGGCCTGCCGCCGTTCGCCGGCGGCGCCGTGGGCTTCTTCGGCTACGACCTCGTGCGCACGGTCGAGCCGCTCGGCGACCCGAATCCGGACCCGGTCGGCCTGCCGGACATGGCGCTCATGCTCTCCGACGTCCTCGTGGTCTTCGACCACCTCAAGCACACGGTGACCATCCTGGCCAACGTCTATTGCGAGGACGAAGGCGGCGTCGAGGCCGCCTACGCGGCGGCCTCCGAGTCGATCGCCGAGGTCCGCTGGCGCCTGGCCGGCCCGGTGCCCCGCCCGGCCCGCCCGCCCGCCGCCGACCGGACGATGCCCGAGTTCGAGAGCAACATGCCCCGCGAGCAGTTCGAGGCGATGGTCGCCCGGATCATCGAGTACGTCCACGCCGGCGACGCCTTCCAGGTCGTCCCGTCCCAGCGCTGGTCGGCGCCGTCGCCGGTCGAGGCGTTCTCGATCTACCGGGGCCTGCGCGCCGTGAATCCCAGCCCGTACATGTACTTCCTGGACTTTGGGGACTTCGAGGTGGCCGGTGCGAGCCCCGAGCCGCTGCTGACCGTGAGCGGCCGGCACGCCTCGACCCGCCCCATCGCCGGCACCCGTCCGCGCGGAGCCGACGCCGCCGAGGACGCGCGCATCGCCCAGGAGCTGCTCGAGGACGAGAAGGAGCGGGCCGAGCACGTGATGCTCGTCGACCTCGGCCGCAACGACCTCGGCCGCGTCTGCGAGTACGGCACGGTCAGCGTCGACACGTTCATGGCCGTGGAGACCTACAGCCACGTGATGCACATCGTCTCGTCGGTGTCGGGGGAGCTGCGGCCCGAGGTGGGCGCCATCGACGCCCTGCGCTCGATCCTCCCGGCCGGAACGCTCTCGGGCGCGCCCAAGGTCCGGGCGATGCAGATCATCGACGAGCTCGAGCCGGTCAAGCGCGGCGGCTACGGCGGGGCGATCGGGTACCTCTCCTACGCGGGGGATCTCGACACCTGCATTCACATCCGGACCGTCGTGGTCAAGGACGGCGTGGCCCGCATCCAGGCCGGCGGCGGCACGGTGGCCGACGCGAAGCCCGACTACGAGTTCCGCGAGTCCGAGGCCAAGGCGCGCGGCGTCCTGCGGGCGATCGAGCTGGCCGTCGCGCAGGCGGACTGGGCATGACGCGGGTCCTGGTCGTCGACAATTACGACTCGTTCACCTACAACCTCGTGCAGGCCCTCGGGGAGCTGGGCGGCGAGATCGAGGTCGTGCGCAACGACCGCGCCGCGGTCGACGCGCTTCTGGCCGCCGCCCCGGACCGGGTCGTCGTGTCGCCGGGCCCGTGCACCCCGGACGACGCCGGCATCTCGCTCGAGGCGGTTCGCCGGTTCCCGGAGGCGGGCATCCCCACGCTCGGCGTCTGCCTCGGTCATCAGGCGCTGGCGCAGGCCTTCGGGGGGCGGGTCGTCCGCCACGTGCCGGTTCACGGGAAGACCACCGAGATGGAGCACGACGGCCGCTCCATCTACCACGGCCTGGCCCCGACGCTCGTCGTCGGCCGCTACCACTCGCTCGTCGTAGCCGACGCGGGGCTCCCGGACTGCTTCGTGCCGACCGCCCGCGGGGGCGAGGTGCTCATGGGCATCCGCCACCGCGAGCTGCCCGCCGAGGGGGTGCAGTTCCATCCGGAATCGGTGCTCACGCCGTCGGGGACCGACATGCTCCGCACGTTCCTGGAGGCGGGGATCGGCGCCTGACATGGCTGCCGCCCGGCGCCCCGCCGGTCCCGCCGGCGGCAGCCGCCGGGTAGCCTTGGCCGGAGCGGTGCCCGCCCACTGATGCCGAATCCCGTCCTCACCGAGGCCATCGACGCCGTCGCGTCGGGCCGAGACCTGGCCAGCGACGAGGCCGCCGCGGTGCTGGCCGAGATCATGCGCGGCGACGCCAGCGAGGTGGAGATCGCCGGCTTTCTCATCGGGCTGCGCGCGAAGGGCGAGACCGTCGAGGAGCTCGCTGGCCTCGCGCGCACGATGCGCGCCTTCGCGGCGCCGGTGGATGCCGGCGTGCCGGGCCTGGTCGACACGGCGGGGACCGGGGGCGGCCGGCGGACGTTCAACGTGTCGACCACCGCAGCCCTCATTGCCGCCGGGGCCGGGTGCCCGGTCGCCAAGCACGGCAACCGCTCGGCCACCGGCCTCTCCGGCTCGGCCGACGTGCTCGAGGCTCTGGGCATTCGCATCGACCTCGGGCCCGACGCGGTGGCGGCGTGCCTGCGGGACACGAACTTCGGCTTCATGTTCGCCCCCGCCCACCACCAGGCCACGCGCTTCGTCGTCCCGGTCCGCAAGGAGCTGGCCGTGCGGACGATCTTCAACGTGCTGGGCCCGCTCACCAATCCGGCCGGCGCCCGGCGTCAGGTGATCGGCGTCGCCGATCCGGCCATCCTCGGGACGATGGCCGGGGCGCTGGGCCAGCTCGGGGTCGACCGGGCGCTCGTCGTGTCCAGCGAGGACGGCCTGGACGAGCTCAGCACCGCGGCGCCAACCCATGTCGTAGAGGTCTCCGGCACCGCGATCGAGCGCTGGACGGTCGCCCCCGAGGACGTGGGGCTCGCCCGCGCGGCGCCCGAGGCGCTGGCCGGCGGCGCGCCGGAAGAGAATGCCGCGATTGCCCGCCGGATCTTCGCCGGCGAGCCCGGCGCGCCACGCGACCTGGCCGTCCTGAACGCCGGCGCGGCGATCTACGCCGCCGGCCGCGCGGGGACGCTGGCCGAGGGGGTCCGCGCGGCCGAAGGCGCGATCGACTCCGGCGCGGCGGCCGGAGCGCTGGCGGCCGTGGCCGCACGCACGCACGCGCTCGCTGCCGCGGGGGCTGCGGCGTGACCGTCCTTGACCGCATCGTCCAGTCGACCCGCCACGACGTCGCCCAGGCGCAGCGGCGGGTGCCGCTCAGCGCGCTCGAGCAGGAGATCGGCAGCCGGGGCGAGGACCGCCCGTTCTCGGAGGCCTTGTCGCGCCACGGCCTGTCGGTGATCGCAGAGCACAAGCGCCGCTCGCCCTCGGTCGGGCCGATCCGGGCCGACCTGAGCGTGCCGGAGGTCGTGACCGCGTACGAGCGCGGCGGAGCCGCTGCCGTCTCGGTGCTCACCGAGCGCCACCACTTCGGCGGCTCGCTGGACGACCTGCGCGCTGCCCGCGCCGCCACCGGCCTGCCGATCCTGCGCAAGGACTTCGTCGTGGACCGCTACCAGCTCTACGAATCGGCGGCGGCGGGCGCCGACGCCATCCTCCTGATCGTGGCGGCGCTGGACCCGCGCGCGCTGGCGGCCCTGCACGACGAGGCGCTCGGCCTGGACCTCGACGTCGTGGTCGAGGTCCACGACGAGGAGGAGCTCGAGGCCGCGCTGGGGGTCGACGCCGAGGTCATCGGCATCAACAACCGCGACCTGGCCGACTTCACGGTCGACGTCGGCCGCACGCACGAGCTGCTGGCCGACGTGCCGGCCGGCAAGACGGTCGTCTCGGAGTCCGGCTTCAGCACGCGGGCCGAGCTTGACGAGCTCGAGAGCGTCGGGGTCGACGCAGTGCTCATCGGCGAGACGCTGATGCGGTCGCCCGATCTCGAGCTCGCCTGCCGCGAGCTGGCCGGCGCCCGCTGAGCCTGGGCGGGCGCCGGGGCGCCTCCGGGGTTCGGTGCGCCGGGCTCTTGGGCCGGGTTCGGGCTCGGGCGGCCGGGGTGGGGGCGCTGTGCCGGCTTGGGAGCCGGGGGTGGGGCGCGGTGCCGGGCCCGGGCGGGCATCCAGGGTGAGGGCGGCTGGGCGGCGCGGCGCGCCAGGCAGCGCCCGCCCGGGCGTTCTGGTGCGTTCTGGCCACCGGTTCGGTGGCTGAGGTGCGCAGGTTCGGGGCGTGGGCGCCCGCCCGGGCGTTCTGGTGCGTTCTGGCCACCGGTTCGGTGGCTGAGGTGCGCAGGTTCGGGGCGTGGGCGCCCGCCCGGGCGTTCTAGTGTGTCTTGGCCACCGGTTCGGTGGCTGAGGTGCGCAGGTTCGGAGACCGGCGGCGGCGTCCTGGCGGCCGCGGGCGGCGCTTTGGCGGCGCCCTGCGGGTCGCGACCGGTGCCGCGGCGTTTAGACGCACCCCCGCCGCGCTTAAGGGAGCGTTGATCCCGCCCGACCATTCTCGGAGCCACCTATGAAGAACTTCCTCCCCACCACCCTCGCAGGCCTCGCCGGCGGCGCTCTCGCCGCCGGCGCCATTCTCGTCTCCGGCATCGGCGACAGCTCGACCACCAAGACCGTGGTCCAGCAGGCGCCGATCGCCAGCGCGACGCCGGCCAAGGACGGCTCGGCCGCGCCGACCGCGCGCGAGATCTACAAGCGCGACGCGCCCGGCGTCGTCCAGATCAAGGCGCAGGTCGTCCAGCAGTCCCAGTCGCCGTTCGACCCGTTCCCCCAGGAGCAGCAGGGCACGTCGACCGGCTCGGGCTTCGTGATCGACAAGGCGGGCCTCATCCTCACCAACGCCCACGTGATCGACGGGGCGTCGAAGGTGTCCGTCTCGTTCGAGGACAAGAAGACCGTGGACGCCAAGGTCATCGGCAAGGACGTCTCCACCGACCTCGCACTCCTGAAGGTCGACGCGAGCGGCCTTCGCCTCACGCCGCTCAAGCTCGGCGACTCCAAGGGCGTCCAGGTCGGCGACCCGACCGTCGCGATCGGCAACCCGTTCGGACTCGACCGGACGCTGACCACTGGCGTCGTCTCGGCGCTCCAGCGCGAGATCCAGGCGCCCGACGGCTACGCGATCAAGAACGTCATCCAGACCGACGCCGCGATCAACCCCGGCAACTCGGGCGGCCCGCTCATCGACGCCACCGGCCGCGTGATCGGGATCAACTCGCAGATCGCCACCGGCGGCAGCGGCAGCAGCGGCGGCAACGTCGGGATCGGCTTCGCGGTTCCGATCAACACGGCCAAGGAGCTCATCCCGCAGCTGCGTTCCACCGGCCGCGTGACCCGCGGCTACCTCGGGATCACCGGCACGACGATCGACGCCTCGCTCGAGTCGCTCAACCTCGCCGCCAAGTCCGGCGTCCTGGTGCAGACGGTGCAGAGCGGCAGCCCGGCGGCGAAGGCGGGGATCAAGGGCGGCGAGACCACCGCGCAGATCGCCGGCAACGTCATCAAGCTCGGCGGAGACGTGATCGTCAAGGCCGACGGCAAGGACGTCGCCTCGATGGACCAGCTCGTCGAGATCATCAACGCGGGCAAGCCGGGCGACACGATCAGCCTCGAGATCAAGCGCGACGGCAAGGACAAGACCGTCGACGTCAAGCTCGCGCAGCGGCCCAACGCGCAGACCCAGGGCTAGCCTGGGGCCGGGCCTTCGTAGGATGTGGGGCGTGCCGACTGGCGCGCCCCACATCAAATTCTGCGGGATCACGTCCGTGGCCGACGCCGAGCTGGCCGTCGAGCACGGGGCGTGGGCGGTCGGGATGATCTTCCACCGCCCCTCGCCGCGGCGCTGCCGGGTCGACGACGCGGTGGCGATCACGGCGGCCGTCCGGCGTGCGGCCGAGACGTGCGGGGTCTTCGTCAACCGGCCGCTCGACGAGGTGGCCCGCGTGGCCGACGCCGCCGGGCTCACGCTCCTGCAGCTCCACGGCGACGAGGGGCCCGCCTACTGCGCCGAAGCCGCCCGGCGGACCGGCTGCCGGATCATCAAGGCCGGCCAGGTCCGGACGCGCGCCGACCTGCAGGCGCTCGACGCCTACCGGACGGACTTCCATCTGCTCGATGCTCATCACCCAGAGCTGCGCGGCGGCACCGGGACGACCTTCGACTGGGAGATGGTCCGGACCCGGCACGACCGCGTTCCGATGATCCTCAGCGGGGGACTGACCCCGGCGAACGTGGGGGAGGCGGTCGCGGTCGCGCAGCCGTGGGGCGTCGACGTGGCGAGCGGCGTCGAGGCGGCGCCGGGCCGCAAGGACCCCGTCGCGCTCGCCGCGTTCGCTGCGGCGGTGGCGGCCACGGCCCCGCCCGCCGCGGAGCCGCAGGCCCTCGCATGACCGCGCTCGAGCACCGCTTCGGCCCCTACGGGGGCCAGTACGTCCCCGAGACGCTCATGCCGGCGCTCGGCGAGCTCGAGGCGGCCTGGGCGCAGGCGGCTGCCGATCCGGCCTTCGCCGAGCGGCTCGCCCTGCTCCTGCGGGACTACGCTGGCCGCCCGACGCCGCTCTACCTCGCCGAGCGCCTGAGTGCCGCGGCCGGCGGGCCGGTCTACCTCAAGCGCGAGGACCTGATGCACACCGGCGCCCACAAGCTCAACAATGCGCTCGGGCAGGCGCTTCTGGCCCAGCGGATGGGCAAGCGCCGGATCATCGCCGAGACGGGCGCCGGCCAGCACGGGGTCGCCTCGGCCACGGCCTGCGCGCTGCTCGGGCTGGACTGCACCGTCTACATGGGCACCGAGGACATCCGCCGCCAGCGGCCGAACGTCGAGCGCATGGAGCTGCTCGGCGCCACCGTCGCGCCGGTGGAGACGGGCACGGGAACGCTGAAGGATGCGGTGTCCGAGGCGATCCGCGACTGGGTCGGGAACGTGGCGACCACCCACTACATCATCGGCTCGGCGGTGGGCCCCGCCCCGTACCCGGCCCTCGTCCGGGACCTGCAGCGCGTGATCGGCGACGAGGCGCGCGCACAGATGCTCGAGCGGACCGGCACGCTGCCCGACCGCGTGATCGCCTGCGTCGGCGGCGGCTCGAACGCGATCGGCATCTTCGTCCCGTTCGTCGGCGACGACGGCGTCGAGCTCATCGGCGTCGAGGCCGCCGGGGAGGGCCTCGACACCGGCCGTCACGGCGCGCCGCTCACCGCGGGCGGGCGGACCGGCGTGCTGCACGGATCGCTGTCGGCGATCCTCCAGGACAGCGAAGGCCAGATCGCCGAGGCGCACTCGGTGTCCGCCGGCCTCGACTACCCCGGATCGGGGCCCGAGCACGCGCACCTGCGCGATACCGGGCGGGCCCGCTACGTGGCAGTCACCGATGACGCGGCGCTGGCGGCGTTCGCCGAGGTGTCGGCCCTCGAGGGGATCATCCCGGCGCTGGAGTCGGCCCATGCGCTGGCCTGGGTGCTCGCGAACCCGGGCACCGGCACCGACCTCGTGTGCCTCTCGGGCCGCGGCGACAAGGATCTCGCCGAGGTGGCTCGCCGAACCGCCGGCGCGGCGCCGTGACGGGCGCCGAGCGGATCGCCGCGGCCTTCGCGGGATCCGGGAAGCGGGCGGCGCTCATGCCGTACCTGATGGGCGGGTTCCCGACGCTGGACGCCTCGCGGGCGATCGGCGAGGCCTACGCGGACGCCGGGGCTGACCTCGTCGAACTCGGAGTTCCGTACTCCGACCCGCTGGCCGACGGCCCGGTCATCCATGCCGCCGGAACCGCCGCGCTGCGGGCGGGCGCGACGGTGGACGGCGTCCTCTCGGTGGCGGAGGCCCTGGCGCCGCGCCTTCCGGTCGTGGTCATGTGCTACGCCAACCTCGTGCTGGCCCGGGGGCGCGCCGAGTTCGCCGCGGCCCTCGCGGCGGCGGGGGCGAGCGGCCTGATCGTGCCCGATCTGCCGCTGGAGGAGGCGCCGGCGCTGCTGGCGGCCTGCGACGCCGAAGGGATCGCGCTCGTGCCGCTCGTGGCCCCCACGACCCCCGACGACCGGATGGCGGCGATCGGGGCCCGGGCCCGCGGATTCCTCTACACCGTGTCCGTCGCCGGCACCACCGGCGAGCGGGCGAGCCTGGCCGAGGGCGTCGCCGCGATCGTCGCGCGCGCGAAGGCGAGCACCGAGGTCCCGGTGGCGATCGGCTTCGGCATCTCCACGCCCGAGCAGGCGGCGAGCGTTGCCGCAGCGGGGGCCGCCGGCGTGATCGTGGGGACGCGGCTCGTGCGGGCCGCGGCGGAGGCCGGCGATCCCGCGGCGGCCGTCGGGCCCATCGTGAGGGATCTCGCCGCCGCGCTTGGATAGGATGCCGCGGCGATGGGATTCCTCGTCACCTTCACGTTCGGCTTCCTGCTCTGGGTCACCGTCTGGTCGCTCACCGGCAAGGGCTTCGACGCGTTCCTGCTCTTCCTCGTGGTGATCGTCATCGGGCTGGCGGGGCGCATCGTGCGTCCGCTGATTCCCGGGATCCGCGCGGACCGGGATTAGCTCCCGGCCGCAGACGCCAGAGGCCGGCGGCGCGCCGCGATCGGCGCTCAGCCGGTGGTGGCGGTCTTCGTCGGCGCCGCGGTGGTCTTCGTGGGCGCCGGGGCGGTCGTCGCCGGCGGCGTGGCCGTGGTCTTCGTGGCGGGCGCCTCGGCCGGCGCGCGGTACTTGTCGTACTTCTTGTCCGGCTTGTAGTCCTTCGGGAAGAGCTCCGGGCAGACGATCGAGAGCTGGTCGTTGGTCAGCTCCGGGTGGTCGGCGATGAAGGCCTTGCGCTCCGCGGCAGGGGCGGAAGCGCTGCAGCTAGTGTTCGGCCCCTTGGCGAGCAGGGCCAGCGCGGCCTTGCTGGGCTTCTTGTCGGTGTTGCCGGTGATCTCGGCGTTGCCGCACGAGCTGATGACGACAGCGACTCCACAGAGGGCAAGGGCGGCGGCGGGGCGGCGCATGGCGACCGGGACCGTAGCGGATCGCTGCCGGCGAGCCGCCGCCGCGCTGGCGGTCGCGGCGGCCGCGGCGGGCCTGGCCGCCTGCGGGAGCACCGGGGCGGCGACGAACCCCGACGTCGTGCGCGGCTCGAAGCTCACGGTGTACTCGAGCGGGCCGCTCTCCGGGCGGCTGGCCCCGCGGGCGCTCGACGCGCTGCGCGGCGAGCGCCTCGCCCTCCGCGAGGCGGGCGGCCGGTCGGGGCGCTTCCGGGTGCGCCTGCGCGCCCTGGACGACGCCAGCGCGACGACCGGGCTGTGGGATCCCGACAAGGTGTCCGCGAACGCGCGCGAGGCCGCCGACGATCCCACGACGATCGCCTATCTGGGCGAGTTCGATTCCGGCGCGTCGGCAATCGCGATCCCGGTGCTCAACGAGCACAGCATCCTCACGGTCACGCCCGGCGACACCGTCGCGGGCCTGACCACGCGGCGCGGCGGCGCCAGCGGCGAGCCGGAGAAGTACTACCCCACGGGAACCCGGACCTTCGGGCGGATCGTCCCGGCCGACGACCTCCAGGCCCAGGCGCTGCTGGCCGTCATGCGCGACGCCGGCGCCCGCCGCCTCGTCGTCGTCGACGACGACACGATCTACGGGCGCACCCTCAGCCTCCGGGTGCTGCGGACCGCCCGGCGCGCCGGGCTTCTGCCGGCAGACCCGGTCACCGTGGAGGCGAAGAAGACCCCGCTCTCGCTCGACGACCAGGCCGAGCTCGCGCGGACCGTGGCGGCTGCCCGGCCGGATGCCGTCCTGTTCGCCGGCGCCGGCTGGGCCGGGGGCGCCGCCCTGTTCGACGCGGTCGCGGCGGCGGTGCCCGGGGCGCGGCTCTACGCGCCCGGGGCCCTGGCCGCGGACCCGACGTTCGCGCGGGCGCTCGGGCCGGCCGCCGCCGCCACGGTGTTCACCGACCCGCAGCTGCCGGTGTCGGCCCTGCCCGGCGGCTCGGCGTTCGCGCGGCGCTACGCCCGCGCGTTCGGGCGCGAGCCCGGCCCGGCGGCGGCCTACGGCTACACGGCGATGTCGGCGGTCCTCGCTGCGCTGCGCGGCGCCCGCCCCCACGCGAACGACCGGGCTGCGGTGTCGGCGGCGTTCCGCCGGCTGCGGCACCAGCGCTCGCCGCTCGGCCCCTACGCGATCACGGCGACGGGCGACTCCACGCTCGGGACCTTCGCGGTCCTCACGGTCCGCGACGGGCACACGGTCCTGGTCCGCACGCAGCACACCGCACGCCGCTGACCGGCGATTGCATCCGGGCCGCGGACCCGACTAGGATGCCGCCACTGTTCTGAGTCTCCGAGGAGGGGGAACTCCTTTGAAGGTACGTTGGCTGGTGGTTGCAGGCAGCATGACCGCTCTTGCCGTCGGGGCCGCTGCGTGCGGCGACGACAACAAGAGCAGCGGCGGGGGGTCGACCGGGGGCACCAACCTCACGATCTACTCGAGCCTGCCGTTGCAGGGCACGTCGCGCGGACAGTCCGAGGCCGTGATCCAGGGCGAGAAGCTCGCGCTGAAGCAGGTCGCCCCGGGCAACAAGATCGGAAACTTCACGATCAAGTACGTGTCGCTCGACGACTCGACCGCCCAGAATCCAGGGACGGCGGACGAGGGCCAGACCGCGCAGAACGCGCGCAAGGCCGTGCAGGACAAGTCGACGATCTACTACCTGGGCGAGTTCAACTCGGGCGGGACGAAGGTGTCGCTCCCGATTCTCAACCAGGCGAACATCCCGCAGATCAGCCCGTCGAACACCTACGTCGGCCTGACCACGAACGATCCCGGCTCCGAGGCGGGCGAGCCGAACAAGTACTACCCCACGGGCAAGCGCACGTACGCGCGCGTCGTCCCGCGGGACACCATCCAGGGCGCGGCCCTGGTCCAGACCCTGAAGGACGACGGCTGCAAGTCCGTGACGCTGTGGGACGACAAGACGACCTACGGCGCCGGCCTGGCCCGCAACGTCGAGCTGTCCGCCAAGCTGGCGAACATCCCGGTGCAGGACCGCCAGGGCACGGACAAGAACGCGCCGAACTACCGCACCCTCGCCGAGGGCGTGAAGTCCGACTGCTTCATCTGGTCGGGCGTCACCGGCGAGAACGGCGTCCAGGTGTTCAAGGACGTCGCCGCGGCGAACGCCAGCGTCAAGCTCTACGGGCCTGACGGCGTCGCCGAGGAGGCGTTCACGAACCCGAAGAAGGGCGGCATTCCCGCCGACGTCGGCGCCCGCACGAAGGTCACCGTGGCCACCCTGGGCCTCAAGGACCTGCCGGACGCCAAGCCGGTCATCGACGGCTTCAAGACCACGTACGGGGTGGCGCAGCCAGATCCGTACGCGATCTACGGCTACGAAACCATGGCGCTCGCGCTCGACACGATCAAGCGCGCGGCGGACAAGGGCAACGATCGGACCGAGGTCCTCAAGCAGCTCTACGCGACCAAGGATCGCAAGAGCGTGCTGGGCACCTATTCGATCGACGCCAACGGCGACACGAGCCTGACCGACTACGGGCTCTACGTGATCGACAAGGGCCTGCCCGTCTACAAGCAGAAGATCACGGCCGATCCGGCCCTGATTCCGAAGAACTAGCCCGCATCCGGCGGCGCGGGGGCGGGCCTGCTGGCCCGCCCCCGGTCGTCGGGGGCTCGTCCCGTCAGCTCATGGAAGCTGCCTCCATCACTGCCAAGCCCGCCCGCCGACCGGGCGCGGCGCTGAAGGCCTGGATCTCCCGGTTCGGCCTGATCATCTTCCTGGTCGCCCTGCCGGTCGTCTACGGCATCAAGGACCTCAGCGAGGACGGCAACCTCGTCGGCCTGGGGAACAACCTCCTGGCCGGGGTTTCGAACGGCGCCATCTGGGCGCTCATCGCGATCGGCTACACGCTGGTCTACGGGATCATCGAGCTGATCAACTTCGCCCACGGCGACAACTTCATGCTCGGATCGTTCGTCGCCTTCTCGCTCTACAGCGTCTTCGGGCTCACGACCTCGACCGGCACCGTCGGCCTGATCCTCGGGCTGCTCGCCTGCCTGATCATCGCCGCCGCCGTCTGCGCGCTCATCAACGTGATGATCGAGCGAGTCGGCTACCGGCCGCTGCGCAACGCGCCCAAGCTCGCGCCGCTCATCACGGCGGTCGGCTTCTCCTTCATCCTCCAGAACGTCGGCATCCTCTGGCTCGGCCCGTCGCAGGTCTCGATCCCGGACCTGATCAACGCCCAGCACGTCGTCGTCACGATCCTCGGGATCCAGATCCACAACGCCGACATCCTCGCGATCGGCGTCACGGCGCCGCTGGTGATCGGGCTGACCGCCTACGTCACCCGCAGCCGGGCCGGCAAGGCGATGCGGGCCACCGCCCAGGACCCTGAGGCCGCGCGGCTCATGGGGATCAACGTGGACACCACGATCTCCTTCACCTTCATGCTCGGCGGCCTGATGGCCGGTGCTGCCGGCCTCGTGTTCGCGCTCTACCAGACGACCATCTGGTACTTCAGCGGCTTCCAGGCCGGCCTGATCGCCTTCACGGCGGCCGTGATGGGCGGCATCGGCAACATCCAGGGCGCCGTGCTCGGCGGCCTGATCATCGGCTGCATCCAGCAGATCGCCGACGACCGCATCGGGGCGCAGTGGACGCCCGCCGTGGTCTTCTTCTACCTCATCGTGATCATGGTGTTCCGGCCCCAGGGCCTCCTGGGCGAAGAGACGCGGGAGGCCGGATGAGCGCCTGGCGCCGCTTCCGGGACTGGAAGCACTTCAACTTCGCCACGGCGGTCATCGTGCTGGGCCTCGCCGCCCTGTTCCCGCTCACGCAGGATCCCCTCAGCGGGTTCATGGACGACTGCATCCTTGCCCTCGCGTACGTGGTGATGGCGCTCGGGCTGAACATCGTGGTCGGCTTCGCCGGCCTGCTCGACCTCGGCTACGTGGCCTTCTACGCCTTCGGGGCGTACTCGATGGGGTGGTTCGCCTCGGACTTCTTCTCCCAGGTCAACGACGAGAAGGGCATCCACATCGGGGTCACCGGGTTTGCGGCGACGCTGCCGGGCATCCACCTGAACTTCTTCCTCATCCTGCTGGTCGCGGTCGGGTTCGCGGCGGTCGCCGGCATCGTCATCGGCCTGCCGACACTGCGCCTGCGCGGCGACTACATCGCGATCGTCACCCTCGCCTTCGGGGAGATCATCGGCCGCTTCGCCGTCAACGGCGAGGACATCAGCATCCACGGCTATCACCTCACGAACGGCCGCCAGGCGATCTCGCCGGTCGACCAGATCAACTTCTTCGGCTACCAGTTCAACTCGGCGTTCAACCTCAGGCCGTACTACTGGTTCATCCTCGGGATGGTGGCGTTCGTCCTGTTCGTGAACTTCCGGCTGCGCGACTCCCGGCTCGGGCGCGCATGGGTGGCCATCCGCGAGGACGAGGTCGCGGCCGCCTCGATGGGCGTGCCGCTCGTGAAGACCAAGCTGCTCGCCTACGCCACGGGCGGCGCGCTCGGCGGCATGTCGGGTGCCTTCCTGGCCATGTACTTCAACTCGGTGCAGGCCAACGTCTTCCAGTTCGGCTTCTCGATCTTCATCCTGGCGATGGTGATCCTCGGCGGCCTGGGATCGATCTGGGGGGTCGTGATCGGGGCGCTCGTGCTCTCGTTCATCAACAGCTACTTCATCCCGGACGTGTTCAACAGCGTGCCGTCGAAGATCGGGCTGGACTTCGACCTGACCCAGCTCTCCTTCGGGATCTTCGGCTTCCTGATCGTGCTGATGATGATCCTGCGGCCGGCGGGGCTGCTCCCCGAGCGGCGGCGGAAGCTGGAGCTCAAGGAAGGCATCGGCGCCGGCGACACCGAGATGTTCGAGGTGAAGGCGTGACCGACGGCCCGGATCCCGGGGCCCCGGCGCCCGAGGGCCAGGCACCCGCCGGGGACGCGCCCGCGCATCCGCACATCGAGCCGCCGCACCACGCCGCGCCGGACTCGGACCCGGGCGCGAACCTGCTCGAGGCCGCCAACGTCTCGAAGGTGTTCGGCGGCCTCGTCGCCGTCAGCGACGTGAGCTTCGTGATCCCGCCGCGCTCGATCGTCTCGATCATCGGGCCCAACGGGGCGGGCAAGACGACGTTCTTCAACATGCTCACCGGCCTCTACGAGCCGACGACGGGCCGTATCGTGTTCGACGGCAAGGAGGTCACGTTCGCGCGCCCGGACCGCATCACGGCCGCCGGGGTGGCGCGCACGTTCCAGAACATCCGCCTGTTCGCCACGATGACCGCGCTGGAGAACGTCATGGTCGGCCAGCACGCGCGCATGAAGGCGGGCCTGCTCGGCTCGATCTTCCGCCCGCCGGGCGTTCGGCGCGAGGAGAAGCACGTGGCCGCCCACGCCCGGGAGATGCTCGACTACGTGGGCCTGAAGCCGCACTCGGTTGACCAGCTCGCGGTGAACCTCTCCTACGGCGACCAGCGCCGCGTCGAGATCGCCCGCGCGCTCTCCTCGGACCCCAAGCTGCTGCTCCTCGACGAGCCGACGGCTGGCATGAACCCGCAGGAGTCCGCTCAGCTCACCGACTTTATGCGCCAGCTGCGCGACGAACGCGACCTCACGATCCTCCTCATCGAGCACGACATGAAGGTCATCATGAACGTGTCGGAGCGGGTGACGGTGCTCGACCACGGCGAGAAGATCGCGGAAGGCTCGCCGGCCGACGTGCGGGCCAACCCGCGCGTGGTCGAGGCCTACCTGGGGACGCAGGCGGAGGTGGGCGCCTGATGGCCCTGCTCGAAGTCGACGGCATCCGCACGTACTACGGCAACATCGAGGCGCTCAAGGGCGTGTCGCTGACCGTCGACGAGGGGGAGATCGTCACGCTGATCGGTTCCAACGGGGCCGGCAAGTCCACGACGCTGCGCTCGATCTCGGGCATCTCGCCGCCGCGCGAGGGCACGATCCGCTTCGACGGCGAGGAGATCAGCGGGATGGCGCCGCAGGACATCGTGGCGCGCGGAATCTGCCAGTCGCCGGAAGGCCGCCACTGCTTCTCCCGCATGAGCGTGCGCGAGAACCTCGACATGGGCGCCTACCTGCGCCGCGACGACGGCGTGGCCGACGATCTCGAGCGCGTGTACGACCTGTTCCCGCGCCTCAAGGAGCGGGAGAAGCAGAAGGCGGGCACGATGTCGGGCGGCGAGCAGCAGATGCTCGCCATGGGGCGGGCCCTGATGGGCCGGCCGCGCCTGCTGCTGCTCGACGAACCCTCGATGGGCATCGCGCCGGTCCTGGTCGACCGCATCTACGAGACCATCCAGGAGATCAACCGGGACGGCATGACCATCCTGCTCGTGGAGCAGAACGCCAACTACGCCCTCGACGTGTCCTCCCGCGGCTACGTGCTGGCGACCGGCGTCGTCGAGCTCTCGGACGCCTCCGCCTCGCTTCGCGAGGACCCCAAGGTCCAGAAGGCCTACCTGGGCACATGACGGTCGTCTTCGCCCTCATCGGCGCCAAGGCGCTCTACATCCTGCTCGTCTGGCTCGCGTCGGCGATCGGCGCGTCGTGGCTCTCGAATCGCAAGGGCTACGGCGAGAAGGCCGGGCTGGCCACCGGCCTGCTGCTGTCGGTGATCGGGCTCGTCATCTGGCTGGTCTGGCCGCCGCGCAAGGAGTCGGCTTGGAAGACCGAGGGCATCGTGCCCAAGCGGACCAAGAAGGTCGTCCGGTCCTAGCGCGGCGCCCCGGGCCGCTGCGGCCGTGGCGATCGTGATGTGATGGCGCGATGACGGCGGCGACGGCGGCGGGAGCGGACGGAGGCACAGGCGAGGCCGCGCGGGCGCCGGCTCGGGCCGGAGCCGTCCTGGCCGCGCTGATCCTCGTTGCGGCGGTCGCCAACCTCAACCTCGCAGTCGCCAACGTCGCGCTGCCGGACATCGGCAAGGCGTTCAACGCCTCTCAGACCGCGCTGGACCTCGTCGCCGTCGGCTACTCGCTGGGCCTCGCGGCTTCGGTCCTCTACCTCGGCGCGCTCGGCGATCGCTACGGGCGCAAGCTCATGCTCATCGCCGGCGTCACGCTGTCGATCCCGGCCTGCCTGCTCGCGGCGTTCGCGCCGTCGATCGGCGTGCTCGTCGCGGCCCGCGTCCTGGGCGGGGTGTCCGCCGGCATGGCCTACCCGACGACCCTGGCCTTGATCACCGCCCTGTGGTCCGGACCCGGACGGACCCGGTCGATCGCGCTCTGGTCCGCGCTGGGCGGAGCGATCTCGGCGCTCGGCCCCCTCATCTCGGGCGCGCTGCTCGAGCGGTTCCACTGGGGCTCGGTGTTCCTCGTGACGCTTCCGCTCGCCGCGGTCGCGCTCGCCTTGGCCATCGCCGTCGTCCCCAGCCACGTCAACGAGTCCTCCGACCCGGTGGACAATCTCGGCGGCCTCCTGTCGATTGTCATGGTCGCGGCGCTCGTGCTGGCGATCAACCTCGCCCCGGTGCCCGGCAAGCTCGGGGTCGCCGGGGGACTGGCCGCGGTGGCCCTCGCCGCGGTCGCCGGGTTCGTGATCCGGCAGAAGCGTGCGCGCAATCCCCTGTACGACCTCGACGTGGCTGCGCGGCGAATCTTCTGGGTGGCGGCCTGCGCCGGCATCGTGGTGTTCGGCTCGCTGATGGCGGCGATGTTCGTCGGGCAGCAGTTCCTCCAGAACGTGCTCGGCTACTCCACCCTCGACGCCGGGCTCGCGATCCTGCCCGGGGCGATCGGGATGGTGGTGATCGCGCCGCGCTCGGCCAAGCTCGTCGACTCCCGCGGCGCCCGCTTCACCCTGCTGCTCGGCTACGCCTTCTGCTTCCTGGGCTTCCTCGTCATGCTGCTGCTGTGGAGCGACGGGATCCCGTATTGGGAGGTGGGCCTCGCCTACCTCCTCGTGGGCATGGGCGTCGGCTTCGCCGGCACGCCGGCCTCGCACTCGCTCACGGGCTCGGTGCCGGTCCGGCGGGCCGGAATGGCGTCCGGCACGGCGGACCTCCAGCGCGACCTCGGCGGGGCGATCATGCAGTCGATCCTCGGCGCCCTGCTCACCGCCGGCTATGCGGCGGCGTTCGCCACGCAGATCGCGAACGCGCCGAACGGGGGCCAGGTGTCCTCCGACGTCGAGGCCCAGCTGCAGAAGTCGTTCTCGAGCGCCGAGCAGACCGCCCAGCAGTATCCGCAGTACGCCAAGCAGATCACGGCGGCGGCCAAGCAGTCGTTCGTGGACGGGCAGGCCTGGGCCTACGCCGCTGGCCTCCTGGCGATTGCCGTGGGGGCGGGCCTGGTGTGCTTCATGTTCCCGCGCCGGGAGCGCGAGCGGGCGCTGCTGGCCGAGTACGGCCGCGAGGACGCCGGGCCGCCCGGCGTCCTGCCGATGGCCGGGGCGGCGAGGTGAGGCGATGAGCGATCAGCGGCCGGCACCGCCGAAGCAGAGCCCGGGCGAGCGCGCCGCGGACCGCTGGATGCGCGGCGGCAGCCGCCAGACGCTCCGGCCGCGCCACGCCGCCTACCTGATCGTCATCTGCTGGCTGTTCGCCGTCGTGGTGTTCGGCGTGGTCGAGCACCTCGTCGACCCGGCCACGTTCCCCACGGTCTGGCTGGGCATGTGGTGGGCGCTGGAGACCGTCACGACCGTCGGGTACGGCGACGTCGTCCCGCAGCAGACGGCCGGGAAGATCATCGCGTCGTTCCTGCTCCTCGGCGGGCTCGCGCTCCTCTCGATCGTGACCGCGACGATCACGAGCGCCTTCGTCGAGAGCCGCCAGCGCGAGCGCCGGGCTGCCGGCGACGACCCGGTGATCCAGCGGCTCGACGAGATCAGCCGCCGCCTCGACGCGCTCGAGGAGCGCATCGAGGCGGGCGGCCGACCCGAGTAGCGGCTACTCGTCGCCGGCGAGGCTGGCGCCGAGGCCGACCAGGTCCTCCGGGTGCAGCCACTCGCTGGCCAGTGGCACGCCGCCGGCGCGCAGGATCGCGTCGCGCAGCGGGATCGCCCAGCGGTGCTCGAGAATCGCCACGGCGGCGCTGGTGCCGGGCGGGATCGCGTCGGCGATGTACCAGATCTCCCCTTCGAGCGGGTGGACGCCGTCGGCGGCGGCCTCCGCGCCGAGGGCCGCGCCGGCCTCCGCGCCCTCCTCGCCGTCGGCTCCGAGGCCGATGAGCGCGCCGGCGATCGCGCCGAGCTCGGTGGCCTCTTCGGGCGCCAGGTCGCTCGTCTCGAGCGCGGCGACCTCGCCGTCCTCGTCCTTGGTGACGAAGATGAGATCGACGAGCCGCGCGACGTCGTCCTCGCGCAGGCGGCGCAGCTCCTCGAGCGCCTCGCCGCGGAACTGGCCCTCCTCGAAGCCGATGACCAGCACCTGCATGGGTCCGAAGCTCATGACATCTCCCCGAGGATCTTCGTCTTCTGGGCGTCGAACTCGGCCTGCGTGAGCACGCCCGAGTCCAGGAGCCCCTTGAGGTCCTTCAGCTGCGCGATCGCGTCCTCGCGCGATTCGGCCGGGGCGGCCGGGGCGGCCGCGGGGGCAGCCGGCGGCGCGTACTGCTGCTGCTGCTGCAGCTCGGAGATCTGCTCGTTCTGCTCGGCCTCGGCCTCCTGCTTGTGCGCCACGTGCTTGCCGGCCATGTAGGCGCCGCCGCCGACCATCGCGGCCCGCATCAGGGGACGCCGTCGGAACAAGGGCATCGCGGTTCTCCTCTCTCTCGTGTGCTGGACAGTGCGCCCGAACCTACACCGCCGACGAGTCCGGCGGCGTCAACTCCCGAGCGCGGCGGCGAGGGCCTCGCCGAGGTCTGGATGCGCGTGGCGGTACCCGAGCTCGGCCGCCCGCGCCGGGACGGCGCGCTGGCCGGTGGTGATGATCTCCGACATCTCGCCGTAGAGCAGCTTGAGCGCGAAGGCGGGCACCGGGGCGACGGCGGGCCGGTGCAGCGCCCGGCCGAGGGCCGCGCTGAAGGCGGCGTTCGTCACGGGCTCCGGTGCGGTGGCGTTCACGGGCCCGGACCACTCGGCGCCGTCCGCGGCCGCGATGAACATCCCGGCGACGTCGTCGACGTGGACCCAGGGCATGTAGTGGCGCCCGCCGGCGATCGGGCCGCCGGCCCCGAGCTTGAAGGGCGGGAGCATCTTCTCGAGCGCGCCGCCGTCGGGCGCAAGCACGATGCCGGTCCGGATCAGGACGACCCGCAGGCCCAGCGCCTCCGCGGCGAGCGCCTCGGCCTCCCAGGCCTGGCAGGTCGCGCCGAGGAAGTCCGCGGAGGGAGGCGCCGACTCGTCCACGCGCTCGTCGCCGCGAGGCCCGTAGTACCCGACCGCTGAAGCCGACACGAGCGCTGCCGGGCGCGGGGCGGCCGCCTCGATCCCAGCCACGAGGTTGCGCGTGCCGGTCACACGGCTCTCCCGGATGGCGCGCTTCGCGGCGTCGGTCCAGCGCTGGGCCACGTTCTCGCCCGCCAGGTGGATCACCGCGTCGCGTCCGGCCAGGGCGTCGGCGGGGGCGGGGCCGGCCAGCGGATCCCAGGCGGCCGCCTCGGCGCCGAGGGCGGCGGCGGCCCGTTCGGGGGAGCGCGAGAGCACGGTGACCTCGTCGCCGCGCGCCTGCAGGGCGGCGACGATCCGGGTGCCGATGAGGCCGGTGGCGCCGGTGACGATGACCTTCATGAGCGGGGAGTCCTCCGATGGGGGCGGGGGCGCGGCTGCGCCCGCGGGAATGACGGTGTCGCCCCGTCTACGCGCCTCGCCGCGCGAAAGCGCACCCGCGCGCGTCAGACGGTGCGGGCGCGGACGTCATCCGTGGCCGCGTAGCCGACCTGGGCGCCCGCGGTCGCGGTCCCGGTCGCCTTCGCCTCGGCCGCGACGGCGGCGGCGACGGCCGGCGCCACGTCGCGGTTGAAGACCGAGGGGATGATGTAGTCCTCCCGCAGCTCCTCGGGGGCGACGATGTCGGCGATCGCCCGGGCCGCCGCGAGCTTCATGGGCTCGGTGATCTGCGGAGCCCGCACGTCCATGGCTCCCCGGAAGATTCCGGGGAAGCAGAGCACGTTGTTGATCTGGTTGGGGTAGTCCGACCGGCCCGTCGCCATGATCCGCACGCGCGCGGGCGCCTCCTCGGGGCTCACCTCGGGGTTGGGGTTGGCCATGGCGAAGACCATCGCGTCTGGCGCCATGCGCTGAAGCTCCGCGGGGTCGATGACGCCCGGCCCCGACAGGCCGATGAACAGGTCGGCACCGTCGATCACGTCGGCGGGGCCGCCGCGGCGGCGCTCGGCGTTGGTCGTCTCGGCGTACCAGCGCTTCATCGGGTTCATGGTCCCGTCGAGGTAGTCCGGGCGCTCGGTCGACACGGCGCCCTTCGAGTCGAGCCCGATCACGTCGTGCACGCCGGCGCTCAGCATGATCTTCGTCACCGCGACGCCGGCCGCGCCGAGGCCGACGACGACGGCCCGCAGGTCCTCGGGGCGCTTGCCGACGATCTTGCACGCGTTCAGGAGGGCGGCGAGCACGACGACCGCCGTGCCGTGCTGGTCGTCGTGGAAGACGGGGATGTCGAGCGCGGCCTTCAGCCGGTCCTCGATCTCGAAGCACCGCGGGGCCGAGATGTCCTCGAGGTTGATCCCGCCGAAGCCCGGCGCGATCCGGATGCAGGTCTCGACGATCTCGTCGGGATCCTTGGTGTTCAGGCAGATGGGGAAGCCGTCGACGCCGGCGAACTCCTTGAAGAGCATCGCCTTGCCCTCCATCACCGGCATCGCCGCTTCCGGCCCGATGTCGCCGAGGCCGAGCACCGCGGTCCCGTCGGAGACGATGGCCACCGTGTTGCGCTTGATCGTGTACTGGAAGGCCTTCGCCGGGTCGGCCGCGATGGCCTGGCAGACCCGCGCCACGCCCGGCGTGTAGGCCATCGACAGGTCGTCGCGGGTGGCGATCGGGATCTTGTTGCGCTGCTCGATCTTCCCGCCGAGGTGGATGAGGAACGTGCGGTCGGTCGTGTCGACCACGTGCGCGCCGTCCACGGCCTCGATCGCGGCGACGATTCCGTCCCACTGATCCTGGCTGGCCGCGTCGACGGTGATGTCGCGCAGGGTGTGGCGGTCGTCGACGGCGATGAGGTCGACCGCGCCGATCACGCCTTCTGCGCCCCCGATGGCGCTGGCCACCCGCCCGAGCATCCCGGGCTTGTGATCGATCTCGACGCGGATCGTGAGGCTGTATTGGGCGGAGGTGGCAGACACAGGGAGTCCTACGGGCGCCAAAGGCCGCGCGATTCTATGCGTCCGGCGGGGCCGGGGCGCGGGCGCATAGCATCCGGGGCGTGACCGCCGAGCCCGACGAGCTCTTCCTGATCGACGGCAACAGCCTGGCCTACCGCGCGTTCTTCGCCCTGCCCGAGTCGATCGCGACCTCGACCGGGCAGCCGACGAACGCGATCTTCGGGTTCGCGTCGATGCTCGTGAAGATCCTCACCGACTATGGGCCGAGGGCGACCGTGGTGGTGTGGGACGCCGGCAGCTCCGGCCGCAAGGAGGTGTATCCCGAGTACAAGGCGCAGCGCACGTCGCGCCCCGACCTCCTCCGGGAGCAGTGGCCCCACCTCGAGCCGCTCGTGGACGCGTTCGGCTACCGCAACGTCTCGGTCGAGGGGTACGAGGCCGACGACGTGATCGCCTCGCTGGCCGAGCGGGCCAAGGCGCAGGGCGTCCCGGTGATGATCGTGACCGGCGACCGCGACGCCTACCAGCTGGTCGACGGGGGCGTGCGGATCATGACCACGTCGCGCGGCATCACCGACACGCGCGTGTACGACCGCGCCGGCGTCATCGACCGCTACGGGATCCCGCCCGAGCTCGTGCCCGACTTCATCGGGCTCAAGGGCGACACGTCCGACAACATCCCGGGCGTCCCCGGGATCGGCGACAAGACGGCCGCGCAGCTCCTGCAGCAGTTCGGATCCCTGGAGGAGGTGCTGGCGCGGGTCGACGAGGTGAGCGGCGCCAAGCGCAAGCAGAACCTCGCCGAGCACGCCGACGACGCGCGCGTCTCGAAGGCCCTCGCCACGATGAAGCGCGACATCCCGGTCGACCTCGACCCAGCTGAGGAGATCAGCCGCGACCCGGACCGCAGCCGGCTGCGGGAGGTCTTCCGCGAGTTCGAGCTGCGCGACCCGCTGCGGCGCCTCGAGGAGGCGCTCGGCTCCGCCGAGGCGGCGGCACCCGCACCTGCCGCGGCGGACGGGCTGACGGCGGCCGTGCGCCCGGGCCAGCTCGCCGACCTCGCCGGCCTGCCGGCCGGCGAGCTCACCGTCGCGACCGCCGAGGCCGAGGTTCCCGAGGGCGCACTCTTCGGGGACGGGGGAGGCGAGGAGGGCCTGCGCTTCGCGGCCCTCGCCGGCGACGCGGGCGAGGTCCTGGCCGGCCCGTGCCCCGACCGGGCCGCGCTGGCCGCGGCCGCCGGGAGCCGCCCGGTGTGCGTGCACGACGCCAAGGCGCTCGGGGCGGTGCCCGCTGCGCTGGCCCACGACACGATGGTCGCCGCCTACCTCCTCGACCCCGCGGCGCGGGCCTATCCGCTGGAGGAGCTCGCCGCCGATCGCGGGCTCGCCTGCGGCCTCGAAGACCGGGCCGCGCGCGCCGCCGTGCTCACGCGCGCGGTGGCGGCCTGGCAACGCGAGCAGATTGCGGAGCGCGGCCTCGAGGGCCTGCTCGCGGGCGTCGAGCTCCCGCTCGTGCGGGTGCTGCGCCAGATGGAGCTGGCCGGGCTGCGGCTGGACACCGCCCGGCTGGCGGCGATCGCCGAGCGCGTCCGGGCCGACGCCGAGCGCCTGGAGCAGGAGATCTGGGAGCTGGCGGGCGAGGAGTTCACGATCGGCTCGCCCCAGCAGCTCTCGGAGATCCTCTTCACCAAGCTCGGCCTGTCGCGCAAGCGGCGCGGCAAGACCGGCTTCTCGACCGACGCCCGCGTGCTGCAGTCGATCCGGGGCGAGCATCCGATCGTCGCGCTCATCGAGCGCTGGCGCGAGCTGACGAAGCTGACCTCCACCTACCTGGATGCGCTGCCGGCGATGCTCGGCCCCGACGGGCGCCTGCACACCACGTTCAACCAGGCGGCGACCGCCACGGGCCGGCTCTCGTCGACCGACCCCAACCTGCAGAACATCCCGGTGCGGACCGAGCTCGGGCGCGAGATCCGCGCCTGCTTCGTCGCCGAGCCGGGCGACCTCCTGACGGCCGCGGACTACTCGCAGGTCGAGCTGCGGGTGCTGGCGCACGTCGCCGGCGAGCCCGTGCTGGAGCGCATCTTCCGCGAGGGCGGCGACGTGCACTCGGCCACGGCGATGCAGGTCTTCGAGGTCGCCGAGGCCGACATCGATCCGGGGATGCGCTCGAAGGCCAAGATGATCAACTACGGCATCGTGTACGGCCTGTCGGCCTGGGGCATGGCCGACCGGCTGGACATCCCGCAGGAGGAGGCGCAGGAGTTCATCGACCGCTACCTCGAGCGCTTCCCGGCGGTCAAGGCGTTCATGGACGACACGATCGAGCGCGCCGAGCAGGACGGCTACGTCACCACGCTGTTCGGGCGCCGGCGGATGATCCCGGAGCTGCGTGCCCGCCGGTGGGAGACCCGGCGCCTGGGCGAGCGCCTCGCGGTCAACACGGTCATCCAGGGCACGGCCGCCGACATCATCAAGGTCGCGATGGTGCGCTGCGACGAAGCGCTCACGGCCGCCGGGCTGCGGACGCGCCTGATCCTGCAGATCCACGACGAGCTGCTCTTCGAGGGGCCGCCGGACGAGGCGGCCCCCGTCGCCGAGATCGTGCGGCGCGAGATGTCGGGGGCTTTCGCGCTCGACCCGCCGCTGGCCGTCGACCTGGGATCGGGCCCGAACTGGCTCGAGGCGAAGTGATGGACCGCGGGACGGCCGTCCTGCTCACCGTGGTGGCCGGCGGCGCCGCAGCCCTGCAGCCCGTGCTCAACAGCGGCGCGGGCAAGGGGCTGGGGACCTGGCAGAGCGTCCTGCTCAACTTCGTGGTGGGCGCGGTGGCGCTGGCCATCCTCGTGGTGCTGGTCGGCGGCGGGTTCGGGTCGTTTCGCCGGGCGTCGTCGCTGCCCTGGTACTACCTCGTGGGCGGCGGCCTGTGCGGCGTGGTGATCGTCACGACGCTGCTGCTCACCGTCCGCACGCTCGGGGCCGGGCCGGTCACCGCGGCCCTCATCACCGGCCAGCTCGGCCTGGCGCTCGTCATCGACCAGTTCGGCTGGCTCGGCATCGACCGCCGGCCGCTCACGCTGACCAAGGTCGCGGGGATCGCGCTGCTCGTGGCCGGCACCTACCTCGTCGTGCGCGAGTAGCACTCGGTCGCCCCTCCGGCCGAGCGCTTGCGGCTGCGGCCCGCGGATCGGCGCCGCGGCGGCTGGCCAGCGCCGACGGGCGGTGATAGCGTCGGCGGGTCTGAGGAGACGGCGCAGCCAGGAGGGCTGGGAGATGGGAGAGGGGAAGCGGGCGTTCGGTGCGGCGGCAGGGCTGGCCGCGGCCGTCGCCTTCGGCGCGCTCGCCCCGGCGGCGCCCGCCGCCGTGTCGGGCTCGCGCGGCTTCTACGACAGCCGCCTGGAATCCGGCGTCGCGCGCGCCGCCGTCGCGGCTCCGGTGGCCGCGGCTCGCTCCGCGCTGCGCACCTCGATCGGCCCGGGCGCGGTCGTCCAGGCCGATCCGGCGACCGGCGGGCTGCGGTCGGTTGCGGCGCTCGGCGGCTTCCTCACCGGGCCCAGCCGGGCCGGCGCGGCCGCGGTCGCCTGGCGCTGGGTCCGCGCGCACCGCGCAGCCTTCGGCCTCACGGCCGCCGACCTGCGGACGCTGTCGCTGGCGCACCGCTTCACCTCGACCGACGGCATCACTCACCTGCTGTGGATCCACCGGGTCGGCGGCGTGCCGGTCTTCGACCGCGACCTGCGGGCCCACGTCACGCGCGATGGCCGGCTGCTCAGCGTCCAAGGCGCGCCGCTGCACGGCCCGTCGCTCGGCGCACCCGGACACCGCCTGTCGGCGCGCGCGGCGCTCGCCGCCGCCCAGCGGGGCGCGGGAATCCGCGCGCACGTCCCGGCGGCGACGGCGCCCCGCGGGCCCCAGCATGCCGTCCGGTTCCAGAACGGGGACTCCGCGAAGCTCACGGTGTTTCCCCAGGCCGGCCCCGACCGCCTCGCCTGGGAGGTGATCGCCGCCGACCCGGCCCGGCAGGTGACCTACGCGTCGGTCGTCGACGCCGGCACGGGCCGGACCCTGTGGCGGGAGAGCCTCACCGCCGAGGCCAATCTGGCCAACGTCGTCGACCACTTCCCCGGCTCGCCCGCGGGCGGGACGCCGCACCCGGTCGACTTCGCGCCGTGGCTGTTCTCGCCGTCGACCACCCAGGTGCTCGACGGCCCGAATGCCCACGTCTACGAGGACGTCAACGGGAATGACGTCCTCGACTTCGGGGAGGAGGTCGGCAGGAGCGCCGGGACGCTGCCGTCCCAGTGGCAGTTCACCCGCGGGGTCTTCCAGACGACGCCGGGGTTCTCGGCGACGTGCGCCCCGTTCGGCTGCACGTGGAACCCGAATGCGGCGCTCTTCGCGCCGCCCGCGGGGGACATCCCGGGGTCCTGGAGCGTCAACTCCGACCAGTTCGCCGCGCAGGTCTTCTACTACGTCAACAATTTCCACGACTACCTGCGCGACGCCATCGGGTTCAACGCGGCCGCCCGCAGCTTTGACGGCAACGACGCGATGGGCGGGCGGGCGCTGTTCGGCGCCCGGCTGGGGCCAGGCGCCGCGATTCCGGACCTCGCACACCTCAACAACGCGAACATGACGGTGCCGCCCGACGGGCAGTCGCCGTTCATGCGGATGTACCTGTTCGCCTCGCCGACGGCCAACGATCGCTGGCGCGCGATCTTCGGCGGCGACGACGCCGGCGTCGTCTACCACGAGTACGTGCACGGCCTCAGCGCCCGGACGGTCGTCAACGCCGCGGGCGTCGCGGCGCTCGGGCCGAAGCAGTCTGGCGCGATGAACGAGGCGTGGTCGGACTGGTTCGCCGAGGACTACATCTACACGTCGGGCTTTGCCAGCGACGGGCCCGGGCCCGACGTGGTGATGGGCGGCTACGAGTCCACGGTGCCGACCGGCGCCGGGCCGCGCTCGCAGCCCCTGGACTGCCCGGCCAACGGCGGCGGCGCCGCCTGCCCGGGGTCCGGGAACGCCGGGCCCGGCGGCTACACCTACGGCGACATGGGCCAGGTCGTCAGGGACCAGAACGGCACCGGCGTGCCCGAGGTCCACAAGGACGGCGAGATCTGGGGCGAGGCGCTGTGGGACCTGCGCGCGGCGATCGGGCACCAGGCCGCGCTCGGCATCATCGCGGGCGGCCAGCGGCTCACGCCGCCCAACCCGTCAATGCTCGACGCCCGCAACGCGATCCTGCAGGCGGCGCTGGCTGCCGGGGGCCCGAACCTGCAGTTCGCCGCCTGGAGGGTGTTCGCGGCGCGCGGGATGGGCGTCAACGCCAAGACCAATGGTGCCGACGACATCCGGCCCCAGCAGGATTTCGCGGTGCCGCCGCCGCCGAAGCCCGGCGTCACGTTCAAGCTCGCGGGCGCGAAGCTCCGCACGGCGCTGAAGCGCGGGCTGTCCGTGGCGGTCACCTCCACGCTGGCCGGACGCGCCGCCGGGACCGCTGCGGTCGGCGCCAGGGACGCCAAGCGCCTGAAGCTCAAGGGCCGGCGCAACCGCTCGGTGACCGTCGCGACGGGGAGCCGCACGGTCGCCGCCCGCCGCCGGGCGACGGTGAAGCTGACGTTCACGACGGATGCGAAGCGGCGCCTGGCCGCGGCGCAGTCAGTGAAGCTCACCCTCCGGATCAGCGTCAAGACGGCGCTGGGCGGCACGGGGTCCGGCCGGACCACGACCCTCACCCTGCGCCGGTAGCTACGCGCCGATCGCGGCGCGCAGCGCCGCCGCGGTGGCGCTCGCGGCCTCGCCCGCCGCGGTGCGGACTCGGGCGAGCGCCGGGCCGCCGGCGGGGTGCCCCTGCCAGGCACCCGCGACGCTGCGCGACGCGTTGGCCACGGCGCCGAGCCCGTCGGCGTTGAGGAACGCAGCGAAGTCCTCGGGCCGGCCGCCCTGGGCGCCGAGGCCGGGCACGAGGAGCCACGCGCGGGGCATCAAGGCGCGCAGCCGCGGCGCGTCATCCGGATACGTGAGCCCGGTCACCCCGCCGACGTCGCTGTAGCCGGTCGTGCCCAGGCCGCCGGCCCCGAGCCGGTCGACCATCGCCGCGACGCGGGCGTGCAGCGGCTCGCCGTCCGGCCCGGCCGCCTCCTGGAGCTCGCCGCTCCCGGGGTTGCTCGTCCGCACGAGGACGAAGAGGCCCTTTCCGCGCCCGCGGGCCGCGTCGATCATGGGGGCCAGCGATTCCGGGCCCAGGTACGGGCTCACCGTGACCGCGTCGCTGTCGTGCACGGGCAGGTCGCGCCCGCCGACGCGCACGGTGCCCAGCGCCGCCGCAGCGTAGGCGGCCATCGTCGAGCCGATGTCGCCGCGCTTGGCGTCCTCGATCACGAGCAGCCCGGCCGCGCGGGCACGGGCGATCGTGGCCTCCAGCGCGGCGGCGCCCGCCGAGCCGAGCGCCTCGAAGAACGCGGACTGAGGCTTGACGGCCGGCACGGCGCCGGCCACGCCGTCGATCACGGCGCCGCAGAACGCCTCGACCGCGGCGGCGGCGCCGGCGAGATCCGCGGCGCCGTCGAGCAGCTCGGGCGGGAGGCCGGCCAGGTCCGGATCCAGGCCCACGACGAGGTGGCTGCCGGTCGCTTGGACGGCGGCGGCGAGGCGGTCTCCGAAGGGGTCCGGCACGGCGTCGGACGCTACCAGCGCGGCCCGGCGCTACGCTCGGGGCATGACGCCGGCCATCACCATCGACCCCCGCTTCAACGGGCCCGCGGGCTCGGCCAACGGCGGCTACGCCGCCGGACGGCTGGCCGCGCACGTCGACGCGGAGGCAGTCGAGGTCACGCTGCGGCGCCCCCCGCCGCTCGGCCGCCCGCTCGACGTGGCCGTCAGCCCCGATGGCGCGCGCTTGCTCGACGGGCCCGAGCTCGTCGCCGAGGCGACGGCGGCGGAGCTGGCGGCAGATGCGCCCGCCCCGGTGTCGGTCGCGGAGGCCGAGGCGGCGGTGCCGGGCTACCTCGGCTTCCGCGGCACGCCGTACCCGACCTGCTTCGTGTGCGGCCCCGGCCGGGAGGCGGGCGACGGCCTCGACATCTTCGCCGGGCCGCTGGCCGACGGCCGCCGCGCGGCCTCGCCGTGGACGCCGGCGGCCGAGTTCGCGGGCCCGGACGGCGCGGTGCTCCCGGAGTTCGTGTGGGCCGCGCTGGACTGCCCGAGCGCGATGGTGGTGGCGAACGAGGGGTCGCTGCCGGCGATCGTGCTCGGCCGCTTCACGGCCCGGCTGATCGCGCCCGTGCGGGCCGGCGCCCCGCACGTGGCGATCGCCTGGCCGCTGGCCCAGGAGGGCCGCAAGCGCGAGGCCGGCAGCGCGATCCTCACCGCCGACGGCGAGCTGGCCGCGATCGCCCGGGCGCTGTGGATCGAGCTGAAGGCGCCTGCGGCGTAGCGCTCGCCTACGCCGCGCGGACGGCGGCCGGCGCGTCCGCGGCGTGCCCCGGGGCTGCGGACGGGGCGGGGAGCGCGAAGCCGGGCGGGGCGATCCCGAGGTAGTGCCCGAAGACCCTCCGGCTCAGCGGGGCGAAGCCGAAGGCCCGCACGACGGCCCACAGCAGGCGCGGGGGCACGTGGCGGTAGGCGTCCTGCACGCGCAGCATCCAGTCGAACTTCCAGCGGTGCGCGGCGCTGAAGGCGCCGTAGCGGTCCAGCGCGGCGCTCAGCGTGGAGCGCCCGTCGAGCACGGCGCGCAGCTCGCGGCCGCCGGCGACGCCGAAGTACAGCGCGGTGCGAATGCCCTCGGCGGTGAGCGGGAGGCAGTGGCCGGCGCTGTCGCCGACGAACATCACGCCGTCTTCGATCGCCGGGCGCAGCTGGTGGGGGATCCAGTTGCCCTGGTAGCCGACGGCCTCGATCCCGAGGTCGCCAGCCAGGCGCACGGTCGGCTCCTTGACGTGGTCGCGCGGCTCGAACGAGCCGACGCCCACGCGCAGCTCAGACCCGGCCGGGAACGACCACGAGTACCCCGACACGACGTAGCGGCGGTCCAGCCACAGCTCGAGGTCGTCGCCCGAGCCGCTCGGGTGCACCTCGAGGCCTCGCGAGAGACGGGCGTCCGGCGGCTGGACGTTCGCGCCCGCGCCCAGGACGCGGCGCCAGCCCAGGGCGTCGACGAGGATCGGCGCGCTCACGTCGCCGCGGTCGGTGTGCACGGTGCGGCCGGTGCGCCCGTCGACCTTCGCCGTCTCGAACTCCGCCTCGGACTGCTCCCAGAGCAGCGCGCACAGGCGCCGGTAGTCGAACGTGGAGAACGTGAAGGGCAGCGACCAGCGCGCGCTGCCGAAGGGCGTGCGGACCAGCAGCTCGCCGAACGTCTGCTGGATCGCGGCGGCCAGGCCGAGATGCTCGAGCAGCTCGGTGGGGGCGGCGCAGGCCGACGTCTGGCGCTCGCCGATCTCGTAGCGGTCCAGGACGAGCACGCGCGCGCCCGTGCCCGCGAGCTCCCGCGCCACGGCGAGGCCGGCGAAGCTCGCCCCGCAGACGATCACGTCGCGCGTTCCGGCGAGGGGGGTCCGCTCCTCGCCTCGCTTCGTGGCCCGGGTCGGCATGGCGGAGGATCATACGGCGGCAGGCGCGGGCTGGACGTGTCCGACGCGGCGGTGCGGACGGTTGCGGCGCAACCTCGCTACTCTTGCTCACCCGATGCCGGACACCCTGACCGCAACGCCCCCGACCGCAAAGGTCGTCGAGGGCTCCGATGGCCTGCTCCTCGAGATCGACGGGCAGATCGTTCCCAACTACGACGCCACGCTGACGCCGTTCAGCGAGGGCGATGTCGTGACGGGCAACGTGGTCCGGATCGATGCCGACGAGGTCCTCGTCGATATCGGCTACAAGTCCGAGGGCGTCATCCCGGCCAACGAGCTCTCGATCCGCAAGTCGGTCGATCCGAGCGACGAGGTCGAGATGGGGGAGGAGGTCGACGCCCTCGTCCTCACCAAGGAGGACCAGGACGGCCGGCTCATCCTCTCCAAGAAGCGCGCCCGCTTCGAGAAGGCCTGGCGCCGCATCGAGGCCGCCGCCGAGTCGGGCGAGCCGGTGATCGGCACGGTCATCGAAGTGGTCAAGGGCGGCCTGATCATCGATCTCGGCGTCCGCGGCTTCCTGCCGGCGTCGCTCGTGGACATCCGCCGGGTGCCGAACCTCGACGAGTACATGAGCACCGAGATCGAGTGCAAGGTCATCGAGCTCAACCGCTCGCGCAACAACGTCGTCCTGTCCCGGCGCGCCGTGCTCGAGGAGGAGCGCAAGGAGCAGCGGCAGGAAATCCTGGACCGCCTCGAGCCGGGCCTCATCGTCGAGGGCCAGATCTCGAACATCGTCGACTTCGGCGCGTTCGTCGACCTCAACGGCATCGACGGGCTGATCCACATCTCCGAGCTGTCGTGGTCGCACGTCAACCACCCGTCGGAGGTCCTGGCGATCGGCGACACCGTGAACGTCAAGGTGCTCGACATCGACCGCGACCGCCAGCGCATCTCCCTGGGCCTCAAGCAGACCCAGGAGGATCCGTGGCAGCGGGTCGTCGACACGTACAACCCGGGCGACGAGCTGGCCGGCACCGTCACGAAGGTCGTGACGTTCGGCGCGTTCGTCGAGATCCTCGACGGCGTCGAGGGCCTCGTGCACATCTCCGAGCTGGCGCCCCACCACGTCGAGTCCCCGCGGGACATCATCGAGCCGGGCGACGAGGTCCGGGTCAAGATCCTCGAGATCGACTCCGAGCGCCGCCGCCTCTCCCTCTCGATCAAGCGAGTCGAGGGCCAAGTGCTGCCGCTGCGCGAGCGCTCGCCGGAGGAGACCGCGGCGGGCAACCTCGACGACGTGCCCGAGCTGGGCCTGTCGGAGGACGTCTTCTCCGGCGCACCTGCGCCGGAGGCCGAGGCGGCTCCCGCGCCTGAGGCCGCCGTCGAGGCTGCGCCGGAGGCCGAGGCGGCTCCCGCGCCTGAGGCCGCCGTCGAGGCTGCGCCTGAGGCCGAGGCGGCTCTCGCGCCCGAGGCCGCCGCTGAGCCTGCGCCCGAGGCCGCCGCTGCGGCGCCCGAGGGCGACCCGCCGTCCGCCTGACGCGGCCATCGCCTCCGCCGCGCCGCCCGTTCCCTTCGTCGGCCTGACCGGCGGCATCGGGGCTGGCAAGTCCACGGCGCTGGCCGAGCTCGCCCGGCTGGGCGCCGCCGTCCTGTCCACCGACGCCGTCGTCCACGGGCTCTACGGCACCGACCCCGTCCGCGACGCCGTCGTGGACCGCTGGGGGCCGGAGGTCGCCCCGGGCGGGGAGGTCGACCGCGCCGCGGTTGCCGCCCGGGCCTTCGCGACGCCCGCTGACCGGCGCTGGCTGGAGGAGCTCCTCTGGCCGCAGGTCGGCGCGGCGATCGCCGCGTGGCGCGAGGAGGCATTGGCGGCCGACCCGCCGCCGCGGGCCCTCGTCGTCGAGGTCCCGCTGCTGTTCGAATCCGGCATGGACGCGGCGTTCGACGCGACGATCGCCGTCGTCGCCGACGAGGGCTTGCGCACCGAGCGGGCCGCGAAGCGGGGCCACGCTGCCCTGGACGAGCGCACCGCCCGCCAGCTTCCGCAGTCCGAGAAGGCCGAACGGGCCACCCTCGTGGCGGTCAACGACGGGGCCGTCGAGGACCTGGCGGCCAACCTGTCGGCGATCCTTGTCAAGCTGACGGAATGAGTTCTCGCGCCCGCAGCGCCCAGCGCCCGGCGCGCGCGGTCGCCGCGCCGCGCCGGACTCCGGCCCGCTCGCCCCGGCGCCGGGCGGCGCCCCGGCGCCGCGGCGCATTCGCGCTGCTCGCCGCCCTCGTGCTCGTGGCCGGCGGCGTGGTGCTCGTCTGGCCGCTGCTGCACCACGCGGTCAAGGAGTTCACCCTGCCCCTGCGCCACGAGGACATCATCCGGCAGCAGGCCGCCGACAAGGGCATCCGCCCCGAGCTCATCGCCGGCGTGATCTACGCGGAGTCGAAGTTCACGGACCAGACCTCCTCGGCGGGCGCCAAGGGGCTCATGCAGATCACGCCCGACACGGCGAAGTACATCGCCCGCCTCTCCGGGGGCACGAGCTTCGAGCTCTCGGACCTCTCGACGCCGCAGGTGAACATCTCCTACGGCGCGTACTACCTTCGGTACCTCCTGAAGCGCTACGGGGGCAACGAAGTGCTCGCGCTGGCCGCGTACAACGCCGGCGAAGGGAACGTCGACCGCTGGATCGTGGATTCCGGCCGGAAGGGCAAGGCCTTCACGGCGGCCGACATTCCGTTCGCCGAGACGCGCGCCTACGTCGACCGCGTCCAGCGGGCCACGCGGGATTACGCCCGCGAGTACCGCTCCGAGCTCGGGCTCTGAGCGGCACTCGCCGCCGCTCGCGCCAGCGTCCCAACACAGCCCTAACGCGACGAGAACCATCGCCGTTGCGGCGCGGGCCACCATGGCCGCATGTCCTTCCCCAGCCCAGCCCGCGAGCCCGCTCCCGGCCAGCCCGAGGCGTCGCCGCCCCGCCTGGCGCTCGTGCCCCCGGCGCAGATGCTCCCAGGCCTCACCGTCGTGCTGCCGTGCTTCAACGAGGCCGAGAACGTGGTCGACGCCGTCCGGCGGGCGACGGCCGCCGCCGCCGCGGTGAGCGACGCCTTCGAGATCGTCGTGGTGGACGACGGGAGCGCCGACGCCACCGCTCAGCTCGCATCCCGGCTCGCCGACGCCGACCCGCGGGTGCGCCTCGTCGTGCACGTGGGCAACCGGGGCTATGGCGCGGCGCTGCGATCCGGCATCGCCGCGGCGACCATGCCGTGGATCTTCCTCACGGACGCCGACCTGCAGTTCGACCTCGGCGAGCTGGCCGAGTTCGTGCCCCACGCCGACGGCGCCGACCTGCTGATCGGCTGGCGGATCGCCCGCCGTGATCCGGCGATTCGGCGCGCCAACGCCGCGGCCTGGAACTGGCTCGTGCGCCAGTGCTTCGGGCTGCGGGTGCGCGACGTCGACTGCGCGTTCAAGCTCATGCGGCGCGACGTGGTGCAGCCGCTCCCGCTGACGTCGACCGGGGCCATGATCAGCACCGAGCTGCTGGTCCGGGCCACGGCCCGGGGCGCCCGCATCACCGAGTTCGGCGTGCGCCACCTCCCGCGCGTCGCGGGCGAGGCGAGCGGCGCGAACCCGTGGGTCGTGCTGCGGGCCTTCCGCGAGCTCGGCAGCCTGCGCCGCGCCTTGCGGGATCCGGAGCTGGCGGCCGCTGCGGGATGACCGCCGCCGAGCTGGCGGCGGACCGCGGCGTGCGCCTCGTCATCAGCCGCCGCGTGGCGATCGGAACGGCCCTGGCGGCCATCAGCGCCACGGCCGTCGCCCTGCGGTTTCAGGGGTTCGCCGCGGTGCCCGCCAATCCGTACTACGACGCCGCGGTCCGGAGCATGTCCGAGTCCTGGCACAACTTCTTCTTCGGCGCCTTCGAGCCGGGCGGCTCGGTCTCGATCGACAAGCCGCCGCTCGACCTGTGGCTGCAGGTGGCCAGCGTGAAGCTCCTGGGGCTCTCCTCGGCGGCGCTGCGCGGGCCCGAAGCGCTGGCCAGCGCCGCCGCGGTTCCGCTCCTGTTCGACACGGTGCGCCGGCTGTTCGGATCTGCGGCCGGACTGGCGAGCGCCGCCGCGCTGGCGGTGCTGCCAGCGGCGATCCTCACCGGCCGGAGCGACACGATGGACTCGGTGATGATGCTCCTGGTCGTGCTGGCGGCCTGGCTGACGGTGCGCGCCGCCGCCAGCGGGCGCCGGGCCCCGCTGGTCTGGGCCGGCATCGCGCTCGGCCTGGCCTTCAACGTCAAGCTGTTCCAGGCGCTAATTCCGGTGCCGGCGCTGGCCGCCCTCTTCTGGCTCGGATCGTCGTGCCCGGCCCGGAAGCGGGCCGGCGACCTGGCCCTCGGCGGCGCGGCGTTCGCCGCCACGGCTGCCGCCTGGCTCGCGGCCGCGTCGCTGGCCCCGGGCGCCACGCCGTATCCGATCGGATCGACGGACGGGAGCGTCTGGAACGTCGTCTTCGGCTTCAACGGAATCGACCGGCTGCTCGTCGGCGGGCCGGTCGAGATCGCCGCCGCGGATCCGGCCGGGCCGGGCCGCCTCTTTCACGCCACCGGGGTCCCGTATGGGGCGCTCATCGGGACCATGCTCCTGCCGGCGCTCATCCTCGGCGGCCTGGCGCTCGCGGCCTGGGCGTGGCCCGGGCGGCCCGCCGGCCTGCTCGGGAGGAGCGACCGCCTGGCCCGGGCCGGCGGCGTCGCGGTCGCGGCGTGGCTCGGAACCGGGCTGCTGCTGTTCAGCGCGATGGGGCGGATCCACCCCCGCTACCTCGAGGCGATCACGCCGGCGGCGGCCGCCGCTGCGGGCGCCGGCGCCGTGGCCCTCGCCACGCTCGCTGCCCGGCGCCGCGCCGCTGCGGCGGCGCTCGCCGCCGGCACGGTGGCCGCGGCGGCCCTGGCTCCGGCCGTCGGCGGCGCGCGTCCGTCCGTCGCGGCGCTGGCGCTCGCGGCGGCGGGCGTCGCGGCGGCCGCCGGCGCGGCGGCGGCCGCGCTGCGGCGCGGCGGGGCGCGGCGGGCGCGGCGGCCGTGGCGGGCGCGGCTGCCCTGGCGGCCGTTCTCTGCGTTCCGGTCGCGACCGCGAGCCAGATCGCGCGCGGCCACGCCGAGGATTCAGGCCGGTTCGGCCAGATGGCGCCGGCCCGCCTCGCCCGGTTCAGCGGGTTCCTGCGGGCGCATCAGGGCGCGGCCCGCTACGAGTTCGCGAGCATCACGCCGGCCTACGCCGGCCCGCTGATCGTGCGCGACGGGCGCCCGGTGCTCATGCTCACGACGCTGTACGCGCGCCCGCACGTGACCCCGTCGCAGCTCGCCGCGGCCGTGCGGTCGGGACAGGTGCGCTACGCCCTCCTCGGTCCTCGCCGGGGCGCGTTCGGGCCGCGATCACCGGTGCCCGCGGTCCGCTGGGCCTGGGCGCACGCGCACGACATCAGCCGGCGGGCCGGCTTCCCGCACGCCGGCCAGCTCTCCCTCCTGACGCCATGGATCCGGCGCTCCTGACCGGCCTCGCGGTGGCGGCGCTCGCGGCGGTCGGCCTCAACGTCGGCTACGTCCTGCAGTCGGCGGCGCTCCAGGCGGTGCCGGCCGTGAGCGCGAGCCGGCCGCTCGCCTCCGTCGGCGCGCTCGTGCGCTCGCCGGGGTGGCGGGCGGGCGCGCTCCTGAGCTACGGCGGCCTCGGGCTGAACGTCGTCGCCCTCGCGCTCGCGCCGCTGCCGCTCGTGCAGAGCGTCTTGGCGGGCGGCCTCGTGCTGGTCGCCGTCGCGGCCCGCCGGGCGCGGGGGACGCCGACGACCCGCACCGAGCGCGCGGCGATCGGCCTTGCCGTGGCCGGGCTCGTGGCGGTGGCCGCAGCTGGCGCCTCGGCGGCCGGGCACGGCAGCCTCGCCGGGTTCCTGGCCTTCCAGGCGGCGGCGGCCGCCGCGGCGGCCGCGCTCGCGGTCCGCGGCCGCGGAGCGGGCGCGCTCGCGCTGGCGGCGGGCGTGCTCTACGGAGCGACGACCCTGGCGCTCGCGGTCCTGCTCGGGGCGGCGGGCGGCGGCGGGACCCCGCTCGCGGTGGCCGCGGCGGCGACCGGCGCGGCGGTCACCGCCGGCGGGTTCTTCTGCTTCCAGCGGGCGCTGCAGGACGGGTCCCCGCCCGCGGTCGTGACACTCATGACCGTCGGCACCAACGTCGTGGCGATCGCCGGCGGCGTGCTCGTCCTCGGGGAGGTGGCCGCGGGCCTCGCGGCCGCCACGCTCGAGGTCGCGGGGTTCGCGCTCGTGATCGCCGGGGCGGCCCTGGCGGCCAGGTCGCTGGCGCCGGCGCCCGAGCGCTAACGTGACGGTCCCTGTGGAGTCCGAGCCCGTCCTGGACATCCTCGTCGTCGACGACGAGTCCGAGTTGCGGGAGCAGCTCACCCGCGTCTTCACCCGCGCGGGCCACCGGGTCGTCGCCGTGGCCGACGGACGGGCCGCAGTCGACCAGGCCTCGACGCGCCCCTACGACGTCGTCCTGCTCGACGTCGCGCTCGGCCCCGGCCCGGACGGGTACAGCGTCTGCCGGACGCTGCGCGAGCGCCACAGTCTCGTTCCGATCATCATGCTCACGGCCCTCGACAGCGAGGCCGACGCCGTCCTGGGGCTCGAGGCCGGCGCCGACGACTACATCACCAAGCCGTTCGGATCCGCGGAGCTGCGCAGCCGCATCCGGGCGGTGCTGCGCCGGGCCGGCCCGCGCGGCTACGGCGACGACGTCCTGCAGCACGGCCCGCTCGTGCTCGACCGGCTGCGGCGGACCGTCACCGTGCACGGGCGCCCGGCGGATCTGACGTTCTCGGAGTTCGAGCTGCTGCAGGCGCTGATGGCCCGGCCCGGGGTTCTCCTGAATCGCCAGGAGCTGCTGCGGGCGATCTGGGGCGACAGCGCCTACCGCGACCCGCGCGGGATTGACGTCCACGTGCGCCACCTGCGGTCGAAGCTGGAGGACGATCCGGCCCGGCCGCGCCTGATCCTGACCGTGCGGGGCGTCGGGTACCGCCTCGGCGGCGACCCGGGGTGATGCCGCGGGCGCTGCTCGGCCTGCGCGGGCGCCTCACCGCCGCGCTGGTCTTCACCAGCATCGTGACGCTCGCCGTCGCGGCGAGCACGCTGATCTCCCCGCTCGAGGGGCGGCTGCGCGCCGACGCGGTCCGGCTGCTCGTGGCCGAGGCGAAAGGCGTGCGCGGGGCGGTCGATGCGGCGCTGGCCCCGCCGGCGTCGCGGCAGCGGCTGAACGAGCTCGTCCGGCTGGTCCGCCGCCGCACGGGAGCCGAGGTGACGATCGTGGACTCCCGCGGCGCGGTGGCTGCCACCACCGATCCGGACGCCGCCGGGGGCACCGGCGAGGCGCAGCGGGCGATCGCCACGGGCCGGACGCAGCGGGCGATCGTCACGGCCGACGGGCGCCGCGTCGCCACGATCGCCGTCCCGGCCCGCCAGTCGGGGCACGCGGCGGCCGTGCAGCTCACGAAGCCGCTGACGGATGTCGAATCCGCCGGGGACGTCGTGCGCCGCGCGCTGCTCGTGGCCGGGCTCGTCGCCGCCGCCGTGGCCCTGCTGCTTGGGCTCCTGCTGGCGCACCGCCTCGTCCGCCGCCTGGTCACGCTGCGCGACAGCGCGCTGCGGCTCGCCGAGCTCGGGCCGGCCGCCGAGGTTGCCACCGACGGCGCCCGGGACGAGGTCGGCGATCTCACCCGGGCCTTCGCCACCATGCAGTCCCGCCTGCGGGAGCAGGAGCAGGCGCGGCGCGCCTTCGTCTCGACCGCGTCGCACGAGCTGCGCACGCCGCTCGCCTCGCTGAAGCTCATGCTGGAGGCGGTCGAGGAGGATCTCGACCAGCCCGCCCCGGATGTCGCCGGCGCCCGCGGCGAGGCCCGCCGCGCGGCCGACCAGGCGCAGCGCCTCGCGGTCCTCGCCGACGAGCTGCTCGAGCTGAGCCGGATCGACGCCGGGCTCCCGCTGCGCCGGGAGCCCGTCGAGCTGGGGGAGGTGTGCCGCTCGGTGTGCGCCGAGTTCGAGCTGCGGGCCGCCGAGCGCCGGATCGGCCTCGACCTGCGCGCTCCGCGGCCGTGCTGGGCCGCCGCCGACCCCGGGGCGGTCGCCCGCATCGTGCGGATCCTCGTCGACAATGCGATGCGGTTCGCGCCGCCGGGGTCGGCGGTCGTCGTGGCCGCAACCGGAGCGAGCCGCCCGCAGATCACCGTCCAGGACGAAGGGCCCGGCGTGGCGGCCGACGTCCGCGACCGGCTCTTCGCGCGCTTCGCCCGGAGCCGCACGGCGGGGGCGGACTCGGGCGCCGGCCTCGGGCTGGCCATCGGCGCCGAGCTCGCCGAGCGCCTCGGAGGCGCGCTCACGCTCGGGCCCGAGTCGCCGGGAGCGCGCTTCGTGCTCGCACTCGAGCCGCCGGACCCGGCGGGGGACGCCTGATCCCCGCGGCCAGCTAACCGGATCGCAACCTGGCGCACGCCCGGCGCCACCCGGGCCTCTGGCACGATCCGGGCCATGACGGCCGAGGAGCTGCGCGCGATGATCGACCACGACGACCGCCACTGGTGGTACCGCGGCCGCCGCCGTGTGCTGCGGGCGCAGCTGGCGCGGATCGGGCTTCCAGAGGGCGCCCGGATACTGGACGCCGGCTGCGGCTCGGGCCGAACGCTCGACGAGCTGGCCCGCGTCGGCTCGGCCTGCGGCGTCGACATCAGCCCGGCCGCGGTGGCCGCGGCCCGGCTGCGCGGGCACGCCGACGTGCGCGTGGCGAGCGTCGAGGATCTCCCGTTCGCCGACGACCGGTTCGACCTGGTGACCTGCCTCGACGTCGTCGAGCACACCGACGACGACCGGGCCACGCTGCGGGAGCTCCGGCGGGTGACCCGGCCCGGCGGGGTGCTCCTGATGACGGTTCCGGCGTACCCGGGCCTGTGGTCGCGCCACGACGTCCGCAACGGGCATCGGCGCCGCTACACGGCGCCGACCGCGCGGGCCGCCGCCGCGGAGGCGGGCTGGACGGTGCTGCGCACCGGGCACTTCAACTCCGTGCTGCTGCCCCCGGCGGCAGCGGTGCGGCTGGCCGAGCGCGGGCGCGACCCGCGCGGCCGCTCCGACCTCGCCCTGACGCCGCGGTCGCTCGACGGCGTCCTCGAGCTGCCGCTGCGCCTGGAGGCGGGGCTCATCCGCCGCGGCGTGCGGCTCCCGGCGGGGCTCTCCCTCTTGCTGGCGCTGGCCAACCTCCCGGCCGGCGAGCCCGCGCCGAGCTCCCCCGGGCCGCGCGAGCGGCCGCTGGCGGCACTCGCGGGCTGACCGGGCGCCGGCGGCGGCACCCCCGCCGGCGCCCCGGGTCCGGCCCGCCGCTACCCTGGCCGCGGTGACCCGGCCCGTCCAACCGCCCCGTTGCGCGTGAGACGGGCCTGGCTGTGGGCCGCGGGCGGCCTGATGCTCGCGGCCGCCCTCGTTGGCGAGGCGGCGGGCCCGGACACCCAGGCCGGCGCCGTCACCGGCGGCGTGGTGCCGGCGCGCTGCACGCCGCCGCCGGCCGGAGACTCCGCGATCAGCCTCGTCTCGGGCGGCCTGCGGCGCACGGCCCGGGTCCACGTCCCGCCCGGGCTGGGCGCTGCGAGCCGGCCGGCGCTCGTGCTCGTCCTGCACTTCGGCGGCGGCACCGGCGCCCAGATGGAGGCGCTCACGCGGTTCTCGGCGCAGGCCGACCGGTCGCGCTTCGTGGCCGTGTACCCCGACGCGGTCCGCCGGCTGTGGACCACGGGGACCAGGCCGGGCCCCGATGACGTCGTGTTCCTGCGCAGCCTGCTGGACGCCCTGGCCGGGCGGGTCTGCCAGGACCCGCGCCGGGTCTACGCGACCGGAGCGTCCAACGGCGGCACGATGGCCGACGTCCTGGCCTGCCGCCTCCCGGACCGCATCGCCGCCATCGCGCAGGTCTCGTCCGTCGGCGTGGCCACGGCCGGCTGCGGCGCGGCGCCCGTGTCGGTGCTCCAGATCCACGGCACCGCCGACCCGCTCCAGCCCTACGCGGGCAAGCCCGCGAACAGTCCTGGGACCGTCGCGAGGCTCCTGGCCGCCTGGTACCGGCACGACGGGTGCCGCGGGACGCCCGCCCGCTCGCCGATCGCCGGCGGGCTCGAGCTGCGGTGGCGGCCCTGCCGCCAGGGAGCGGCCCTCGAGCACGTGCGGCTGATCGGCTTCGGCCACGGGTGGCCGGGCGCGGCGAGCCCGCCGATCGGGGGCGTGCCGTCCCGGTTCCCGGCCACGCGGTCGATCTGGACGTTCTTCGCCGCGCATCCGCGGCCCGCGGGCTGAGGCGCCCGCCCCGTCGATCCCGCCCGCTACCCTCGTCGCCATGCCGGACTTCGAGCTCGACGCCGCCTTCGTTCCGACGGCCGACCAGCCCAAGGCGATCCAGGAGATCGCCGCCGCCATGCGGGCGGGCGACCGCGCGGCGACGCTGCTCGGAGCCACCGGGACGGGCAAGACGATGACGATGGCCGGGGTGATGCAGGAGCTCCAGCGGCCGGCCCTGGTGATTGCCCACAACAAGACGCTCGCCGCGCAGCTCTGCAACGAGTTCCGGACGTACTTCCCCAAGAACGCCGTCGAGTACTTCGTCTCGTACTACGACTACTACCAGCCCGAGGCCTACGTCCCGAGCAAGGACCTCTACATCGAGAAGGACTCGGCGATCAACGAGGAGATCGACCGCCTCCGCCACGCGGCCACCGCGGCGCTGTTCGCCCGCCGCGACGTCGTGATCGTGGCCTCGGTCTCCTGCATCTTCGGCATGGGGTCGCCCGAGACCTACGACGCCAACGTCCAGATCCTGCGCAAGGGCGACCTGGTCGACCGCGACGAGCTGCTCCGCAAACTGGTCTCGATCCAGTACACGCGCAACGACACGGCGCTCGGGCGCGGCAGCTTCCGGGTCCGCGGCGACACCCTCGAGGTCTTCCCGGCCTACGCCGAGACGGCGTTCCGGGCGACCCTGTTCGGCGACGAGGTCGAGCGGCTCCAGCACTTCGACCCGCTCACCGGCGAGCTGATCGTCGACGACCTCGAGCACGTCGCGGTCTGGCCGGCGACCCACTACAACGTCAAGGACGGGACGATCGAGGCCGCGGTCGCCGAGATCGGGCGCGAGCTGAACGAGCGCTGCGGGCAGCTCGAGGCCGAAGGCAAGCTGCTCGAGTCCCACCGGCTGCGCCAGCGCACCCAGTACGACATGGAGATGCTCCGGGAGATGGGCTTCTGCTCGGGCATCGAGAACTACTCGCGGATCCTCGACCAGCGCCAGCCCGGCGACCGTCCGTACTGCCTCATCGACTACTTCCCCGAGGACTTCGTCTGCTTCATCGACGAGTCCCACCAGACGGTCCCCCAGATCGGGGGGATGCACGAGGGCGACCGGTCGCGCAAGCAGACGCTCGTCGACTTCGGCTTCCGGCTGCCCAGCGCGCTCGACAACCGCCCGCAGACCTTCGAGGAGTTCCTCCAGATCACGAACCAGATGGTGTTCGTGTCGGCAACGCCCGGCGAGTACGAGCGCAGCCACTCGGGGGCCGTCGTGGAGCAGATCGTGCGCCCGACGGGGATCGTCGACCCGGCGATCGAGGTCCGCGAGACGCGCAATCAGATCGACGACCTCATGAACGAGATCCGGGAGCGGGCCGAGCGCGACGAGCGCACGCTGGTCACGACGCTCACGAAGAAGATGTCGGAGGACCTCACCGACTACCTCCTCGAGATGGGCTTCCGCGTGCGCTACCTGCACTCCGAGGTCGACACGCTCGAGCGCATCCAGATCATCCGCGAGCTGCGCCTGGGCGAGTTCGACGTGCTGGTCGGCGTCAACCTCCTGCGCGAGGGCCTCGACCTTCCCGAGGTCTCCCTCGTGGCCATCCTCGACGCGGACAAGGAGGGCTTCCTGCGCGGGGAGACGTCGCTGATCCAGACGATCGGGCGGGCCGCGCGCCACGTCGACGGCACGGTGATCATGTACGCGGACAAGGAGAGCGCGGCGATGCGGGCGGCGCAGCAGGAGACCGACCGCCGGCGCGAGATCCAGCGGGCCTACAACGAGGCGCACGGGATCACCCCCGAGTCGATCGTGAAGGGCGTCAGCGACATCGCCGAGTTCCTGCAGGGCGAATCGAAGGTGCCGTCCAAGCGGGGCCGCGCGCGGCGCGCCCGCGCGACCGAGATGACGCCCGCCGAGCTCGAAAAGCTCATCGTCGACCTCGAGGAGGAGATGCTCACCGCGGCCGAGGAGCTGCGGTTCGAGTACGCCGCGCGCCTGCGCGACGAGATCCGCGACCTGCGCCGCGAGCTGGACGACGCCCGCGCCGAGGCCACGGCCGGGAGCTGATGGCGCCGGCGGTGCGCGCGGCGGCCGCTGGCGCCGCGCTGCTGCGCTGGTATCGCGGAGCGGCCCGGGACCTGCCCTGGCGGCGCACCCGCGACCCGTACGCGATTCTCGTCGCCGAGGTGATGCTCCAGCAGACTCAGGTCGCCCGCGTGCTGCCGCGCTGGGCCGCCTTCCTCGAGCGCTTCCCCACCGCCGAGGCGCTGGCCGCGGCGGCGCCCGCGGACGTTCTGCGGGAGTGGGCCGGCCTCGGCTACAACCGCCGCGCCCTGGCGCTGCGGGCCGCCGCGGGAGCCGCGGCGCGCGACGGCTGGCCGCGCACCCCGGACGCGCTGCGGGCGCTGCCCGGCGTCGGCCCCTACACGGCCGCCGCCGTTGCCTCGGCGGCGTTCCGGGAGCCCGTGCCGGCGGTCGACACCAACGTCCGCCGGGTCGTCGAGCGCTTCGATCGCCGCCGCCGGACGCCGGCGGCGCTGGCCGCCCGGGCCGCCCGGCTCCAACGGGCCGCCAGCGGGGGCGATCCGGAGGCCGCGGCGGCCTGGAACCAGGCGATGATGGAGCTCGGGGCCACGGTCTGCCGGCCCCGCCGCCCGGACTGCGCCGCCTGCCCGCTGCCCGGCTGCCGCACGCGCGGGCGGGCGCCGCTGGCGGCCCGCAGCCGCCCGGCGCCGCCCCGGGTGCCGTTCGAAGCGACCGAACGCTGGGTCCGCGGCCGCGTCGTGGCGGCGCTCGCAGCCGGGGATGCCCTGCCGGACGGCATCGACGCCGGGCGGCTGGAGCGGGCGGTCGACGGGCTGGCCCGGGACGGCCTCGTCGTCCGCGGGCCCGACGGCGTGGCCCTGCCGGACGCCTGAGCGTGATCCGGGGTTATTGCGGTGGACCGCCGGCGCCGGGCCGGGATACGCTGGACGCTCACCGCACGAATCCAGGAGGCAGCATCTCGTGAGCACGAGCCAGGGGGACGGAGTCGAGGTCGCGGCGATTCGCGCCGGCGCCGAGGCGACCGCGGGCATGGCGGCGCGCCTCGCGGCGGTCGAGGCCGAGGTCGCGGCGCTGCGCGCCGAGGTCGCCGGCCTGCGCGGCGCCGCCCCGGCAGCGCCCGCCGCCCCAGCCACGGCAGCCGGCCCGGCCGGCGGCCTCGGGCAGCACGGCGCCGGGCCCGTCGTCGCCGACTCGTTCGGCGTCGTGGAGCCGGGCGACGAGACATCGGGCGCCGAGCCGCGCGGCTCGGGGTCGGGGACCGGGGAGGACGTCGATCCCGAGCCGGCGGCGAAGCCCGGCTCGGTGCCGCCGCTCGCCGACAGCTTCGGGGCCGGGGGCACGGACGACGAGGGCGCCCGCATCGTGGCGCTCAACATGGCGCTCAACGGCACCTCGCGCGAGGACGTCGACAAGTACCTCGCCGAGCACTTCGAGCTCGCGGACCGCGCCGCCCTGCTCGACGAGGTCTACGCAAAGGTCACCTGAGGCGGCACGCGGGCCCGCGTCGGGAGGCGCGGGCCCGGATGCGCATCGCTGCTGCGTTGCCCTCCGAGGCAAGGCGTTCACCAGTGGGAACGCGCCAACCGTACGGAGGTTGCGGTCCAGCCGCACCGGCGGCGTCAGCAGCCAGACCACGCCGGCCGCCCGCCCCGGCTGGCCGATCGAACGTCTGTTCGGCTCACTAGACTTGTGCCTCCCATGCCGTCCTCAGGCCAGATCACCGTCTCGGGTGCCCGCGAGCACAACCTCAAGGACATCGACGTCGCGCTGCCGCGCGACGCGCTGGTGGTGATCACGGGGCTCTCCGGGTCCGGGAAGTCCTCGCTGGCGTTCGACACGATCTACGCCGAGGGGCAGCGCCGCTACGTCGAGTCGCTCTCGGCCTACGCCCGGCAGTTCCTGGGCCAGATGGACAAGCCGGACGTCGACGCGATCGAGGGCCTCTCGCCGGCGATCTCGATCGACCAGAAGACCACGTCCCGCAACCCGCGCTCGACGGTCGGGACCGTGACGGAGATCTACGACTACCTGCGCCTGCTGTGGGCGCGGATCGGCACGCCGTTCTGCCACATCTGCGGCAAGCCGATCGAGGGCCAGTCGGCCGAGCAGATCATCGACCAGGTCATGACGCTCGACGAGGGCGCGCGGTTCATGGTGCTCGCGCCGATCGTCCGCGGGCGCAAGGGGGAGTACGGCAAGCTCTTCGAGGAGCTGCGGGGCGAGGGCTTCGGCCGCGTCGAGGTCGACGGCGAGGTCCGGACGCTCGACGAGGAGATCGTCCTGGACAAGAAGTACAAGCACGACATCGCCGTCGTGGTGGACCGGCTCGTCATGCGGCCGGACCTGCGCAAGCGCCTGGCCGACTCGATCGAGACCGCGGTGGCCCTCGCCGACGGGATGGTCGAGATCGCCCTGGTCGACCGCGGCGAGCGGATGCTCTTCTCCGAGAAGTTCGCCTGCCCGGACCACGGGCCCTCGATCGCGGAGCTCGAGCCCCGGATCTTCTCGTTCAACTCTCCGCACGGCGCCTGCCCCCGCTGCACGGGGCTCGGGTCCCAGATGGAGATCGACCCCGAGCTCATCGTCCCGGACCCGTCGCTGTCGATCGGCGAGGGCGCGATCCTGCCGTGGTCCTCGACGTCGTCGAACTACTACGACGAGGTGGCCCAGGCGATCGCCGAGCGCTACGAAGTCGACCTCGCGGCGCCGTGGGAGTCGCTGCCGCAGGCCGAGCGCGACCTGTTCCTCTATGGCACCGACGGCGAGCGCCTCTACATCTCCTACAAGAACCGCTTCGGGCGCAAGCGGTCCTACATGACGAACTTCGAGGGGATCGTCACGAACCTCGAGCGCCGCTACCGCGAGACGGACTCGGAGTGGTCGCGGGAGAAGATCGAGGAGTACATGTCGGTCCGGCCCTGCCCGGAGTGCGGGGGCGCGCGCCTGCGGCCCGAGTCGCGGGCGGTCACGGTCGCCGGCCTGGCGATCCACGAGTTCACCGCGATGTCGGCGCACCGCGCGCTCGAGTGGCTGGCCGCCGTGCAGCTCACCGAGACGGAGCGGCGGATCGCGCGGCTGATCCTGCGCGAGATCGAGGAGCGGCTGCGCTTCCTGGAGAACGTCGGCGTCGGCTACCTGTCGATGGAGCGGGCGGCGGCGACGCTCTCGGGCGGTGAGGCGCAGCGGATCCGCCTGGCTACGCAGATCGGCTCGTCGCTCGTCGGCGTCCTCTACATCCTCGACGAGCCCTCGATCGGGCTGCACCAGCGCGACAACGAGCGCCTGATCGGCACGCTGCAGCGGCTGCGCGACCTCGGGAACACGGTGATCGTCGTCGAGCACGACGAGGGCACGATGCGGGCCGCCGACCACCTCGTCGACCTCGGGCCGGGCGCCGGCGAGCACGGCGGCCACATCGTCGCCCAGGGCACGGCCGCCGAGGTCGAGCAGGTGCCCGAGTCCCTGACCGGCCAGTTCCTGGCCGGCACCCGGGTGATCGAGGTGCCGGCGAGGCGGCGCCGGCCCGCCGGCGCGGTGCGGGTCGAGGGGGCCGTGCAGCACAACCTCAAGGACATCGACGTCGACATCCCGCTCGGGGTGTTCTGCGCGGTCACCGGCGTCTCCGGATCGGGGAAGTCGACCCTCGTGAACGAGGTGCTGCACAAGGCGGTCGCCAACCGGCTGCACCGCGCCAAGCAGCGGCCGGGCGCGCACCGGCGCATCTCCGGCCTCGAGCAGCTCGACAAGATCATCTCGGTCGACCAGTCGCCCATCGGACGCACGCCGCGGTCCAACCCGGCGACGTACATCGGCCTCTTCGACCAGATCCGCGACCTCTTCTCCCGGACGCCCGAGTCACGGGCCCGCGGCTACAAGCCGGGGCGGTTCTCGTTCAACGTCAAGGGCGGCCGCTGCGAGGTCTGCCGCGGCGACGGCCAGATCAAGATCGAGATGCACTTCCTGCCCGACGTGTACGTGCCGTGCGAGCAGTGCCACGGCAAGCGCTACAACCGCGAGACGCTCGAGGTGCGGTTCAAGGGCAAGACGATCGCCGACGTGCTCGAGATGCCGGTCGAGGAGGCGCTCGAGTTCTTCGCGCACATCCCGAAGATCAAGCGCCGCCTGCAGGCGCTGCACGACGTCGGCCTGGACTACATCCGGCTCGGGCAGCCGGCCACCACGCTGTCGGGCGGCGAGGCCCAGCGGGTCAAGCTGGCCAGCGAGCTGTCGAAGATCGCGACCGGCCGCACGCTCTACATCCTCGACGAGCCCACCACGGGCCTGCACTTCGCCGACATCCAGCGGCTGCTGGAGGTGCTGCACCGGCTGGTGGACTCCGGGAACAGCGTCGTGGTCATCGAGCACAACCTCGACGTGATCAAGACCGCCGACCGGGTCGTGGACATGGGTCCGGAGGGGGGAGAGGAAGGCGGCCGCGTCGTCGCGGCCGGGACGCCCGAGCAGATCGCCGCCAAGCCGGCCTCCCATACCGGCCGCTTCCTCCTCGACGTCCTGCCGGCGCCGAAGGCGCGCCGGCGGTCGACGGGCCGCACGAAGGCGGCCGCCTGAGCGGAGGGCGGGCCCTGGGCGGGGCCGGCCTGGCGTCTCGGGTGGCCGTTGGCGGGGTCTGGCTGGATCCCGAGGCTTCCCGGGTAGGGTGGCGGCGATGGATCCGCGGCTGAAGCTCTACCTGCAGAAGTGGCGCTGGTACCAGCGCAACGCGCTGCCCTGGAACCGGGCGGCGATCCACCGCGAGTTCCTGCGCCGCGGGGCCTTCGTGCGCTGGCCGGTCGAGGGGAACGTCCTCGAGGCCCTGCGGGACGGCCGGCTGGAGATCGGCGCCGAGGCGCTGCTCGAGCCGGGCGTGTGGCTCACCGCGCCCGGCGACGCCCGGATCCGCATCGGGTCCGGCACGTTCCTGAACCGCAACGTGATGGTGGCGGCGGTGAGCCTCGTGGAGATCGGCGACCACTGCATGCTCGCCAACGGCTGCTTCGTCACCGACGGCAACCACCGGTTCGACGACCCCGACACTCCGGTGCCCTGGCAGGGCTTCGACAGCAAGGGCCCGACGCGGATCGGGGACAACGTGTGGTGCGGGGCCAACGTCGTGGTCACCAGCGGCGTCACGATCGGGCAGCGGACCGTGGTGGGGGCCAACAGTGTCGTGACCCAGGACCTGCCCCCGTTCTCGATCGCGGCCGGTGCGCCGGCCCGGGTGCTGCGCACGATCGACTACGGCGCCGAGCCGGGCCGTTAACTGCGCCGGCCGGGCCCCACGGCCCGGCCGGCAGCTCACGGAACGCGGTCGTGAGGCTGGTCAGGCGCCGGGCGCCGCGGCCGGGGCCGGGGTGGCCGGCGGCGCCTTCACGAGCTCGATCTCGTGGAAGATCGAGCCCGCCGGGGTCACCACGATCTCGGCTTGGTGCACGGCCGTGCCGGCCACGAGGTCGGCGGCGGTGCACTGGCCCTCGCCGTCGTCATCGGACTCCGGCTTGTCGCCGGAGGTGCCGGGCGTGTCGTCGTCGCCCTTGGAGCCCTGGCCGGAGCCAGGGGTGTCCTCGGCGGACCCGCTGCCGTCGTGACGGCTGGCGCCGTGGCCGCCGTGGCCGCGCTCGTGGTCGCCCTCGGACTCGCACTTGATCTCGGTGCTGGCGTTCACCGTGCCGCTGACCGTGGTCCCGTTGGCCAGCGTGATCGACAGCGCGCCGGTCTTCGCGTCGAACGAGGCGATCGTCCCGGCCTGCTCGGCGCCGTCCTTCACGCCGTCGTCGTCGGTGTCGGGATCCTTGGGGTCGTTGCCCGTGCGGTCCTCGGCGGCGTTCGCGAGGTGGTCGCGGTCGCGATCCTCCTGGCCGTCCGGGCGCCCGTTGCCGTTCGAGTCCCGGCTGCGGGGGTTCGTGCCTTCGCGGTCCTCGTTGCCGTTGTCCACGCCGTCACGGTCCGCATCCTCGTTGGCGTCGTTGACGCCGTCGTTGTCCGTGTCGGCGTCGCGCGGGTCGGTGTGGGCCCGGTACTCGGCGATGTTGCGCAGGCCGTCGCGGTCCGGGTCGCGGCTGGCGTCGTTGCGAGCGGTGCTGAGGTGGTGCTGGCGCTCCCAGCGGTCCGGCATGCCGTCGTGGTCGCGGTCGCGGGCCTTGGCCGAGGCGGCCGCGGGGACCGCCAGCACCGCGAGGGCGGCCAGGGCGGTGATGGTGGTGCGTAGCTTGGGCATTTCGCTCCTTTGCCCCGTCGGTGCGACCGGGCCTCTGGAAAGGACGTTCGGGGGTTGGGACGGGGCCGGTCCGGAAAGGTCACGGTCCGCACAGACCGGACCGGACGGACGGCCGGCCGTCAGGAAGACCCGTCGGCGCCGTGATCGCCGCCCGGGGTGTCGGACGGGCTGGCGCCGGACGGATCGGTGCTGGCGCTTCCGCCGCCGCCGGAGGACTCGCCGCCGCCGGAGGACTCGGACGAGCCGTCGCCGGACGACCCGCTTCCCGAGGACTCGCCCCCTCCCGAGGACTCGCTCGGCGACGACTCGTCGCGGCTGCCGCCTGACCGGTCGCGCCCGGACCCGGACCCGCTGCTGTCGGACCCGCTGCGGTCGGACCCGCTGCGATCGGACTCGCTGCGATCGGACCCGCTGCGACCGCCCCGCTCGCCGCTGCCCACGCTGCCGCCCGACCGGTCCTCCGAGCCGCCGGAGTCGCGCGAGGACGACTGGCGCTCCCGGCTCTCGCGCCCCGATCCCGACCTGCTGCGCTGTCCGTCGCCCGAGCGCTCGCCGTCGCTCCCGGCCGACGGGCCGGATCCCGATCCGTCCGGACTGCCGCTTCGTCCCCCGCCGCTCCGTCCCCCGGCCTCCCGCACGAGGGTCGTGGCTGAGCCGGTCCCGGCCTGCCCGGCGCTGCCGCCGGTGTCGCTCGGGCCTGCGCTCGCGCTCGGCGGCGCGGCCGAGCTCGTGCTGGCGGTCTCGGCCAGCTTGACCGACCCGGTCGCGATCGCGCCCGCGGCCACGACGACCGCGGCGGTCTTCACCGCGACGGCGCCCGCCCCCGCCGCGCCGGCACCGGCGGCGAGCTCGGCAATGCGCCCGGTGGCCTCCACGGCCGTGGGGCCGCCGGCGGCGGCCGCCCAGGCAGCGGCGGGCAGCGGGGTCACCGCCGTGGCGGCGGCGCGCAGGGTCGTCCGCGCGCGGTGGACGAGCTGGCGGACCGCGCCCTCGCTGACGCCCAGGTCGCGGGCGATGTCGGCGCGGCTGTCGCCCTCGATCGCCGTGCGCAGCAGGGCCTCGCGCTGGCTCTCGGGCAGCGCAGCGACGCCGGCCAGGGTCTCGCGGATCACGGCGCGGCGCTCGACGTCCTCCTCGGTGCTGCCGAGCGAGCTCAGCGACTCCGAGAGCTCGGAGAGGTCATAGCCGCCCTGCCGGATCGCATCCAGCGAGGCGTTCCGGGCGACGGTGTAGAGCCAGGGCCGCAGGTCGCGCACGCTCGCGCGGCCGGTGCTGAGCGCCGTCCAGGCATTGAGGAAGGCCTGCTGGAGCACGTCGTCGGCCCGCGGCTCGGGCAGGAGGCGCCGGACATAGCGCCGCAGCGGTGCCCGGTAGCGCTGAACGATGGCCTCGAAGGCGCGCTCGTGTCCGGACGCTGCCAGCGCCAGCAGGCGCTCGTCGGACTGGGTGCCCAGCAGGGCGGTGGAGATGATGGGGGTCATGGTGAGCGCCGGCCCTCCCGCAGGGGTCCCGCACCCCAGTGACGAGAGTAGCGGCCCAAAGTCACGGAAGACGTTTCGGCGCGCGCCGCCCGCAGCTTGACCCGAGGGACCGTCGGGAGGATGCTGACGGCTGGCAAGCTCTCGAACCCGAGGAGTCGGAATGGCGGTTGGTCGCGTCGTCACAGGAGCCCTCGTCGCCTCCGTCGTGCTGGCCGCCCCCGCGCTGGCCAGGCTCCCGCGCCCCAAGACGACGCTGATCGTCCCCGGGAGGTCACTCGCGGGCGTCAAGCTCGACATGACCCAGGCCCAAGCCTTGGGCCAGTGGGGCGCAACGTCGTGCGCGAGCGGCGTGTGCCAGTGGATCGGGCCGGGAGATCCCGGCAAGGCCGAGCGGGCGACCGTGAGCCTCTGGCGGGGGAAAGTGGTCGGGATCGCCATCACGGCGGGGTCGCGGGGGACGAATCTGAAGTTCAAGCCCGGCGTCCTCTCGACCTGGCGGACCGCCAAGGGCATTCAGCTCGGTTCGAAGAAGAGCTCGGTCCGGAGGGCGTATCCGTCGGCCAAGCCGAACACCGGCGAGGCGGTCCAGGGCTTCGACCTGTTCGCCGGGGCGCGCCCGAACCTCAGCTTCACGCGGCTCTCGACCTTCGGGCACGGCGCGACGCCGACGCTGATCCGAGGCATACAG
>WBZU01000129.1_pt1 | contig 78180 bp, 59 predicted proteins | sample 5204311 | NCBI WGS metagenome assembly WBZU01 (sample SAMN12344359, study PRJNA552823) | activated sludge metagenome | biome: Activated sludge suspended growth; feature: Nitrification reactor; material: Wastewater; isolation source: activated sludge from nitrification reactor of wastewater...
GGGGAACTCGAGGTCCCGCGGCCGTCACCGAGATGGCGTCGTAGGGGGCTTCGCGCGGCCATCCGAGCGTTCCATCCGCGATGTGAACTCGCACGTTCCTTATGCCCAATTCGGCGAGCGTCATGCGAGATCGTTCGGCAAGTGCGACGTGTCTTTCGACGGAGATCACGTTCCGCGCCAGCGCGGCGAGCACGGCGGCGGAGTATCCCGATCCCGTTCCGATTTCCAGAACCCGCGCCATCGGTCCGATTCGCAGCACTTCGGCCATGAGCGCCACGATGTAGGGTTGCGAAATCGTTTGGCCTTGACCGATCGGCAAAGGTTGGTCGGTGTAGGCTTCGTGTTCGAGTGTTGCCGGGACGAACCTGTGCCGAGGTACCTTGCGCATCGCCTCGAGCACCCGGATATCGCGAACATCGCGGGCGACGAGTTGTTCCTCGACCATACGTGCTCGGGCGCTTTCGCAGGGATCGTTGGGCAACATGATCAATGACGGAATGACCCGTTCTGGGGTATCGTGGGACCGCGACCATGCGAGAGCAATACGAAAGTCACTCTTGCGCTATCGACAGCGACCACCGCCGAATCGACGCTTTGCGAGCAAGGGGGCTGGATGGGAGTGCGGGAGCGGTCCTGACGAACTCCATCGACGAGTTCGGTTCGATGATCACACAGACACTACGAAGGGCGTCACGATGAAGACGGACAGCACGAAGAAGAGGACAACGGCGAAGATTCCGCGCACGAGTCAGCCGGGGAAAGCCGTGTTGCGGCAAGACAAACCCGCCGTCGACGCTGATGCGCAGCTCGATACTTCAGCGTCCGACCCGTTCGACGTTGTCGACGATGCGCCGATGAGCATGGGTCCGCGCCCGAAAAAGCTCGCCTGGAGCTACTCGATTTTGCGCGAAGTCGACGCGCAAACGATGGACGATCTCGTTGTCGAACCCGGGACGAAAGTCGCCATCGAAGGTTCGCTCGACAGGCTCGGTTTCTTGTACGTCGTGCAGATCGGCGACGACAAATCCATGGAAATTCTATTTCCGCCGGCCGGTGGTCCAAGGCGCGCTCGACCCGGCGTGCACATCCGTTTGCCCAGTGGTTCCGGGTGGATCGTGACCACGAAAAAAGGAAAACTGCGCACGATTACCAGCGCCAAACCTTTGTCCGACGCTGAAATCGCGGCCCTCATCTGATTGCTCATCCCCCGGGCGCGAGCAGTTTGTGGGCGTCATTTTTCGATTGACACGTACGTTCGATGGAACGGCTCGACCGCCGTCACGCTCGGCAACGTCCGCACGAATGGCGAGTTTGTCTTGGATGAAGACGCCTACGTGCGAACGCACGCGTGAAGCATTGACCGAGGAGCCGGCCGGCGAAACGGACGCTGTTTGTCGGGGATAAGCTCGGCTCGCGGGGCTCGTCGTGACGCCCCGCGAACCGTGGATCGTATCGCGGGAAGATCAGCGCCGAGCGGCGGCTTTTCGCAAACCGCGGCGCGAAATCCCGAAGAGAGCGAGGAGGCCGCCGAAGATCCAAGGCGATGAGTTTCGTTCGCCGGACGAACCCGGCATTACGGCGCAATTACAGCCGCCACCTTGCGGAACGACTTTGGTGCATTCCTGCGCGGCGTGTTGACAACCTGCCATCGGATCGCACGTGTCGGCCGTGCATTCATCGTTGTCGTTGCAATCGAGCGATTCCGCCGCTCCACACGTCCCTGCGTTGCACGTGTCATTGACGGTGCATTCGTTGTTGTCATTGCAGGCCGTGCCATTGGGAGCTGCGGGGTCGGAACATGTGCCCGTCTGCGGATCACATACGCCTGCGACGTGGCATTGATCCGTTGCCGCACAGACGACCGGGTCCGCGCCCGTACACGCCCCCGCGACGCACGAATCTTTTTGCGTACAAGCATCGGCGTCGTCGCACCCGGTTCCATCAGGTAAAACAGGATCCGAACACAGGCCCGTCATGGAATCACAGGTTCCAACGTCGTGGCACTGATCCAATGCCGCACAGACGACCGGATTGCCGCCGGCACACGCTCCGGTTTGGCACGTATCCGTTTGCGTGCACGCGTCGCCGTCATCGCAGGATTTGCCATCGGCCGAATCGGGATTGGAACACATACCCGTGGCCGGATCGCACATGCCGGCTTCGTGGCATTGGTCGGACGCCGTGCAGACGACCGGATTGGCGCCCGTGCACGTACCCGCCTGACACGAATCGGTTTGCGTGCAAGCATCGTTATCGCTGCAAGCCGTACCATCGGCGATATTCGGGTTGGAACACGCACCTGTGGCGGGGTTGCACGTTCCGGCGACGTGGCATTGATCGAGCGCCGCGCAGACGACCGGATTGGCGCCATTGCACGTGCCATTGGTGCACGTATCCGTTTGCGTACAAGCATCGCCGTCATTGCATGTCGTGCCTTCCGGGGCTTGCGGATTGGAGCACACGCCCGACGTCGGATTGCACGTTCCGGCGACGTGGCATTGATCGGACGCCGTGCAGACGACCGGATTGGCGCCCGTGCACGCACCGGTTTGGCAGGTATCCGTTTGCGTACACGCGTTGCCGTCGTCGCATGTCGTTCCATTCGTCACGAATGTATCGGGAGGACAAACGCCGCTCGAACCCGTGCAGCTCTCCGCGACGTCGCATTGCCCGGCTACGCCGCGACAAACCGTTCCGGCGGCGACGAGCGTACACGTGGGCGAACAGCAATCGCCGGTCGCCGTATTGCCGTCGTCGCATTCTTCGGTGGGCTGCAAAATGCCGTCACCGCAAATGTTGGGCACACACGTCGCGGCGACGATCGGCACACTGTTGACCTTGATGTTGTCGATCGCAATGCCGCAAGGCCCTCGCCCCGGGTCGATATCCGTGCAGACATCGAATCCGTCTTGCGTGTATTCGAACCGCAATTGAATGGTGCGTCCCGTCATACCTTCCGCAGGAAAACGCATCGAAACATGCTTCACGCCACCGGATGCACCGGACCATACGGCCATGTCCTCGAGGTAGTTCGTGTTGCTCGAGCGCACGAGGTGCTTCGGGAAATGGTTTGCGGTGCCGGTTTTCAGCTGCTCGGCGAATGCTTCGGCCAGCACCGAACGGACCGTGGCACCCGTCGTCGAATCGGTGATTCGTATGGTCATACCATCGTACGCTTCGACCAGCTTCGTCGCCTCTTCTTCCAAGTCGTACACCAAATCGAAATCGACCGTGACACGGCTTTCGCCGGTGACCGTGGGGACCACGACTTGCGGCGAAAAGAGACGAATCCACGACGCCACCGCCGCCTCGTTATGATACGCCGCATTGTTGCCCGGCGTGAGCGCTTGCGAAACAATCCAATGCGTCACCAGGTTGTTGCCGGCGTTTGTCTGTTTGAACGATTGCCAAGGCGAACCATTGGCCGTGCCTATGGGCGTGGACGTGAAGTCTTCATTGATGAGCACCGAAGGTGTTCCGTCGACGCCCGTGTCGACGCGAATGGGCAATTCCGTCGTCCCTTGGTTCGTCGTCACCGTAAGCAAAAAGTCGATGATCGTGCCGGGAACGAAATTGCTTGCCAGCGAGAAGCTGAAGGGAGTCGTCGCCGTTCCCACGGCGAGCGGCATTAAATCCGCATACGTGCGCGTCGGCGTATTGATCGTGACGCCCGACGTGGTCGTCGTGAGCGTCGCCGAAATGCCCGTGATCGTCGCCGCGCCCGCGACGGGATTACCCACGTAGTTTTCGAGTTTTACCTGAAGATCGATTGTCTCGCTCGGGTCCGGCCGATTGTTTCCGCCGGAAACCTGACAGAAAGCACTGTCGCTTGTGGTCGTTTCCGCAATGCGCAACGGAGCGATGACCTGCGTATCATCCGTCCGTTCGACATACATATCGGGCGTGAAGAGCTGCGATGACGCGGGTTGTCCTTCGTCGTAGAGCGGCCTTACGGTATTGCCGGCCCAAACCGAATACAGTTTGCCGCTGCGCGCGACGGATTGGTTGTAATCCCCAAGGTTTGGCTGGCTGGTATCATTACCGTAACCCGCATGGAAAGGCCGATCGGTTGCGGGCGTCGGGGGACTCCAGGAGGTGCCCTGATTCGTCGAATACGTGTGCATCGTTTCGGTCAAATCACCCGTATCGGCGGCGTCTTGATCGTACCAATTCACGTGCACACGGCCATTGCTTTGGTCCACCGTGATGTACGGCGCGAATTGCGCGCGATCATTTCCGGGATTGCTGTTCAAAAGAACCGCCGGTCCGGCTTGGCATGCGCCCGTGAACGTGCGCAATGCAATATCACCCGTGCCCGTCGCATTGTTACGTTGATACACGACGTACACGCGGCCCGTCGTATGGTCGATGGCCATGGCCGGCGAAGTATTTACCCGGTCCATGCCCAAAATCTGGTCTTCCGGCGGGAAACTCGTGGCATCCAAATCCACCGGCGTATCCCACGTCGTGCCGCCATCCGTCGACCGCGTACATCCGACGTTGCGCACGCCCGTCGTGGGAGCGCTGTTGCGCCAAACGACGTAAATGGTCGAGTTCGCATTCGTTGTGCCCGGTAAAACGCGCGGCACGGACGCTTGCACGCCGCCGTTTGTCGGGGCTTGCACGAGCAGCGACGCCGGCGCCCAGGTCGCGCCGAGATCGTCGGTGTAGGTCGTGAGGATTCGCGTCGGGTTCGAGCTGAATTGCGTCCAGCTGATATGGAATCGACCCGTCACCGGATTGATGTCGTTGAATTCCTTGTCCGCCGCTTCGCCCGTGATGAACGACGGACCCACTTCAATCGGATTCGACCAAACGGAACCGTCGGCATTCGATGTATGAATCGACATGCCTTGCAGACCATCCCCCGGACGTACGAAGATCGACGAATAAATGAATATGCTTCGGGTCGGATCGAACTTCACGTCCGGATCGCCGAAAATGCTGCCGCCCACAGCTCCCGGAAGCGTGGACGAACCATTGGGTCCTACGGGCACTTGCAACCACGTGTTTCCACCATCGAGCGATCGCGCAAGACCCGACAAGGACACCGGCATGAGCGAAAATCCGCGCGCATCATTAAAGCCCGCAATCAACACGCTCGCGTCGGCATTCGCCGCAATCGACCCTTCGGCCTGCGTCGCAATGGCCGCAAGTCCGTTGACCGTTCGATCCGGGCCGCCAATGACATCAGGATCGCCGCCACTGTGCGGAATGCTCATCGATCCATCGTCGCTCACCTGGGGCCTCTTTGCGGCCAAAGCTCCCGCCGCCGACATTTCGAGCAGGTTTTGATCCCAAATCGTGCCCACCGCCTTTTGTTGCGAATTCGAAAACGCCTGCGAGGCCGTCCCCATATCGACGGCCTCGAGCGATTCTCCATCGTCGGAACATGCGGAAAGTCCAGCGATCGTCGCCAATGTCAAACTACCCCAACGTGACCATCTCATGAGCTCGACCCTTCATTGATGAATACGACGTTCCGCCCTCGAAACAGATTGTCGAGGCCGAAGCGTTCGTCCTACACGAACGCGATGTTACGCGCCCAAACGATCGAGTTCAACCTTTTTCGGTGACGTTCGACGATTCGTTTTTACTCGGTCGCGGGCAAACGCACCCGCAAACGATTCGCCAAACTCTGAACCGCCGTACGCAATTTCTGCGCTTCGTTATCGCCGAGAGCCGCTCGGCGATAAACTTCCGGATACGAGCGATGGACCAATCCGTAAAACACGTTTTGCGTTTGCCAAAGGTCCATTTTGTATCCCGCGCGTTCCGCAAATTCGACGGTTCGATCCAAATCCGCATGCAATGCAGGATCCTCCGGCGCATCGAGGAGCCTTGCGGCCAGGGCTTCGACGCTGCGTCCGAGCGCGAATGCCACGCCCGACGAATCGATACGCAAATGCTGCTCCTTCGCCTGATCCAAGAGCTTTCGCATCACGGCCACGTTGGGCGGTAATTCCCGCGCAGCCGCCAGCAAATCCGCTTCAATCACGAGCTCTCCGGCGACGAGCAAGGGTCGAGGCAATCGACTTTGAACCGAGGCAAGGCGACGCAAAAGCGGAGCATATCGCTCATACACGCCACGCTGCGCCGCGAGCACTTCGTTTACCGTCGAATCGAGCAGGCGCAAGACGATCCGGCGCTGTGCGTCTCGAAAAACCGCATCGAACGAATCAATGGGGCGATCGCACGCCCGCACGATGAGATGCATTGCGCCCTCGATGTCCCCCGATTGAAACAGGCGCAAAACTTCGCCCAGGATTTCCCGATGCGCTTCGGAATCGACCTCCGCACTGATTCCGCCGGCAATGCGATGGTCGCCGAGATGCAAAATCGCAAACAGATGCCTTTCGGAATCGAGCGTGATGCGATTTTCGACAAACGCTTTCCCCAAAATGAGTTTGGAGCCGTCGTCTTCCCATGTTTGCAGGTCGGTGGTCCGAACATTGTAACAATAATCGTTCGTCGGGCCATCCTGAATGAGGCTCACGGCATGATGCGCCGTGACGGCAGGCAGATCGATCCGCGCTTTCGTGACGAATCGTTCCCAAATACGCCGTCCATCGCCCATTTCGGGCAAATTGCTGCGCGCATGTCCGAGCGTCTCCAAAAATGCATTCTCGAAGTTGGCGCGAAAAACCGATTCCGCAAGTTCGATCACGCGACCGGCGTATTGCAAGACCTGCACCGTTTCGATGTTCGACAAATCGTCGAAAAACCACCCGCAGCTCGTGTACATCAAAAGCGCGTGGCGCTGCATCTCCAGGAGCTTGACGCCCAGCCGTTTGTCCTCGGCGTTCATCGGAGAGCGTCCGTGTTTGCCGAAAAACGTGTCCAGCATGTCCGGCGTCCGGTCGAGCATCACGTGGATGTAATCGTCGCGGGCCGCCCAAGGGTCGACAAAGAGCCGTTCGGCGGTTCGTTCGAACGGAATCGTCAATGCGTCGCGCAATTCATCCAATGCCGTCCGCAAATAACCGCGAAATCGCTGATTCCATTCCGCCGGTGAACCCATGCGACAACCACAATCGCTCCGCCATCGTTCGACGCCGTGCGCACAACTCCACGACGTCGCTTCGATGATCCGCGCTTGCCATGTCGGTGGATGCATTTCGAGGAATTCGCCATAATTGGTCAGCTTGGCCAAACCCGATCCTTCGATACGCTCGAGCGCTCGGGCGAGCGCCATTTCCCCGTGGCGATGATGATGCCCATACGTTTCTCCATCCGTCGCGATATGCACCAGCTGCGGCCACGTGCGCTGCGCATCGAATGCCGACACGAGCCGTCCGGCGAAATGCTCGCCGCTCGATAAAAGACGTTCGAACGCCACCGCTTGCGACACCGGTCCGTCATAGAAAAACACCGCAATGGTTCGTCCCGACGGAAGCTCGATTTCGTACGGCATGGAAGGATCGACGCGTCCCCCGCGTACGTCGTGCCATTCTTTTTCGCCTTTTTTGCGCACGGCAAGCGCTTGTCGAGGCGCGAGGACCGTAAAGACAATCCCTTCCGCGGCCAGGACTTCCAGCGTTTCGGTATCGACCGCCGTTTCGGGGAGCCACATCCCTTCCGGTTTGCGCCGATATCGATATTGGAAATCCGCAATGCCCCAGCGCACCTGCGTACGTTTGTCCCGTAAATTGGCGAGCGGCATGATGATGTGATTGTACGCTTGCGCCATCGCCGAGCCGTGCCCGCCGAATCGTTCCATACTCGCCGCATCCGCCGCGACGATCGCCGCGTGCGTATTCGGGGCGTGCGTTTCGAGCCACGTCAAAAGCGTCGGGCCGAAGTTGTAGCTGATTCGCGAATAATTGTTGACGATGCGATAGATGCGATCTTCACCGTCGAGCATGCGGGCGGCGCCATTTGGGGCATAACATTCGGCCGTAATGCGCTCGTTCCAGTCATGCCAAGGCGCCGCCGAATCTTGCTCTTCAATGGCTTCGAGCCACGGGTTTTCCCGCGGAGGTTGATAAAAATGCCCGTGGACGCAAACGTATCGCTCGGCCGTCTTCATCGAACCCTCGTATACACGACACTTTCAAACGCGCCACACGTCAGGCGCACACTGCCGGACGAAATCATATCCGCCGTGGTGCCCAATGCAATTCCACCAAAACGCGGATCCTGAGAAGTCACGACCATTTTGTAGGTTCCCGCAGGAATCGGCAAATCGATGTCGACGGGTTTGTCCGAAAAATGGAAGACGAGCACCATTTCGGACTTGTCGACCCACCGCCGCACGAAGAGCACGCGGTCTTCCTCGAATGCGGTCGCCTGACAGTTTTTCCCTTGCGCGAGCGCCGGATATTCACGCCGGATACGCAAGAGTTCTTGGTACCACGCCGGCAGAAGTGCATGGTTTTTTTGCGTCCGCAAATTCCAATCGAGAAACGCGCTTTCGAAGACAGCTTCGTTTTCGGGCCGAGGAGGCGTCTGCGTAAAACCCAATCGCGTCATTTCTTTTTGACGTCCGAGCGCCACGGATTCGTTCAGCTCGGCGTCGTCGAAATGCGTGAAATAGGGAAACGGCGCCTTTTCGCCATATTCTTCGCCCATGAAAATGAGCGGGACGAATGGAGACAAGAGCACCATCGCCGCCGCCAGCTTCTGTTGGTCGAACGTGATCCGTTGCGACAAACGATCCCCCGACGGTCGATTGCCCACCGTGTCGTGATTCTGTGCAAAAACCACCATCGAACGGGGATCGAGGTCCGCTCCGGAGCGGCCGTGACGACGCCTTTTGTATTGCGAATATTGTCCGGTGAACACAAAGTTTTCACGTAATGCTTTCGCCAAATGTTCCACGGGACCGTGATCCACGAGCGCGCCCTTGCGTTCACCCGTGAGCACAGCCTCGAGCGCGCGGTGGAAATCGTCGTTCCAAACGGCATCGAGGCCCTGGCCGCCCTGACTTTGCGGCTTGATGAGACGCGGATCGTTATCGTCGCTCTCCGCGATGAGATGAATGGGCCGTCCAAGCTCCGCGCCTCGGCGATGTAATGCTTCGCCAAACTCTTCGAGGAACGTGTGCGGAGAACCGTCCACGAGCGAATTGACGGCATCGAGGCGCAAGGCGTCGATTCCGATATGCGTGACGAAATAAAGCGCGCTTTCGATGAACAATCGCCGCACATCGTCGCTATGCGGACCATCCATGTTGACGGCCGGGCCCCACGGCGTGCGATGGTATTCGGAGAAATATGGACCGAATTCGGCGAGGTGATTGCCTTCGGGGCCCAAATGGTTGTAGACGACATCCAAAATGACCGCCAAACCGAGCGCATGACACGCCGTTGCAAAACGTCGTAATGCATCCGGACCGCCGTAACCCGTGTGAACGGCGAACGGGAAAACGCCGTCGTAACCCCAATTGCGTCGGCCGGGAAATGCGGCGACGGGCATGATTTCAATCGCCGTGATGCCGAGTTCCTTCAATTCGGGAAGTCGCCGAATCGCCGCATCGAACGTGCCTTCGCGCGTGAACGTCCCGATGTGCACTTCGTAAATGACGTAATCATGTAAAGGTCGTCCGGACCAACCAAACGCCGGATCGGGAACACTGGGCACCACCTCGCTCGGCCCGAATACGCCGTCGGGTTGCAATCGCGATGCCGGATCGGGACGCAAGGTTCCAGTGCCCAAATCATAAAAATAGCGAGCGCCAGGTAAAACTCCATCGACCACGCCGTGCCAATATCCATGATCTTCCCGGCTGAGGGATACGCGACGTTCCTGGGGACTTTGCAAAACGACATCGACGCGTTCGGCAATCGGGGCCCACACGCGGAAACCGGTTCGTTCGTCGCCCAAATACGTTGCGCCGAGCGGTTTCTCCGATACGGCCAGACCCGCGTGGTGGTAAAATACGGCGCCGAGCGGAGGAATGGTGATTTCCGCAGAATGCGGGCGATTATGATGTTGCCTGGTCTCCGCAAGAAAATCGCCCCCGCCGGTCATACCGGCGCCGCCGAATTCGACGGCGTCGGTCGAGAGCAGCTCGTGGTAACGACCGCCCCTGGGCAAACCGATTCGGTATTTTTTGCGCGGTACGGGCGTGAAATTGAAAGCCGCGATGACGATGGCATCCGTCGACCTTGCGCGCCGGAAAAACACGACGACGCTGTGATCGGCGTCGTTGCAATCGATCCATTGAAAACCATCGGGGCTCGTATCGAGCTCGTGTAACGCAGATTTTTCTTGGTACAAACGGTTCAATGCCTGGACCAATTTTTGAATGCCGATGTGATAGGGGCCGGTTTCGAGCGCTTGCCAATCGAGTTGTCCTTCGTGAGCCCATTCGCCTTTTTGCGCGATTTCGCCGCCCATGAACAAGAGCTTTTTTCCCGGCTGCGTCCAGAAATACGCATAAAGCGAACGCAAATTGGCAAAACGTTGCCATTCGTCGCCCTTCATTTTGCCGAGCAGCGAACCTTTCAGATGCACCACTTCATCATGCGACAAGGGCAAGACGAAGTTTTCGCTGAAGGCATACATCATGCGAAACGTCAGCTTGTTGTGAATGAATTTGCGAAAAATCGGGTCGCTCGACATGTATTCGAGCGTGTCGTGCATCCAGCCCATATCCCATTTGTAGGCGAATCCGAGTCCGCCCACGTACGCCGGACGTGACACCATCGGCCACGACGTCGATTCTTCCGCAATCGTGAACGCGTGGGGAAATGTTCGCCCGATGGATTCATTGAGACGGCGCAAAAATGCAATCGCTTCGAGGTTCTCGCGGCCGCCGTATTTGTTCGGCTCCCATTCCCCGTGTTTGCGCGAATAATCCAAATACAACATGCTCGCCACCGCGTCGACACGCAACGCATCCGCGCGATATCGATCGAGCCAAAAATGAGCGCTCGAAATGAGGAAACTGACGACTTCCCCGCGACCGTAATTAAAAATCAAACTCTTCCAATCGGGGTGAAACCCTTTGCGCGGATCGGCGTGTTCATACAAATACGTCCCGTCGAAATAGCCGAGCCCATGTTCGTCCGAAGGAAAATGCGAAGGGACCCAATCGAGAATCACGCCGATTCCGGCGTCGTGCAAAGCGTCGACCAACGCCGCGAAATCTTCCGGCGTCCCGTACCTCGAGGTCGGCGCGAAAAACCCGGTCACTTGATATCCCCACGAACCTCCAAAGGGATGCTCCATGACGGGCAAGAATTCCACGTGGGTAAACCCCATGCGCAATGCGTATTCGGGCAATTCCTTGGCCAGCTCGCGATACGTGTACGGCCGATTCTTTTCTTCTTTGACGCGGCGAAACGATCCCACGTGGACTTCGTAAATCGAGACGGGTTTGTCATGAGCGACTGCGTATCGCGTCTGTTGTGATCGACGCGGCAAGGTCTCGAGGTTCCAAACAATCGACGCCGTTTGCGGAGGTGTTTCGGCGCGAAATGCAAAGGGATCGGCTTTTTCGACCACGTATCCATTCAATCGCGAAACGATGCAATATTTGTAAACGGTTCCATGTCCGATGCCCGGAACGAATCCTTCCCAAATTCCGCATGTACCTCGGCGGGCGAGCGGATGCGCCTTTCGATCCCAGCCATTGAAATCCCCCACCACGGAGACTCGTTCGGCATTCGGCGCCCAAACGGCAAAATACGTCCCTTCCGTGTCGTCGGCCTTCATCACGTGCGCGCCGAGCTTTTCATAAAGGCGCGAGTGGGTGCCCTCGGCGAAGAGATAAAGATCTTCCTCCGACAAACGAGTTACATCATGACGAACCGCGGTGGACATCTGGCGGTTCGTAGTCGAATTCAGGTCGTGCGCAAAGAAGAATCGACGGGGAGGGGCGGGCACCGCAACGAGGTTCGAGCGGTGCCCTATGTCCGGGTCACTTGCCGATGACGCGGTCGGTGGCGAACTTGAAGTAGGACGAATATGCCGCGTCGAGGAGGCACATTTGCAGGTTTACCGTCGCGTTGTTCTTGTCGCGGCAGCCGTTGACTTTCTTGGTCATTGTATCGCGGGTCAACGTATACGGGAAACCCGCGCCGACGTCGGCTACGCCCGGATCTTGTTGATCCGGTTGACGAACGTTGATGACGGCAATTTGGAACAAGGTCACGGTGCATCCGCCGATGAGTACGTCGAGGAACGTGTTTGCCGCGGTATACCCTTGGTTGCACGCCGTCGCTCCGGTGAGCAATTGCGTTGGAACGGGGACCTGATTGAGCGAATCGGCCGTCACGTTGCCGCAAAGTTTGCCGCCGGCATTGGCATTGGCTTGCGCCATGGTTTCGAACGTTTGCAGCGCCGGATCCAGGTTTTCCGTGGGAAGATGACCGGGGGTCGTTCCGGTGCCGGAAACGAGCGGCGTCGTGACGTTGCCAATGGTGGCATTGACGCGTGCGCTGCTCATACGCAATGACGCGGGCGCGCCTCCGAGGAGCAAATTGAGCGTCAAGACACCCGGTCCGGCATTGAGCACTTTCGCCGCGATGTTGGCATTGAGGCGATCCTTGGGCAAACGCAGCGGATCGAGCGAAAGCGCACCGATCGTATACCACCAATCGACATCGGAGGCGCCGTTGTACGTCACGCCCATCGGAGCCATGACCGGAACGGCATTGAGGACGCCCATTTCAAATGCGGGACTCGTCGTTCCCGTGAGGTCGTCCATGCCGAGCATTTGGAACATAATCGAAATGCTGCCGTTGTTGACGCCATCGGTCAGAGCTTGGCTGACGGTGGTTTGGCCTTGCGACGCGACGGCGCTGCCCAAGCGATTGGCGGTGCAATAGGTATCCGTTCCATATTGCATGGCGAGCCAAATGGCGCGCTGGAGTTGTTCGAACTTGCACCCGGCGCTGCAACCGTCCAAATTCGTCGTATTGCCGTCATCGCAATGTTCGCCCGTTTCGCGAATGCCATTGCCGCAAATCACCGTCTTGCAGGTCGCGTCGCAATTCATCGAACTCGGCGGTTCGCATTGTTCACCCGCCGTCATGTCGACACATCCATCGCCGCATGTCGATGCGGTGCAAACGCCACCACTACAAAGACCGCCCATACAGGCGCTGCAATCCATGGCGTTTGTCCCGGCGGAGCATTTCTTGCCGGGTTGACCGCCGACCATGACCGCGGTGCACGTTTCGGTGCCATTGCATGTATTCATGTCGATGCAATCGGCATCGGTCATGCAGGAAAGTTTGCAATTGGATTCGCAGCCGGTATTGGGGCCATTGCCGCCGCCGAAATCGCATTCTTCGCCCACTTCCAGCTTGCCGTTGCCACAAATCGCCGCCGGAGCTTGACAAGCGCCGTTCATGCAGGAATTCGGAGCAATGCATGCGGGATCCGAGCCGATGTTCGTCGTCGTGCAAACGAAATTCGCATCGCATGCGGCCGCCTGACAAACCGGCGGGGTTGGACAATCGACTTTCGCATCGACGCACGAACGAGTGCAATCGGCATCGCAGCCGTCGCCATCGAGCAAATTGCCGTCGTCGCAGATTTCTCCCGCATCGAGTACGGCGTCACCGCATACCGTCGGCGTGCAAACTCCCGCTTTGCAGACACTTCCGGCCGCACACGTCACGCCGTCGCCGAGCGCCGCTCCGCACGTATGCGTCGAATCATCGCATTTCGTCGCCACGCACGGATCCAAATTCGTGCAATCTCTGGCCGGATCGCTGGACAAACACGAAAATTGACAATTGTCGCAACCGTCACCCGTGACGACATTGCCGTCTTCGCATTCTTCGGTTTTACTCACGAAAAGATCGCCGCATTGGTTTGGACTGCAAACCCCGGCAATGCAAATTTGCATATTCGCACAAGCGGTTCCGTCCGGCGCAGCCATTCCCGGACCGCAGGTATGATCATCCAGGCATTTCTCTTTGCCATTACATGGATCCGAATCGTCGCATTTCGCATCGCCCGTCGCCGGACTCGTATTGTTGCAAGTAAAATTGCAATCCGCTTCGCAACCATCCCCGCTGACCATGTTCGCGTCGTCGCACGCTTCGAGACCCTCGACGACGCCATCGCCACACATACTGTTCGCCCCGCCGGCACCGGCACTTCCACCCTTGCCGCCTTCACCTCCAACTCCTCCACCACCGCCTGTCGACGGCGGCTTGACGATAATGGAGTCATCTCCCCCGCATCCTGCGAGCGATCCCGTCGCAGCAAGGCTCACCATCGCCATAACGGCTGCGAGCCGACGTGAATTCAAGATTGTTGACACGACCACACCTCCAAGCGCAAGCGGCTCGCGCCGAGCAAGCCTGCCGACGACATTCTATCCGATTTTTCGGTGAAATTGTCGCAAAAATGGGAAACTCGGCACGTTTGCGTTTATCGCTCGCGCTCGTTGTCGTCTCTTGATTCTATTGGACAATCATTTTGCCCTTGCAGTGAAATACCCTTCGTGCTTACGATCGACGTCGCGAATTTCTTTGCAAGATCGCAATGACGCCCTTTCAGGTTTGCGCGAGTTGCACTCGACAACCTCCCACGTCTTCGGGTACTTTGTGAAAACCAGGCCTCGAAAATCATTCCGCATTGCGCAGAACACCGCTCGAGGCGCCGATTTTGCATACACTGCCGTGTCGTCGCTCCATGATCGCCATGAACTTCCGCGTAAGGGTCCAAGGCACGAACCGATGAGGGGGCTTTAGTGCAGGGTGTCATCATACTGGGTACGCAACGGTTCGTGCGCGAGCGGTTTGGCGCGGAATTTTGGCGCATGGTCGACATCGACGCGAATCTCGGCAACCGATTGTATCTGCCGTCGCAGTGTTATCCCATGGCCGACGTCGACGCGGTCATCAGCAGCGTTTCGCGCCATTCCGGAATGACCATTCCCATGGTGCTCGAAAGCGTCGGCGATTACGTGGCTCCGGATTTGCTCGCCGCCTATTCCGGCATCATCGATCCGCAATGGGGTTTGCTCGATATTTTATTGCATGGTGAAGCCATCATCGAACGAGCGGCGTTACGGCACGGCAATCCATTACCACATTCGCCGATCGAAGCTCGCGTAGGAAAAGAAGGCGAAATCATCGTCGCTTATCAAGGCCCGTGGCGTATTTGTCCGCTCGTCAAAGGCATTTTTCGCGGCCTTGGAGCCCATCTGAATCAACCCGCGACCGTCGACGAATTGCGCTGCGTGTCCGCAGGGAGCCGAATCTGCGAATGGGGCGTCAAAGTGGAACGGGCTCGCGCCATGCGGCCGAGAATGACGTCCGTCACGGGAGTCGGAATAGTCAGGACAAACCTCACCGACAGACCATCGTCGTTACCCCCCGCGCCCGCGCCGACACCATTGCCGCGTTTCGATACGAAATCCTCGCCGGGAATTCCCACCCCTTATCGGCCCGAGCGCCACACGCCGCTCCCGCCCGAACCGACGTACGGAACGACGCGTAAAACCAATCTGCCGCCTTCGTTCGATTCCGACAATGAAAAGTCCGGACAAGATCCCCAAGGCAATCGGCGCCGTTGAAGAAATGCGCCCGGCAGCGGTCAGCCCGGGCGTTTGATCAATTCACCAAGATTGCAACCGCCGCAATGGTTCGCCGCGTCAGCGATTGCGGCGGATCAAATCGACGTCCACACCGTCCCGATCCGTTTGCGTTCGGCGTGCGACGAAGCGCTCAATGCATAGCGGAGCAAATCCCCGGTGACCGGGTGCATGACGACGAGGCGCGGATCTTCAGCGGCGCGGGCGACATCGCGATCGAGCCGGCACAAGTGATCGACCGCGGCGATGAGATCACCCGACAACAAATACCCCAATCGATTCTCGGCTCGACGCAAGGAAGTCACGAAGGCGCGAACGTCGTAATTGACCGAGGCGTTCGGGAGGATTTCCTCCAGCATTTTTCGTTGCCGACGACCCATCGCGCGTTGCACCTGCGCCGCGAATGCCTGCACCACAGGTTCGCGTGTCGGCCCGAGTTCGCGCGTACCGAATGTCGGTTCCAAAGCTCGCAATGACCCCACGAGCAATCCATCGATGGCTTCGGGCGCCAGTTCGTCCAGCCAAATATGACCGAAAATGGCCCGGACCAGCAATCGGCCGAAAGAAAATGCTTGCTCGGGCTCCGGCAATTCGGCGACGGAGGGATGCGCGACGATTGCGTGAGGATCTCCCGGATACATTCGCGGCATGCCTTGCCAATTGGGTGAAAGGTACAGCTCGAAACTCTCCACGCCGATACACTTGGCAATGCGATCGACGAGCCGATAGACGGGATTGTTGTCGCGAGATCCAATTCGCTCGCGAGAACCGAGGCCGAGGGTATTCAAGTCGAACCGCAGGGCTTTCGCCGCAATGGGAGCGATGGCCGTCGCGACCGAAAGCATGGGGGTTTGAGCTTCGGGGACGAGCAATCGATAGAGTTCGGGACCGGCCATCACGCCCGGGGGAAATGCTTCCGGGGGCAAACGTCGGGCACGAAGGCGCGTGATTCGTTCGGGTTTGACGTCGCCCAAACAACCGCGCGCTTCTTCCACGGAAAGTCGCTCTTCCGCTCGACCGTCTTTGGCGAGCGCCGATTCGAGCGCGGCGAGAGACGGCGACAGCTCGGACATTTTTGCGAGCATTTCAATGTCCGCGTGGAGTACGTCTCGTAAAACTTGGACCGCTTCGGCATTACGATTGGCCGCTTCGAGACCCCGCCCCAAGGCGGCGCGAGCATCAATTTGAGCCGTCGGCATGTTCACGGCGGCTTGGAGCCGCGCCAAACCTTCGCGATGACGCAGAAGGACGGTGACTTCGACGAGGCCGAGCATCGTCAACCAACGTGGTTCAATCGGTAAACGCCGCGATGACGCGATTTCGAGAACCTGACTCAATGCCGATGCGTACGCGGCGGCTCCGTCCGGCGTATCGACACGATAAAGTCGCTGCAACATACCGAGCGCCCGCGGATCCGCCGGACCGTGCGCAATGGCATCGCACAACGCCCGCACCATGCTCGGTCGATCCCCCGCTTCGCGATGCACTTCCGCCAAACGCAAATCGACGTCGACGCGGAAACGAGCATCGGTCGAAGCGTCGGCCAATCGGGTCAAGGCTTCAATGGCCAAAGGTCGATCGCCACGCTTCGTGGCAATTTGAAACAGTCGCTCCAGTGCAATCGCGTGCGTTTCGTCGTCGTCGAGAATTGCGCGAATCGAATCTTCCGCGCGGGCCATGTCGTTGAGCGGCCCTTCGAAGAGCGCCGCGAGCTCGAAATACGCCGTCGTGCGAATCTCGAAATGCCGCGCTGCGGCCACGACGCGTTGCCAAGCATCACGAGCCTCGGAATGCAATTTTTGTGCGGAATAGAGTTTGGCCGACAGCATCAATGCCGCGGCATCTTCCGGCGCCACCGCCAATGCTCGACGCATTGCGGCGGTACCGATGCTCGGATCCGGCGACGAACCACCGGCCTCGAAATGGCGCAATACGGCTTTTCCGATTTCCATTCCGAGCAAAACGATTTGCGTCGATTTGCGAGCTTTTTCCAAAGCCGCGCCCAATCGATCCACGAGACGAACCGGCTCCGTCGCCAGACCCCGCGCCAAGGCCTGGACCGCCGCATCGCAATCGGGATCCTCCAGCAAAGCCTGCTCGTACAAATCAATCGCCGCTCCCAACAGACCCGGCTCTTCCGCCGTCAATTGGGCCGCTCGGACAAAATGCCCCGCACGTCGCGCAGCGCTGTCCACAAGACGCGCCAATGCTCGATTCGCAACAATCAGCGCATCGCGGTCCTTGAGGTGTTCGGCCAATCTCTCGAGGCCGCGAGCGGCAAGCAAGCTGTCGGGCCAAAGCACCAATGCATCGTGATATCCCGCAAGGGCTTGCCGCGCCCGAGTGACATCCGTCCCGGCGCTCGCTTCGACCAACATGGCTTCTTCGATTTGCAAAAATGCTCGCGAAATGGTGTCTCGGATGAGCGTTCGCCGCGCACTGATCGAAGCCAGCAAAAATGCCGCCGCACCCGCAGCCGACCCGGGAGGAACGGATTCGGCGACGAATCGACCGCAAATTCGCGTAATCGTATCGTGCGCTCCACCATCGTCCGGACGCTCCGCCACGACACGACCCAACGCATCGAGCAATACTTCATTGGAGATTTCGCCTTCGAGCGTCGTGAGATGCTCGAGCGTGCCCGTCCGCGCGTGCACGGATGACGTCGCCGCAGCTTGCGCCCGCAAAACATCGGCGAGCTTCGTCGAACGCGCACCACGATAAAGATGCTCAAGTCTGCGCAGCGCCGACAAATTGTTTGGCACGACAGACACGAGGCCTTCCAACAGGTTGATCGCTTCTTGTTTGTCTTTCCGATACAATACTTCGGCCAAGGCCACTCGAAGGGCATGATCAATCGCCGGCACGGGCTGATACGTGAGCCATTTCGTGTACAGCTTGATCAATTCGTCATTCTGACGCTTGCGAACGAGGATCCGCTCCATCGATTCGAGGATCGAAGCATCGAACAGCGTTTCAGTCGCCGCCGCTTCCGCCGCGGTGAGCGTCGTGAGCGCCGCCCGATCGTCATTCAACAAGAGCTCTTCGACTTCCGCGGCTTGAACCAAGAAGTTCACACGCTCGCTCGACGCCAATGCGCCTTTCGCGAGCGTACGCAATGATTCGCAAAGACGTTTGTGATCCCCCGTCGTTCGAAGCAATCGCGCAATTTCGAGCGCCGGGAGCGGATGTTCGGGTCGCAATCGCGCCGCTTCTTCATACGCGGCCACAGCATCCTGCGGCCTTTTCATGCGCTGTTCGTCGAATCTCGCGACTTCGATCCACAACCCGAATGAATTGCCCGGGTCGCGACGAATCAATCCCAAAAGCGCCTGCCGCGCCGGCTCGTGGCGCCCCGCCCGAACCAGAAGCCGGAAACGTGCCCGCAATCCGTCCGGATCCGACGGCAAAATCGCCAGCGCCCGATCAATCAGCTCGAGCGCTCGATCCCGATCGTTGAGTCGTTCGGAAAGAACATCCGCCGCCGCGATCAACAAACGTCGAGCGAGCACCGTGTCGTCGGTGAGATCCGCTTCCGCCACGAGCGCGCGTGACAAGCGTCGATGATCGTTTGCACGCAAAGCATTTCGTTGGAGCCCCAAGATTGTCGTTCGTCGTGCCGCATCGAGCGCGTGAATTTGTTCGAGCACTTCGAGCGCGCGTTCGGATTGCCCGAGCTCCTCTTCCCAAATGCTCGCGACCTTCTCGAGCAGCGCGATCTTTCGTGGCGTCTCCGTCGCCGCTTGAGCCGCGAGCGTAAACAGATCGATACGTGCGCGCACCGCCGCATCCGCATCACGCGCGGGTTGCGACAACAGGCCCGACAACGTGTCGAACACCGAAGCTTCCCCAGGATGAATGCTCCACGCGGCACGCAAATACGTCAGCGCATCTTCACGACGCTTCAGATGGCGTTCGCAAATGTCGGCAGCTCGAAGCAACGCCGAAACTCGATGCGGAGTCGGACGACTGTCGTGCGATTCGGCGACCCAAATCTCGATGCGTCGCTCGTGACGTCCAAGCCTCTGCAACGCCCGATCGAGTCGCTCGCGCGTCGACTCGTCCATCGGGTCGTGCAGCAACGCCTGCTCGGCGTGACCTGCCGCATTTTCCGCTTGTCCCAACGAGTCGTGTATCTCGGACAAACGCACCTGCGCATGCGCGATCGCATGCGAGCTCGTCAGCATCGTCAGTTCACGCAGACGCGTGATGATGGCTTGATCCGTGGCTCCGAGATGCTCCTGCACGCGAATGAGCTCCGCCAGGATCCGTCGTGTCGTCGCCAAGCCTGCGGGGGCTCGAGACGCAGCTCGTCCCAAGAACAAGGCGCCTTCGGTCAAGTCCTTCAATCGTTCGCAACCGATCCGCGCCGCCGAATAAAGAAGCCGCGATGCGCGATGATCTTCCGTCTCGTGTTCCGCTTCCGCGGCGAGCGAATCGCAAAGGGCGCGAGGGTTGTCATGACGAATGTGATGACGATTGAACGATGCCCGCACCGGCCCAGGAGCGGGCTGCAAGGAAATGGCTTTTTCCAAAGCTCCGGCGGCTTGTTGCGGTTGCGTCAACGCTTCGTCGAGCACCGTGGCGCGTTCGACGTGCAGCCACGCAGAGAACACCGCGTCGCCTACGTTCTTGCCGATCTGCGGCGCATAAGCTTCCGCCATTCGTTCGAGATGCTTCGCCAATTGATCCGCGAGATCCTTGGTTTGTCCTTTCTCAAGTTCCAGGCGTAAAACCGCTTCTTTGCCGCGTAATGCGTTCGGATGCGTCGGTACCAAATCCAGCGCCTTCGAATACGCCGCCCGTGCTTCCGGCAAGTTTCCAAGCGCGGTCAACGCTCGCGCTCGCTCCGCCAACAAGTCCGCACGTTCGGCATCCGTCTCCACGACGACGAGCTCTTCATCCAAGATCGCCACACGCTCGTTGAGCTCCAGTGGATCGAGCAGATGCCGTAGACGCACGAGCGCCGGACCGAGAGAACGCGAGATCGTCCGCGCTGCACCGAAGGATCGTTTCGCTGCCGGCAAATCGTGCTCGACGCGTTGCTCGTAAAGACCTCGCTCGACCAATGAACGAGCCGCCGCGATCGGATCACCTTTTTGCGTGAGCCGATCCGCTCGCCACGACAGTTCGACGGCGAGTGTCGGAGGACTTTGCTGAGCATCGGCTTGAGGCTCGACGACCTCCGGTTTCTGTCGCGGCGGAGCTTGAGCAGGCTGCGGAGCAGGCGCAGCTTGTTGCGCTTGAGGTGGCGCGACTTCGGCCGGCTTGGGTCGTGTCGGCGCCGGCGGAGCTCGACCGGGCAGAGGCGGAGGCGCCATTGGCGGAAGAGGCGGCGCAGCCGTTCGTGGTGGAGCCGGCGGAGGTGTTTTGGGCGGACGTGCCGCGGTGGGCGGCAGCGGCGGAGGCTTGAGTCCTTGCGGAGCAGCAGCGGGCGCGGCTGACGTCGGTTGTGCAGGAGGAGCTTGGACAGCGGCGATGGGTGGAGGCGTTACGCGTGGAATTTGCGCCGGTTTTGGCAAGTTCACGGGACGAGGGCCCACGGCGGGCACGACTTTGCCCGGCGGGGGTCGAACCGTCGGCCCATAAGGATTGACCGCGGACGGTTCTGGTTTGTCCGTCGGAACTTGCCCGTCTGCTTGCGAGCTTAGTCCCTCGGCCGAGTCGTCTCGTTGCTCTTCGTTCCCTGCCACGCGCTGATGCTACACGTCTCGAGCGTGGATCGGGCAACCGTGGTCGAATGGTTTTCGTGAGGAATTGCGAATCAAAATCGAGTTGAAATGACAAAAAAAGACACCCCGACACGGCGCTTGGAACGACGTGTCGGGGTGTAAGTCGTTTCACTTCGGAGCGGCTTCGCCGGCCGGCTTCGCATCGCCCGCCGGAGCGCCTTCCTTCGGAGCGTCGGCCGCCGGAGCGCCTTCCTTCGGTGCTTCAGCCGCAGCGCCTTCCTTGGGAGCATCGGCCGGCGTCTTGGCTTCTTCAGCGCCGCCGCCGCAAGCAACCGCGAGGAGAGAAACGGAAATCACAACAAAGAGGTGCTTGAGCATGTGAGTAATCCTCCAAACAACGTTGGTGTCTCCCGCAGACGTCCGACCTGCGGCTGCCCCCTTGACGCCCGAGTGTCGGAAAACGGCTCACGGCTTTTGAAAAATTTTTTCTGGTTCGCGTGAGCCGTGACGTGCAGGTTGAGCGTCCTAGCTCGTACTGGGGAATTTGAAGAATGGCGCCGAAGGTTCAGCGAGGACGCTTACGACTCATCGAGTCGCCCGTGCGTTCCATCGAGCCGGAAGCAGCAGTTCCCGCCGTCGTTTCTGCGCCTGATCGTGTGGAAGCGCCGGTGTCGTTACGCGTGGCGAAGACGAATCGAGGCGCGCTTGGGGACTTGCCCGACGCACAACTCGTGGTCCTGAGTGCGGAAGGCAACATGCAGGCGTTCGAGATGCTTTATCGGCGTCATGCGACGTTTGCGATTCACCTTGCAACGCGGATCGAAGGTTCTCCACGCGATGTCGAGGACATCGTTCACGACGCGTTTTTGCGGGCGTTCGAGCGGCTTCGCGATCTCAGCGACAAGGCGGCATTTCGCGGGTGGCTCGGGTCCATCGTCGTGCATGCCGTTCGGTCGAGGATGCGTCGCGCCAAACTCATGAGCGTCCTCGGGTTGGGCCGGTCGAGCGAACCGGTTGACTTGGACGCAATTGCGAGTCCAGATGCATCTCCGCACGTACGCGCGCAACTTGCCCAGATCTATGCTCTTTTGCGTACGCTCTCGGCGGATGATCGCATCGCGTGGACTCTTCGCTACATCGAAGGTCATGAACTCGAATCCGTTGCGGAATTGACTCGTTGTTCGCTCGCGACCGTCAAGCGCCGTATTTCTCGGGCCCAGCAGTTTTTAGATGAGCATTTCGTCGACCCCATCAGCAAGGAGGACGCGGTGAAGAACGAGGTGTCGTCATGACGCGTCGGACCGTGCCTTCGATTCGTCCGAGTGATCTTCGTGATCACGCCGATTCAGCACGTATCGATCGTATCTGGGATCGGATCGAACACGACTTTGCCGCCCGAGCCCCGGACAAACCTCGCAGCGCCACCTCGATGTTTGCTCTCGCCGCCGCATCGCTCGCCATCTTTGCCGCAGGCATCGGCGTGGGTTTTACCCTGCGCCCCGAGCGCGGTGAAACGCCGATCCATGCGACGTCGTTCGACAACGGCGCCGCGCCCAGCGTGCTCGCTGCAGGACGACAAACCGCGCACTTCGATCTGCCCGGTGGAGGCACGTTGACGTTGTCTCCGGGCACGACCGTGGAAATCGATCGCGATGAAACCCAAACGCTGACGCTGCGTTTGCTGCGTGGAGAAGCATCGGCCTTCACGACGAGCGCCGGTCGATCCTCCGAAATTGCCCTCGTCGTCGAAGATGCTCGCGTGCTTGCTCGACCCGGAAGCGAAGTGTTTGTCCGGCGAAACAACACGGACATCGACGTGAGTGTGGCGAGTGGTTCTGCGGAGCTCGTGTGGCCATCGGGCTCGCGGGAACTGTCCATGGGTCAACGCATCGAAGCGGTGCCGATGCGCGTGCTCCTCGCGCCGGTGTCTCAAGTGCCGCCTGTCGAGAATGACGACGACCCGCGTCCGCATCCGACGACATCGCTTCCACAACCGCGAGAAATGTCGCTTCCGCGGCTCATCGAAACGCCGATGGTGACCGTTGCGCCGCCGGATTGGCGCAGTCGATACAACGCGGGCGAGCTCGCGGACGCGCTTTCATTGTTGCGACAAAGTCCAGGTGGAATCGACGGTGCGATCGTCACCGCGCGAAGTGCTGCCGAGCTTGCGGCCATCAGTGACATCGCGCGTTCCAAAGGTGGCGATCCGGCGGCGGCGCTCAATGCGCTCACGCAACTCGTGGATCGATTTCCGAGCGATCCGTACGCGGAAATCGCGGCTTACACGCTGGGCGGCATGTACGAGCGGATGGGTCAGGCCGATCTGGCGCAGAAGTATTTCGAGCGTGCCCGAAGCCTCAAAGGCGTCCTCGCTGAAGACGCGCTTTGCAAACAGATCCGTGCCGAACATCGCGCCGGTCGGAAGGATGAGGCAAAGCGCATGGCCAAGGAGTATGTGAACAAGTACCCCGATGGTCGATGCAAGGAGGACGTCGAGCGCGCGTTGTCCGGCGAGGAGCTTCCGCGTGAAGAGTCCGAAGTCGATCTCGATGCCGGCGTGGGTGATGCATCAGCTTCGCAAACACCTTCGCCTTCCGCTTCCGCAGCACCTGCGCCGCCTCCTGCGCCCTGAGCTCGCGCCGTTTTACCTGACCACACTCCTCCTCGTTGCGGCGTTGTCGGCGCCCACCGTGGCTTACGCGGACGAACCTCCGGCGACGACCTCGACCACCGGTTCAACTTCGACAAACCGCAACGGTTCGCGCCGCGTCGAAGTGCGTTTGTCCATGTCGCGCGCCGCCGCCGATGCGCTCGGTGAGACGCGTATTCGTCGCCTGTTCGACTTGGAGCTCGACGACTTCGGCACCTTGGCTCAAGGCACCGGAGGCCCGCTTGGGGATCAGGTTGCCCACGTGTGGCTCGATGTCTTGAGTCCTCCGCAAGTTCTCATCGAGGTTCGGTTTGCCGAACGTCCGGTGACGCGGCGGTTCATTGCGATCGAGGGGCTCAGTGCGGACGTGTCGGCGCGTCTGGTGGCGATTGCGGCCAACGAGCTCGTGCGTACGCAAGCGCGTCCGTTGCGTCCGCGCAAGGAGCCGAAGCCTCGATCACCGACGGCGAAAGAGATTGAATTGGCGAATCGTCGTGCGCCGGCGGTCGTATGGTCGGCGGGCTTGAGTTCGGCGGTGCTTCCGCCTTCGGGAGGATTGCTTTGGGGTCCAAGTATTTCCTTGGGCTTTCGAGCGATGGGGGCGGGCGAGCATTTGTTCGCGCGTTGGCTCATGGGTTCGACGACGGCGAGCTCCACTCGGTGGCTCGAGGTGGGCGTGGCTGCGGACTATCGCGTTTGGTTGCACAAGTCGGTGCGTCTGAACTTCGGAGCGGATGCGGCGTTTTCGTTTTTGCACCTCGGTGACGTGCGAGCGATCGAAGGTGTGTCCGGACAACTCGAAGCTTGGTCCGGTCGAGCGGGAGGTATCGTCGGTGTGGACGTACGAGCGTTCAAGAACGGCTGGGTCGGGTTGCACGTCGATCCCGGGTTTGTCCTGCGCCCGGTCTCGTTTCACGATCGGGATGACAAACGAGGAACGATCCAAGGTTTGTGGCTCGGGTTTGGCGTGACGCTTCAGGTCGAGCACCTGCTCCCGGGGTTTGCTCCGACAATCCATCCCTGATTCCGTCGCCGACGAGTGCTCCTCGGCATGCGTGTTGCGGGGACAGACGCCGAGTGTCGAACGGCCGCCATGGGTGGCACGGGAGGGAACATGTTCGAAAGCGGCTGGACGATTTTTCGCGTGCGCGGAATCCCCGTGAAGTTGCATCTGTCGCTTCTGCTGTTTCTCCCCTACGTCGCGTACGTCTCGTCGCGTCAGTTTCGATACTTCGCCGACGTCGTGGGTTTGTCACTCGATACCGCTCGTTTGCCGCCTTTCGCGTGGGGAGCCATCCTCGCCGTCGGGCTCTTCGTCTCGGTGCTCTTGCACGAACTTGCTCACTCGATCGTCGCCTTGCGCAGCGGCACACCCGTCCGATCGATCACGCTCATGATGTTGGGTGGTGTCTCGCGGCTCGAGCATGACGTGCGGGCGGAGCGCGAAGCGTGGATGGCGTTTGTCGGACCGTTATCGAGCGCCGCGATCGGCCTGTTCTGCTGGCTGATGTACTTGGTGCCGTTTTCCGGTGAAGTGCGCGTCGCGTGGCTCGTGCTCGCGATCGTCAACGTCGTCCTTGCCGGCTTCAACTTGCTGCCGGCATTTCCGATGGACGGCGGTCGCGTGTTGCGTGGGCTCTTGGCTCCGCGGATCGGTCAACATCGCGCTACACGCGTTGCCGTGAGCGTCGGCAAGGTGATGGCCGTGGTGTTTGCCCTGTACGGCCTCTTGAGCTTCAACGTGCTGCTCGTCTTGATCGCCGGGTTTGTCTACATGGGTGCCGTCGGTGAACAAGCGCGAAGCGACCTGCGACATGTTCTGACCGGGACGCTGATCGCCGATGTCATGACGGATCAGTTGGGCGCCGCGCGTGCGGACGAACCTGCGGGAGACGTCGCTCAGAGATTGTTTCGCGAGCATCGCGAAGGGGCGCTCGTGATGGATGGAAGTGAAACGACGCAGTCGGGTGTCGACGGGCATGATCACGTGGTCGGGGTGGTGATCGCTTCCGACCTCGCGAAACCGGAACTGATGCACGCTCCCACGGTCACGGTTGGAGCGACGTTGCGCAAAGAGCTTCCGCGCGTGCACGCCGACGACGACGCCGCCACGACACTCGATCCGCTCATGAATGGAGAAGTGGATGCGATGGTTGTTCTCGACAAACAAGAACACATCGTCGGCCTCGTGACGGCGGCCGACGTGCAACGCGCGATGACGTTTCTCGGGGCGATGACGCGCATGCGTCGTGACGCACGCTGAAGGGTTTGTCGGAAAGGACTACGCGCTCGACTTGGGGATCGACAGGCGCATACGAGCACCACCGCTCGGTGCGTCGTCGATTTCGAGCGGCATGCGAATGTGGGCGGAGATCGAGATGGCGGCGACGAGCGTGATGTCGGTCGAGCGACCCGTGGCCAGGGCTTCGTAATCCCGGCTGAGAACACCACGTCGAGCAGCAACGGGAACGGCGTGACCCGCATCGTCGAACGTGACGACCCAATGACCATCTTCGCTTTCGCCGAGCGTGACCGACACTTCGGAACCGGGCGGTGAAGCGTTCACGGCGTGACCAAGCAACGCGTGCATCAATGTGGTCAATGCTCCGAGCGGAACGACTTCGTAGGCGTTTGTCGGGGCAACCACCTTCACGCGCACGTCATGTCGTGCCGCTCGACCCATGTCGTCACGAACCACTTCGCGAAGGGCATCGGCGACGTCGGCATGACGAGGCAGTTCGCCGATGGGGCATGCGCCGAGTCGAGCAAGATCCGCCATCGTTTCCGAGGCGGCCGTGACATGGCGCATCGCGCTCGAGATGACTTCACCCACTTCGTCTTTGCGATCGCGAAGAGGCAACAAGTCACGCGTGATGGCGGAAAAAATGCCGCGCAGTTCCGAACCGAGAACACGTGTTCCGGCCACGAGCGCCACGAGTCCATCGCTGCTGATCGGTTCGATGGAGGGGCTTGCCGCCGTCGGTTTTCCCGCGGTGCTGGCGAACATCGCTGCAAGTTCGCGCGCGTATTCTTCGCCTTGTTGCTGCGCCGCCGCGAGCTCGCGCTTCAAGTTCTCGAGCTCTTGACGTTGGCGATCGACATCGGCGGGCAACACGAGCGTTTGCATCGAACCGTCGAGTTCGAGGTGACCACCGTATTTGATGGCCATACGCGACAGCCACGATCGTTCCGTTTCGAACGTTGCCGATTGATCCGGACCGAGGTGCACACTTACGCGAATCTCGTCTTTTTCCCGGCGAATGCTGATCTCGGACGAACCTTGCCCTTTGCTCGGATCGCCGGTTTGGCTGATGAGCAAAAGCAGCATGCGGCGAAGTTCGCTCTCGTCGCCGAAGACCGTCGTGCCTTGGCCCATCTCGATCTGCACGCGCGCTTCGGGAGCCAATTCCCAAAGCAAAGCCGTGATGTCGACCTTGCCGCGCCGACCTCGAGGTGATGCCGAGTGGCCGTGAAGTGACGCGAGCAAGTCGACCGCTTCGTCGAGTTTGTTCAGCGTCGTTTCCACGACTGCCGAGTGATTTTCTTGGTCGGGAGCCCGCACGGATTCCGGCGGTCCCGGCTGTTGAATGATGACCCCTTGGCGAAGCTTCTGCGCCGCCGTGCGGGCTTCCTGGGCAAGGAGCCACGTAAGCTCGTTGCGCGTCAATCGATCGCTGGTCACCCGAACTCCGTCCTCTGCGCTGTCATTGCAGGCATCGCGCGTCCGCATGATGCCAGAAGCGTTGAGCGCCTGCTACGCTCTCGAACGATCGCCCCGCTTTTACGGCCGCCGTCCGGCTTGATTCACCCATGAAACCATCCAAGACCGAGCGTACGCGGGTTCTCTCGGGACGCATGCTCCGGGCCCTCGTTCCGCTTCTTCTCACCGCGTGCGGATCTTCGACGGCCCCAAGTCCTTTCGGCGTCGATGCCGGACCCGATGCTTCCGACGTCGTCGACGGAGGTTCCGAAGGAGGTTTGTCCGAGGACGGTGGACCCATCGACGACACCCTCGGCGGACCTTGCAACGACGATGCGCAATGCGACGACACGATCGCGTGCACCGTCGATACATGCGACATGTCGATCCTGCGTTGTCGGCACAACCCGGACGATGCGACCTGCCAAGACGGGGTTTTTTGCGACGGCGTCGAACGATGCGATGCGAAGCTCGGCTGTCGTCTCGGGGTTCCCGTCACGTGTTCGGACGGCGATGTGTGCACGATCGATACCTGTGTCGAAGCGACGGGCACGTGCCAAAAGGCTCTGCGCGACGCGGATGGCGACGGCGTTCCCGACGGACACTGCACAGCCGACGGCGATTGCGACGACAACAACCCCGCGGTCGGTCCGCATGTCTCCGAGGTTTGTCAGAACAATCGCGACGACGACTGCGACAAGATGATCGACGAAGCCGATTGCGCTTCGCCCGAACACGATGGATGTCTCGATCCGCTCGTCATCGATGCTCCGGGCTTGTACCAAATCGATACGACTGCTGCGAAATTGGACTTTTCCGCGACGTGCAACGTCGCCAATGCCGCCAATGCGCGGGACGTGATCGCGGCGATCGTCGTGCCTGCGGGACCTCCCGTCGATGTGGAAATATCCGCCAAGACAAACGCCGATGTGGCCATCGCACTTCTTGGCCAGTGCGGCGATCCGGCGACGGAAATCGGGTGCAGTGGATCGTACACGTCGAAAGACGGCGGACGATTCGCAAAACTTCGCGCTCGTAACATCGGTGACCCGGCCAAACCTACGGCGTTGCCGTTGTATGTCTTCACGGACATGGGTGCGCCGGTGGTCCTCGAAGTTGCGTTCATGACGCCGACGCCTGCGCCGACAAACGAAACATGCGGTACGGCGATCCCGGTGGCTCTCAACACGGCGTTCACATCGGACGTCGTGGGTGTCGACAAAGATGTGGGTTCAGTTTGTCCTGGAAACACAGGCGACTTGCTCTACAGCTTCGAGCTACTCGCGCCGGCGAACGTGCACGTGTATTCGAATTCGATCGATGGTGACGGTACGCCGGTGGTTTCATTGCGAAACGCAGCGTGCGCATTGCCCGAGGACGAGCTCACCTGCCAAAGCGCCGAACCTCTGCACATCTTTCGTCACGCGCTCGATGCGGGGACGTATCACGTTGCGGTTTCCGCAAGTGCGCCGACGGTGGTGACGACGACGGTGGTCATCGAGCCGCCGAGTTCGCCGTTACCTGATGAGACTTGTGTCGGTTCGCCGGTGCTGGACGCGAACAAGTCGATCGACGTGAGCTTTCAGAACCGCCAAGACGATATGAATGTCGGTTGTTTGCCGAATGCGGTGGATGTCGCATATCGCCTCGATTTGCCCACGGCATCCGACGTGCTGCTGCTTCAACGTATTTCGTCGGGCGATGATGCCGCGATCGTACTTGCCAAACCCGCGTGTGCGGATGACACGGACCTGCTCCTTTGCGGCGGCAATTCGTCGTCGCCGCTGCGCGCGAACAAGCGGAATGTTCCGGCGGGCGAGTATCGAGTGATTTCGGAGTCGGTGCTGGGTTTGCCCACGCAGGTCACGGCGTTTGTCCGAAAAACCGTTCCGGCGATCGTCGTACCATTTGCCGACGGGTGCGCCGACGCGATGACGATTCCGTCGACGGGTGGGTTTTTCCAGGGCAATACGGCGAATGCGACGGCATCGTTCGAGGCGGGATGTGATCAGGCGGGTGGTTCCGTCAACGGCGCGCGGGATCAGCTCTTGAAGCTCAATTTGCCGCAGAAAAAACGCGTCGTGCTGGACATGAGCGGTTCGGCTTATTCCACATTGATCGACGTGCGCAAAGGTCCGGATTGCCCGGGGGTCGAGGTCTTGCAGGGATGCGCCGTGGGGTATTCGCAAAACCGGAGCTTTCTCGATTTGACGCTCGATGCCGGCACGTATTTCATTCAAATTGACGGATACAACGAAGACGAAGGCCCGTGGTTCTTGGACGTCCGGGTCGTCGATCCACCCTGACAAACCATTACGTCGGCTGCTTCGCCGTCGCGATTTGTCGCAGCAGCTCCGTCATGCGTTTGGGCGAGAGGTCCAAGACGGATGCGCCGGAGTTTCGAGCTGCTTTCGGCATACCGTCGATGACGCACGTCGCCGCCGATTGAGTAATGGTCAAAGCCCCTTGATTTTTCAAAGCCAGCAATCCGCGTCGACCATCTTCACCCATACCCGTGAGCAGCAAGGCGACGCAATCTCGCCCGATCGTATGGGCAGCGGAATCGAAAAGCACGTCCGCGGAGGGCATGATTTGGTATCGACTCACCGGCGGCCGAAGCAACAATTCGAGATCATTCACGACGATTTGCTTATCGGCGCGAGCGAGGTAAACGTTTCCCGCGACGGCATTTTCGCCATGATTGGCGACATGAACGTTGTGTTTCGACTGGCGCAACCAATAGGCCAAACCATCTTCGAAGCCCGGCACGATGTGTTGACAAATCACGATTGGAATTGGAAATGGCGCCGGAATTCCGTCGAGAATGGTTCGTATGACTTGCGGTCCTCCCGTGGACGCGCCAATGAGGACAATCTTCAGCGATTGAAAATTCGTCGGGTCCTTGGACTCGAAGGGCGGCGCACTGCCGGCTTGCGGCGGGCTCGATTTTCTGAGTCCGGTCGAGGGGCGTCGAATCACCCGAGCTTCGGCCATCAAACGCACGGTCTGCAAAAGTCGCTCGGCAAAACGCTCCTGTTCGTCTTTCGACAAACCCCGTGGTTTGGCCAGGACATCGACGGCTCCGGCTTGAAATGATTCGAACGTTCGATTCGTGCCTTCTTTGTCGAGCGCGCCGCTCAAGACGATGATGGGTCTCGGCACCGTCGACATAATTTCGCAAATCGCCTCGAGCCCCGACATTCGGGGTAATTCGAGATCCATCAGAATGACGTCGGGGCGATATTTTTGGGCAAGCTCGACGGCTGCGACCCCATCTCGCGCCGGCGGTAACACCTCCATATCCGGCGCGCGACGTAGAATGCCTTCCACGTACGTTCGTACCGTTTGCGAGTCTTCGACGATGAGGACTTTCATCGAGCGATGTCAGTTCTACCAGACAGTCGCGCGACGACGCCCAGAAAACGCGTTTGTTCGAACTCGTTCTTGATGATGTAGGCGTCCGCGCCCGCCTCCAATGCGCGTCGTTTTTCAGCGGGATCGCCGACGCTCGTCACCACCATCACGGGCACTTGGGCACGATTCGACGAACGGATCGCCCTGCATAACTCGACGCCGTTCATTCGGGGCATTTCCAAATCGGTGATGACCAGGTCGCAGCGAGTCATCTGCATCAAGGTGTCGAAGCCGGCTTTTCCGTCCTGAGCGACAGAAACTTCATAATCGTCCGTGCGCAGGATATTGCGGAGCAGCGTGCGAATGGTCATTGAATCGTCCACGACGAGAATGGCGCGTTGTTGTTTCGGCGCGGGGACGACCGACGTGGATGATTTCATTTTGGGTGCGGCCGGCGCGATGGAATGCTGGGACGACGTCGCGCGGGCGAAAAGCGCCGGTACATGCAGCACGGGCAGGGTCGAACCGTCGGCTTGAACGGCCGCTCCCGACAAATAATGCGCGCCGGAAAAAGCTCGTCCAAGCGGTTTTACCACGAGCGCTTGATCGCCCAAAACATCGTCGACCGTGACGATGATGCGTTGTTTGCCCATACGCAAAACGATGGCCGGGCAGCGTTCCGCAGGCAACTGGGCGCCCGACAAACCAATCAATTGGGCCAGCGGAACGACGCTCACGGGGTTTCCGTCGAGCATGATGGTATCGCGCTGAAATACCGATTGAATGTCTTTTGGATCGACCCGAATTGCTCGTTCGATATGCATCAATAAAATGCCGAAGGCGTGATCGCGTACGGTGACGACGAGCCCGAGTCCCGTCGCCGCCGTAATGGGGACCTCGATCGTAAAGACGGTACCGATTCCTTTGCGCGTCGTGACTTCGATATGCCCATCGAGCGAGCGGACCGCATCGGCGACGACATCGAGCCCAATGCCTCGTCCGGCCAAACCATCGGCGGATTCACGCGTTGAAAATCCCGGCCGAGTGAGCACATCGAGGAGCGTTTCTTCCGTCAAAATATCGCTTTCGCTCAAAATGCCCAAACGCAAAGCTTTTCGACGGACTTGGTCGACGTCGATTCCCTCGCCGTCGTCACTGACGCGAATGATCGCCCGACTGCGAGCACATTCACCTTCCAGTTTTACCAGACCGATCGGGTTTTTCCCGAATACCGTGCGAACTTCACGCGATTCGATTCCATGCGCGATCGCATTACGAACCAAATGCCCGAGAGCGTCGCGTAAACGCATCACGACGGCGCGATCGATTTCGGCGCTGCCGGCTTCGGCGACCAGCCGGGCCTCTTTTCCGCTTTCTCTGGCGGCTTCCCGGACTGTCCGGGCAAACTCTTCAAAAAACGCATTGAGCGGTACGAGGCGTAATTCGCGAATACCGTCTTCAATCCCGGCGCTGACCGACGACGATTGCGCTTCGAGCAATCCGAGCTCGCGCGTGATCGCCGACGTTTCTCGAGCCGTCAACGTAATCGATTCTCCAAGCCGCGCGGCTCGAGCCATGAGCTCGTTGTGGACACGCGCCGGCATTGATGTGCGCAGCCCCGCGCAATACGTTGTAAAGGCGCGAAAATCACCGGCCAAATCACTGGATTGATCCCGAACTTCGACCATTCGTCGCGCAATGGAGTCGTATTGTAATCGAGTGACGACGAGCTCGCCGACGAGGGCATGTAATGCATCGATTTTTTCCGGGCGCAAACGCAAGAGATCGGCGTGCACCTTTTTATTGGTTGCCGATGCTGATTCTTCCATCGGCGGTGCAGCCTTTGCGCCTCCCGGCGGCGACGCGTGTTTGGCGGGCTCGGCCATCGATACCACCAGCGCCGTGGCTTCCGGCGCGGAGACCGGCAGCGGAGCGGCGGCAGGTGCCGGTAATGGTGCGTCCGGGCGCATCTGTTGCACGGCCATGTGCAATTCCTCGATACCGGCGGCAAATTCAGCCAATTCAGCGGAATCGACGGAGGCGATGTTTTCGTAAATCGCTCGCATCAGCTCTTCGAGCTCGTGGATGTACCGCCGAACGTCATCGAGACCGACGACCGCCGCCGCACCTTTCAATGTGTGCAGCCAACGCAAGATGTCTCGTCCGAGCGATTGACGAGCCGATGCGTCCGCGTTTTGCAAATCATTCAATCCGAGATCGATATTCCGCAATAACTCGCCGGCTTCTTCATGAAAAGCCTCGAGAGCTTCGGGTCCCAAATCGAACGCTTCGGAATCCATCTGTTTTACACCAACCTGCGCTCGGGGATGCGTTTTCCGGGTTTCGATAATTGCTGCACGAGCGCCTGCATGTGATTGGTCATTTCGGCAAGCTTCTTCGCGCTGGCTTCGGTTTGTTGCATGCCGCCGACGGAGCTCTTCGTCGCTTCGTTGATGCCATTCATGGCGTCCGAAACTTGTTGAATTCCCGATGTTTGTTGGCGCGATGCATTGGCGATGAGGCGCGCGGCGCCGGCGGAAGCTTCGACGGAGCGCCCGAGCATTTCAATCGTCTCCCCGGCACGATTGGTGAGGGCGACGCCGATTTCGACTTTTTTCGTGCCTTGTTCCGTCGCGATGACGGCCGAATTCGTGGCGTTTTGAATATCCCCCAATATCTTGCGAACTCGGGCGGTGGCTTGTTTGGATTGATCCGCCAAACTGCGAATTTCCGCCGCGACAACCGCAAAGCCTCGTCCCTGATCCCCGGCTCGGGCCGCTTCGATGGCGGCATTGAGCGCCAGCAATTTCGACTGTTCGGTGATTTCGTTGACCGACATGATGATATCGCCGATTTGCTGCGTCTGTTCGCTCAATGTGACGATTTTTTGCGCAATCGTTTCCACCTGTTCTCGAATTTCATGCATGCCTTGAACCGCGTCGTCGACTGCTTTTCGACCGGAATGCGAGGCATCGATGGATCGATCCGATTCTGCGATCACGGCTTGCGCCTTTTCCAAGGTCTGCGCGCTCATGACATGCAATTCGCTCAATGTCGTCGTGATTTCCGCGACGCCCGTGGCATGCTGCTGCGTCGCCGTCGTTTGACTCGCCGTGGCCCCCATGATGTTTCCCGAAGCTTTTTCGAGTTCCGCGGCAAAAGACGAAATCGACGACATATAAGCTTGCATTTGCGTTGTTTCGCGGTTGCCGATGGCGTCGATGTACGTGTCGATGGCCACGCCCATATCGAATGAAATGAGTTTGACCAAGCTCTGAATCGACGCGATTCCGCGCGGCAGGTCGTCCTTGTAATGCTCGAGGATCATCGGGAAAAGCTGATTCATGTAAACGCAATACGCCCCGACATACCATTCCGGTTCGAGACCGATACGCTCGTGCGCTCGTCCCACGCGACGTCGATCCCGCAAATATTCGACATCGCATCGACCCGCGAAAAGATCGGCGAAGTATTTCGCCTGTGTTCGCTTGACGTTTTGAATGTGGCGTTCGGACTGAAAATGTTCGCGCGTCGATTCATTGCCGAGCAAGTGGTCGTAAAAGCGTTCGACATGAGTCGTCGTGTGCGCGACGGCGAGTGCGTTGAGCGCGCTCAAGCGCTCGAGATCCTCTTGTTCAATCAGTAAATACTTTTTGCGGCGTTCCGTTTCGGCGTAAAGATGGGCGTATTCGTTTTGGGGCCCGGAATTATCCGCGAAAGACGTGTCCTTGCTGCTGCTCATGGCGGTATCCTCGTTTCTAACCATCAAAATGCGGAAAAGAATGTATCGGTATGGAACAATCGCGCAGCCGAAAGCAAAAGGCTGCCGTCGGGGAGCATTCCGTCGCAAATCGCCCCCCGATCTCCAAACGTAATGGGAAGCGGTCGAACTCGAGCGGCGGAGACCTTTTCGACATCCATGACTTCATCGGCGCCGAGACCAATTCGTTCTCCAAGGTGCTCGACGACGATCACCCAAGCGGCGCGTTTGGTCTCCATACTCGGCTCCATGAATGCGGCCACATCATGCAAACTGATGATTTCCCCTCGAAAATGCAGAATGCCCGGGACCGTCGCGGATGAACATGGAATGGCGCAAAAGGTCCGGAGCGGGCGTACTTCCCGCAATGATACGAGTGGTATTGCATAATGAGCGCCGCCGCGGCGAAATACGACGACGTCCGTCACGTCCGTCGCGGGCCGTTCGGCCGCCGACGCATAACGTGCCGCCCGCTGCTTCAACAATGCGATATCTTCGACCGAAAGCGTCATGGCGTCATTTTCATCGGGCATGAAGTCGGGCATCGATGGTTCTCCGAAGTTGATATACGGTCATTCCCTCGGCAAACGCGAGCGGGGCGAGCGGATCTTTGATTTGGTCGAGCGTTTTGAGAGCCTCCGCATAACGGATTTCCGCCGTTTTTCGCTGTCCGACTTGATCGAGGCACAAGGCGAGCAAAAATGGGGTGACGGGCGTTTCGGGCGCCAAAAAATATGCGCGTCGAGCGGCTGCCAATGCAATGTCCGACAAACCCGCTTCGTCCGCCACCATCGCCGTCAAGACGCAAGGTTCGATTTCCAGTGGATATTGATCGGACAAGTCGCGCAAAATGGTCAGGGCGTCGTCGCGTGCTCCCTGCGCACACAAACTCCGGGCCAAACCAAGCTGCTCGTGCAATCGACCGCGCGTCGACGCATTCATCGGCGCCTCCGAGGGAGGTTTGGTCGGCGGTCTCGTCGGCGGTTTGGCGGACGGTTCGTAAGAACGAACGCCCGGACGTTCGGGTGATATTTCGTGGTGTCGAAATGAAGGCAAACGCGGGGCGCGCGGCAAGGTCGCGGCGCCCAGGATTTCATCCGGCGGAGGTGGCGGGAGTGTCCTTACGGCTGGAATCGTGATATCGGCGGATCGAGCGGGTTTTCGATAATATCGAACGTGACCGTCGTGGCATTCTTCGAATGGCGTTTCGGGTGAGGGAATGGGATCGACGTAACCGACGAAAAGAATTCCCGACGGATTGAGCGCATCGTAAAATTTTTGCAGAACGGCGGCGGCCGTGTCTTCACGGAAATACAATAGAACATTTCGACAAAAAATAATGTCCACGTTTTCGGGGAAAACGTCGCCCATCAGATTGTGCACTTTGAATTCGACCAAATGACGAATCGGCGAACGGACCTCCGCATTGACGGAATCAAGCTCGAGCCATGACTCCGTCGTAACCGGATCGACACCTCGGAGCGACCAATAACGATATCGTCCGGATTTGGCCTTTTCAATGGATCGATCGCTCACGTCCGTACCCAACACGCGTACGCCGCGCGGGTAACCGGCCAAAAGAGCCGCCAAACTGTAGGCCTCTTCTCCAGTGGAACACCCGGCGCTCCATACCGAGAGAGGACGATTCGATTCGCCAAAATTGCCGGTGATGACGATATTTCTCAGCGCCCGAAATTGATCGGGGTGGCGCATGAACATCGTTTCTCCGACGCTGCATACCGACAAGACGCGCGCGACGGCTCCGTCGTCATTGAATGGCGCCCATGACAACGCCGACAAAAGCGAATCGATTTGTGCCGTCGGGTAACGCTTTAGATCCAATCCGAAATGCATCGCGGCCAAAGCTTCCGCCGCCTTGAATTGCAATTCGCGACCTCGAGCGCCGTCAGGTCGATCCGATTGCATCGTTCGGCTCCAATATCGTCATGATGACATCGTTTACCCGGACCATGGTCGAGGTTCGCCCAGCACCGACGTTTCGTATGGATACGTGTTCGTCCGGTACGTTCAACACATCCGTCACATCGTCGACGAGCAATCCGATGTGTTCGTTTCCATGTCGAACCACCACGATGACGCGGGAAGGCGCGAGGGGGGCATGAGGCCCGGCCAGGTCGAAAACCGGAAGCATTTCCCCGCGAAGATTCGCAATTCCCCGACAAGTGCCCCCGTGCAATCCTTCAATTGGCGTCAAAGCCATGAAAGAAACGACTTCGCGGATATCGGCGAGACGCATGACCCGCGTACGGTCGTTGATTTTCAGGAGCACGAAATACTGAGGCATTGCCCTCCCCGTTCGTTCGTCGGGTGCCGATTCGAGATGCTCGATTGGATCGAGCCGCGCATCCACTCACGATCTACACGAATCGATCCTCGGATACAAATCAAATATGTTCCTTGGATGCGGTCGATTCGGATTTTTGGAGGTTGTGGTCAAGGACCGCCATCGGCGCCGCGTTCTTTCCCAAAAACTCGCCAAAATGCGGTTTGGAGGGTTTCAAAATCGATCATGGACAATCGGTGGCTATCTTGCACGAACCCGTTGAACCAATTCTTGGGTGCACCTTTGCGCAGTGATTCCAAGACGCCGCGCGTTCCGACTTCTTTTTTTAATTCGCCCAAAATGACGAAGTTTTTCCGAAACAATTGCGCGCCGCCATCCATTGCTCGAAAAATCACGTTTTCGTCGCGGTAGGCTTCGCCGACGAACATCCCCATCGCGCGTAATCCGCGGCCTCGTCCCGTCACGTGGAAAAAGAAAGGGTCTCCTTTGGCATATCTTTCGAGCTCGGCTTGGCGTCGACGTCCGAAACTTTTCGTTGCCAGACAAACCGAAAAGTTTTTCGGCGTAACGACCAACAAATGACGCGCCGCCGCTTCTCGACCGCGATGCTCACCCAGGCGTCGAGCGACCGCCCAGCCCAATCGTTCCTCGTTGGGTTTGTCGAACCGTCCTTCGATGGCTTGGCGATAGGACGTCCGCAAAGCCTCGTATTCGTCGAGAAACGCTTCGCCCATCGGCAACGATAGTTCGGACCAGAAAAACTCTTCGAAGAGGCGCATGGGGCGTTCGAGTTCTTGGTCCGTCGGGTCGCCGTCGATACGCACGTTCAACGTCACATCCAATTTCAGCGCCTCCGCCGTCAAATTGGACGAACCGACATACACCGTGCGTCGTTTTGGTTTGTCAATGACATACAAGCACGGCTGAAACCCGATGCCCGCGAATGTATGATGAATACGACAACGCGCTCCGGGGTATCCGTCGAGCTTTCGGAGCAAAGCGGTTTCCGTGCCATAACCATCGGTACCCGCGAGCAAGAGCAGCTCGCCGCCGCGCTTGACAAACCCCACCAAATCCAAGACCGAAAGGACGCTCGATTCCGCTCGAGATACCGCGACGCACAATCTTTGAGCACCAACCAAATCGTCGGCCAGGCGTTCCCCCATCTCGCGGCCGTTTCGCAATAGCTCGATCGTTGCCATGGTAGTCGTTTGCCCAGCATATCCGCAGCGTTCGCTGTTTGTCGAGCAAATTCGAGTCGGTGTTGCGTACTTGGACAAACGCGGCGCCGCGGTGCAATCAAGTCTTCCCCGGCGATGAATTTCGCGCTAATCTTTCGGGCGTGAAGCGTCGAGACGTATGTTACCGGCTCATCGGTGCGGGCGTCTTTGCTTTTGTCGGCGGATGGTCGATACCGACAGCTCGTGCGGAACGTTTGACCGCGGACGAAGAAAAGCGTTTGTCGCGCGGCGAGGTCGTGAAGCGGACGTTCGACGTCGAATTGCCGCGAGGCGATTACATCGGCGGGCTTGCATACGTGATCATATCGGCGCCGCCGGTCGATGTTTTGACCGCGCTCGTCGAACCGTCTTCATATCAACACATTTTCACGCTCACCCAGGAAGCGCGGCTCGAAGCAAAAGACGGCGAGGATCTCATCATTTATCTGCGCCAAGGTGGAAAAAAGGTTTCCGGCGAGTATTCGGTGCGGGCACGTCGCGAAAGTCAATCGCTCGTCCGATTTTGGCTCGACCCGTCCAGGCCGCACGATATCGGTGATTTGTGGGGGTTTTTCCGAATGGATCCCTACCCGGGAGGCAAAACGTTGCTCACGTACGGCGCCCTGCTGCACCTCGAATTCGGCGTCATCAAGCTGCTCTTCCAAGAAAAAATTCGGACCTATGCGTTGGAGACCCCCGATAGGTTGCGTATTTTCGTCGAAAACAAACATGCTGCGCGCTGACCGGATCTTGTGATAGCGTCGGCAACGTGAACCATCGTGACTCGCTGCGCTTTTCCATTCTGGTTGCTCTCGGTTTGCCCGGTTGTGCGGGTGCTTCGCAAACGACGTCGTCGGGTGATTCCACGTCTGTCGTGACGATCGACCCGGCGTCGACGACATCGTCGGGAGGGGCGAGTGATCCTTCGGACCCGGGCATTCCAGTCATATCGTCCAAAAAGGGCTGGATCGTCGAAAGCAATGGCAATGTGCATCGAGCCGGCGTGACGACATGTGATCCGGTCATTGATATGCCTGCATGTGCGGGAACCGAGGATCACCAGAGCTGCAAGTCGGACGCCGATTGCAAAGACCATGCACACGGTAAATGCGTAAGCGGTATGGGCCAAGCGGGGTCGTATTGCGGTTGCGAGTATTCGTGCGTGAGCGACGGCGAATGCGGCGACGGACGCGCGTGTGTGTGCAAAGGGACCGGCAGGGCTGCGTCGACGCATTCGGTATGCGCGCAAGCTTTGTGCACGAAAGACGCGGATTGTCCAAGCAAACAGTGCGGTTTGTCAGCCTATCACAATGGCTGCTCGACGCAGGTGACGCTGGCATGTCGCACGGCGGAAGACAAGTGTTCGAATGATTTGGACTGCAATGGACGCGGCGGGCAATGCGTGCAAAATAAAGCCGAACCCAACACGCCGTGGCAATGCCAATATCGAATGTGCGCCATCGGCAGGCCTCTGACGGTGGAAGGACAAACGTTTGCGGCGAATTCGACGGCTCGCACCGATTGGGGCAATTCGGTCGAATTGGACGTGGATGTGCTCGATCCGGCTATTCGTTCAATCGCGAAAAACCATTACGTCGAAATGGCGGCCATGGAGCACGCTTCGGTGGCGAGCTTCGCGCGGTTTTCATTGCAGCTCATGGCGTTGGGCGCTCCCGCCGAATTGTTGGTCGAAGCGCATCGAGCGGCGCTCGACGAAATCGAGCATGCCCGCGTGGCGTATCGATTGGCGACCTTGTTTGGATCGACAAGCGTCGGTCCGGACAATCTGCCGGCGGCCGTGGCGGCCATTCCAATGGGTATCGTCGAATTCGTCGAATCGCTCGTTGAAGAAGGTTGTGTCGGAGAAACGCTGGGCGCGGGGGAAGCTCGGGAAGCGGCGTCGGCGGCGACATCCGTCGTTTTGACCGAAGCGCTTGCGAAGATCGCCGCCGACGAAGAAAGGCACGCGACGCTCGCGTGGCGTACGTTGCAATGGGCCATTCGCACGCACGGCGAACTTGCCGTGGATGCGGCTCGTCGAGCGTTTTCCCGCGCAATGGCGACCTATTCGAAGGTTCCGAATGCGCCGGGCGGTGCGGAAACCTTGGGCATTCTTTCCGGAAAAACCTTGGGGCGATCACGACGTCGCGTATTGGCGTCGGTCGTTCTTCCTTGTGCTCGAGCATTGGGGATCGAAATGACGACGGTGCTGGAGGCATGAAAACATCGCGCCCGGCGCAAGTTCTCATCGCCGCGTTGACGATTCTGGGAAACGTGTCGACTTCGCACGCCGATTCTCCGGCGGAAGCTGAAGCTCGCGAATACATGCGGACATGGGAGGAGCGGGGACGCGAAGCGTGCAAAGACAATGAACGCGGTTGTGCAGCGGCCGGTCACGCGCTCGATCGGGCCGCCGCGGCTTATGAAAGAGCCGGAAAAATCGATAAAGCCATCGCGATTCGAAAGATGATTTTGGATCCGCAATGGCACCTCGATTACACCGATTATGCTCGAACGGCGGCATTTGCATTGGCGCGGAATCAGCAGTCCATCGCTTTGTTTGCGGAAGCCGCGCAAATCATTGAAACGTCGGTGCGTCGATTTTCCAAGAGCGACGAGGCTCCCGACGCGTTGCTCGAAGCGATCGACCTGCGTTTGGGGCTTGGTGAAATCGACCGCGCCAACGAAGATTTGGAATTATTTTCAAAGCATTATGGAGCAAAACGACCGCTGGATGCCGCTCGTACGGCCGTTTCCGTAGGTTTGGCCTTCTGGAAATATGGACAAACCAACGAGGCGCTGAAGCTTCTTGGATCGTGGATGCCGTTGATTGATCGGCAAAATATTCACGTCCGCATGTCGGCGCACGCGCTTGCGGGACGTATTCACGCCCAGGGGAAATCGCGAGAAAAAGCCGCTGCCGAATATGAAATCGTTCGTTCGGCGTGGGTACGTCCGGACGAATCCGTCAAGCAGATCGAGGCGCTTGGGGGGACGGAGAGCGAGCGGAGCGCGCGATTGACGGAGGCGTTGACGGTGCTGGGCGAAGCGATGTTTTTCTTTGCGGAACAAAAGCGGGCGGAAGTCGAGGCGATTCGATTTCCCGCGTTCAATGGTTCGGGTGATAAGGATTCCATTTTGGCGTTTATCAATACGCAGGCGTCTCCGTGGCTCGTGAAAAAGCGTGACGCCATTGAAGCGGCCGATCGGGAGTATCAAAAAATATTGAGCATTCAGCCGGTGCCGCCTCCGCGATGGGTGGTCGCCGGTGCCGGACGCGTGGGTTTTTTATGGGCGGACTTCGTGGCGGATTTTCGACGCGCGCCTACGCCGAAGGAATGGAATTCAGACAAACCATTGCCCAATACGACCATGCCGGGTCCGGAGATCAAGAAATTGTACCTCGAGCAATTGTCGACGTTATCGGAACCGCTTCTCGAACGGAGCAAACAGGCGTTTCGTTTTTGCGTCGAGCGATCCGTGAAGTTTCAATGGGCGGACGAACATTCGCAGGCCTGCGTCGGATGGCTTGAAAAAAACGATCGCCAACGATGGATTCCCGTCGAGGAAATCAAATCGCAGCCGGTGTATTCGCCGCTTTTCGTGAAATTTGCGCCGATTGTGCCCGATTGAATCATTGACAAGCGAGGCGGCATTTCGACGCCGCGGACAAACATTGCGTTTGGCATCCTTGCCAGCGATCGAATCCCGCTCCGGACGTTGGTTCGCTGCCGCAGCCCCGATTGCATTGACGCTGCGAGGCGCTGCATTTTTCGATGCAACCGTCGGACGCGGGGGGTTTGGCCGGTACGGGGGCCGGAGCGGTTCGAGGCGCCGGGTCGCGACCGGGATTGGCTTGGCGCGGCGTCGAATTGGGGGCCGGGGTCATTTCGGATGGATCGGCTGCTCCGGGGGGAGAATCTTGTCCGCGAGGTTTGTCGTTACGAAGCCCGGGGATGGGAAAAGCCAGTCCCGGACGCGTGCCGCAATCGGTATACGCGGCGGAGAACAACCACACGTCGACGTCGGTGCCGCGCGGAATTTCCAAATCGCACCCGCGCGCGAGGCTTTCCAAGCTCCGTTTCATGGCATCCGCCGCCATACGCGCGGGGCCTGTGGGACGTAATGGTCGACCCGAGGCGGTATTTTCGGGCGTTGGATCAGGGTTTTTCCCGACGCGCACGGCGAGGAAAATGCCGATGGTGATGATGGTAATCATTGCGACGCCGGCCGCGATGAATGGCGCGAGTTTTTTGCCTTCGAGGCGTTGCGGGTTCGTCGCCGCTTGCGACCCGGCCGTACCGGGAAAACTCGGCGCAAAAGGATCGCGCAGAACCGGCTCGGATGCGGGGATCGTCGGCCCGACCGTGGGTTTGGCAGGCGCGGTCGGCGTGGGGGCGGCACCGCCCGGCGGCGGGAACACCTGAGGAGCGAACGAATTCGGCAATGCAGCTGCGACAGGGTTTGTCGTGGAAGAAATCGTGGCCGGCGGCGGGGCCATGGGAGGCGCCGGAGCAAACGGCGAGGCAGGCGCATTTGCAATGGGCGCGGGCCATTCCATGAGCGGCCGAGCTGCGGCGAGTTTGGCGATGAGCTCGTCGAGTGTGCCCAGGCGTTCGAAGTGACGAACCACTTCACGAGCGCCGTCTTGGATGCCGCGGTCCCAGGTGCCGAGCTGTGTTACGCCGAGGTTTTCGGCGAAGGTGCGGAGGTCTTTGGGGCTGAAACAGAGGGCGATGCAGCGTCGAATTTCGTTGGGATCGTACGTGGCATGCGGCGGGTGAGGGTCGGACACGAATGGCAGCGTAGCGCAGGGAGGGGAAGGAGTGCAAACGTTTGCACAATGGGTTTTGCGATGGCGGCTTCGCCGGATTCATTTGTCGTCGTGCAATTGGGTTGGAAATGGAGTAGGGTGCCGGAATGACGCCCGAACAGACCCTGCTGGACGTGCTCGTACGTGTGGATGCCGCTTTGAGCGCCAAGAAAGGCGGAAAACTGTTGGCGGAGATTGCGTGGCCGCGAGACGTCGAAGAGGAGTTTTTCCGTGGAGGTGAAGATCGCCTGCCGACCGTGAAATACGCGGTGGATCGGGACGGGATTGAAGCGCGTATCGTGGGGCTCGCGGCGGTCGAGAAATCCTTGATTGGTGACGAACCGGTGATCGTTTGGTTGCGGAATACGGTAAAATCGCATATTGACGGAAACCGGCTGATGTTGGCGGTGGGCACCAAGGGATTTCATCATTTATCGCGAGAGATCTATGGTAGTGCGCGTTCGTCATTTTACGGATATCCATTGCGTAACATCGATTTGGCCGATCATTTGTTTTCAAGGTTGAAGACGTACGGTTGGGATGCGGCGATCGATCCCGAGCTGGAGCCGATTTCGGCGAATGAATTAAAAGAACGTTTGTCGGCGCGTATCGCAGCTCGCCGCCCGTATAAAAAGGTCGAAGTGCTTCTGGACGAGAGCATTACGGCCAAGGTGATTGCGGGGATGAGTCGGGTACGAATTCGGCCGGATGCAAAATTTGCGTTATGGGAGGCGGAGGGGCTTTATCATCACGAAATCGAAACGCACGCGCTCACGGCGCATAATGGTGCCAAGCAGAAAAACGCAACGTTTTTGCGTTCGGGAGGTCCGCGGACGACGCGCACGCAAGAAGGGTTGGCGATGTTTTCCGAGCTTTACAATCGCGCTTTGTCGGTTGATCGGATCGAGCGTTTGGCGCTGCGGGTCAAGTTGGTGGACATGGCGGAGCAGGGCGCGAGTTTTCTCGATTTGTATCGGTACCTCGTAAAACGCGGTGCATCCAAGCGGGATGCCTATTTCGATGCGCAGCGAATTTGTCGTGGAGGTATGGTGCAGGGCGGTGGTCCGTATACGAAGGATGCGTGTTACTTGGCGGGGCTGCTCGAAGTGTACACATTTCTTTCAGCCGTGACGCGCGGGGGTTTTCGCGACGAACTCGAACTGTTGGTTTGCGGCCGAATTCATTTGGATGACATAACGGCGCTCGCTCAGTTGCGTTCGATGGGGTATCTCGAGAGGCCGACGTATTTGCCGGGGTGGCTGGAGCATTGGCGGACGTTGTTGCCGTATTTCGCGTTCACGTCATTTCTTGCGGGGATCGATATGGCTCCGGTGGAAGCTCATTATCGCGATTTGATTCGTACGGCCGAGGCGGTCAAACCTCCTTCGTCAAAGAGCGTCTGAGGTCATTGCGCCGTTTCGACGGAGGAGAATACGTAGGCCGAGCCGGTTTCTTGGTTGGCAATGATGTCGCCGAAGGCGCCGGCAACGGTGATGTCGCCGTCGAGCGCGACGGAGCAGCCGAATTTTTGCCCGGCAATGCCGTCGGCGGGCGCGTGTTTGTCGAGCTCGATCCAATTTCCGCCGGCCAGAGAAAACGAATACGCCGAACCTGAATAGTCGCCGCGATCGTCGTCCCAGTAAGCTCCGACCGTGGCCAAGTCGTTCCAAACGGCGACGGAATATCCAAAAGCATCGCCTGCCGCGCCGTCTTGGGGAACGAGCTTTTGATCCTGATCCCATTTGGAGCCATTACGAATAAAAATGTAAGCGGCGCCGGAATCGGTACCTTTGGCGTCCGCACCCTTGGCGCCGATGATGGCGGTGTTGTTCGACAAACCCAGGGAATAACCGAAAATATCTTCGGGATGAGGATCTGTCGGGACGAGGGTTGCTTCGAGGGTCCACGTGTTGCCGTCGGAGATATAGGCGAAAACCAATCCCGCATTTTTGGCGGAGCCGTCGTCCCACGCGCCGACGAGGGCGGTGGTTTTGGAGAGGGCGACGCCGGCGCCGAAGAAACCGGAGGCGCCGCCGGGAGTCGGCACGAGCTTGGTTTGCTCGGTCCATGAAGCCCCCGAACGTTTGAAGAGATAAACCGCACCGGCGTCCATGGCGACTTCGTCGTCACCCGGAGCGCCGACGATGAGGGTGTCTCCGTCGATGGCGAGGGCATAACCGAATTGATCGTCGGCGGCACCGGAGGCGGGGGTGAGGGTAGCTTGATGGGCCCATTCGGTGCCATTTCGGAAAAATACGTGGACAGCGCCCGTGGCGAGGGCATTTTCCGTTGCATTGGGGGCGCCGACAATGAGCGTATCTGCGGAAATGGCGATTGCGGATCCGAACCAGTCGTTGGCTTGGCCTTTGGGCGGCACGAGTTTGGATTCTTGCGACCAGGAGCCATCCGTCGCTCGGACAAACGTATACGCGGAACCTGAGTCTTCGCCGAGGTCGTCATCGAATACGGAGCCGACGGCGACGGTATCGCCGGCGATTGCGACGGCCGCGCCGAACGCGTCTTTGGCTGCACCATCTTCGGCGGTGATTTTCAATTCACGGGCGGGGACTGCGGTCGGTTCTTCGGTGCACCCGATGAGGAGTAAAGCGGTAATGATTTTGGCGCAGATTGTCGAGGTTCGAGCGATACGAGTCATGAGTGCTCCAGGGCCGGTGGTCGTGACGACTTTTGAAGGATACTTGCTGCGGGGGAAAATGCGAATAAGATTCTGCCGCGGCTTTCGTTGGTCTGGCGGAATCGGGGTGATTCATGCGTAGCAGATGGTGGATGCTTGGTGCGGGTATGGTCGTTTCGGGGTGTGCATCGTCGTCAGGGATGCATCATGACGCCGCGCTGGGTTTGGTTCGTCCTGGAACACCGGCGGAGGTCAATATCGTCGAGGCGCGAGCTCGTCACAAGCCACGGGTGTTTACTTGGGAGTCTTACGGGGCGGCGGCGTTCGAGCGCGCAAGGCGTGAAAAAAAGCCGATATTGCTGGTGGGTTCGGCGTCGTGGTGTCATTGGTGTCACGTGATGGATGAAACGACGTATCGAAATGAGGAGGTCGGGCGATTACTTGGCGACCATTTCGTAGCGATTCGTGTGGATATCGATGAAAGACCGGATATTGCGGAGCGGTATGGGGACTGGGGTTGGCCGGCGACGATTCTGTTATCACCCGAGGCCGATGAAATTGGTAAATATCGCGGGTATATGGACGCCGAACGATTTCTTCCGATGTTGCGCGGTGTTTTGGACAAACCAATCAGCCAAGGTGCGTCCGCCGCTTTTGTGGATGTGGGCATGACGCCGGCGCCGGTGGAGGCGTTGCCTTGGATTGCGGCGCATACGTTGGTGAAGCTCGATGATTGGTACGATGCGGCGCAAGGGAGTTGGGGGTTTCAGCAAAAAGTACCGATTGGCGAAAATGTGGTCGTTGAATTGCGACGGGCCGCTCATGGGGATCAAAAAGCGCTCGAGCGGGCGATGTTTACATTGGAAAAACAGCGAGTGATGATCGATCCTGTTTGGGGCGGAGTGTATCAATATTCCGCGGCTGCTGATTGGAATGCGCCTCATTACGAGAAGTTGATGGCGCTGCAAACTGCGAATATCGAGGCGTATGCTCGGGGGTATGCGCAGACCGGGCGAAAGGATTTTCTCGAGGATGCGCGGAAGATTGCGAGGTATTTGACGACGATGTTATCGAGTCCGGAAGGCGGATTCTATACGAGCCAAGATGCGGATGTCGGGTCGCATGACGAGCATGGGTTTTTCGTGGACGGAGACGTGTATTATCGATTAGGCGGTTCCGAGCGTCGAAAGCTGGGAATGCCTCACGTCGACGAGCATGTGTACGCGTACGAAAATGGTTTGGCGATTGCCGCACTGTGTGTGCTGTACGAGGTGTCGCGCGACGGAGAGGTGCTCGCTCGGGCGCTGCGTGCGGGGGAATGGATCATGAAAGGGCATGTCGACGCGGAGGGGTTGTTGCGGCACGAGGCGAAGAGTCCATCGCAGGTGAGGTACTTGGTGGATTCGGCTGCGTTCGGCTTGGCTATGATGCGACTGTACGAGGCGACGAAAGATTCGGTTTGGCGAGAACGGGCGGAACGGCTGGCGCTGAGTTTGGAAGGTCGGTTGGTGGATACCGCGACGGGTGCGCTTTGGGGTCAGACGACGGATGTGTCGGCCGGGGGCGTTTTTGCCCAGCGACAACGGCCGTTTTCGGCGAATGTGCTGACGGCGCGTTTCTATGCGGCGCTCGGCGGCGAGTTTCGGTCGAAGGCGCTGCGGACGTTGGCCGGTGTCTCGACAGCTCGAGCCGTGGTTGGTCAGGGACGTATGGTTGGCGACTACGTACTGGCACTCGACGACGCGGGGATGGTTTCGTGGGGGCGGTGAGCGCACACCGAGGTCTCATATTTGTAATTCAAAAATGATATATTTAACATGAAGTCCGATTCGTGTTTTTATTACTGTTTTGGAATACAAAAATTCGAACCGAGGTTCGAGTTTTTGTGAGATAGAATCCGGTGTGTTCGACGGAACGTTCGTCGTGGAATTGTCATAAGATTTCTTCTCCAAACTCCAGGCTTGCTTTGCACCTGGATGAACAACGCTATACCTTGCGTGTCGACGAAGGAGTTTTCCAACAGGGCGAGATGGATACCGATAACTCCGAAGCACTTGTGCCGGGCGAGCCTTCGTGTCCGCTTGTTGGACGCGACCGTGAGCTTGATGTTCTTGTTGACACGCTTCGTGCGACGTCTGATCGCAGCGAGACCCGCATCGTTACGTTTGTCGGTCCTGCGGGCATAGGCAAGTCGAGACTGATCGCTGAGTTTGTCGCAGCGTATGCGTCTTCGCCCGGCGGGCCAAGGGTCTTCGCTGGAAGTGCGCGAAACGCAGCCGTTTCTTTTTCGTTGTTTGCGCGTTTGTTTCGTGCGCGTTTTCACCTCGAGCGCGGGATGGATCCGGACGTCTGTCGTGCGGTTTTACGGCGCGAAGCGGAAGCGATTCTCGAACCGCATCGGGTCAACGACGCGGTGACATTTCTTGGACAGCTCTTGGGCTTGCCGGAGGAAGAAAGTCCTTTGACGCGAGCCATGAGCGACGACCCTCATGAAGTCGAACTTGTCCGTCGCGCTATTGTGAAGTCGTTTTTCGAGGCGGATGCGCACAAGGGACAACTCGTGTTGGTCTTCGAGGATCTCCACGAAGCGCACGAGGATGCGATGTCACTGTTGCGCTACCTTCTGGAGTATCTCACCGGGCCGATTCTTGTCGTGTGTAGCGGGCGTGACGGACTTGTGGGTTGGCAGGAGGATTGGGGCCGTGTTGGCGAGCGAAGGCATACCGTGGTTGACCTGGGCGCGCTCGGCGACTCGGATGCGGCGCTTGTCGCTCGCACGATGCTATCGCGTTATGTCCTCGTCGGGTCGAATGTTCCCGAACCTCTCGTAGCGACCGCTTGTGCGTTTGCGCGTGGCAATCCGGGGTTGATTGCCCAAATGGTCGATATCTACAAATCCGAAGGTGTCATCGAAGAAATGGCCGGTTCGGGTGAAAAGCCCGAGTTTGTTTTGCATGTCGAACGGCTCAAGTCGGCGCAATTGCCCGCTACAGTCGATGATGCGATCGCTGCCCGCATTGCGTCGCTTGATGACGAAGAGCGCACGCTGCTCGAGCATGCAGCTTCGATGGGCGGAACATTTTGGAGCGGAGCGCTCGTCGCGTTGGCGCGTATCGGACACGAGGCGCCGGACCTGTGGATTGACGAGGCATCGGGGGACGTTGCGCGGATCGAGCGTTTGCTTTCGGGGTTATCAAAGTATCGTTGGATCGAGCGTCGTGCGGGTACGATTTTTCCTGGTTCCACTGAGTACGCGTGGGTGCGTACGGAAGAACGCGAGGCGATCTCGACCGAAATCGGTAATGAACTTCGAATGCGGTACAACGGCGCCATTGCCGATTGGATGGAGCATCAACCTGGGGTCCGGACAAACGAAGAGCGAATAGCTTCGTTGGCGCGGCATCGCGAACAAGCGGGTGAGGCGATACAGGCGGGACTTGCATACCTCGAAGCTGCGGCCGTGGCGCGACGTCGGTATGCAAATGGTCGTGCATGTGAGTATTTTCAGCGTGGTCTCGAACTGCTGGGGGATACTCACGACGGTGCGCGTATCGATGCGTTGCACGCGTATGGGGACGTGCTCCAGTCCATGGGATACGTCGATGACGCAATGGCGGCATTTCGCGGGATGTTGACGCTTGCGTACCGTTTGGACATGAAGTCTAAAGGTGGAGCCGCTCACAATCGCATCGGCCGTTTGTTCCGCGAGATGGGTGTGCTTGATGAGGGGGAGCGTCATTTGGCAACAGCCTTGGCTCTATTTGAAGCCGCAGCCGATCACCGAGGTGTGGCCTCAACGATCGACGATCTTGGTAAGATCGCGTGGCTAAAGGGCGAGTACATGCAAGCTTTGGCCATGTTCCGGGATGGTTTGGCGCGCCGAAGAAAGGTTGGGGACCGCCGTTCCATCGCGTTGTCGCTCAACAATATTGGTTTGGCATTGCAGGATTCCGGCCAGTTCCGTGACGCGCTCGAAGCGTTCGAGCAGTCGTTACAGTTACGACGTGACGTTGGCGATTTGGTTGGTGTCGTTACGACTTTGAACAACCTCGGTACAATTGCCGAAGAACGTCGCAACTATCAGCGTGCGCTGACCTTGTTCGAGGAAGCGCTCGATGTTGCGCAACGGATTGGCGATCGTAACAAGATAGCGCTCGTTTTGACCAATATTGGTACGACGTACTATCGAAGCGGCGAGCCCGAGAAAGCGATTGGGGTCCTCATGCGCGCAGAGGGGCTTTGTGACGAGCTTGGGGATCGATTGAAACTTGCGGAGACATTACGTGCACTGGGCAAAGCATATTTGATGCAGAGTGACCTTGATAAGGCACGAGAATGCATTGGACGTGCGGTCGATCTGTTTGCCTCGGTTCGCAGCAAGGTGCATCTTGCTGCTGCATTGCGGACTCTCGGAGAAATCACAGCCGCGGGCGGTTGGGGCAGTGCGCATACGACGAGTGCGCGCGAATACTTCGATCGTGCGGTAGCCATCTTCGAGCAAAGCGGTAACGACGTAGAATTGGCCCGCACGTTCAAAACATATGCCCGGTTTCTACAGCGAAACCCCGAGCTTGCGGCGGATGCTGATGCACAGCGCGAGGCAACGGAAATGGAGACTCGCGCCGACACTATTTTCAAACGCCTCGAGCATACAAGCTCGACCAAAACCGAATCCCCGGCACATCCCGTGTGAGGATGACCGTTGCATTGCCTGGGTTGGCAGTTCGACTTTCGAAGACGGCCGACGGTCGTTAACCGACGGCACATGCCGCCGTCGTTACGGTTCTTCGGATGGGGCTATGTTTACCTTGTGGAGTACGCGCATCGCATAAGTACCCGCGGGGAAGACGACGGCTCGATTGCCTGAACGCCATTCATCGAGCGCTTTTTTGTAGGCCGATCGAAAATCACGTAATGCCTGTTTTTCTTTCCTGAGCGCGTCGGCATTTCCGCGTCCGACGGCGAAGGAAGGATTGCGTTGTTTGCGTGGTTCACGGCTTGTAGCCCGGCTGTCTGGACGAACTTTGCGGGCACGTGCGGCTCCGAGAACCTTATATCGAGGTATCGCAGCATGTGCGGCGGATTCGAGGTTACCAAGCTCGAGTTTGATATCTGCGATGAACGCGTCGGCATTCTCGCGGGTAATGGATGGCGGTAGAGTAACCTTGAGAGAAGGGTTTTTTTTCCATTTCGTATTTTTGGGGTCAAAGATACCTTTGGGGCGTTCGGCCTGGATCTTTGATTTGCCGATGTCGTCAATGCTTGTTTTGAACCCCGGCCATTGCCAGGCGTGTCTTACAAGGCCGGCTTGAACGGGATTGGCGAGCGTATAGGCGATTTTTTCAACGATCGCTTCGCGTGTACACAACTTGACGATGCTGGTTTGGGAACGATTCCAAACGGCACCATCCCAGCGACGAATCCGCTGAACGCCGCGGGCAACGAGGCGATGAAATGTGGCGAGGAATCGAGGAAGATCTCCTTTGGGATCGGAAACGACGTAATGGAAATGAGTGGACATGGCACAAACAGCATGCAATTCGATTTCATGGATTTGTGCGGCCATGACGAACGCATATCGTATGAACGCCGTCATGGCGGAGTCGGGGCGCAGGAGGCACCGACGTTGTTCGACGCGGCGCGTGATGAGGTAGGTGGCTCCAGGGTGAATGCTTCGTGCCAGGCTCATGATGCGGCGCAAGTGTGCTATCCGCATGCCAAGCCCCGGAAAAACTCAGAACAAGGATATTGCCGATGTTTTTACAGGGCGCTGTTCACGTCCGGGGTGGCGGCCGCCATGGCGGAGGGTGGCGGCCGCCAAATCATCCGCCAGGTAGTGGAGTAATTTGGCCATCGTTTTTGTCGGATCATATATTGGTTCATGAACTTTAGGTTACAATTTTCCTAACCACGGTCATGCAACAAAAGCAATATTAATTACTTTTTTGGCCGGAGTGTTCCGAACTGACCACTTTTAGCTTGATGTGCCCCGTACTGGTGTTGCCATTGCCCGTCATGAATATTTTGGCCACATAATCTCCCGGTATCTGCGGCAGCTTAACCTGGAATCGAGCAAATCCGTCAACAACGATGCCATCGACGCGCAAAACCACCTTGTTCGACGCGGCTTCGTACGTGTCTCGGACCGTCGTCCACATTTCTTCTTCCGGCATTTGTTGTAGTAGAAAGGCGGAAGGAGCGTTCGCGCGAACCACGCTTCGTTTCGTCTCGATTGTGAGAAATGCGTTGCCTGTCCTGATTTCCTTCATTTCAGCGGCCACATCGACAGAGCTGTTTGGTGAATACGAGTTGCGCTGAGGCTCCAACGTCATTCGCGCGTTGGTCGGATATTGCAGAATCGTCGCCGGATCTCCGAATAGGTTGTAGAGCCCCACGTGCTCTTCCGTGAGCTGGGCGGGATCTGAATCAAATAGCAGCGGTGCAAGCGGCAACTCGGCTTGACGCATTCTCTCTTTTGCCGTTACCACACCTTCGCCAACGGTCGGCGCGTGTTCCTCAACGAATGTTTGAACAAGAGCATCACCATAAAGCGCGTTTGGGTAAGGATGACTGACCCGACTTGCCGCAAATGCCGCGATTGCTCCGCCGGGATTGAGCACCAAAACCTCGGCAATCGACTGAATGCGTTCGCGCATGTCAAAAAAACCATTGCTGCACGTCAAAGCTATGAAAAATGGCTTCCCGGCGCCAATGCGCAGTCGTTCCAAGTCCCATGTCGAACCAATTTGATAATAATTATAATTGTAATGAACATCGTCGAAGTGCGTCGGCGCTCCATGACCAACGTATCCGGCAATCAGCGTACCTGCGTCGAGACGCGAGATCAGTTTGTCCTGCAAATCCGGAAAAGGATAGGCCCACGGAGAACCGAGCTTCGGGAAAATGACGTCAACATCCCAATCATACGGAACCTTCTCGTCAAGCGTGCGCGTCATCGTGTTTTCAATCATAAAATCGGCGATAGGTCCGAAGTTCGCAGGACCTGTAAAGATCGTCATACTTCGTCGCCAGAGCCCCTCCGATTTTGCAGTTTCGTACCAAATCACTTTATGGGCGAACGCCGCCGCTTCGTCGGGCTTGCGCGCAGGTATTCGTCCTACGGCTAATGGTTTCGGATTCGCTTTTGCTGTGAATGCAGATTGTCCAGGTGCATCGACGTGGGCGAGAGCGTACGGCCAATCCGTTGCATATTCCGTATCCGCAAAGCGATGCCGGCGTTTTTCGCGGATATCTCGCAAATCCGGCCGTTCACGCTCAAATGGATCGTCATCCCAATATTGAATTTTTCGGCGATAAAACGTGGGCAGCAGTTGGCGTTCGGGATCCGTCTCATTGTAACCCGGAGCGTCACCTACGAGCAGGACAAACCTCAATGAAGGTCCGCTTCGGGTCGCCACCGAGCGTATCGCCGCGAGAATCGGAGCCGTTGCGTCCTCGGTGACGTCGGAAAGAGGCACGATATCTTCCAATATCAGACGTTTTACCCGTAGACCTGATCTTTCTCGATGCATGAGCAGCGGCTCGACGGCGGCCAAGAGTGCACGAGACCCGATCGCCAGATAGTCAACAGACATATTTGGCGACATCGTTCCGAAGGATGCGGAATGTGAAGGCTTTTTTACTACCGAGGTTCGGATTCCGGCACAACCTGCCAGAAGTCCAAGTATTGCGCTGCCACAAAAAAACCGCGCCACTATGTGACAAGGAGCCATCCACGTCATCCTACGTCGAAGCCGAACAACACTCCAGAGCCGAAAGGGTGCGAAGGTCCGTTTTGTGCTCGAGTGAACCTAGTCATTGTCGGGTTCAATGAGCTCGTCGGAGATACGAACCATGAATCATGGAAACCCCAAGTAATGCCGCGATAACATGCCTAGGCCAAAACTGGACATATTTGCAATGAGTGACCATCGCCAAGGTTGCTTCAGTTCAATCATTCGAAAGTATGATGCTTCCGCCGTCACCGCAAAAACCTCGGCAATGACCACCATGATGATGTAGCGTGTCGAAGCAGTCAGCCAAAAACTCGGAAAGCGATCTAAAATGTGTAGGTAAAACCGATCGCAAAGTCCGGGTATGACAAACCAGACGATAGGATGCGTAAGTGAGCTTGCGCCGGCTGCCTCGTGAAAGCGAGCCCGCATTCCTCGCATGTAGATGGGAACTTCGATGACCTGGGTAAACAAAAATGCCCAAAACCAAGGCATTGTCTGATCAGAAAATCTGTACCGACGTTGGAGGCGATTCGTGTTCGTCGTCAAGGAACCATTCGATCCAGGGCATGGCGGCCTCTTCGGAAGCGACCAGTTTAATGGGGACCAAAGGTTTGCGCACGGCGAACGAGATATTTGCGATCATGTTGACGATGGGCGAGTTGCCGGAAATGACCGCGACAGCCTTGACGTAGTGACCGAACTCGGCACTCGTCCAAAAATTACGCGACTCCTGGTCGGCGGAACGGATCAATCGCGCGTCGACGAGCAACGGTACTTTGAATCCGACATACACCTTCTGGAGGATCCCCATGTCTTCCAAGGCGTCTTTGATCGTATGATCGATCCCTTCCTTGAAGTTTTTGCGCAAGAAGCCGCGTTTGTCCCACCGAATACTGGCAGCTCGAGTTTCATATACGACCGAATCATCGAACATCTCGTCTGACTCCTCAACGCTTCGTGGTCCGATCGTGAAGCCGTTTTGTCGAAAGCGCAATACCCGTCTTCAGCGTGCTGCAAGTGACGATGCCGGACAAATCCAATCCTGTCTCAATCAGAGTTCTGGCGACCTCCGCACGCATCCCCGTCAAGTACACGTCCACGCCGAGCAGTCTTGCCGCACTCGCCGCACGTAGAATGGTGTTGGCCACATCGGCATCGACACCCGCGAGCGCCGTGATGTCGATGATTGCGACGCGTGGGTGGTTTGTCGCGATGCCCGTGAGAATCGAACTCAAAATTTGATCGGCCCTCTGAGCGTCGACGGCACCCACGAGAGGCATCACCATGATCTCGTCGCTGATCGGGATCAATGGTGTGCTCATGCGGCGAATGATCTCTGCCTGCTCGCGGAGTTCGTCATGCAGCCGCTGCCGTTCTTCATCCGCGCGTTTACGGCCGGTGATGTCGTGCAATATGCAAACAAATCCGTCGAATCTAGATTCGTTGTACAGCGCGGATGCCGAACAAGACACCACCAGACTCGTTCCTTGTTTGTCGACGAGGACGAGCTCTTCACCCCTGAGTTGATGGATCGAACTCGAACCGAGGTCGAGTGGGACAAACTCGGACAAGGGTTTGCCTATGAGCTCACGTCGCAGGTACCCGAGCATGTCGACTGCGGCGTTGTTGACCGAGCGAATCGTGCCTACCTGCGTCGTGACAAATAACGCGTCGGGAAGAGAGGCGAAAATATTGTCGAGATAAGTGCGTGACACCGTGGTCGATTGGAGCTCTTCACGGAGCATGTTGAGACCCGCGGCGACGCCATCGATTGCATCTTTGGCGTCGCTGATCTCGGCTCGAACGGCATAATTACGGACTGCGATTTGTGTCACTACATCCATGAGCGTCGAAAGCCGCGCCTCACGCACTTTTCGTTCGTGTGCAAGGTCTGCTCCCAGTTCGGCGAGTGCTTGGATGAGTTCGTTGGTCGACGCTTGCGAGATGTCGAGCGCACGCGCGGCGCCTTCGTAGTCACCAGCTTGAAGCCTACGTATAAGGTCACCGGGGTTGCGCAAACCGTCACTTCGCGGCGCATCGCTGTGAGGCCCCGTGCCGCCGCCTCCGCGTGAAGTAGGTCCGTCGTCGTGTCCGCCAATGCCCATCGATGAATCAAGCTCCGCGGTTGGGTGTTGCTCGCGCCCAAGGGGCGTGACCCGAGCACACAATACTCGGCTGAAGCGCCATGGTGCAATCTTGCTGTGCAGTTTGTCTTCACGAAGGGTAGGCCACACGCCGACGGCGATGAAGCAGCGCGAACAAGTTGGGAGACAATGGGCGTCCGTCAGTTGTGTGAAACGGCACGTTGTTTCTGTCGGGGGTTTGTCCAAGACCAACCACGGTATGAATTGGGGCTTAAATTAAGCGAAATTGCACGCTACTGGATGAGAACAATAACATTTCTTGTGCAGCCCGGGCTCGCAGACGCACGAGTGTTTAATTGTGGTTTGTGTTTCAATATTTGACACAAACCACCGTTCCGACCTAACCACGGTTCGAAAATCGCCTGTGTCGCGATGGCCCGTCTGATTTGTGTGCTATGAGATTGCAATCTTCCTTTGCATGAATCCTGCAGTGTTCACACGTCGGAACCTACAGCAAAGGAGCCCAACCATGGCCGGAATTCTGCGTCGACGTGAAACCCAACCCAGCGAAAATCGTGAAATGACACGACAAACTCAAAGCCAGGACCCGTTTCAATGGCTCACCTCGTGGGATCCCTTCCGCTTCCACGGCGCCTTCGACCCGTTTCGTCGTATGCGCGATATGCTCAACGTCGACCCGTTCGCTGAACTCGCCGCTTCCTTTCCCCAGATGTCCCGAAGCTTTGTCCCCGACTTCGAAATTTGCGAGAAAAACGACGGCTTCGTCATTTGCGCCGATTTGCCCGGTTTGACCGAGAACGATGTGTCGGTCGAAGTTACCGGCAACCGCTTGACCATCAGCGGTAAACGCGACGAAGAACAACGTGACGAAGGCGACCGGTATTGGACCTACGAACGATCCTACGGAAACTTCGTGCGATCATTCATGCTGCCCGAAGGAACCATGTCCGACCAAATCGACGCCCACGTCGAAAACGGAGTGCTCGAAGTACATATCCCCAAAGCCAAAAGCGAAGGAGCCACCAAAATCCAAGTCAAACGTGGCGGAGCAGCTCAATTGCAGGGACAGTCCTCGGCGTCCAACGTTCGTGCGCAAGTTCCAGGCTCCTCGTCGAGCTCTGCGCAAACCGGCACGACCGACCCTCAGGAATCGTTCCACGGCGCCCACGAAAAAGCCGCTTGATGGACAACGACCGCCAAGCACTGCTATGAACACCTCGTGCTCCCAGTGCACATCATCGTGCTGCTTGCTGCAATCCAAGGTCTGTCCGAGGCGCTTCCGGTGTCTCGATCCGGGCACGATGCCGTCGCGTGGCTCTGGCTCGAACCCGGACGCAACGGCCCGCAGCTCGAAACGTTCCTCCACTTCGCCACCGCATCCGCATTGATCTTCGCCGCACGTCGTCGACTGAGCGACGCCGGTCGTGCCGGACTGCTCGCTCTCACCCGACCCGGTTTGTTCCGTTCGTCCGCAGCGGCTTATGACGCAGCTATTGTCCTTGGCGCTTTGGGCACGAGCATGGTCTCGAGCTCCCTTGTGGACATCGTTGCCCGATATTGGATGACCACACCTGTTGCCGTTGGTTTTGGCCTGCTTCTGACCGGCCTGCTGCTGGCCACGACGGCGCTCGTTGATGCGACACGTTCCGAAGCAATGCTCCAGGACAAACCATCGATGTTTTTCGCCTTGTTGCTGGGATTCGGCCAGGGCATGTCGAGTCTTCCCGGAGGTTCCTTTTTGGGCGTTACGCTCGTGATGGCCTCGTGGATGAGAATGAAAAACGATTTTGCGCTTGATTTGGCTCTCTTGTTATCGGCTATGGGTCTTTACACGAAATCGCTGCACGCCATGTTCCAGGGCCCCATTCTTCCCGATATCCCCGGGGCTGCGCTCGCCGTAGCGTTCTTTACAGCATTTCTCGGCACCACCGTCGCGCTTCGGGCCACGCGGTTCGTTCTGGAAAAACGAGCCTTGGCCCTGACGGCGTGCTGGACCGTTCCCCTTGGCCTTGCAATTCTTGCGTATTCACGTGCTTTTTCGGAAAGCCTTGCCATCGCGACCACTCGACCCGGATGACGACAAACATGAACCGACCTTCGACTCACGCCTTGATTCTCGCCGGTGGTGCGGGAACTCGATTCTGGCCCGCATCGCGATCCCTTCGCCCCAAACAGCTCCTGCCGCTCGTCGGTCACGACCCGTTGATCATGCAAACGGCGCAACGCATTCTGCCGCTCGCAGGCTGGGATCACGTGCACGTGGCCACGGGAAAACACCTCGTGGAACAAACCGCGGCCGTTCTTCCCGAGCTACGCCTGCACAATACGCTCGTCGAACCGGCCCCGCGGAATACTGCGCCATGTATCGGCTGGGCCGCCGCACGTATTGCCAGGACAGACCCCGATGCGGTCCTCATGGTTTTACCAAGCGACCATCACGTCGTCGACGTGCCCGGTTTTCTTCGTGCGATCGAGCTTGCGGTTGCCAAAGCTGCATCGGGGGTCATCACCACCATCGGCATCAAACCGACCCATCCGGAAACGGGTTTTGGTTATATCGAAGTCGACGGCGATACGCTCGGTCAAAGCGTATGTCGCGCCAAACGATTCGTGGAAAAACCAAACCGTGCTCGAGCCGAAGAATTCGTGGCTGGAGGAAAGCACTTGTGGAATGCCGGGATGTTTTTCTTTCGGGTACGCGATATGCTCGACGCCATTCGGCGCCATCTTCCCGCTTTGGCCGAAGGCCTCGACGCTATTGACGCAGCCGCTCGCCGGAATGAAGAAGACGCGGCAGTCGAACGGATTTTTCCAACGCTGCCATCCATCAGCATCGACCACGGTGTCATGGATCATCTCGCGGAGTTTGCCGTTGTCCCGGGCGATTTCGGTTGGAGTGACGTGGGTAGTTTTCAGTCGGCTTGGGAGCTCGCGGAGAAAGACAGCCATGGAAATGCGGCTCCCGAGAACACCGTGCTCATTCATGCCGAACGCAATTTGGTGCTGGATTTACGAACCGAGGTCGCACTTTCCAAGCGGGTGATCGCGCTTGTTGGTGTGGAGGATCTCGTTGTCGTCGAAACGGACGATGCCGTCTTGGTCGTTCCGCGTTCTCGAGCGCAGGACGTCAAGGATGTCGTCGCCTCATTAAAAGCGCGTGGGGATCACCGGTTGGTGTGAACGTTTGGCGTAGAAAACTCAAAACGTGACGGGCAATTTGCGCACGGCGTGCAAAAGCAACGACGTGTGAAATTCAAGCGATTCGCGAGGTACCGCCAATTGAAAGCGGGGAGCCCGCCGCATCAGCACTTCAAAGGCGATCATGCCTTCCAATCGCGCGAGCGGTGCACCCAAGCAAAAATGGAGGCCGTAACCGAACGCGATGTGTTTGTTCGGTTTTCGAGTGATGTCGAATTGATCGCCGTTCGGAAATCGAGATTCGTCATGGGCCGCCGACAAGAGACTCACGAGCACCAAGTCGCCTCGCGCAATGGTTTTCCCGTAATACGTGACATCTTCAAGGGCAAACCTCGACGTCGTCGTTTCCACAGGTCCGCAATACCTGAGCATCTCTTCGACGGCCGATTCGAGCAGTGACGGATCTTCTTCGAGGCGCTTTCGTTGGTCGGGAAAATCAAGCAATGCCAGCGAACCGTTCGCGATCAAGTTGACGGTCGTCTCATGGCCCGCGACCAAGAGCAAAAAGAGCATACTGACCAATTCTTGGCCGCTGAGTTTGTCCCCATGCTCTTCCGCCGCGATCAGCGCGCTGATGAGGTCATCTGCGGGCGTACCTCGTCGAGTTTCAATCAAGCTCATGAGGTACTGGAAAAACTCGAACCCCGCCGCTCGGATCCCGTCCATGTTTCCATCGACAGGCGGCGTCATGATGGTTGTGGTCCACGCGCGAAAACGAGGGTGATCTTCGAGCGGAACCCCAATCAATTCGGCAATGACCGTAACGGGGAGCAAATAGGCGAAATCCGCCACGATATCCATTTCGCCGCGGTGTTCGACCAGATCGATCAATTGTTCGGCAATGGACTTGATTCGCGGACGTAGCGCTTCGATGCGCGCGTGGGTGAATGCTTTGGCAATGAGCCCTCGCAAACGTGTGTGATCGGGCGGATCCGTGCCCAAGAGGTGCTGGCCGAGCATCGAGAGCTCGTCGGTAAAACCATTTCGGACGAGTTCCTCGGCGGTGAGTTTTCGCGAGTCCTTTCCGAAACGAGGATCCTTGAGCACATCGAGGCAGTCGTCATAACGCGTAAAAAGCCAATACGATAGCTTGCGCATGGGGTCGATGATGCGCGTAAGCGGCTCTTCCGCTCGCAGCTTTGCATAAATGGCATGAGGATTTCGGCGCCCTTCGACCGTGAGCAAGGGATGCTGTACGTCGGACTTGGTCATGGGTTGGTCCTGTTCTCACCAAAGCGGATCGAGTGTGTGCACATCATACGCACGTTTGCGTTTGGATAAACGCTTTTTATGAAATCATGGCGATAAAGTTGCGGGCGACCAAAATTCGAACGGCGGCCGAACGGTCGACTGCGAAGTCGAACGGAGGTTTTTCATGACGCCCTTGTCCGCGGGGGTTTGTTCGGAACGACCGGGATGATTTTGCGCGACGATGCTGGACGCGCGGGGACCTTGGGGGCATGGTAAGTCCGATTATGAAGGGACATGCGCGAAATATCATGACGCATCACGCGACGGTGATCACCGAAGACACGTCGCTTGGCGCGATTGCCGGCATCTTGGTACATGCTCGCATCGGCGGAGTACCGGTTGTTGATGTACACGAACGACTGGTGGGCTTCGTGTCCGAAACAGATTTGATGGGGGCTTTGCTGCGGTCGACGGACGAGTCGGTGACGGCGCGGGATGTGATGAGCACACCGCCGATTTCCGTCGATGAATTTGCAACTTCGGATGAAGTGATGACGATTTTTCGGGAGCGAGACATTCATCACTTGCCCGTTGTTCGTAGCGGTCGACTCGTGGGCATCATAACGCCGCTCGATGTGCTGAAGTTTTTCCTGGACAAGGTGCTCCCTCCACCACCCGAAGTCGGCTGAGCCGCTAATGCGAATCGATGCGCACGATAGGCAGATTCGCCGTGGGTAAGTCCGCGTAAAGTTCGCCCGTACGAGGGTCTTTCGCATCGGGAACGACGTCGAGCAACGGACGTAAGGCAAACACCCGTTCGATGAGTCGAGGGTGCGGAATTTCTAACCACGGTTCTTGAAGAACGCGCTTTTCCGCCCACAAAATATCAATGTCGATCGTTCGTGGACCCCAACGCACCGGGTCGGGTCGCACCCTCCCCAACGTCACCTCGAGCTCAAGCGCCCACTCGAGCAACGTCGGCAAATCGTTTGACGTCAGAAGAAGTACCGCCGCGTTCCAATAGTTCGGTTGCGGTGGGCCACCAGCCGGTGGTGTTTCGTACACAAATGATTGTGCAACCAAGATCACGTCTTGCCATGCGGTGATCGCACTGATTGCCCGTGTGATTGTGTTCCCGCGTGCACCGAGGTTCGAGCCAAGGCCCAAAACGACGCGGTTTTTTGTCACGCACTCCGCTTCTTCTCGACCCACCCGATCACCTTCTCCGCTTGGTCCGTCCCGGTGAACCGGCTCAGCTCCTGGATACCCGTAGGGCTCGTTACGTTCACTTCCGTCAGATGCTCGCCGATCACATCAAGTCCCACGAAAATCAGGCCATCCGATTGTAACCTCGGTGCAATTGAGCGCACCAATTTCTGCTCCCGAGGCGTCAATTCCGTCGGTACGACACTCCCGCCCACGTGAATGTTCGACCGTATCTCGTCTTGCCGCGGCACTCGCAGAATTGCCCCCAGCGGCTCCCCATCCAGCAGCAGAATCCGTTTGTCCCCTTGCGACACCGCCGGCAGAAACGCCTGCACCATCGCCACCCGTTGTCCTTCCCCGGTCAACATGTCCACGATCGCTCGACCGTTCTTGTCCTCCGAGCGCAGCATCATCACGCCCCAACCGCCTGCACCATCGAGCGGCTTGATCACTGCTTTGCCACCGGTGTCCAAGACAAACTGATGGATCATCTCGCGGTCCGCCGTGACGATCGTTTTCGGGGTCCACTCGGAAAAATGCATCGCATACAGCTTTTCGTTTGCATCACGCAAACCACGAGGATCATTGATGATCAACGTCTTCCCGCGCGCTCGCTCCAGCATCAGCGTTGCGTACAGATACGCTTGATCGAACGGAGGGTCTTTCCGGATGAACACCGCGTCGATGTCCTCCAGATCCACCACGTTTGTCCCTGCGTCTTTGCGCAACACGATGTACGGAGGTTCCTTCAGGATTTCGATCCGTTGCACCGATGCCGACGTTCGCCCTTCACGAACGTGCAGATCCTGCGGCAAACAGTGAAAGCTCTCATGACCACGCCCCTGTGCGGCACGAATGAACGCGAACGATGTGTCCTTGTCGTGAGTAACTCGAGTCAGTGGATCCATGACGAACACGAAGCGCATGCTGGTTTCTCCCTCGACACGCAAACTGCGAACCGATGTTGATTCGCGACCCGGTTGCGATGCATCCTAGCCAAGTCGCGCGTCCGTTGGTGCGCCAAGGAGTTTCGTACATGCGATTTTTTCGCGCCGCCTCCACCCTCTCCCTCGTCGCGTCTTTGGCGCTCCTCATCACGCTGCCCGGTGCTGGTTGCACCGCAGGTGCGACAAACACTTCAACCCCCGTCGTCGCCGCAAATCCACCTCCGTCGGCGTCCACTCCGCCTCCTCCTCCGAAGGACCTCATACCTGTTACGCCGGGACAAACCGCCCATAAATACGCCGTCGCGACCGAAAACGCCACCGCATCCGCCATCGCCATGGACGTCTTGGCCAAAGGAGGCAGCGCCGTCGACGCCGCCATCGCCGCAGCTCTCGCCGTCGGTGTCGTGCATCCCGTCTCGAGCGGCATTGGCGGAGGAGGGTTTGCCGTCGTTTGGGATGCCAAGAAAAAAGAAGTCGTCGTCCTTGATTTTCGCGAAACCGCACCGATCGGAATCGTTCCTGAAGAACTCTCGAAACGCCCCCCGGCCGCCGACAAACGTGGCGTCATGACCGGTACGCCCGGCGAAATCGCCGGAATTGCCGAAATGCACGCTCGCTGGGGAAAACTCGCGTTCGCGGACTTGTTTCGAGGCCCCGCGGAAGCGGCCGAAAAAGGCTTTCCCGTCAGTGCGCACTTGAGTCGCGCGCTCAAATGGAGCGAAAAATGGGTCACGACCACCCCTCGGTACGGTCTTTTCGCCAAAGCCGGAGCCATCGTTCCGGCCGGTGAAATCGTTCAAAACTCCGCGCTCGCCGCGACATTGCGAAAAATCGGTGCCGAAGGGAAAAATGCGTTTTACGAAGGAACCATTGCCGCGGATATTCTGGCCACCGCTCGAGCCGGCGGAAGTCGTTTGTCGAAAAAGGACCTCGAATCTTATCAAGTCATCGAACGCAAACCTCTGCGCACGCAATGGGAAGGTTACGAAATTGCCACCATGCCGCCCCCGTCCGCGGGCGGCGTCATGATGCTCGAAACCTTGCACATGCATTCCAAAGCGGACCTGACCACCCACGGGTTTGGCACGGGCGCATATAGCCACCTTTTGGCGGAAACGTTCCGCGGCGCCGTTGCCGATCGCGTCCGCAAAATAGGTGATCCGGCCTTCATCAAAGTCGACGTCGATGGTTTGGTAAGCCAAACTCGAATGAAGGCGCGCCGCGCCAAAATCTCCATGACCACAACAACGCCGGCGGATAAAATACCCGTCGATGATCACGGAACCACGCATATCGTCACCGTCGATGCCGAAGGCAACGTCGCCAGTATCACGAGCACCGTCAATAACCTGTTTGGCTCGCGCCTCGTCGCCGAAGGCGGCTTCGTTCTCAATGACGAACTCGACGATTTTACCGACGAACGCATTTACAAATTATACGGCGTTCACGACGGCCCCAATCGTCCACGCGGCGGCGCTCGCCCCGTTTCCAGCATGACCCCGACCATCGTTTTCAAGGACGGCAAACCCGTGTTGGCCCTCGGCGGCTCGGGAGGCACCCGCATTGCCACGGGAACGACGCAAGTCCTGCTCGCGCATCTCGCATTCGGTATGCCCGTCCAACAAGCCGTTTCTGCGCCGCGCATTGAAACGCCTCCCGCCGGCGGATTGCTCGTCGACGTCGCGCTCGGCGTCGATGCCATTCAAGATCTGGAAAAACGCGGCGAAGTCGTCGATACGAGCAAACCCAATTTCAGCGCCGTGCAAGCCGTCTCCATTTCGCACGGCCAAGATGGCTCGCGTGTCATCGAAGCCGGCGCGGATCCGCGTAAAGGCGGCGTAGGCGCCGTTCAATAACACCTTCAAATGGCGCGTCGGGCGCGTATTTCGTCGACGTCATCGGTCTCGGGTTGCAACGTCGCGTGATAACACAAATAGGGCGAAACCGCGATTTCCCCGGGAACCGTGGCCAAATCCGACGTCGGCGACAAGTCCATCCCCGCCAAACGAAAACACCGCGATACATATTGCGAACATACGAGCGTATTCGGATTCGAAGCATCGTCGTCGGCATCGGTTCCCAAAATGAAATGGGACGCCAAGTCGAAAAGTTTCCCCGTTCCGTAGTCAATGCCCAAATGAGTCAGCGCTTCCACCGCGAGTCGCTGAATGTCGAGTTTTTCACGAGCTTCCGGGACGAGCTTGTACCAATCGATGCGCCCGTTGTACGTCGCCACCTTGAGGCTCAGCGGAATCGCCTGAACGCGCGGCATTTCCGCCGCAAGCAACATCCGCCGCCCATACCACGTCAATATCAACCCGGCATGCGAATAGGCACTTTGCGAAATATCGCTGATGACGTGACTCAATTCCGCATTACCGCGAAACAGAATGACATCGCCATCGTCAATTTGATCGCGAACGAGCGAATACGCGACACGTCGTTCGGAAGGAAGAAACTCTTCGGACGCCATGAAAAACCCTCGATACCCGCAACGACACAGTTCGTTTGAGCACCTAGGAGCCTACACGGCAGGCGGGCAAAAAATCAATATACGCATGACTCGGCACGCGTCGACGGTTGGTTTGTCTCGACATCCAGCAGAACGGCCGGAAAACTTCAAGGTTGTGCGGCGGTCAGGACCAACTGCGCGCTGTGATCATCATCGAGGTCTGTCGCGAGCGCATATCCCACGCCGCCTTTTTCCGCCGCAGCGACCGAATATCCGCGGAGTTTGCCCACGTACACCGGACGCTCGCGCACCACGCGCGGTTGCAGACGCGTCGCCTGCATCACGACGGCCCGCGGATCGAACACATACACCGTCATGCGGTGATTGCCTTCCATCGTGTATTGCAAAAGCGCCGCTCGCCGCTCGTTCATCGCGTGCACACGAGCACCTCGGAAATTCGCTCCCAAAGGCTGAAACGCAGGACGGCGCACGGGAACACCCACCAATGGGTCGAATCGAGTCAATTCTTCGGGGTTTGTCGTTTCGGGCGGGAGAGGATTGGCGTGCAGAGCAACGAGTTCGTCGAGTAGGCTGTCGAATCCCGTCGAAGGTTCGATCGCCGCAGCTCGCGTCGGCCCCATGGCGGCCGTATCTTGACGGTTTTTCGCAGCCGCCACGGACAAAACCACCGTCGCCGCTGCCGCCAGCGCCGCCGCATATTTCCATCCGATCAGTTTTGCCCCGCCAAACGCTTCCCGATCGGCATTTTGCACGCGCTCTTTCTCCGCATGCATCGCCGCTTCCATCCGCGCTCGAAATGCTTCCGGCGCTCGCGTATGCGCCGTGCGTTTCATACTCGCGCGCATCGTCTGGAGAAACCTGATGCGTTCGGTGCATTGACTGCAACGAAGCGCATGCGCCTCCATATCGACGTTATGCCCCGGATCGAGTTCTCCATCGACATACGACGAAATCTGCGTGGAGAAGAGCGCGCATTCGTCGGTTACGACCTTGAGCCCCTTCATAGTGCAGCACCTCGGCGACGTTTACGATAAGCGTCGAGATCGGTTGGTGAATCGTCGCCTTTTTTCGCCGACGATTCTTGGATGATGCCAATCGCGATTGCGTGGTCCCGCAATTTGCCCTGCAACATCTTACGTCCGCGATGCAGACGCGACATGACCGTTCCAATCGGACAACCCATCGCGTCGGCAATCTCCTTGTACGAAAGCTCTTCGATATCCGACAACACGACCGCGATGCGAAATTCATCCGGCAGCTCGTCGAGCGCTCGGCTCACTTCGGCTTCCACCAAAGGCGCGAGCGCCGCGGTCTCGGGATCGCGCATTCCGCGCAAGGTTGTCGCGCCAACCCACCCCTCCGTCAGCGAATCCGCGTCCGGACTTTCAAACAAATCCCGCTCGAGTCCCCCGCGTCGATAACGGTTGATGAACGTGTTTGTCATGATGCGCAAAAGCCACGCCTTCAGATTCGAGCCGGGCTCGAACTGGTCACGTGCCCGCATGGCCTTGACGATCGTGTCTTGAACAAGATCCTCGGCCTCCGTCGTACTGCGGGTCATTCGGCAACTGACCGCGTAAAGCGTGTCGAGATGGCCGAGCATCTCGACCTCGAAGGCGTCGAAATCCGAAGATTTTCGCCTTCCGGAGGTAAAGCTCAACTCCTGCGCAACAGAAGCGGGCTTCTTGCTGAAGAAAAATGCCATCGGACGCCCGGAACAGGCTTAGCGCCGAAACTATTCCCGAGCTTGTTCTTTTGATCCTTGATCGGTTCCCGACGGCGCGGCCGCTCCGTTCAGCTTCTGAACCAACCCCTCCAATTCCTCGACGCGACGCGACAATCGTTCGACTTCGGACTGCAAGTCTCGGAATGGATTCAGAGCGGGCAGAATATGTCGCACACGTTCATCGACGGCGTGTTGCCATTGATCGAGCGTGTGTTTGGAACTTTCAACGATCTCGGAAATGCGTGCTTTCGCAGCTTGAACGGGTTTTTCCGGTTCACCCGCAGGCGCCGGCGCGGCTTCCGGAGCCTCGACGGCTTCCGCTGGAGGCGCTTCGTCGCCGGCTCCGGGAATGAGCCTTCCGATGGGGCCTTCACGCAACTGATTCAGCAATCGCTCGCCACGTTCCTGGATCAAGTCGCGCAAGGTTCCAAGAGGCACACTTCGCGGCTGACTCTTCAGATCCTCGGAAATGATCAGCGCCAACGTGACCTCGGTCTTGTCTTCCTTGGTCGCGTTGTCGATGATCTGAACCTCTTCGCCGGCCCGGACCATCTCGCCGATCTGTTGCAAAGTGACGTAACGACTGTCTTTCGTGTCGTATAATTTACGGTTGGAGTACCGCTTGATGACGCGACGTGGCGTTGCAGTGGGTCCCGTGGTCTCCTTCGCCGTATCCATGACGTCCCTTTCGCAGCTCGTCGGATTGGACCATCAGTGACGGCATTTCGCAAGGTGGTCTCCGTGCGAATCGTATCTCGAGGCAAAGCGGTAAGTGCATGAACGCCTTCGAACTCAAGGGTGTGTCGGTTAGTTATGGAGGTCGCCAACGCGCCCTCGAGAACATCGATTTGCAGGTTCGAAAAGGCGAAATCTGCGCGGTGTTGGGGCCCAACGGAGCGGGTAAGTCGACCCTCGTAAAAGTGGTTTCCGGCTCACTTTTTCCTGACCACGGTTATGTTTTTGTGCTTGGAGAACCGCTGAATCGTGATCGGCGCGACATCGCCAAGAAGATCGCCGTCGTGCCCCAAACCACCGAAGCCCCCGTCGGTTTTACCGTGCGCGACATCGTCATGATGGGCCGTGCTCCCCATCAAGGTGCATGGATGCGCGCATCGAAACACGACGACGACGCCGTCGCTCGAGCCATCACCGCCTGCGAACTCGAACCGCTTGCCGATCGCCTCGTCACCGCCCTCTCCGGAGGCGAACAACAACGCGTCACCATCGCTCGCGCACTCGCTCAAGAAGCCCCGATTCTCCTCTTGGACGAGGCCAACGCGCACCTCGATGTCCGTCACTTCATCGCCGTCAACGAACTGGTTCGTCGGGAAGTACAGGAGCGCGAACTCGCCTGCGTCATGGTCCTTCACGACCTCAACGCCGCAGCTCAATACGCCGATCGCATCGCTCTTCTGAAGAACGGAAAACTCATCGCCCACGGCACGATCGAAGAGGTCATGACCTACCGACGCCTCAAGGAAGTTTTCGAAACCGAACTCTACGTCGGCGTCAACGAGCTCGACAATGCCCGGTATTTCTTGCCCGTTCGCCCGCAAGTTGGCCCATTTCCTCGCGGTGATCGATAAGCGCCAGTCATGGCCGGACCTGCCGGAATCTCATCCGCGCGCAACCTCCTTCTAAAGCTCGCGTTTCTCGGCGCCCTCGTTGCAGGGTGCCAACCTCGAGAAACCGCTCCGGATTTGTTGCGTGTCCTCGACGTCGCTCCTCGTGAAATCGAAGTGGGTGATCGACTCGAAGTGATCGGGACAAACCTACCCACAGGCGATGCGCGTGAAGCCACCATCACCCTTCACGGCACACTCCATCGCCCGGGCGAAGCGCCGCTCCCCGACCAAACGATCATCCTCGGCAAGGCCCGTTTGTCCACGGAACGCGTCTCCGCGAACATCTCCGAAGCCATCATTTCCCGCGTATGCGGCCAAGGTGACGAAGCCTCGCACACCACGTTTCAGGGCAACGTCACCGTCACGCTCGACACCCGCGTCGATGGCGCTCTCCCCGTCGCCGGCTCCGTCAAAAACGTCACGCTCGATGTCCGGCCCAAAGCCCCACGACGCGCCGTAGCGCTCGGTCGCGAAGCCGATGGTCAACGCACCCTCGAATTCCTCGGTTTGGCCGTTTCCGAAGATGCCTCCAAGTCCAGCGGTCTCGTCATCTCCGCCGTTCGTCCGGACAGTCCCGCCGCCCAGGCCAAGATCCTTGCCGGCGATGTCATCACCAGCTTTGACGGCGTCACCGTCTTGAACATCTCCGACATGGTTCCAAGCGGTGCGGAACGCGAGCCTGTCTTGACGGTTCGTCGGGGCGCCGATGAACTTCTGACCGCCGCCATTTCCATCGAGAACTTTCACGCCAACGCCACCAACGACCTGCTCGGCGCAGCCATTCTCCTCGGCGTGTTCGGTACGTTCTTGCTGGTCGTTTCGACGCGTTTGTCCGGGCTCGTAGCCTGGTTTGCCCGACGCATCGCGTTTCGAGTCGCCGTGACAAGCTCGGCGCCGCGAGCAAAGACCTTGGTCGACAACGTCGTTCAAGCCGTTCGCGGCGAGATCACCGAACACATCGTCCCCAAGAACGGCGACCCGATCCTCTCGTACTTCGCTCCGATGCTTTCGTTCGCAGGCATCTCCGCGACGTTTGTCATGATGCCCTTCGCCCGCAAGTTCATCGGTGCGGAACTCGACGTCGGCGTCCTCTTCCTCATCGCCCTCACGGCCCTCGTCGGTTTGTCCCTCGTCACTGCCGGATCACTTGCTCATGAACCTTGGTCCATCGGACGAAGCTTGCGTGGAGCATGGCGCACCCTGTTGCAACAGATCCCGACCATCGCGGCGATGACGTGCGTCGTGCTGGCCACCGGCTCGATCAAGATGGACGACATCGTCGCCGCACAAGCCGGGCAGGGCGGGTCACTCGGAGAAGTCGGCGGCTGGCCATGGCACTGGTTTGTCTTCCGAAACCCGGCCACCTTGATCCTCTTCGGCGCTTGCATGAGCGCGCTCGTGACCTCCGAAGCGCAATCGGCAAGCCTCATCGAAGAAGCCGACGTCGGTTCGAACGCGCCCGGTGCCCCCACGACGACACGCCGCCTGCTCTACATGTTCGGCGAGTGGGCCCATGTCTTCATCGTGTGCGGCATCGTCAGCGCGTTGTTCTTGGGCGGTTGGCAGGTTCCGGGTGTGCACTTCGAAACCGTGCAGGAAACGCTTGGATTGCGCGTCTTGGCGGGATTCTTGTTCCTGCTCAAGAGCTGGGCGCTCGTGCTCTTCGTCGTGTGGTTGCGTCAAGCGCTCCCGCGTCTAAGCAGCCGTGGACGCGCTCGCGTGTCGCTGCGTTGGATCGTTCCCACGTCGTTGGTTTGTCTCGTCATGGCCACAGGGTTTGGCGAACTGCTCCCCTTGATCGGCTTGGGCCGTAACGGTGGACTCGTCATCGCTTCCGTCACATTTGTCACGTTTACGTTGCTCACCGCGATGCTGGCTTGGCGCGTGCGGTCGGAGATCAGCGCGACGCGTACGCCGCTGCATCTGAATCCCATCATCTGATCGGAAAACCTGCCGTCCCTGCCGAAATGCGAGGTTTGTGACGACTGCACCCCGCCGTCGATTGCATCTCGACGCAATCGTTGACGATTGTCTCCGCCATCGCTCGGGATCGCACTATTCTGCGCACCGTGGGCGCTCCGACCCGACAAGCTCGGGAGTTCTGCACAGTCTGTGGTTGGCCCGTGCGTGGGTCACGCTGCGACGCTTGCGGTGAGAACCAAGCGCCGCTGGCCACCGAAGACTCGTTGCGCCGCTTCACGCCCCAACGGTATCCGAGCTTCGACGACAGCGAGCTCGACAAGGCCGGCGAAGCGTTTCGTCGTGGTGACTTCGCGCGAGCCGTGACCGCATGTTTGGGCGTCGAAACGGGTCTGTCCGTACGAACCTTGGCGCATTCGGAAGGACCCGCGTGGATCGTTGCGGGTCACGAGTCCACGGTCTTCGTGTTCGTCGAACTCGTCCCGATGCAACTCGTCATCGAGTCTCCCATCGCTCGACTGCCAAGAACCCAACGCGTCGCAGCCATGCGTTTCGCGCTCGAACTTTGTGAAGACGCGCGTTTGTCATCACGTATCTGCCTTCGCGAAGACTTGCTCGTCATGAGGTTTGTCGCGCAGCTCGGTGCCGCACCTCCGGCCCTCGTCCGACACGTCATTCACGAAATGGCGACGATGTCCGAACGCTACACCGAGCTGTTCACCGCAGCCTTTCGAGCGCGACCTCCCACCCAAGCCGAAGTTCGCAGCAGCCCTGAATCCATGGGCAAAAAACGGCAGCTCGGGACGCTGCGCCCAAGCACGCCTCGCGCCCAAGTCGTCCAGCCGCCTCCACCCACCTTGCGTCCGGATTTCTCCACGCAACGTGATGGCGACATGCCTCCCGCCATGGCTCCCCTCTTCGGTGGAGACACGATGCGGCGATCGCTCCCGGAAGAGCCGCCGCCGATCCTTGCACCTCCAACGATGATGCGTGAACCGATGCGTGAGCCGCTGCGTGAATCGTTACGCGAACCGCCGCGTGAACCACGGTGGCCGACGTCATCGTCGTCGTCGGAGCAAATCCCCGCAATCCTTGCTCCGCCTTCGATATCGAGGGACGTCAAACGCGCTGCTTCCTCGGACGATATTCCCGCGATCCTCGCGCCGCCCAGAGAGACCGGGAAACCCATCTCGTTCGACGACATCCCCGCCATCTTGGCCCCACCGGCCATGCACGAATCGTCGTCCTCTTCCGGCGACGCCTGGGATTCCATCCCCGCCGTCCTCATGCCCACCGAATCCGGTGGAGTTCGTCCTGCCGTACCCATGCCGATCGCGGTACCGCCTGCGGCATCTTCCGAACGTGAAATATCTCCGACCACGGCTCGTATCGGATCGATTCCCGCCGTCATGATGAATTCGTCCGGCGCGACGACACGTCAACGCACGGCCCTTGGTTTGTCCGACCCGCTTCGACCGCCGAACGAAGCGGACGCCGAGAACTCCATCCGTCGGGTGTCTGCCAATCCGGACAAACCCGTCACGCCGGCGGACAAACTCTGTGAACTCGTGCAACGCGCTCAGGTCCTCGCCACGGCGCTCAGCTTCGCCGAACGCCAAGCGACGACGTTGCTCCTCGTGCGAGCGCTCGTGTACCGCTCGATCTACGACTTCGGCGACTCCGTGCCCGATGCGGTCTCGTACTTGTCGCGAACGACGGCCGCAGCGACACGCATGATTTGGTCGAGCGCTGCGGTACCGGACAAGAACGCGCCCATGCCCATGGCCGAACCATCGTTGCTCGCCATGGAACGGATCATTGCCCAACGTGGACTCGTGCCCAAAGAGCCGAAGCTCTCGACGCAACCATTCACCACGGCCGGACAAGCGCGCGAGCATTTGGCCAAGTACGTCGAAGAGATCGAGCAGAGCCCGAACGATCAACCGTTGCGTCATTTTCTCGCGATTGGTGCGTTATCCGAATTGCTCGTCCGTGCCCGTTTGCCTTCCCAAACCTCGCAAAAGCTCAAGGACATCGTCGCGCATGCCCAACGTGAAGCGAACAAGCCGGCCTCGTCGCTCGAGCTCATGATGGCCGCTCTGAAGAGGATCATTACCGGATGATTCCCCGCAGCGTCGCTCCGCCGTCGCAGTCCGCAAATTCGTCTTCCGGCGAAGCGCAAGCTCGTGTTCGCAAGTCCGTCGTCGCCGTTCTGTCGGGTGGCTCCGGTGGTACGGGGTTCGTCGCTCTCGACAACGGACTCATCGTCACCAGCTGGCGAGCCGTCGGGTTTTACTCGGAAGTCATGCTTCGTTACGACGATGGAAGACGGGCGACGGGTCGCGTCGTTCACGTCAACGCCGAACGTGACGTCGCGTTTGTCATGCCCACGGCGGTCTTCAGCGCGCCGCGTTTGTCTTTGCGAACGAACGCCTTGCCGCGCATGGGCGAACAAGTTTCCGTGCTCATCGCCTCGGCCGCATCGCCCCTGACCGCAGCGTTTGCGACGGTGTCTTCCGAAAGCCAAGGCGGCGGACCTGCGGCGCTCGATCCGGACCTCGCTTCACGTACCGGACGCGGAGGCTGTCCGGCGATCGATGCTTCGGGACAAGTGATCGGCGTCATCACTGCCGGCCCTCATTCAGGACGCGGGGTCAACGAACGCTCGTGTCGACTCTTCCCCATCGGGTTTGTCGCGCGCGATATGCGACCCTTCGACATTGCGGCGTCGGACATCGGCGATCGCCAGCTCGTGTACCGATGCCCCTCGTGTTCCGAAGCGTTCACCGCCGAACATGACCGATGTCAGGCATGTGGAGCTCTTCTGCCGCACGCGTACGAAATGCCGGCGAACATGATCGGCGCCGAACGAGTCGTGCGTGATGCACTCGCGGCGCTCGACATCGTCTCGAATCGAGTTCGCATTGGACCGCGCGTTTGGCGCGTCTTGCTTCGCGGCGCCGGCAAAGAAGGCCCACCGACCGAGGTCCTCGTGCAGATCGATGATGCCGCGCTCCAAATCATGTTGCGAGTCGCCGTCGTCCGTCTGCCCACGACAAACCACGAACCCTTCTACCGTTTGCTGCTGACCGCCAACGACATGTCGACGGGTGATTGCAAACTCTCCCTCTCGGGCGACACCGTCATGCTCACCTTCGCCGAGCCTGTCGTGGCGTTTGCCGGCGAGCACGACATGGCCGGGTTGTTTCGCGACGTCGTGCAGCTCGCGACGCAATATCGCAGCGCGCTCTCCGAACACTTTGGCGCCGAACCAATTCGCAATGACAACATCTAGCGTTCCGCGCCGTGCGTAGGTGTCACCCATGACGTCTTTGGAATCGATCGCCCTTGATGACGTGACGCTCTGTTGTCTCGTCGCCGGCGAAGGGCCCGTCGTTCTTTGTGCCCACGGTTTTCCCGATGACGCCCAAACGTTTCGGCACCAGGTAAAACCTCTCGTCGCCCGAGGTTTCCGCGTCGTTTGTCCCACCATGCGCGGTTATGCACCAAGCAGCATCGCTCACAGCCGTCGTTACGACGCCGAAGCGCTCGGTCGTGACCTATGCGCGTTGGCCGATCACTTTTCTCCAAACGCTCCGGTGCGTCTCATCGGACACGACTGGGGTGCTGTCGCCGGGTTTGCCGCGACCGCGCTCGCTGCGGAAAAGTTCTCCCACCTCGTCACGATCGCCGTTCCGCACCTGCGCGCGGCTGCGCCCAGTCTCCTCACGCCCGCGCAAGCGCGACGATCTTGGTACGTCTTCATGTTTCAACTTCGGATCATCGCCGACATGCGTTTGGCCGAGAACAACCTCGCCCTCATCGATCGATTGTGGCGCGATTGGTCACCGAGTTACACCCCGACCAAGGCCGACCTGGATCGCATCAAAGAAGGCATCGCGACGCGCATTCCCGACGTGCTGGGGTATTACCGCGCGTTCTTCGCTCCTTCGTCGCTGCTCGGACCTTCGCGTCGATTGCTCCTCACGAAGACGACCGTTCCTTCGTTGCATATTCACGGCGAAGAAGATGGTTGCATGGGCGTCGACCTGACCTACGGCACGGAGAAACACTACACGTCCCGCATATCCATCGAGCGTATCGCGAACGCCGGACACTTCGTTCATCTGGAAAAACCCGACGCCGTCAACCCGCTCTTGCTGGATTTCTTGGGTTCCCCTTGACGTGAACGCCGACGTGAACGGCTACGCAGGCTTCGCATCGCGCACGCGTCCGAGCACGCGCACGATGCCCACGATGTTCCAGAGAGCAAAACCCACGAACAACACCACGAGCGCGACGGCCCAACGCGACGCGCGAGGTGATGAACCATCGATCAACACCCACGCATCTTCGGGCACCTGCTTATCCGTTTGAGCTCGAACGGATTCCGGCAAACGCGCGTGACGAATGCCCGCTTTTTTGAACGGCACGAGACGCCCGGCAAAGTTCGACGGCGGAACGAATCGTGGTCCTTCGAACCCTTCAGGCACTCGAATTTCCACCCAAATTTTGTTGTTTCCGGCGATCGGCGCCAAACGGAACGAATCACCTTCCGCCGCACGTCCATAACGAATCGCGCCCGTCGTTCCGAGCAACCCCGATCCGCGAACGTATCGGTTTTCCAAACCCTGCGTCGGGTTCAACGTCCCCAAGTCGGCGACGTCCGTGAGCTCTCCGGGCGTCAACGCATAACGCGCTTCGCCGATCAACACGAACGACATCCAAATCGCCGCCAGTGCCGTCACGGCCATCATCACCACCGTTGCCGTACGTTCGCGTTTTGGAGGTCCGGGCAACGCGACCAGATCCGGATCCTGACCCAGAGCATCCAGCGCGGGCGCATGCGGAACAGCGAGGGTCGACGAGGAATCGCGAGGCACGAGCAGATCGAATCTTTACTCGGACAAACCGAGCGGCGAGAGGTTCACGACGGAGCCGAACGTTCGGCGAGAGTATAGCCGTGGCTATACGAGGTGGGCATCTTTGACGGCCCGGGCATGCATCCCACGGCGATTTGTAGGTCGAACATGCGCCAAAAACGCTCGATCTCTTGCCCAAAGCCCAATGCTTTTCTAGCCTGGGGCCCGAATGTCAGACACCGCGAAGAAATCCTCCATGGTTTGCCCTGCGTGCGGTGTGACCAATTCCCCGGTCTCACCCAGCCGTCGGTGCGTTTCCTGCGGTTCACCAATGGACTCGCATCGCTCGAGTCGCGCCGAGACCGACGAGTATGGTCGGCGAAGCGGCGATGGATTCAGCATCGTTTGGGCCGGTATCGCCCTCGTGGTGCAGATCGTTCTCACGGCAGCCATCGTCATCGGTTTGCCCATGGTCGTGCACAAGCTCGACTTCGAGGGGCGTTACGGGATGATGGTCGCCATGCCCGTGTGGTTTGTCGGAGGCACCTTGCTCGGGATGATTTCCCCGGGCAAACGCGTCGTCGAACCGGTGCTCGCGACGGTGATCGTTGCAGGTCCAACGATCTGGCATCTGCTGCGCACGCAAACCGTCCGCACCATGCCGACCTTCATGTACTTCTTGCTCGCCGCCGTGGGGATCATGTTCACCCTCGTCGGAGCGCACCTTGGCGAACGCATCCAAATGGGTCCTCCGCCCAAGCGAGCAGACGCGGATTGATCGTTCGTCCTCAAACCATCGTTTTTATTTCAGCTCTTCTCGTGGCGTGTCCATCGTCCGAAGCTCGCGAAGAACGCGCTGTTCTCGAAGCGATCTACGCGCTTCGTGATTCGTCGTCGGACGATTTGCCGACGCGTCACAAACTCATCGACGCCCTTGCCAAACTTCCCGCATCGACTTCGCGGGCCCGTGATGCGCGTGATGCCTGTGCCGACGCGTATCGGCTCATGGCGGAAGGCAAAGAAGCCACCCTCAAGGTCAAAGCCGATCTCGCGCAGCTTGGCGCCGCTCCGAAAAACGCCTTGGCAGATCTCGCCGTGGCGGAAGAGAAGCTCCGGAAAAGCGAAGCGAGCATGCTTGCTTGTCAAAAGACGGCCGCTGAACTCAGCCTCCAGCGACGCTAGCCATTACGGCGGGGCGAACCGGACCGAGGTTCAGAAAGTAAAAACCCCTCACGCAGATCTACGGAAGCGCGCGACGTCGTGCTAAAGAGCGACTCCGTATGTTCGACACGCTTACCCGAGGTTTCCGCCAGGCTCGCAACCGACTCGCGGGTCTCACCGAGCTCACCGAATCCAACATCGAATCAGCGCTCCGCGAAGTGCGCCTGAGTTTGCTCGAAGCGGACGTCGAACTCGGCGTCGTCAAAGCGTTTCTCAGCCGCGTCAAAGAGAAGGCGATCGGTCGCACCGTCGACGCTCGCGTCAAGCACGAAGGCACCACGCATCAAGTCTCCGCAAGCGACCACTTCGTCAAAATTTGTCATGACGAACTCGAGGCCATGATGCGCCATGACGGCGAGACGATCACGTGGGCATCGGGTCGACCCACGGGCATCATGATGGTTGGTTTGCAAGGGTCTGGAAAGACAACCACCTGCGCCAAACTCGCCAAATTCGTTGCTTCCAAGGGCAAAAAGCCGCTGCTCGTCGCTGCCGACATGCAACGTCCGGCCGCCGTCGATCAGCTCAAGGTCCTCGGCAACTCGATCAAAGTTCCGGTCTTCAACATCGCGGGCAAGAGCCCCGTGGAGATCTGCGCCGCTGCGGAAGCCGAAGCGAAGAAGCTCGGACGCGACGTCATCATTTACGACACAGCCGGTCGTCTCGCGATCGACGAGAAGCTCATGCTCGAGCTCGATCAGGTCAAGTCACGCACGGCGCCGGAGAACATCTTCCTCGTCGTCGACGCGATGATCGGTCAGGACTCGGTCAAGACGGCGCGTGCGTTCCACGAAAAACTCGGCATCAGCGGGGTTGTTCTTACCAAACTCGACGGCGATGCGCGTGGTGGTGCCGCGATCAGCATCAAAGAAGTCACGGGCGCACCGATTCTCTTCACCGGTATCGGCGAAACGACCGACAAGTTTGAAGAGTTCCGCGCTGAAGGCATGGCGAGCCGCATTCTCGGCATGGGTGACGTCGTCGGCCTGATGCAGGATTTCGAAGGCGTCATTGATCAGAAGAAGGCGGAGAAGGACGCCGAACGGCTTCTTCAAGGCGACTTCACGCTCGAAGACTTCCTCGAGCAGGTGCGCATGATTCAGAAGATGGGATCGCTCAAGGATCTCGTCGACAAACTCCCGCTCGGCAATTTCTTCCCCGGAGGTTTGCCCAAGGACATCAATTTGGATGACCGGGAGCTCGTGCGCATCGAAGCGATGATTCAATCGATGACGCTCCAGGAAAAACGCGATCCTTATGCTTTGATTCGCGAACCCAAGCGGGCCGAGCGTATTGCCAAAGGTTCCGGAACGCTGCCCGAAGCCGTCAGCGAATTGGTGCAGAAGTTTCTCTTCATGAAGCAAATGATGGGAAACCTCGGCTCGAACATGGGCATGATGGGCAAGATCCCCGGCATGAAGCAATTGGCGCAAATGAAGAATATGCGTCAGGCAATGGCGGGAATGGGCGGCGGAGGATTCCCCGGAATGGGCGGTATGCCCGGCATGGGCGGATTCCCCGGAATGGGTGGTATGCCCGGCATGGGTGGATTTCCCGGGATGGGAATGCCTGGGATGGGAATGCCCGGGATGGGAATGCCTGGGATGGGCGGCGGCGGTGCGGACAGCCCGAGCATGACGAAGATGCGCTCGCTGAGCCAAACCGAGCGCAATGCCAAGAAAAACCAGCGCAAGCGTGAACGTGACGCCCGTAAAAAGGGTCGAAAATAGTCGTTTTGCTGGACGAACTACCCATGAAACGCCCTGAGATTTTGCTTCTTTTCGTGGTAGGTCTCGGGGCGTGCACCGCGGGCGACAGGCCGGACGACAAAAAACCTCGCCAAGCGAATCCGGCGACGGGAGTGACTTCGTCGGATGCGCGGCGCGTGATCAAAGAATTGGTCGTTCCGACGCTTCCCTCCGGACAAACCATTACGATTGACGGCAAGCTCGACGAAGCGGCCTGGCAAAAGGCGGCATCTTCGGGGGAATTCGTGGACGTATTCACCGGCGCGGTGAACCCACGATTGCCCGTGCAAGGCAATGTGCGTCTATTGTGGGACGATTCGTTCCTTTATGCCGCGTTCGACGTCAAGGACCTGGCCATTCGCGGCGGTTTTCCCACGGACGGCAAGGATCCGCATTTATGGGAGCGGGACACCGTCGAAATCATGGTCGACCCCGACGGCGACGGGGACAACAAGAATTATTACGAAATTCAAATCAATCCGCAAAACTTGGTCTTCGATTCTCAATTCGACGATTACAACCAACCTCGAGGCGGCCCGGCGGGACCATTCGGGCATCAAGAATGGTCGGCGAACCTCGAGAGCGCCGTGGTTTTACGCGGCAAAATCGAT
>WBZU01000130.1_pt1 | contig 77780 bp, 64 predicted proteins | sample 5204311 | NCBI WGS metagenome assembly WBZU01 (sample SAMN12344359, study PRJNA552823) | activated sludge metagenome | biome: Activated sludge suspended growth; feature: Nitrification reactor; material: Wastewater; isolation source: activated sludge from nitrification reactor of wastewater...
GCCCTCCACAACGACGGCGGTGATGACCAGACGGGCTTTGGACACCCGCTGACCGTGCGGCCTGGACCTATTCGCATGTCTCGAGACATGCCATTCCTATGTCCTGGAATCACACACCTTCGGGCGCGCACCTTCGGGCGCCCCGTCAGCTCAGGATGCGCTCCCGCTTCGGATCGTAGAACGGCTGCATCTGCAGTCGGGCCGGCAGATCTCCGTGCGGCGTGCACACATGGAAGTGTGTGTCGCGCAGCCAGTCTGCGGTGATGCCCGCTTCACGCGACACCTGAGCCAGGCCGACGGGTCCGCCGAGCGTGTAACCGTAGGCGGCGGCGCGGACATAGCCGACCCACTGGCCGTCGGCCATCACCGGCTCGTTGCCGAAGAGGTCGGCGTCGGGATCATCGACGAACAGGCTGACCACCCGATTGCGAGGGGCACCGGCGGCTTTGAACTCGCGCAGTGCGTCCAGTCCGATGAATCCATCGGGCTTGTCCCAGGCGATGGTGAACCCCAGTCCCGCTTCGATGGGGTTGTCGGTGTTGTCGATGTCGACGCCGATGTCGCGGTAGCCCTTCTCCAGACGCAGGCTCGACATCGCGGCGAGTCCCACCGGGCGAAGCTCCAGATCCTCTCCGGCGCTGACCAATTCGTCGAAAGCACCAGCGGCGTATTCGGCGGGGATGTGCAGTTCCCATCCGAGCTCGCCCAGGTAGGTCACCCGAATCGCCAGCACCGGCGCGTAGCCGATGTGGATGTTCTGCGCGGACAGGTAGGGGAAGGCCTCGTTGGACAGGTCGGCATCGGTCAGGCGGGACAGCAGCGTTCGTGACTTCGGGCCCTGCACCGAGAGCAGGGTCGTCCCGGAGGTGACTTCGGTGACGATGACGATCTCTCCCGGCCGGGTGGCCCGTCGGATCATCGGCTCGACCCGCCGGTGAATGAGATCGCTTGCCACCACGAGGAATTGCTCATCGCCCAGACGGGTGACGGTCAGGTCGGCGGCGATCCCGCCGTCCGGGTACAGCCACTGCGTGTAGACCAGTCGGCCCACCTCGCGATCGACCACGCTGACCGACAGCCGGTCGAGAACACGCGCCGCGTCGGGCCCCTGCACCATGAACTTGGCCATCAGGCTCATGTCCAGGACGCCGACGTCCTCACGCACGGCCCGGTGTTCGCGCCCCACGAGCTCGAAGGATGCCTGCCGGGCGAAGTCGAGCGTGGTGGCCGGATGGGTTCCCTCGGTGTCGTACCACTCGGCGAACTCCCAGCCGACCGAGGAGTTGAAGTGCCCGCCGGCGGCTACCAGCCGGTCATGGAGCACCGAGCGCCGCACGTCCCGGGCGGAGCCCGGCTTCCACGTCGGCCACACCGCGTCGCCGAACAGGACACCGAGCTGCTCGACGGTGCGCTCGCTGCGAAACCGCCGCGACGACTCGTGCCGGGCCACCCTGTCGATCGCGTAGCCGGTGACGTCCACCGGCGGCACGCCGTCAACGATCCAGTGCGCCATGACGTTTCCGATGCCGCCGCCCATCAGGATGCCCAGCGAGTTCATCCCCGCGGCGACGAAGTAGCCGTCCAGCTCCGGGGCAGGCCCGAGCAGCGGGTGGACGTCGGAGGTGAACGACTCCGGGCCGCAGAAGAACAACCGCACGCCGACGCCGGAGAGCGATGGAATCCGCTCCAGCGCCGTGCCGAGATACGGTCCGACGCGATCCCAGTCGGGGGGCAGCGTGCCGAAAGAGAAGTTCTTGGGAATGCCGTCCAACGACCACGGCGCGCCGACCGGTTCGAAGAGCCCGACGAGCATCCCGTCACCCTCGGGCCGGTAGTAGCCGTACCGTTCGGGATCCTCGATCACCGCAAGGTCGCGGTCCATCCCGGGCACCGCGTCGGTGATCAGGTAGTAGTGCTCGGCCGCCTGCAACGGAACGCACACCCCGCTGAGCGCCCCCAGTTGGCGCGCCCACATGCCGGCGGCGTTCACCACGACCTCGGTCTCGATGCGGCCGCGGTCCGTCGTGACGCCGGTGACCCGTCCGTTCTTGGTCTCCACCCCCGTGACGGTCACGCCCTCGATCACCCGCGCGCCGAGCAGCTTGGCACCCTTGGCCATCGAGGTGGCGACACCCACCGGGTCGGCGCGTCCCTCGTCGGGCACGTAGAAGCCCGCAAGCACGTCGGAGGTGTCCAAGAGCGGCCACATGTCCTGCAGTTCCCGGGGGCTGATCTCATGTTCGTGAACACCGAACCCGTGCATCCAGGCCGACGAGCGTCGAAGCGCCTCCAGCCGCTGCGGGTTGGTGGCCAGGCTGACGTGTCCGACCGGATTGAATCCGGTGGAATGACCCGTCTCCTGCTCGAGACGCTCGTAGAGGTCGCGCGAATACCGGCTGAAGAACAGCGCGGTCTCGTCGACCATGCCGGCCGAGGTGATCAGCCCGGCGGCGTGCCAGGTGGTCCCGGCGGTCAACTCGTGCTGTTCGAGCAACACGATGTCGGTCCAGCCCAGGTGAGCGAGGTGGTAGCCGATGCTGCAGCCGGTGACACCGCCGCCGACGATGACGACGCGGGCCCGGTCGGGGAGCTCCTGGCCGCCGCTCACGCCGGAAGACCCCGGCCGTCAGCGGTCAACTCGGCGAACTGGTGTCTGAACATTCAGTCAGCGTGTCACAATTTGTGCATGGGTGAACCCGATCTCTATGACGCCGTCGTGATCGGGGCCGGTTTCGCCGGTCTCGTCGCCGCCCGGGACCTGATCGAAGCGGGGCACCGCGTGCTGGTCCTCGAGGCCCGCGACCGGGCCGGCGGGCGGACCTACAGCTCGACGTTCCCCGGCACCGACGTCGTGATCGACCTCGGCGCCGAGTGGTTCGACCCGAAGCGCCACCACTTCATGGCCGCCGAGGTGGAGCGTTATGGAGCCCGCTTCGTCGAGGCCGACAAGGAGGGCGCCAACCGCTGGTACCTCGACGGCCGGCACGCCGAGGGCGAGGAGCCCGACGCCCTCATCGACATGGCCGAACTCGACAAGGTCCTCGACCGGATCAAAGCCGACATCGCACCGGTGGTGTTCTCGAACGGCTTCGATCAGGTCAACACCGCTGCGTTGGACATCCCGTTCAGCGAGTACCTCGCCAACCTCGATGCGCCGCCGGCCATCGCGGACCTCCTCCGCGCGCAGTCCTACACCCTCACCGGTGCACTGCCCACCGAGTTCTCGGCGTTCGTCTACCTCCGCGAGATCGCGGGCTTCGACAACGATCCCGCGTACTCGTTTTTCGCCTCGCTGGCCCGGGTCGACATCGGCAGCGGCGGCCTGGCGCAACGCATCGCCGACGAGATCGCGTCCCACATCCGCCTGGGCGAACCGGTGACTGCCGTCACCGAAACGGCTGACGGTATGGAGGTGCTGACCGCCACCGGTAACCGCTTCGCGGCACGCCAGTGCGTGCTGGCCGCTCCGCTGAACACGCTGGGCGACATCGCGTTCACGCCGGGCTACCCGCCCGTGCTCGCCAGGCTGGTCGCGGAGGGCCACACCGGCCGGTGCGTGAAGGTCTGGGCGAAGATGGCCGACTTGAAGCACGTGTTCGCGATGGGCTGGCCGGGCGTGGTGGAGTGCACACTCAAGGACACCGTCACCGAGGAGTCCGGCGTCAAGGGCATCCTGGCGTCCTTCGGTCTGGAACCCGACATCACCTTCGACCGTGCCGACCTCCTGCAGGCCGGCCTGGACCGGCTCGGCCTCAACGCCACGGTCGAGGAGGTCTTCGGATACGACTGGCTGCGCGACCCGTACTCGAAGGGGACCTGGCTCGCGCTCAGGCCTGGCCAGGCGACCGCGTGCGCCGAGGTGGAACTGCGTTGGGGGCGGATCCATTTGACCGGCGCGGACTTTGCCGGGGTGTGGTCGGGATGGGTCGACGGAGCCATCGAGGCCGGCCGGTCGACGGCGAAACAGGTCAGCGCCGCGCTGACCGACTCCCGGGTCTGACCCGGCGGCAGCTCAGGATGGTTCGAGGATCGCCTGCGGTCCGCGCAGCATCAGCTGCCGGCCGATGATGATCCGCTGAATCTCGCTGGCGCCCTCCCAGATCCGCTCCACCCGCAGTTCCCGGAACATCCGCTCCGCCACGTTCTCCCGCATATAGCCGCGGCCGCCGAAGATCTGCACGGCCCGGTCCGCCACCCGGCCGGCCATCTCCGAGCAGTACAGCTTGGCCATCGAGGCCTGACCGTGCAGCACCTTTCGGTCCAGGCCCGCATCGATGCCGCGGGCCACCTCGTAGAGCAGGCTGCGGGCGGCGAAGAGTTCGGTGGCGCTGTCGGCGAGCATCCCGGCCACGAGTTGATGGTCTCCGAGTGGCTTTCCGTCGACGATCCGGTCGCGTGCGAACGCGGTCACGTCGTCGACCAGTCGCTGTGCCGCCCCCACGCAGCGCGACGCCACCATGATCCGCTCGAACCGGAACCAGTCCTGGGTGAACAACATGCCTTCACCCTCCGCGCCGACGAGATGCGTTGCGGGAACCCGTACATCGGTGAACGAGACGATCGGGTGCTCGTCGGGGATGTTGTGCGAGTAGTGCGGTGTGCGGACCACCTCGACGCCGGGCGACGGCAGGTCGACCACCAGCAGGACGTGGTCGCCCTCGTGCGGGCCGTTGGTCAACCGAGCCTGCACGAAGACGTAGTCGGCGAGGTTGAACGACGTGACATGCCACTTGACCCCGTTGATGACGTAGTCGTCGCCGTCGCGTTCGGCGGTGGATTCCAGCGCCGAGACGTCGGAGCCCGCGAACTCCTCGGTGATCGCGTAGGCCTCGTGCTTCTCCCCCCGGACCGACGGCAACAGCCAGCGCTCCCGCTGGTAGTCGGTGGCGACGTCGACCCACCACTGGGGCGGAGTGTGCATCACCCAGGCCAGCGCGTTCGTCGCGCGCCCCACCTGCTCCTGCACCAGGACCTGTTGCAGGGCAGTGAATCCCCGGCCACCCACCGACACCGGCATGTTCGTCGCGTAGAGGCCCAGTTCGATGGCGCGGTCGTGATGTTGCGCGGCAAGTTGCGGTGGCAGGTGGCCCCCGAGCTCCTCAGCCTCCGCCTCGTGGGGAATCAGGCTGTCGACGAACGCCCGCGCCGTATCGCGGATCCGCTGATCCTCGGCTGTCAACCCGTACATCCCGCCGGTACTCCTGCCCGCTGTGCTGTCGCCGGTGACACAGTCACCGGAGAGCCTTGACTGAGCGTTCAGTCTATGTCACGGTCTGGGGAATGACGACCGCGGACAGTGCCGATGGTGTCGTTGTTGCAACTCGCCGAGCGTGGCGTGCAGCGAACAGAAAGTGAAGACGTGATGAGCCAATCAGAGAAGACCCCGGTCCTGCACGACGCGGTCCATGCCGAACTCGAGGACTGGGGTCCGCTGGCGGAGGCCACGGATCACCCGATGGCGACGCACGGCCGCGAACTGTGGGCGGACGGCCCGGCGTCGGGCGGGATCTGGCAGTGCGCACCGGGCCCGTCGCGCTGGCTGCTGGAGACCCACGAGGTGATCTACCTGGTTGCCGGCCGGATGACGGTCACCCCGGACGACGGCGACGCCAAAGAGATAGGCGTCGGTGATGTCGCCGTGTTTCCGCGGGGCTGGTCGGGCACCTGGGACATCCACGAGACCGTGCGCAAGGTCTACGCAATCTTCTGATCGCGGGGGATCACCAGGGCGTCCACCGCGATCGCGCCCTGTGGCGTGACGATCACCGGATTGGCCTCGACCGCCTGGACCGACTCGCCCAGTTCGACGGCCAGTCGAGCGAATCCGGTGATCACGCCGGCCAGTGCCGCTGTGTCGACCGCGGCGCCGCCGCGCCAGCCGGTGAGCATCCGCCGGATCCGCAGTGATCGCAGCATCGCCTCGGCGCCCTCCGGGGTGATCGGCGGGCAGGCCACCGCGCGGTCGGCGAGCAGTTCCACCAGGGTGCCGCCAGCCGCCACGACGACGAGTGGGCCGAAGCTGCCGGAGTGCACGGTGCCGACGGAGACCTCGACCCCGGCCGGCACCCTCGCGTGGACGCTGACGTCCGGTCCGAGCCGGGCGGCCATTGCGGTGTAGTCGGCGGCCAAAGCGTCCCGGTCGGCGATGTCCAGGACGACGCCGCCCACGTCGCTTTTGTGTTCGGCAGCAAGGGTTTTCAGGACGACGGGGTAGCCGATCTCGTCGGCGGCCGCGAGCACCCCGTAAAGGTCGGCGGCGGTCGCGGACGCGGCCACCGGGATCCCGTAGTCGGCCAGCAGATCGAAGGACATCCGGGGATCCCAGTCGGCAAGTCGCGACTGCCAGCGGCGCCGGCGTTCAGTGTCGATCTCCACGGGAGAGGGGTTGACCGGCAGCGGCCACCGGGCCAGATGCCCGAGCGCCGCGATACCGCTGCGCGCACCTTCCAGGACCGGAATACCCTGTGCGCGAAGCTTTTCCGCTGCCGTGCGGTCGATGGCGGACTCCACCGAGGTCACCACTGCGATCGGCGCGTCCGTGGCCTTCGAGACGTCGATGAGCGCATCGGGATAGGCGGTGTCACCGTCGAACTCGGTGACCAGGTCCACGGCGAGCGCAGTCACCGCGACCGCCGGGTCCTCCGCGCACAGCCGCAGGCAGTTCCCGAACAACTCCCGGGTCTCGGCACCGGTGCCCCAGACGTCCAGCGGGTTGGTGGCCGCCAGGCCTTCGTCGAGCAGGCCGCCGATGGCGTCGACCGTGACGGCGCTCAAGTCGGCGAAGGGAACACCCGCTTCGTGCGCGATGTCGGCATACAGCGCACGTTCGGCCCCGGAGTCGTGCACGGTGGCGATGCCGTGTGCGCCGGGCCTCGGCCGTCGTCCCGACTCGAAAAGCTCGATGGTGTCGACCATCTCTGCCATGTCCCGTACCCGGATGGCTCCCGTCTGTGCACAGAATGCGCTCCACCCGGCATCGTCTCCGGCAAGGGCGCCGGAGTGTGCGGCCACCATCGCGCTGCCCCGCGGTGAATGGCCGACGGCCAAGATCACCACCGGAACGCCTCGTTCGGCGGCCCGCACGAGCGCCGCGCGCAGCCGGGGAGCGGCGCGCGGGGTCTCGAGCAGCAGGGCGACGCACGTGGTCTCGGGATCGTCCAGCGCGTAGTCGACGTAGTCGGCGGTGTCGGTGACCAGCTCCTGACCGGAGGACACCGCAAGGCGGAAGCCGAAGCCGCGGTGGGCACGCAGGAGCGTGGAGAACGCCGACCCCGAATGAGTGACGAGTGAAACACCTCCCGCGGGAAGCGGATCCGGCTCCAGGTAGCCCAGTGCGCGCAGCCCCGTCGCATTGTTGACGAACCCCATACAGCCGGCGCCGCACATGGCCATGCCGGCTGCCCGGGCGGTGGCGGTGATCATCTCCCGCAGCCCGGGTGCGTGGGCCGAACCGAACACCACCGCACCCCGCGCCTCGGCGGCCGCCGCGGCCTCGACCTGTTCGGCCAGCGCCGCGTCGGGCACACCCAGCAGTACCAGATCCATCTGCTCGTCGAGCGCGGCCAGCGACGGCGCGCAGACGATCCCGTCGATCTCGTCGTAGCGCGGGTTCACCAGGTGCATGCGCGCCGAACTGCGCTTGGCCTCGATGATCATCCGCGCACCGAAGCCGCCGGGCCGCGGGCTCGCCCCGACGATCGCGACCGACTTCGCGCCGAGCATCGCGTCCACCGACGCGTCGCGGATTCGGGCCGTGGACACCGCCGGGCTCAGGCGCGCCTGGCGAGCGAGGACAGGCCGCGGCGGCTCGCCTTCTTCTTGTCGGCCAGTGCCGCGCGGGCCGCCTGCCATCCGGGGATACCGCACACTCCGCCGCCCGCGTGCGTCGCCGAACTGCCGTTGTAAAGGCCGGCGATCGGGGTGCGGTAGTCGGCGAAGCCGGGCGCGGGACGCATGTGGAACAGCTGCTCCAGCGACAGCTCGCCGTGGAAGATGTTGCCGCCGATGAGGCCGTACTCGACCTCCATCTCGTGCGGCCCGACGATGTCGCGGTGCATGACCGAGCCCTTGAATCCCGGTGCCACCTCGTCGTAGAGGTCGATCAGCCGGTCGGTGTAGGCCTCGAGTTCCTCGGTGTGCGGCGCATCGGCCCACTCGGCCGGCACCCACTGGGTGAACAGCGACATGATGTGCGTGCCGTCCGGATTCAGGGTCTTGTCCAGCGTCGTGGGGATGACTCCGTCGCTGAACGGCGCCAACGCCGCCCGGCCGGTCCGGGCGTCCTGGAATGCGGCCTCGATGTACTCCATCGTTGGCGCCATCTCGACCGAACCCGTGTGGTGCTCGGCCTGACCGTTGCTCGGATCGGCGGTGAAACTGGGCAATTCGCTAAGCGCCAGGTTGATCTTCACGACTCCGCTGCGCGACTTCCAGTGCTCGATATCGCTGACGAAGTCGTCCGGAAGTTGGTCGCGAGGGGTCTGGTCCAGGAAGGCGGTGCGCGGATGCAGCGTGGTGACCACCAACGGTGCCCTGATCTCCTCGCCGTTGGCGAGCACCACACCTTCGATCCTGCTGTTGCGCGCCAGCATTCGCTCCACCCGCGCGTTGGTGCGGATCTCGGCGCCGAAACTACGCGCCGATCGCGCTATCGCCGCTGAAACCCCACCCATGCCGCCCTCGGGGTAGCCCCAGCTGCCGAGTTGACCGTCGCCGACGTCGCCGATGGAGTGGTGGGCCATGACGTAGGCCGTGCCGGGTTCGTAGGGCCCGGCCCACGTGCCGATCACGCCGTTGACCGCGAGGGCGCCCTTGAGTTGCGGGGACTCGAACCAGTCGTCGAGCAGGTCGGCGATGCTCATCGTCATCAGTCGGGTGATGTCGGCGACCATCCGCGGCGAGATCTGCTTGCGCAACGGCCACCCCAGCTTGGCCAGGTCCAGCAGATCCCCCGGGCGCTTGGATCCGACGTTCGGTGGCACCTGGGTGAGCAGTGGGCCCATCACCTCGGCGATCCGGCCGATCCACTCGTAGTATTCGGGCAGGGCGTCTGCGTCCTTCTTCGAGAACTTCGAGACCTGCTCGTGGGTGCGCTTCGGGTCGTCCTCGTAGAGGATCAGCGACCCGCCCTCGGGAAACGCCTGGTAGTACGGGCCCATCGGATGAACCTTGTATCCGTGGCGCTCCAGGTTGAGTTCGTTGACGATCGTCGGCGGCATCAGGCTCATCACGTAGGACAGCCGGGTGACCCGCAGGTGGGGGGCGTCCTCCCACGGCGCCTCGGTGGTCGCCGCACCGCCGAGCGATCCCCGCGACTCCAGCACCAGCGTCCGCGCGCCGGAACGTGCCAGATAGGCCGCGGAGACCAGTCCGTTGTGGCCGCCGCCGATGACGATGGCGTCGTATGTGTTCGGCATGAAGGCCTCATTCCGCGGTTGCCGACGAAAGTCCTGACTGACTGTTCAATCTAAGGCAGATGTTAGACTGCGGGCAAGGGCACGCGCTGATCTTGGGGGTATGACTGATGGCCGAACCGGCGGTCCGGACCGAGAGCAATGAGGCGCGGCGCGTCCAGATGCTGCGGGTGGCGGCTGAACTCATCTGTGAGCGAGGCTTTTCCGAAACGCGCATCGCCGACGTCGCCAAGCGGGCCGGCGTCAGTTCTGCCTTGGTGATCTATTACTTCGGCACCCGTGACCGCCTTCTCGTCGATGCGTTGAAGTACTCGGAAGAGGCCTTCTATGAGGCGGCGGAGCGGATGCTCGCCGAGGTTCCCTCACTGCGCGAACGGATTTCGCTGCTGATCGAGTGGACCTGTATCCCCACCGGCGACGGCGAGATCCCGGGGGCCTGGGGCCTGTGGTTCGACGTGTGGGCACAGGCTTTCCGCCATGAGGAGGTCAAGGCCGGCCGGGTGGAACGTGACGCCCGGTGGCGCCGGATGATCGTCGACGCCATCGAGTTGGCGGATCGGGACGCCAAGGTGGACCCGTACATGTTCGCCCTGGAGTTCTCTGCACTGCTCGACGGCTTGTCCATTCAGGTCGCACTGGAGGACCCGGAGGTCGACGCCAAGGTTGCCTACGACATCGCGATGCGGTTCGCCGAACGGGAGTTGAACCTTCCCCCAGAACGGCGGCGCGCCGGCAAGCGGCGTGCCCCGGTTGCACGCAAGAAGCGCTGAGCGCGTTCAGTCCGTGCCTGCGGTACTGCGGTGCAGCACCCGCACCGCATCACTACTGCACAGGCAACTGACGGCGGCACCGGGTTCGAAGCTCACCGACGCCGGTCCCGACTGATTGGGAATGTCCACCACCAGGTTCGACGGTGCGCCGACGTCGACGTGCAGCTGCGTGGACGCGCCGAGGTACACGACTTCGGCCACGGTGCCGTCGATGACGTTGTGGCCATGCGGCGCAACATCACCGGGCGCCAGCAGGGTGATCCGCTCCGGCCGGATCACGATGGCCGCCGGCCCGCGCGCCACGGTGCCGTCGACCGCGGCGGCCAGGCGAACCCCCATGGCCGAGCACACCGCCGACCCGTTCCCCGCCTCGAGAACCTCGGCGTCGAAGATGTTGGCCGCGCCGAGGAAGCCGGCGACATACGTCGTCGCCGGGGCGGCGTAGATCTCCTGCGGGGGGCCGACCTGCTCGACGCGGCCCTCGGCGAGGACCGCGATCTGATCGCTCATGGTGAGCGCTTCCTCCTGGTCGTGCGTCACGTAGACGAACGTGATCCCGACCTCGCGCTGCAGCGCACGCAGTTCGAGTTGTAACTGCTTGCGCAGCTTGGCATCCAGGGCGCCGAGCGGCTCGTCGAGCAACAGCACCCGCGGGCGCAGCACCAACGCCCTGGCCAGCGCAACCCGCTGCTGCTGGCCACCGGAGAGCTGACCCGGCTTGCGTTTGGCGTATCCGTCCATCCGGACGAGTTCCAGAGCGGCGTCCACCCTTGTGCGCACGTCCTGCCTCGAGGCGTTCTGGTACCTCAGGCCGAAGGCGACGTTGTCCCAGACCGTCATGAACGGGAACAGGGCGTAGGACTGGAACACGGTGTTGACCGGCCGCTTGTGCGGCGGATCGTTCACGACGTCGCGGCCGTCAAGTTCGATGCGGCCCGAGTCGGGCCGCTCGAAACCGGCGATCATCCGCAGGGTCGTGGTCTTGCCGCAGCCCGATGCTCCCAACAGCGAGTAGAACTGGCCTGCCGGGATGTCCAGATGGATACCGGTGACGGCGGGAACGCCGTCGAAGGCCTTGGCCAGTTCGGCCAGCCGGATCGCGCCGCCGCTGCTCATGCGGCGACGCACCGACACGGGCTCAGATGGCCACCGCCCGGGCGAAGCGCCGGAAGTTCGCAGCGAAGCGGTCGACATCGGCATCGTCGTGCTGGACGGAGAGCAGCCATTGCTCCACCTTGCCCCATGGCGGTAGGAAAACGCCGCCATTGTGCTGCATCAGCCAGTGGAGTTGGCCCAAGTCCGAGTCGATCTCGAGGAAGTCGCGGTATTCGCGGACCGGTGCCCGGGTGAAGGTGACGCATCCCTTGGCGCCCACGCTGACGACCCGCCACGGGTAGCCCATCTCGGTGATCGTCGACTCCAGCGCGGTGCGCAACCGGCTCGCCAGGCGATCCAGGTGGGCGTAGGCGTCCGGCGTCAGTACCTGGGAGAGGTTGGCGCGGGTGGCTGCCATGGCCAGGGGGTTGCCGTTGAAGGTGCCCACCTGCTCGTAGACGCCGTCGGCGATCAGCGACATCACCGCCGTCGTGCCGCCGATCGCGGCGACCGAGATCCCGCCGCCGAGGGCCTTGGCGAGGCAGACGATGTCGGGGGTGACGCCACTGAGTGCGGTGACTCCGCCCGGGCCGGTGGTGAATCCGGTCTTGACCTCGTCGAAGATCAGCAGTGCGCCCGCGGCGTGCAGCAACTCGCGAATCGCGGCCAGGTAGCCGTCCTCGGGCGGAATGATGCCGGCATTCATCATCACCGGTTCGAGGATCATTCCGGCGATCTGGCCGGGATGCTCGGCCAGTGCCCGGGCGACCGCCTGGGGGTCGTTGAACGGGACGACGACCACCATGTCCCGGATCGCCGACGGGATGCCGCTGTTTCCCGGGACCCCGGTCGGGTGATCACGCGGGCCCACTTCGTCGGCCTCCGGGAGCACCGAGACCTGCACCGAGTCGTGGTGGCCGTGGTAGCAGCCCTCGACCTTGATGATGAGGTCGCGGCCGGTGGCCGCGCGTGCCAGGTGGACGGCGTCCATGGTGGCCTCGGTGCCGGAATTGGCGAACCGCCAGAGCGGCAGGCCGAACCGTCGGGACAGTTCGCCGGTGATCCAGATGGCATCCTCGGTGGGCTGCGCGAAATGTGTTCCGCGGCTGACTCTCTCGGTCACCGCGGCGACGATTTCCGGGTGTGCGTGCCCCGCGATGGATACCCCGTAGCCGCCGTGCATGTCGACGTACTCGGTGCCGTCGACGTCGAAGATCTTGGAACCCCGGCCGTGGCTCATCCAGACCGCCTGCGGTTCGGCGATTTGCCAGTTCGACGTCGCACTGCCGGCCAGGTGCTCCCGGGCTTTGGCGATCAGTTCGGTGCTTCGCGGCTGCCGGTCGAGGAACACCTGTGCCTCGCGCGCGATGAGCGCGTCGACCGTGCCGGGCACCGGGGCGTCTATCACAGGCGCTGCCACGGGAATACCTCCGCTCGATGGCCTCGGACGACTGCATCGCCGCCGCGTCATCCCTGACTGACCACTCAGTCCGGAGCTGACTGATTGTTCAGTCTAGGCCCTCTCGCGTGGTCGGACAAGACGTGCCCGGACATAGCCGTTAACGCGCCGCAAATTTGCCCGGAGTGTGCGAGAGTCCTCCATACCGATCAATCGTCGCGACCATCGGAGATCTGATGAACGTTCCCCGCAGACTCGGTCCGAGCAGGCGCCAATTCCTGCAGCGGGCCGGACTCCTTGCCGCCGGCACTCCGGCGCTGGCCCTGTTCCTCGAGGCGTGTTCGAAGGCGGGTGAGACCTCCTCCGCTCCCTCCATGACGGTCGCCGCGCCCAACAGCCCGGTCACGTGGGACATCCCGAAGGACAACCAGCCGATCGCCGACGGGCTCTCGCCGGAGCGCGACGCGACGTTGCAGTTGTACAGCTACGCCGATTACATCGCACCGGACGCCATCAAGTCGTTCGAGGAGAAATACAAGACGAAGGTTCAGGTAACGACCTTCAACGACACCGACGAGGCGATCACCAAGATCCGCGGCGGCGGTGTGGATTACGACATGTTCTTCCCGAGTTACGACCAGATCGGCAAGCTGATCGCGGGCTCGCTGCTGCGTCCGCTGAACCACAGCTATATCCCGAACATCAAGAACGTCTGGCCGGTGTTCACCGATCCCTGGTACGACAAGCAGTGGCGTTACACGGTTCCCTACACCATCTACACCACCGGGATCGGCTGGAACACCACCCAGGTTCCCACCGACATCGGTGCGTTGAAGAATCCTTACGAGTCGCTGTGGGATCCGGCCTACAAGAACAAGACCGCGGTGATCGACGACTGGCACACCGCGATGTCGATGGTGCTGCTCAAGCAGGGAATCACCGACGTCAACACGTCATCGGCCGACGACCTGAAGATGGTGGGCGAGCAACTCACCGCGCTGGTGAAGGCGACCTCGCCCAAGGTGACGATCACCATGTACACCGACTTGCCGACCGGGCAGATCGGCCTGTCCCAGATGTGGTCGGGCGACGTGATCAACGGTGCGCGCAACTACATGCCCGCCGACGTCAAGCCGGAGGTCCTGCGCTACTGGTTCCCCGCCGACGGGAAAGGCCTGGTGGACAACGACCTCATCGTGCAGTTGCGCTCCGGCAAGAACCCGGTGCTGTCGCACCTGTTCATGAACCACATGCTGGAGACCGAGGTCGCCAAGCAGAACTTCACCCAGATCGGTTACCAGCCTCCGCAGGTGTCCATCAATCCCGATTCGCTGGTCGCGGAGGGATTCATCCCGGCCAACCTCAAGACCGCGGTGGTGCGGCCGGAGTTCTTCGACGTCGGGTACCGGATCCTCGAACTCGATCCGGCCAATGACGCTGCCTGGCACAACGTTTGGCGCGCCTTCAAGGCCGGGGGAAGCTGACGGCCGTGACAGCGGGGACGGTGCGAGTCGCTCGCACCAGGACAAACCCGCTGTGGCCCCTCCTGGCGACGCCGGGGGTCGTCTGGCTGCTGTTGTTCTTCCTCGCCCCGCTGTACGTGGTGCTGGCCATCGTGTTCGGGCGCACCGACCCGGTGTTCCGCACCGCTGTTCCGGTCTGGAATCCACTGCAGTGGAATCCCGAGCAGTTCAACTACATCCTGACCCACATCGTCGGTGAGAACGGGGTGTTCGGCCCCGCGCTGCTGCGCACCGCCGTGTACGTCACCGTCGCCGGCCTGCTGTGCCTGCTGATCGCCTTCCCGGTGGCCTACTACACCGCACGGCTCTCCGGCAGGTGGAGGGGCCTGCTGCTGGCGTTGCTTATCGCGCCCTTCTGGATCAGCTACATGATGCGAATGTTGGCCTGGGTCAACCTGTTACAGGACGACGGTCTGGTCAACCGGCTGCTCGGCGTCGGTGGGCTGTTCCACGTCCGGGTGCACTGGCTCACCGGGCAGCCGGTGGTCGTCGTACTCGGTCTGGTGTACGGATACGTCGCCTACATGATCCTGCCGCTGTACGCAGGTCTGGACCGGCTGCCGCAGTCGACGCTCGAGGCCGCACGCGATCTCGGCGCCAACCGGTTCGCGTCGTTCTGGCGGGTGACCCTGCCGATGTGCCGCCCCACCATCGTCGCGGCAGTTCTGCTGACGAGCCTGCCGATGCTGGGCGACTACTTCACCTCCGACATGCTGTCGGCCTCACCCAAGACCGCGATGGTCGGCAACCTGATCAACGACAGCGTTCAGGCGCCGGGGCAGACCGGTCAGGCCGGGGCGCTGGTGATGCTGGTCCTGCTGGTCGCGATCCTGCCGATGTTCTACTACGTCAGGGTGACTTCACGAGGGGACGCGGCATCGTGAAGGGTCCGCTCACCTGGTGGAACGACCCGTGGCGCCGCCCGCGGATCCTGATCGCGGTGACGGCGGCCTACCTGATCTGGTCGCTGATCCCGGTGGCGATCGCGGTTCTCTACTCCTTCAACGACGGCCGGTCGCGGACGGTCTGGCAGGGGTTCTCCTTCCGGTGGTACTGGGGTGACGCGACGAAGTCGGTCTGGCACGACGCGGCCCTGCACACGGCGCTGCTCCAGACGCTGAAGCTGGGCGTCATCACGACGCTGATCACCGTGCCGCTCGGGGTGCTGTTCGCGATCGGGATCGACCGGTGGCGCGGACGGCTGCCCGCCGGCGCCAACATGCTCATGCTGGTCTCATTCGTCCTGCCCGAGGTGTTGCTCGCAGTGGCGCTGCTCTTCGTGGTGACTTCGCTCGCGCTGCCCCTCAAGCTGGGTACGACGGCCCAGGTAATCGGTCTGGTCACCTTCCAGATCGCCTACCCGGCCGTGCTCGTCCGCGCGCGGCTGGCGTCGATCGGCCCTCAGTACGAAGAAGCGGCGATGGATCTGGGCGCATCGCCCATGACGGCCCTGCGCAGGGTGACCCTGCCGATGCTGTTGCCCGCGATCTTCGCCAGCACCGTGCTGGTTTTCGCCGACGTCATCGACGACTTCGTCCTGGTGCGCTACCTGTCCGGAGACTCGTCCACCGAGCCCGTCTCGGTGAAGATCTACAACACCGCCAGAGCCGCGCCGACCCCGGCACTCAATGCGCTGGCGACCCTGCTGCTGGTGGCCGCGCTGCTGGCGGTCACCTTCGGATACCTGCTCTACCGGCGGATGACCAGAGGCGACCACACCACCGATCGTGGCATCGCCGGGTTCGCCGGTGAGGCCTGACTCGCGCGGTTCTCTGGACCGGCACCTTGCCCCCGTCTAGTCTGACTGCATGTTCAAACAGTCCGGCCCGGCTCCGATTCCCGCCGCCGATCTGGCCCCCACGCTGGCGCCGTTCGGAACGTCCTACATGCTGCCGCGGGCGGCCTACGTCGACCCCGAGGTATTCGAGTGGGAGAAGCGCAACATCTTCTCCGGCTGGCACTGCGTCGGGCATGCCTCGGATCTGGAGGGTGTCGGCGCCCAGCGCGCCGTCGGTTCGGGAGCCAACGGCATCCTGCTGGTCCGCGACGAGCACGGCCGGGTGCGCGCGTTCGCCAACGTCTGCCGGCATCGCGGACACGAGTTGATGTCGTGCGGCGCATCGACGAAACGGCGCGGCATCGTGTGCCCTTACCACAGCTGGTCGTTCAAGCTGAACGGCGAACTGCGCAACGCCCCGGGCTTCGACGCCGCCGAAGGTTTCGACCCGTCGAAGTTCGGCCTCACTGAGTTGCGGCTGATCGACTGGCACGGTTGGCTTTTCGTGGACCCCAGTGGCGAAGACGCGGACTTCGCCGAGCACGTGGCCGGGACCGAGGAGATCGTCGCGCCGTATCGCCCCGAGGACCTGAAGGTCGTCGCGCGTCACTCGTACGAGCTGGCCACCAACTGGAAGGTGATTGTCGAGAACTACCAGGAGTGTTATCACTGTTCGACGATCCACCCGGAGTTGTCCCGGATCAGTCCGCCGACCAGTGGTGAGAACGTCGAGCTGCCCGGCGACTGGATGGGCGGGTGGATGTCGATGATCGACGAGGCCGAAACCATGTCGCTGAGCGGGCAAAGCGGCGGCGTGGCGATCAAGGGCCTGTCCGAGCAGGAACTGCGCACCGTGATGTATCTGGTCGGGTATCCCAACCTGCTGGTGAGCCTGCACCCCGACTACGTGATGACGCACCGCATGACGCCGCTGGCGGTGGACCGCACCCATGTCGAGTGCACCTGGGCGTTCCCCCGCGAGGCCCTGGAGAAGTCCGATTTCGACCCGTCGTACGCGGTCGACTTCTGGGACCTGACCAACCGGCAGGACTGGGCGGCCTGCGAGTCGGTCCAGCGCGGCCTGAGCTCGCCGCACGCCCGCCCGGGGCCGCTCGCCCCTGAGGAGGAGGGTGTCTACCAGTTCGTCACCCGGGTGGCGAAAGCGTACGCGGGCAAGTGAGTGCCAAGACCTGAGCCCGGGTCAGGACACTCCGGCCATCCGGACCACGGCACGGCCGGAATAGTTTCCGGCGCGCAATTTTTCGGCGATTCGCGGGATGTCGTCCAGCGAGGCCTCATGGGTGATCTCGGCCAGGCGGCGCGGCTTGAGTTCGGCGCCCAGTTTGCGCCAGAGCTCGCGGCGGGGTCCGATCGGCATCTGCACCGAGTCGATGCCGAGCAGGGACACACCGCGCAGGATGAACGGCATCACCGTGGTGTTCAGGGCGACCCCGCCGGCCAGTCCGCTGGCTGCCACGGCGCCACAGTAGTTCAGGGTGCTGAGCACGTCGGCCAGCGTCGCGCCGCCCACGCAGTCCACGGCACCGGCCCATCGGGACCTGCCCAGCGGCCGTGGCTTGGCGTCCGCATCCTCCGGGAGCCGGCCGATCACCGCGCCGGCGCCGAGGCGCCGCAGCAGGTCCTCGGCGTCGGGCTTCCCCGTCGAGGCCACCACCTCGTATCCCGCAGCGCTGAGCAGATCCACGCTGATCGAACCCACCCCGCCGGTCGCACCGGTCACCACGACGGGGCCGTCGCCCGGTGTAATGCCATGGGCCGCCAGCGCTTCCACGCTCATCGCGGCGGTGAAGCCCGCCGTACCGATCGCCGCTGCCTCCCACGCCGTGAGCCCGCCGAGGGGGACGACGTAGTCGGCCGGTATCCGGACGTATTCGGCGTAGCCACCGTGCCGACCGGTGCCGATGTCGTAGCCGTGCGCCAGAACCCCTTCTCCCACGGTGAAATCTGGCGACTCGGATTCGACGATCTCGCCGGCGAGGTCGATGCCCGGCACAATCGGATAGTCCCGCACCACCCCGCCGCGGGCGGTCAGAGCCAGCGCGTCCTTGTAGTTGACGCCGGTGTAAGCCACCCTGACGGTGACGTCACCGGGCGGGAGGTCCGACTTTCCCAGTGTCTCGACTGTGGCAGTGACGTCGTCGCCGTCGCGGCGGGCCAGCAATGCTGGAAAAGGGTTCACGATTGAGAACGTTAGTCGGGTTTTACCTTGCGGTTGAGCCTGTTTCAGGGGTGGTACCGAGCATCTGCGCCTGAGATCCCTGGCCGCTAATCGAGCGGCCCCCAGATATCCCACTGCTCGGCGAAGTCCAGGGTGTACCGCGGGATCGGTACATGAGCCACGATGTCGCGGAAGTGGGTGCTCCATCCCCACCACCCGCAGATGAAGAAGGTGTGCTGACGCCAGCCCAGGCTGTAGTGCTCCGGAATCCACTCGTCCTTGTTCTCGGTGGCGAACACCGCGATCCCGAGCAGTCCCAGCACAGCCGAGCCGCGAAGCCACAGCCGTCCGCCACCGATCTCGTACATCGGCACGGTTTCGGCGTGCGGCATGATCTCGCAGCCGGCGGGCATGGCCGTCATGTCCTCGTGCAGGTACTGGTGCACGCCATAGAGCAGGTCGGCGATGTCGGGCCTGCTGTCGAGCTGGTCGCTGGAGACGGGGACCGGAAAGCGCGATTCCACCAGGTTGATGTCCGGGGCGGTCAACGCCGCGAAGATGTCCAGGTCATCGCGGACGATGCGCCTGAAGCGGGGTGCGGGTCCCAGCAAGGGGTATCGCTTGGCCGCGGTCTCGTCGAGGGCGGCGGTGGCATGCCACATGGCTGAGCGCCAGTCGCCCACGCTCCAGTGATCCAGCGCGATCTGGACCTGTTCTCCGACAGTCACGGACGCTGACCCTACCGACCGCGGCCCGACGGAGGGCCGGGTGCTGGCGGATCGTGCGCCCCGTCAATCCGCGCGGGTCACCGGCGGAAGGCATTTGCCCAGCACAGCGGGGTCCTTGACGTCGCTCTCGGGCAGGTAGATCCGGTAGTTGAGCCGGAAAAGACCGCTGTCCGCATTGACGCCGACGCAAGAAGAGCTGAATGCCGTTTCAGGCGATCGTCAGACCACCGTCGACGACGATCGTCTGCCCGGTGACGTACCCCCCGGCCGGCGAGGCCAGCCACACGGCGGTCGCCGCCAGCTCGGCCGCGTCGCCCAGCCGGCCCATCACGATCCGGGGCATCAGGCTGTCGAGATAGCCGGGCTTGAGTTCGTCGGTCATCTCGCTGACGAAGAAGCCGGGCGCCAGTGCGTTGACGCGAATTCCCTTGCGGCCGCTCCACTGCTGGGCCAGATCGCGGGTCAGGCCGATCACGCCCGCCTTGGAGGCGCTGTAGGCGGCTTGCGGCAGCCCGGCGGTGGTGAGGCCGAGAATGCTGGCGATGTTGATGATCGAGCTGCCCGGCTGCATCACCCGCCCGCAGGCCTGGGCCACCCAGTACGAGCCGTTCAGGTTGACGTCGATGACCGAACGGAACTCCTCGGCGGTCTCCCGGGTGGCCGGCACGGCGGTGCCGACGCCGGCGTTGTTGATCAGGACGTCGACCCGGCCGAATTCGGCCATCGCGGCGTCGACCAACTGCTGGCACTGCTCGGGGTCGGCGACGTCGGTCTTGTGAGTGTGGACGCGCCGGCCCGCCTGTTCGACGAGGGCGGCGGTCGCCGTCATCTTCTCGAGTCGACGTGCGCCCAGCACGACGTCGGCGCCGGCCTCGGCGAAACCCTGCGCGAAGGAGACGCCCAGACCCGAGGAGGCGCCGGTGACGATGACGACCTTGCCGTCGAGGCGGAATGAGTCCAACACGCTCACGTGGCCGACTCCCGGGGGTTGCGCAGCACCTGGCGGGCGATCGCGTACTTGTGCACCTCGGTGGGCCCGTCGTAGAGCCGGAACGCCCGCATGTCGGAGAAGATCATCCCGACCGGCGTCTCGTCGGAGATACCCATGCCGCCGAGCACCTGCACGCAGCGGTCGGCGACCTTGAAAAGGTCTTCGGAGACAACCGCTTTCACCATCGACGATTCGTGGCGGCCCTTGGCGCCCCGGTCCAGGGTCCAGCACGCCCACCAGATCGCCAGCCGGGACTGCTGCAGCGCAATCTCGTTGTCCGCCATCATGAAACTGACACCCTCGTGCTCGGCCAGCGGCTTGCCGAACGCGGTGCGGGTGCGGGCGTGCTCGATCGCGATCGACTGCGCGCGGGCCGCCGCGCCCAGCCAGCGCATGCAGTGGGTGAGCCGGGCGGGCGCCAGGCGCATCTGCGCGTACCGCAGGGCCTGGCCGACCTCGCCGAGCACCGCCGAGGCGGGCAGGGTGAGGTTGTCGAACCGCACCACCCCGTGTCCCTCGACGTAGTTGCGGTCCATGGTGTCCATCACCCGTTCGAGTTCGATACCGGGTGTGCGGCCGTCACACAGGAACAGCGTCGGCCCGGCGGGCCCGTGCGCGTTCGGGGCGACCCGCGCCATGACGATCCAGGTCCGCGCACCGTTGGCTCCGGTGATCAGCCACTTGCGGCCGTTGATGACGTACTGCTCACCGTCGAAGACGGCCTCGGTCTTCAACTGGTCGGGATCCGAACCGGCGCCGCCGGGTTCGGTCATGGCGAACACCGACCGCTGCCGGCCGTCGATCACCGGCACCAGGAATTCCTCGGCTTGCTGCTCGTTGGCGATCTTGCCGAGGATGAACATGTTGCCCTCGTCGGGCGCGGCGCAGTTCAGCGCCACCGGACCGAGCGTCGACCAGCCCGCCGCCTCGTAGAGCACCGCCTGTTCGCAGTGCGAGGGCTCCCGGCCGCCGAAGCGCCGCGGGGCCTGGAAGGTCAGCAGTCCGGCCTTGCGGGCCAGTGCCACCATTTCGGTGCGCAACTCCTCGTTGGGCCCGTGGCGGGTCAGTCGCGGGTCACGTTCGAACGGGACGATCTGCTCGGCGACGAACGCGCGGATCTCATCGCGCTGCGCGGCCAGATCCGACGGAATCTCGAAGTCGATCACCGTTCTCCCTCCATGATCGCCAGGGCCCGGTCGAACAACCGCACGGTCGCGGTGTGCAGAACGTCCCCAATTTCCTTGGGCGCCAGGCCCGCTGAAGCGCGCGCGTGCGAGCCCTCCAGGATGATGCCCAGCTTGAAGCACGCCAGGACGGCGTACCAGTCGATCTGCGACAGGTCGCGATCGGTGTTGCGGCCGTAGCGGTCGATGAGTTCCTGCGGCGAGGCCAGACCGCCGGCACTCATCAACTGGTTCGGCAGCACCGGTTCTTGTCCGGGGCGGTACCAGGTGGCCAGCATCCAGCCCAGGTCCTGCAACGGGTCACCGATGGTGCACATCTCCCAGTCGACGACGGCCACCACGTCGGGTCCGTGGGGGGAGAACATCACATTGGCCGCGTGGTAGTCGCCGTGCATGATGCCCGGCCTGAACGACGACGGCTGCTTCTCCCGCAGCCACGCCGCGACGGCGTCGACGTCACCGATCTGCGGCCCGGCGTAGTTGTCGAACTTGGAGTAGGAATCCAGTTCCGAAAGCCACCGCGGCACTTGGCGTTCCAGGAATCCGTCCGGCTTGCCGAAATCGCCCAGGCCCACCGTCACGTGGTCCACGGCCCCCAATTGCGCTGCGGCGTCGGCCATCGACAGGCCCATGCCGTACCGCACCGCGGCATCCGAGGCGTGCAACGGTGGCAGTCCGGCGCCGGCGTTGAAGCCGTCGACCGGTTCCATCAGGTAGAAGACCGCGTCGCCGAGCACCGAGGTGTCCTCGCAGACGGCGATCAGCGCCGCGTGCGGAACGGCGGTGCCGGCCAGGGCGCGCAGCACGCGCGTCTCCCGCAGGATCACCGAATTGCTGACCGGGCGCAGATGCCGGGGTCCCCGCCGGAACACGTAGTCGCGGCCGGAGCGGTGGAACCGCAACATGACGTTCTGGGTGCCGCCGGTGATCTCCGTGACGTCGGTGATCGGCCCCTCACCCAGGCCCAGCTGCGACATCCAGGCGGCGACCGCCGCCATGCCGTGGTTGAGGTCCTCCACGAACGCCGAAGCTACCCCACCCCTGTCAGCCCATCGCTTTCGACCACGGCAACCGGCTGTCGATGGTGTAGAACACCGCCCAGCCGACCAGGGTGCCCAGTGCGATCGAGAGGATCGCCGCGCCGGTCGCCGCCAGGCTGGTGGTGTTGGCCGCGGCGTCCCCGGCGGCCACCTCGCCGACGGCGACGAAGCTGAGCGCCCCGGGTACCAGGGACCAGAACGCGGCCAGCAGCATGACGATGCCCGGTGGGGAGGTCTTCACGCGGGAGGCCAGCATCGCGAACGGCACGGAGAGGAAGGCGCCGACGAACCCGGCGTGGCTGGCCGGCATCATCGTGCCGGCGACCGACTGGGACAGCAACGCGACGGCCACCGACGCCATCAGCCAGAGCAGCGAGCCGTTGGGGGCCGAAAGGTAGACGTAGAGGCCCACCGACACCACCACGATCGCCACGTAGAGCGACCAGCTGCCCATCACGGGCGACTCCGCTTGCACCGGAACGTAACTGGTGATGTGCAGACCGAGCGCTACGCCGAACAGCAGCATGGCCAACTGCGACAGCCCATAGACCAGGCGGCTGGAGCCGGAGACGAGCTGCGAGCTGGCCAGCTCCATCGCCCCGATGGTCAGCGACATGCCCGGCAGGGTGGCCACCAGTGCGGGACTGATCACCCGAAGCAGCCCGTCGTGAACGGTGGCGTCGACGAACGTGGTCGCCAGGACCGTCACGGCCATCGCGGCGATGGTCGGCAGCACCGGAGTCAGCGACGGGAACGGCCGGCTCATCTGAACGATCGCGCCGACCACCAGTCCGAGGAACAGGTATGCGGGCAGTGCGGCCCAGGTCGGGTTGATCACCATGCCGAAACCGACTGTGGTGACGGCATATCCGAGGATCGTGGGAACCACGCCGAACCGGGGCGGCAGGGTGCGGGCCTTCATGACCGCGGCCACGGCGGCCTTCGGGCTGATCGCTCCGGCGAAGGCGAGGCTGGCGATGGCGTCGATGCGGCCGGCCGCGTCGAGTTGCAGCGAGGACCGTGTCGACCCCTCGAGCTGGTAGCCCTCGTCGCCGATCTGGATCATCACCATCGTCGGCAGCGCCACCACCCGCACCGGCCGGGTGGTGTAGCGGCGGGCGATCTGCTCCAGCCGCGATTCGACGATGGGCGTCGGCTGGGACACCTCGACGAGCGCGATGCCGATCTCACGCAGCATCGCGGCCACCTCACGCGGGTCGTAGGTGTCCGGCGGTGCCAGCGCCTCGGGCGGAGTCTTGCGCAGCGTGTCGATGATGCGTCGCCGCCGCTCGGCGCGGGTCACGGACGGGGGGGCCGGTTCTGGACAGGAGCCTCCGGATGGGCATGCCGCCCCGCCGACGGGAGCGGTTGCGCAGACGGCGGCGGCGGGGGTTGCGTCGCCACCTGCCGGGCCCGCGCGGCCTGCCATGGCCAGTAGCCGGTGACCTCCAATTGGAGGGAGAAGCTCAGGAAGGTCCGGATCAGCACGATGCCGCCGAGCACCGCGACGCTCTTGGCGTCCGGTGTCACCGCCACCGTGCGGATGATGTCCGCGGCGACCAGGAATTCCAGCCCCAGCAGGATGGACCGGCCCAGCCGCTCGCGGAAGGACCGGTAGACGTCGACGCTCCCGGCCCGCAGACGTGTCACGGCCCAGACGGCGGCGATCAGCGCGCCGATGGCGATGACGGCGACCCCGACGCCATCGATGGCTTTACCGACGGCCTCGATGGCTTCGTAGAAGGTCATGGCCGGATTCTATGGACGGCCCCGGGCTGTTGAGGCTGCGGCGCGCTTCACAGCGGGCGCACAGCCTGCTCCCATCCCCGGCCCATCGGTGATCGCATACTGGATTGCATGTCCGCACCCGAGCGCGTCGCCATGCGCCGCGCCGACGGCAGCCCGGTGGACATCCTCGTGGTCGATGACGAGGCCGTGCTGGCCGAGATGATGTCGATGGCGCTGCGCTACGAGGGGTGGACGGTGCGTACCGCCGCCGACGGGGCCGCGGCGCTGGCCGCCGCGCGGGAGGACCGCCCCGATGCGGTGGTGCTCGACGTGATGCTGCCGGACATGAGCGGCCTGGAGGTCCTGGGTGCGCTGCGTGAACAGCACCCGCAGTTGCCGGTTCTGCTGTTGACCGCCAAAGATGCCGTCGAGGACCGTATCGCGGGCCTGAGCGCGGGTGGGGACGACTACGTCACCAAGCCGTTCTCGCTCGAGGAAGTGGTGCTGCGGCTGCGAAGCCTGTTGCGGCGCACCGGAATCACCGCAGAAGACGCGGGCGCGCAGATCGTCGTGGGAGATCTGGTCCTCGATGAGGACAGTCACGAGGTCACCCGCGGCGGAGAACCCATCACGCTGACCTCCACCGAGTACGAGTTGCTGCGATTCCTGATGCACAACCCGAAGCGGGTGCTGTCCAAGACGCAGATCCTCGACCGGGTGTGGAGTTACGACTTCGGCGGCCGGTCGAACATCGTCGAGCTCTACATCTCCTATCTGCGCAAGAAGATCGACAGCGGGCGCTCGCCGATGATCCACACCTTGCGTGGCGCCGGTTACGTCCTCAAGCCCGGCGCGTAAGCGGGGATTGACCCCGGTGGGCAGGAGCGCAGCGACTCGGGGATCGAACTGGTCCCTGCGGGCGCGGCTGCTCGCCGGTCAGATCGCGCTGCTGGCGGTGGTCTGCCTCGGCATCGGGGCGGCCACCGAGACCGCGCTGCACCGTTATCTGGTGCGGGAACTGGACAATCAGCTGCTGCAGATCACCCAACGTTCCTCGATGATGGAACGCCGCCCGCCACCACCCCCGCCGCCGTGGGAGCCGGGCTCTCCGCCTCCGCCTCCGCCGGCACCCCGAGCGGTGCCGGCCCCGGCGTTTCTCGACGCGCCCGGCCAGCCGGTCGGGATGGTCGCCGCGATCGTCAGTGATGGCGCCGTCACCAAGGCCGGTTCGCTCAACGGCGTTGGTGACCGCGATACCGTCTCGACGGCGGCGGCCCGCCAGCTCGCCGCGGCGGCCGGGACCCGCCATCCCGTCTCGGTCACCCTCGACGGCCTGGGCCGCTACCGCGTCATGGCCGCCCCGGGACGCCGGCCGGGCAACACCCTGGTCATCGGGTTGAGCATGCGCGCGCTGCACCAGACCCTCGCCCGGGTGGCCCTGATCTTTGCGGTGGTGACCGCCCTGGCACTCGCCGTCGCCGCACTGGCGGGCATCTGGGTGATCCGCCGCGCCCTGGCCCCACTGGACCGGGTGGCCGCCACCGCCGGCGTCGTCGCCGATCTGCCCCTGGACCGCGGCGAGGTCGCCCTGCCCGTGCGGGTGGCCGAGGTCGACGCCAACCCGCACACCGAGGTCGGCCGGCTGGGTCTTGCGGTGAACCGGATGCTCGACCACATCTCGGCCGCACTGTCGACCCGACAGGCCAGTGAGAGCCGGGTGCGCCAGTTCGTCGCCGATGCCAGCCACGAACTTCGCACACCGCTGGCCGCGATCCGCGGCTATACCGAGCTGGCGCAACGCAAGCGGGCCGAGGTGCCCGCGGATGTCGCCCATGCGATGAGCCGGGTGGAGTCGGAAGCGGAACGGATGACCCACCTCGTCGAGGACCTGTTGCTGCTGGCGCGGCTGGACTCCGGGCGTCCGCTGGAACGTCAGCCCGTCGACCTGGCGCGGTTGTGTGCCGACGTGGTCGGCGACGCCCATGCCGCCGGTCCCGAGCACCGATGGACCCTGGAAGTGCCGGAGCAGCCCGTGGTCGTGCCCGGTGACGACGCCCGGCTGCATCAGGTGGTGGCCAACCTGCTGGCCAACGCGCGGGTCCACACCCCGGCCGGTTCGTCGGTGACGCTGTCGCTGCACACCGACGACGGCGACGCCGTGCTCCGGGTCTGCGACGACGGCCCGGGTGTCCCGGCGGAGCTTCAGAGCGAGGTGTTCGAACGGTTCGCGCGCGCCGATACGTCGCGTTCCCGCAAGGAGGGCTCCACCGGTCTCGGCCTGGCGATCGTGTCCGCGGTCGTGCGCGCCCACCACGGCAGCATCGCGCTCGAATCGGCTCCGGGCCGCACGGTATTCACGGTTCGTCTGCCGCAGGCGTTCGCCGCGGTCCCTCCTCGTGACTGAGACTGATTCCGCCGGCCACCCTGCGTCGCAGAGCTGTTGTCGCCACTGGAGATTCACGACCCGGGCGCACGGCCGCTGAAGCGGTCAAGCACGGTCCGCGTGATCTTTGCGGTGAACCAGTCCTGCTGTGCCAGGCCGTTGACCCACTCGGTGGATCCGGCGTTGAACACCTGACCCCTTCCCTTGGTGAAGTAGGCGACCATTCCGGAGCCGTACTCGATATCGCGGAGGTGCTCGGGCGGGTCGTCTCCGAACAGCATCTGGAGAATGCCGTGGGCATCCTCCATGGGCGCCCCGATGGGTACCTCGCCGTTCCACCGATCGCGGGCATAGGCGACCGCAGGCGCCATGGCGATGATCTCCAGATTGTCTGGTGCGCCGTCGACTCCGGTCGGGTAGGGCCGGCCTTTGCGGAAGGTGTAGTCGACGCCGTCCATCTCGAAGGCGGCGACACATACCGGTAGTCCGCCGAAGACATCGCCGTAGTACAGGTCGCTGCCCTCGAGGGCCCAGTGGTCGGGCCGATACACGGTGAAACCCCCGCTTGAGCGGGGTGTGGTCGGCCCGTAGCGGTTGTAGATACCGGCGAGTCCGGTCAGCCCCATGGTCGCCGCACCCGGGCGCCCGATGGGCGGCCAGTCCCACGCGGTCGTGGATCGGGTCGGGTCGAGAGCCGTCATCGGATCATGGTGTGGATTCTTGTAACAGGTCTGTGTGCCATCAGCATCGAGCCGGACCTGCCACAGGTAGTTGCCGCCGAAACGGGCGAATCCGCCTCCGGTTTCGACGAATTGGTCGACGCGGTCGCGCATCTCCCAGGTCCAGTACTCGTCATGGCCGACGGCGACCGCGCAGCGATAGCCGTCGAGGGCGTCAGGATCGCGGTGCAGGTCGGTCTGGGAGATGTGGGCGACCGTGTAGCCCGAACGCTCGGCCCACACCGTGAAGGGCCGTTCGTAGGTGGCCCAGCCGGCGTCGGCGTGATGCCGTGAGTAGCCGTTGTGCCATGCCCACTCATAGTTCGGATAGCGGGGTGTCCAGTGCGGCGGCGGGACATCGTGATGGGCTTCCCGGGGAACTCCGATGGGCTTGCGGAGCATTCCGCGGGCGATCGGGCGCCGCGCCGACGAGATGGGGGTCGGGGTGTCGAAGCCCCCGTTACTGTCAGGCAGTCCGCGATAGTGATTGGCCCCGCCCCAGTCGTTGTAGGCCAGCACAGTGCTCGTGGCATGGATGAGGACGAAATCCGCCTCCGCGGGAGTCGGGTTGCGCACCAGGAAGAATCCCTCGCGCTCGACGAGGCGGCCGTCGGCGGTGCGGGTGCGCACGATCATCAGATAGAACCCCGGCGACCAGTCCGGGTCGATTGTCACGGTGAGGGCGTCGGTCCAGCCGCACCCCACCGAATAGGAATCGTGCGGGGTCTGTTGGACGATTCCCGGGATGTCTTGTCGGTCGTAGACGGTGGTGGGTGGGTGCCCGTCGCGGATGATCTCGATGTCGAATGTCGCGGCCGTGCTGTGGACCTTGATGCCGACCTCGTCGCCGGCACGGTAGGAGAATTCGTCGGTGTAACACCACAATTCGGGTTCGCCAGGGTATTCCCCGGGCTTCTCTACCAGGCCGCCCGGCAGTGACCAGGCCAATGGGGCTTTCGGGGAGGGCGTCTGCGGCATCGCGTCATCCTTCTCTGGGGGGTAAATCGCTGGACCATCCGAGGGAACTTGCTGAACTATGCCTGGCCTTCGAGATCGAGCTGCGGCTGCCGTGAATACGCACGGGTCTTGACGGGGACTACCCAGCGGACAATCCGACTACGCCGGGCGTAGCGCCGCGACGGCCGCGCGGTTGGTCTCAAAGACGCTGTGGCCCTGGAAAAGACGCATACGTTCGAGGTTGGCGCGCAGCTGCGGGCGAACCCGCGAATAGGCGAAGGTGATGCCCTGGCCCTGGAGCCACTGCAACTCCTTGGCCAACGCCTCCGCGCCGGTGACGTCGACGTCGGTGACGCCCTCCATGTCGAGGATGAAGGCCGACACCGGGTGGGGCGCCCGGTGCACCGCCGTTCGGATCGCTGCGCTGAGCGTCTGGGCGTTGCCGAAGAAGATCGGCGCGGCGAACCGCATGGCGATCACCCCGGGCACCGTCTCGCCGGTGGCATCGTCGGCCGCGGTCAGGGACAGGTGCGGGTCATCCGAGCCCTGCAGGACGTCGACTGCCGGCCGGGCCGCCTTGCGCAGCAGATTGATCAGCGACAGCACGAAGGCGAGCACGATCCCGGCCAGCGGGCCGATGAGCAGCACACCGGCGAAGCACGTTGCGGCCACGCTGAACTCGAACCGCGACAACCGCCAGAGGTGGCGGAACTCGCCGATACCGATCAGCTTGGCCACCGAGACGCCGACGATGGCGCCGATGGCGGGGGAGGGGATGTCGGCCAGCAGATCGGCCCCGAAGATCAGCAGCAGCAACGCCCCGGCGGCCATCACCAGCAGCGGCAACTGGGTGCGGGAGCCGGCCTGGTCCATCGCCGCCGCGCGTGAGGTCGAGGAGCCGATGGTGAAGCCGGACGACAGGCCCGAGGCGAGGTTCGCCGCGCCGAAGGCGGCCAGGTCGCGGTTGGGCGAGGTGGGGTAGTCGTATTTGTCGGCATAGGAGCGGGCGAGCAGCAGGCCCTCGCCGACGGTCACGGTGGTGATCGCCAGCGCGGGCAGCAGCACCTCAACCCAGCGGTGCCAGTCCAGCCGCGGAAAGGACAGCGTCGGCGGTCCGGCGGGCACCGACCCGAGCACCGCGACGCCGTGGGCGGGCAGATGCAGCGCCACGGAGGCGACGGTCGCCGCAATCAGCACGATGAGCGCCCAGGGGACCGTGGGCATCCGCCGGCGGGCCGTGACGAGGACTGCGACGGCGGCCAGGCTCAGGCCCAGCGACCACCAGTGCACGGTGCCGAGGCGGCTGACCAACTGCGCCAGCCGTAGAAAGAAATCGGCGCCGCTGCTCACCTTGATGCCCATCATCTTGGCGATCTGGCTGAGCAGGATGTCGGTGGCCAGGCCGCCGACGAAGCCGATGAGGATGGGCTTGGACAGGAAGTCGGCCAGAAAGCCCAGCCGGAACACCGCGCACGCGGTGAACAGCAGGCCGCCGACGATCGCCTGGGCGGCCGCCATCGCCGCGTACTGTTCCGTGCCGGCGACCGCCACACCGGAGAGGGCCGAACCCACCAGCGCGGCGGCGGCCGCGTCCGGGGCGGCGACCAGATGCCGCGACGAGGCCAGCAACGCGAACACCACCGACGGCAGCACCAGGGCGTACAGCCCGGCGGTGGGTGGCAGACCGGCGATCTGGGCGTAACCGATGTTCAGCGGCAGCGCGATGGCCAGCAGCGTGATCCCGGCCAGCACCTCGGTGCCGACGTTGTGCCGGGTCAAGCCGGGGAGCAGGGTCCGGCGGGCAGGAGCGAAGCGACCCGGGGAGTTGGTTGCGCGGGCAGGAGCGAAGCGACCCGGGGAGTTGGTTGCGCGGGCAGGAGCGAAGCGACTCGGGGATTGGTCCGGCATCGCGGCCAATCATGGCCCAGCCCCAGCGAGATCGTGAACAATTCGGGCTATGGAAGCCAAAGCCCCGACACCGGTCATCGAGACACTCAACCGGGAGCACCTCGGTTCGCTGCCCTTCGACGACACCCGGGACTTCGCCGACGCCGACCGCGGGTTCATCGGCGCACTGGAGCCCTGCGTGATCAAGGCCGCCGACGGGCGCGTCGTGTGGGACAACGACGTCTACGCGTTCATCGGCGGGGAGGCCCCGCCGTCGGTGCATCCCAGCCTGTGGCGGCAATCGGAGCTGTGCGCCAAGCAGGGCCTCTACGAGGTGGTCGAGGGTATCTACCAGGTGCGCGGCCTGGACCTGTCCAACATCACCTTCGTCGAGGGCGACACCGGCGTCATCGTCATCGACCCGCTGGTCTGTACCGAAACCGCGGCGGCAGCGCTGGCGCTGTACCGCCAACACCGGGGAGATCGAGCCGTCAGCGCAGTGATCTATACCCACAGCCACGTCGACCACTTCGGCGGTGTGCTCGGTGTCACCACGCAGGCCGACGTCGACGCCGGAAAAGTGCCGGTGCTCGCGCCGGAGGGCTTCGTGGCCCATGCCGTTCAGGAGAACGTCTACGCCGGGACGGCGATGACCCGGCGCGCGGCGTACATGTACGGTACGGGTCTGGAGCGCGGTCCACGCGGCCAGGTCGGTTGCGGTCTGGGGCAGGTGCCCTCCACCGGTGAGGTCGCCATCATCGTGCCGACCATCGACATCACCACCACCGGGGAGACCCACACCTTCGACGGGGTGGAGATCGAATTCCAGATGGCGCCGGGAACCGAGGCGCCGGCCGAGATGCACTTCTACTTCCCGAAGTTCCGCGCGCTGTGCATGGCCGAGAACGCCACCCACAACCTGCACAACCTGCTCACCCTGCGCGGTGCCCTGGTGCGCGATCCGCTGGCGTGGTCCGGCTACCTCACCGAGGCCATCGACACCTTCGTCGACCGCACCGACGTCGTCTTCGCCTCGCACCACTGGCCGACCTGGGGCCGTGAGCAGATCGTGGAATACCTTGGGCTGCAGCGCGATCTCTACTCCTACTTGCACGACCAAACGCTGCGCCAGCTCAACCAGGGCTTCACCGGCATCGAGATCGCCGAGAACTTCGCCATGCCGCCCGCGCTGGAGAAGGCCTGGCACACCCACGGCTACTACGGCTCGGTGAGCCACAACGTCAAGGCGGTCTATCAGCGCTACATGGGCTGGTTCGACGGCAACCCCGGCCGGCTCTGGCAGCACCCGCCGGAACAGGCCGGCCCGCGATACGTCGCAGCCATGGGCGGTGTCGACCGGGTGGTCGAGCTCGCCCGCGAGGCGTTCGAGTCCGGTGATTTCCGCTGGGCGGCAACGCTGTTGGACCACGCCATCTTCACCGACGAGAACCATGCCGGCGCCCGGGAGCTTTACGCCGACACCCTCGAGCAGCTGGGCTACGGGGCGGAGTGCGCGACGTGGCGCAACTTTTTCCTGTCCGGTGCGACGGAGTTGCGGACCGGCAACTTCGGCACCCCGGTGAGCACCACCGCGCCGACCATGCTGAGCCAGCTGACCCCCGAGCAGATGTTCGACATCCTCAAGCTGTCGGTCAACGGGCCGCGGGCCTGGGATCTCGATCTGGCGATGGACGTCACCTTCGCCGACGTCGATGCGAACTATCGCGTGACGCTGCGAAACGGCGTGCTGGTGTACCGCAAGCGGCCCGCCGATCCGGCCACCGCGGCGGCGACGGTCACGTTGGCGTCCAAGATGCGGCTGCTCGCGGCGGCGGCCGGGGACCTGACCTCACCGGGCTTGGATGTGAGCGGCGATGCCTCGGTGCTGCAGGCGCTGATGAGCGTGCTGGACCGGCCTGATCCGAGCTTCAACATCATCACGCCCTGATTGCCAACGGTCCTGCCCGTCGACTGTGCGGATTCATCCGCGACACGCCGCGCGGGGCGTATGAGTCCGCACACTCGAGGCAACGTTACGGAAAGCCACCGTCGGCGTGCAGGATCGATCCGGTGGTATAGCTCGACGCGTCGGACATGAGAAACAATGCGGCGCCGACGATTTCGCGTGGTTCTCCCGCGCGCTGCAGGGCGTAGCCGGCGAACGGGTTGACGTCCCCACCACCGTTGTCTTCCAGGGCCCACGCCTTGCTGATATCGGTCAGGAATGGCCCCGGCATCAACGTGTTCACCCGAACCGTCGGGCCGTAGGCCTTGGCCAGCCCCTCGGTGAGCGCATTGAGCCCTGCCTTGGCCGCGGCGTAGGGCAGATACGACGGATGCGGCCGCAGCGACCCGTGCGTGCTGACGTTGATGATCACCCCGCCTCCCGCGGCGGCCATCCGCTCCCCGGCCAGCGCCGAGAGCCGGAACGGACCCTTGAGGTTCAGGTTCACCACGGTGTCGAAGAGCTTCTCGGTGACATCGGTCAAGGAGTCGTAGGCGGGCGACATCCCGGCGTTGTTCACCAGGACGTCGAGCTTGCCGAACCGCTCGTAGGTCGCGTCGACCAGACCGGGAAGTTCGTCCCACCGGCCGACGTGAACGCCGTACGGCATTGCGGCGCGACCGGTTTCGGCTTCGATCTCGGCGGCGGTGGACACGCAGTTCTCGTACTTACGGCTGGCGATCACCACATCGGCACCGCAGCGCGCCGCGGCGAAGGCCATCTCCCGCCCGAGCCCGCGGCTGCCGCCGGTCACCAGCACGACCCGGCCGGTGAGGTCGAACAGCCGATCCGCGAAACCGCTCATCGAACACCCTTCCGTCGCGAGCCCCTATGGTGGCACGCGTGCAGGTGTTGCTGATCCGTCATGCGTTACCGCTGCGCAGTGAGGTCGGTGAGGGGTCGGATCCCGAACTCGCGCCCGACGGCTGGGAGCAGGCCCGCCGACTGCCCGCGGCCCTCAAGCGGTTCGGCATCAGCCGCCTGGTGAGCAGCCCGCAACGCCGCGCCCGCCAGACCGCCGACCCGGTGGCCGGCGCCCTCGGCCTGCCCGTCGACATCGACGACCGCATGGCCGAGTACGACCGCGGCATGTCTCACTACGTGCCGCTGGAAGAGGTCCGCACCGAACGTCCGCACGACTGGGCGCGGATGGCCGACGGTCAGCTGCCCGGTGCCGTCGACACCGAGGAGTTCACCGCCCGGGTGCTGTCGGCGTTGCAGGACATCGTCGGCTCCGCAGACCACACCGAGACCGTCGCGGTCTTCAGCCACGGCGGGGTGATCAACGTCGTTCTGCATGAGATCCTGGGCACGGCCAAACCACTGTCGTTTCCCATCGACTATGCGTCGGTGACGCACCTTCGCCATTCGCGCCAGGGAACTTTCACGGTCGCGGGCGTCAACGCCATCGAGCACGTGTGGGACCTGCTGCCCCGCCGGCTCCGCTGATCAGCGGTTCAGCGCGACCTTCAGGTTCTTCTTGGCCGTCCGGCGCAGCTGAAACATCCGCGCGGCGCTGACCATGCCGGTGATCAGGCCACCGGCCACCGCGGCCAGCAGGATCGCCACGCCGAGCGGCAGGTTCCAGTGCCAGCTCAAGAAGGTGAACGGGGTGGACGTCGTGTTCTGGGCGATGAAGATCAGCAGGACGATCAGGACCAGGAACCCGAGGATCAGGAAGGCCCAGAGGGCGCCGGCGCGGGTCAACCCCACATCCTCTGGTGCCGGCGTGGTGCCCGAAACCGGAGGGGTGGATGCCGCCGGATCGCGGACAGGGTCCTTGGGATCGTCGCTCATGACGTCATTTTGTCCTGCTCGGGGCTGCATTTGGGTGCAAAACGGGCAACAGGGGGGTAACGACTGACGGGAAGGTGCTCGAGGTGGATAGTGTCGGCTCGTGGGAGGACGTCTGATGCGATCACGTGGCTGGCTCACGCTCACGGTGCTGATCGCGGCCGTGCTGCTCGCCGGTTGCGGTAGTTCCAACCCACTCGGTGGTGGCGCCGCGTCCGGAGACCTGAAGTCGGTCGTGGTCGGCTCCGCGGACTTCCCCGAATCCAAGATCGTCGCCGAGATCTACGCCCAAGCCCTGGAGGCCAACGGGTTCAACGTCGGCCGCCAATTCGGCATCGGCAGCCGCGAGACCTACATTCCCGCGATCCGGGACCACTCCATCGATCTCATCCCGGAATACACCGGCAACCTGCTGCAGTACTTCGATCCGAAGAGCACCGCGTCCGACCCGGGCGACGTCGAACTGGCGCTCTACCGGTCGTTGCCCGGCGACCTGTCGATCCTCAATCCCGCACCGGCCAATGACAGCGACACCGTCACCGTCACCGAGGCGACCGCCCAGCGATGGAACCTCAAGAGCATCGCCGATCTCGTCCCGCACGCCGCGGAGGTCAAGTTCGGCGCGCCCTCGGAGTTCCTCAACCGCGAACAGGGCCTGCCGGGGCTGAAGGCGAAGTACGGCCTGGACATCAGGCCGGACAACTTCGTCGCGATCAGCGACGGCGGCGGGCCCGCCACGGTCAAGGCGCTGTCCGGCGGAACCGTCACGGCGGCAAACATTTTCAGCACCTCCCCGGCGATCCCGCAGAACAAGTTCGTGGTCCTCGAGGACCCGAAGAACAACTTCCTGCCCGGAAACGTTGTGCCGCTGCTGAGTTCGCAGAAGAAGTCCGACGAGATCAAGAAGGTGCTCGACGCCGTCTCTGCCCGCCTCACCACCAAGGGACTGACCGAACTGAACGCCTCCGTATCCGGTAACTCAGGCATCGATCCCGACGAGGCGGCGCGGCAATGGGTGCGGGAGAACGCCTTCGACAAACCACTCGGAAGCAAATGATCACGTTCGACGGCGTCACCAAGCGCTATCCGGACGGCACCGTCGCCGTCGACGACCTCACTCTCGAGGTGCCGGCTGGAACGCTGACGGTGTTCGTCGGCCCCTCCGGGTGCGGCAAGACCACCTCGATGCGGATGATCAATCGGATGGTCGATCCGTCCTCAGGTGCCGTGATCGTCGACGGGCGCGACGTGCGGGGTGTCGACCCGGTCAAGCTGCGGCTCGGCATCGGGTACGTCATCCAGAGCGGCGGCCTGATGCCGCACCAGCGGGTGATCGACAACGTCGCCACCGTGCCGGTGCTCACCGGCCAATCCCGCCGTGCCGCGCGCCGCGCGGCCTACGAGGTGCTCGAACGCGTCGGGCTGGATCCCAAACTCGGCCGGCGCTATCCCGCTCAACTCTCCGGCGGGCAGCAGCAGCGAGTGGGCGTGGCCCGTGCCCTCGCGGCCGACCCGCCGATCCTGCTGATGGACGAACCGTTCTCGGCCGTCGACCCCGTCGTCCGTGAGGAGCTGCAGACCGAGATCCTGCGTCTGCAAAGCGAACTGCACAAGACCATCGTGTTCGTCACCCATGACATCGACGAGGCCGTCAAGCTCGGCGACGCCGTCGCGGTGTTCGGTGCCGGCGGAACCCTGCAGCAGTACGACACCCCGTCGCGGCTGCTGTCCAACCCGGCCAACGACTTCGTCGCGGAGTTCATCGGCACCGACCGCGGCTACCGGCTGCTGCAGTTCTTCAGCGCGTCAACCCTTGGGCTGCGGCCGATTTGGACGGTCACCGAGGACGAGATCGACGGATTGGTCCTCGCCGACGACGAGTGGCGGCTGGTGGTGCACCCCGACGGAACGCCGTTCGGCTGGATCGACGCCGACGGTGTCGAGCGCCACGTCCACGGCAGCGGTCTTTATGACAGCGTGACGGCGGGCGGCTCGCTGTTTCGTCCCGATGGGACGCTGCGCTCGGCGCTGGACGCGGCGCTGTCCTCACCGTCGGGAGTCGGGGTGGCCGTCGACGCCGCGGGCGTGGTGGTGGGCGGCACCGACGCCGAGGACGTGATCGACGCGTTGGACACCCAGCGCCGCGCGGCCCTGATCACCGCGGAGCCGGACGAGCCGGATGAGCCGCCGGCAGAACAACTTTCCTTCGACCTGGCCGACGACCCGGACTGAGCGCCGTGCGTTATCTGCTCAACCACCTCGACACCGCCTGGGCGCTGACGGTGATCCACCTGCGACTCTCGCTCATCCCGGTGCTGCTCGGTCTGCTGATCGCGGTGCCACTCGGCGCACTGGTGTGGCGGCGCCCCGCCCTGCGCCGGCTCACCACACTGAGCGCCAGCATCATCTTCACCATCCCGTCGCTGGCACTTTTCGTGGTGCTGCCGCTGATCATCCCGACCCGCATCCTCGACGAGACCAACGTCATCGTCGCGCTGACGCTCTACACCACGGCGCTGCTGGTGCGCGCCGTGCCCGAGGCCCTGGACGCCGTCCCCGCGCCGGTGCGCGACGCGGCCACCGCCGTCGGCTACACCCGGATCGCCCAGCTGATGAAAGTCGAACTGCCGCTGTCGGTTCCGGTTCTCACCGCCGGTCTGCGGGTGGTGGCCGTCACCAACATCTCGGTGGTCGCCGTCGGGTCGGTGATCGGCATCGGCGGACTGGGAACCTGGTTCACGGAGGGCTATCAGGCCGACAAGAGCGATCAGATCATCGCCGGCATCATCGCGATCTTCGTCCTCGCGATCATCGTCGACATCGCGATCCTGGTTGGCGGCCGGCTCATCACCCCCTGGGCGCGGACGCAGTCGGCCAAGGCGGCCGGATGAACTTCCTGCAGCAGGCCCTGGCCTACATCTTCACCGCCGCCAACTGGAGCGGGAAGACCGGTCTGGGCACCCGGATCCTGGAGCACCTGCAGTACACCGGCGTGGCCGTTGCGGTCTCGGCGCTGATCGCGATCCCGATCGGCCTGCTGATCGGCCACACCGGCCGCGGGTCCTTCCTGGTGGTGACCGCCGTCAACTCGCTGCGGGCCCTGCCCACGCTCGGGGTGCTGCTGCTGGGCGTGCTGCTGTGGGGTCTGGGCCTGCTGCCGCCCACCGTCGCGCTGACCCTGCTCGGTGTGCCGCCCCTGCTGGCCGGAACCTACGCCGGCATCGCCAACGTGGACCCCAAGGTGGTCGACGCGGCGCGGTCGATGGGCATGACCGAACGCCGGGTGCTCACCGGCGTCGAGTTGCCCAACGCCCTCCCGCTGATCCTGGGCGGCCTGCGGACGGCCACCCTGCAGATCGTCGCCACCGCCACCGTGGCCGCCTACGCCAGCCTCGGCGGCCTGGGCCGGTACCTGATCGACGGCATCAAGGTGCGGCAGTTCTACCTCGCGCTCGTCGGGGCGCTCATGGTGACAGTGCTGGCGCTGCTCCTCGACGGCCTGCTCGCAGTGGCGGTCTGGGCGTCGATGCCCGGGACGGGCCGGTTGCGTCCCAGGCTGCCCCAACCCCTGCTCGACGACGAGGTGGCCCTCGAGTCACAGACCCGTCGGCGGAGTCCGGACTACAGCGGCAGGCAAGCGTCCCTTACGGTAGAAGGGTGGTGACTGCAGCCGAAGATGCCAGCGCGAAAGTGTGGCCAGCCGTTCTGACCTGGCGCTCCCACGACGTCTCGCGCATCGAGTCGGCCCGGATCGCATTGTCGGGTAACCGGATCAAGGCCCACGGCCGCATCGTCGCCGCGGCGTCCGGCGCCCACCCGGCGTTCAGCGCCTCCTACGACCTGGTGACCGACGACAGCGGCGCCACCAAGCGGCTGTCGCTCAACGTGACCTCCGCCGAGCGGGAAAGGCAGATGTCGATCGCCCGCGACGAGGAGAACATGTGGCTCATCACCGATCACGAGGGTGAGTCGCGGGCGGCCTACAACGGCGCCATGGACGTCGACATGGTGCTCAGCCCGTTCTTCAACGCGCTGCCGATCCGCCGGACCGGCCTGCACACCACCACCGACAAGGTGACCCTGCCCGTCGTTTACGTCTACCTGCCGGACCTGACGGTCACCGCCGCCGAGATCAGCTACACCGGGCTGGGCGGCGGCGCGATCGAACTGAAGTCGCCGGTCGCCGAGACAACGGTGGTCGTCGACGACGAGGGGTTCATCGTCGACTATCCGGGCCTGGCAGAGCGGATCTGATCACCGCGCCGGCCCGGCCGGCCGCGGCGAGTTCCTCGCGCCAGTTCTCCCCGCCGAGGACGATCGTGACGATGTCGGGGCGGGAGAAATTCTCGAAGCGGACCCGGGCGGCGTGGCCGGCGTCGACCAGTTCGGCCACCGAACCCCTCTCGACGAGTGAGGTCCGCGCGTGCCGGAGCAACTCCAGCGCATGGTCCAGGGTCGGGACGAGCTGGTCGGCGTTGGCCTCACACATGGCCCGCACCAGGTCGGGGGTGGTGCCGGCGACCCGGGTCCCGTCGCGGAACGACCCGGCGCCCAGCGCGAACGCCAACGGGACCTCTCCGGCCGTCGCGGCCAGCGCCTCAGCCAGCAGGTGCGGCAGATGCGAGATCGCGGCCGCCGCGGCGTCGTGTTCGTCGGACTTGGCGGGGACCACCACGCTGCCGCAGTCCAGCGCCAGGTTCATCACGTCCGCCCAGATCGTCGCGTCCACGTGCTCGTCGACACCGATTACCCAGGGCGCTCCGGCGAACAGGTCGGCCGAACCCGCGCTCCAACCTGAGTGCGCGGTGCCGGCCATCGGATGGCCGCCGACGTAGCGGTCGAGCAGCCCGGCCGAACGCACCTCGGCCAGCACCGCCCCCTTGACGCTGATCACGTCGGTCAGTGGGCAGCCGGGGGCCAGCCGACGCACGTGCGCCAACAGCTGTCCGACGGCGGGCATCGGGACGGCCAGCACGACGAGCGCGTCGCGCTCAGCGGCCCACGTCAGCGCCTCGGTGAGATCCGTGGTCGCGTTGAAACCGTCGTCGCGGGCCCCGTGAACGCCCTCGGGTGAGCGGTTGTATCCGAGGGCCTCGCGGCCGGACCCGACCGCGGCACGCAACAACGATCCGCCGATCAGACCCAGGCCGAGAACGCACACCGGTGTTTTCGTCACGTTTCCAGGTTGGCATATGCCCGCCGGGCCGGACGGGCGGCGCTGGTCAACCCGGCTGTTCAGCGACTAGCGTATGCGGCCATGGCAGGACAGCGGGCGGAGCGCGGACCGGGGTCGGCGGGTCCCGATTCGGGTGCCGCGGACACCCCGTACGGCTTCGCCGTGGCGGTGGTTCGCGAGAACGCCACCTGGCGCTGCTCGCCGATGAGCGCCCAGGCGCTGATCAGCCTGTCGGCCGCGGAGACCGAATTGCGTGAACTGCGAAGCGCGGGAGCCGTGTTCGGGCTCCTGGATGTCGACGACGAGTTCTTCCTGATCGTCCGTCCCGCGCCCGCCGGCACCCGGCTGCTGCTCTCCGACGCCACCGCCGCACTGGACTACGACATCGCCGCCGAGGCGCTGGAGAAGCTCGATGCCGACATCGCCCCCGAGGATCTCGAGGACAGCGACCCGTTCGAGGAGGGCGACCTGGGCGTGCTGGCCGACGTCGGGCTGCCCGACGCGGTGCTGAGCGTGATCCTGTCCGAGACCGACCTCTACGCCGACGAGCAACTCGGCCGGATCGCCCGCGAGATGGGCTTCGCCGAGGAGTTGTCGGCGGTGCTCGACCGCCTCGATCGGTGAGCACCGCGTCTGACGAAGCTCTGATTCGCGCGGCCATCGCCGCCGCGGGCATGGTCGGTGAGGACGACGTTCCGATCGGCGCTGTGGTGATCGACGCCGACGGAGTGGAATTGGCCCGCGCCGCCAACGCCCGGGAGGCGCTGGGGGATCCGACGGCCCACGCCGAGATCCTGGCCCTGCGCGAGGCCGCCCGGGTGCGCGCCGATGGCTGGCGGCTGGAAGGCGCCACCCTCGCCGTCACCGTCGAACCCTGCACCATGTGCGCCGGTGCGCTGGTGATGGCACGGGTGGCCCGTGTCGTGTTCGGTGCGTGGGAACCGAAGACCGGCGCGGTGGGCTCGCTGTGGGACGTGGTCCGCGACCGGCGGCTCACCCACCGCCCGGAGGTTCGCGGCGGCGTGCTGGCTGCCGATTGCGCGGCGCCGCTTGATGCGTTTTTTGCGGCTCACCGCGATTTGGGCTAGTCGGCGGCGGACCGTAAGATTTCCCGCGGTGGCGTGTCCGAGCGGCCTAAGGAGCACGCCTCGAAAGCGTGTGACGGGTAACCCCCGTCCGAGGGTTCAAATCCCTCCGCCACCGCCATCAGTACCCGGCCTATATGACCAGCTAAAACACTGTTTTAGCCCCAGCTACAGGTGCGCCTGCGCCCGGGCTGGCCTGAACGGCCGTGCGCCCACGCCGGTCAGCGCGGGTCTTGCAGTTGGCCGTGCGGCCGGTTGCGTCGCGCTCCCTCGGCGAGGAATGTCTCCGGCTGGCCGAGTGGTGCGAACGCGGCTGGTGAGGTCTCCTCGCGCTATCGGTTCTGCCAGAAGTGCTTGGAGAGCCGTCGCCGGTTTTCCCTTGCGTCCCGGTTGGTGAAGTCTTTGATGCCCTGGCCCGATGCTTTCACCGGAATGTCTGAGTCCATCCCGGTGATCGGGAAAGGCGCCAGGGGCACCTCAAGTGCGAGTGCGCCGGAGATGTGCAAGTCGGCTCCGTGGTTGAGAACGAACTTGGTGCGGCGCAGCGTCGCGGGATGCTTGGCGAGGATGACCTCGGCGAGTGCCGCGACTTCGGCATCGAGTTCAGCCGGGACGCAGATGCGGTTGATGAGGTCATAGCGTTCTGCGGTTTGGGCATCGAACAGCGCACCGAGCAGGTTCCACTCCTTGGTCTTGCGCCGCCCGGCGAAGCGTGCGAGCCGTGACGTTCCGCCCCAGCCGGGCGTGATGTCCCAGTCGATCTCGGGCATGCCCCACCGCGAGCGGTCGGTCGCGATGACGAAGTCGCACACCAAGGTCAGCTCCAAGCCGCCGCCGGTGCAGACACCGTCCACCGCAGCGACGGTGATTGCGGTGAGGTCTTCCAGCATCTGGGCGGTCTCCTGGTATTTGCGAACCTGCCAGTACGGGTCGTCGAGCGTCCAGGTGTTGAACTCGGTGATGTCATCACCCGCGCAGAACGTCTCACCGGCTCCCCGCAGGACCAGAACTCGGCAGTGCCGGTCGTCGCGGACTTCGCGGACGGCGCGGTTCAACTCAGCGGACAACGAGCGATCCAGTGCGTTATGCACGGCGGGCCGGTTGAGCGTGATGGTGGTGACCGCCCCGGTGCGGTCGAGGATCAGGTCTTTGTACGACTCGGTCATGGCGGTGCTCCCCTCGGCTTCAGCTTGCATAGCGAGACTCTCACGCATGGTCTCGTTATGCAAGCGATTGGCTATGATGGCCGGGTGCCAGCGGGCCAACTGCAAAGAGACTGCTCGGTGTTTCGCACCGTCGCCGCCGTCGGGGATGCCTGGTCGTGGCTGATCCTGCGGGATGCCCTCTTCGACCGGGCGACGCGGTTCGGCGAGTTTCGGAAACGCCTTGGCATTGCCCGCTCCACCCTCACCGCCCGACTCGACCAGCTTGTCGCCTCCCAGGTACTGCACCGCGACGGACTGGATTACCTGCCCACCGAGTTGGGCAACGACTTCCTCGGCCCGCTGTTGACCGCGATGCACTGGGGAGACCAGTGGTGCGACGAGAACACACAGCCGGTGACGGTCGTGCACACAACCTGCGGTGCCACGATCCACGCCGTCATGGCATGCGACCATTGCAGCCAGCCGGTAGTGCCACGCCAGGTCACCTTCGACCGGCTGCCACAAGCCGCGCAGCGCCCACAAGGACAGGTTGCACGAACCCGAAAGCCGGGTCTCGACCTACTGGAACGCCAGCAGCCCTGCTCCATCGCCCGCACACTGCAAGTCATCGGCGAGCAGTGGAGTTCGCTGATCATCCAGGAGTGCTTCTTCGGCACCCACCGGTTCGACGATTTCCAGAACCGGTTGGCCATCGCGTCCAACATCTTGTCCCAGCGGCTGGCACGGCTCACCGAGCGCGGAGTGCTCACCGCCCGATCCACTGACTCGGAGCGCGGCTACTACCTCACCGACAAGGGACTCGACCTCTACCCGGTGGCCCTGGCGATGCTGATGTGGGGAGACCGCTGGCTGTCCGGCGGAAAGCCGCCCATCGCGCTCACCCACACCGCATGCGGACGAAGGCTACGGGCCACAGCCGTCTGCTCCCACTGCGGGGAACAACTCCTCGTGGGCGAACTTCAATTCCGCGCTGCCGCGGCGTGAGCAGCCCGCCGCGCCCACCATCACCGCCCCGCAGGCCCGAACCACCGTCACCGCCACGGCCGACCCAGCCCGCCGTCCCACCCCACAGCAGGCGTGTCCGTTGCCACCTCGGCGTGGGGGGAGTCTTCAGGCGGGCCCCAGATGGGCCGCTTTGAGGGCGTCCTGCATGGCCTGGGGCATTTTCAGATACTTGGGGCCGTCCACGCCGTCGGCACCGCGGGCGCCTCTGTCCCCGGTGGCGCCGGTGGCGCCGATGTCCCCGGAGGCAGCCTGCATAACGGCATCCTCGGCGAAAACGAAGATCGAGTCGCCCCTATCGCCCCTGGCACCTGTGGTGCCGGCCTTACCGTCGACTCCCGCGGTACCGGTCGTGCCGGTCTGCCCGTCGGCGCCGGTGCTTCCGGCGGTGCCGGCGGCGCCGGTGCTTCCGACGGCGCCTCTTGCGCCAGTCGCTCCGCTCAAACCCGCCGCCCCGGTGGCCCCGGCATGACCGGCGGCACCGGTAGTCCCTGCTGCGCCGTGGGCACCGGCCACTCCCGCCTTACCGGTAGCTCCAGTGGCGCCCGTGGTGCCGTCGGCGCCGTTGCGGCCGAACAGGCCGGCGGTTCCGCCCTTGCCCGCGGCACCGCCTTCGCCGCCGGCCCCGCCTTCGCCGCCTTCGCCGCCGATCCCGCCTTCGCCGCCGATCCCGCCGGTGCCGCCTGCTCCACCCGAGCCCGCCGCACCCGCGGCGCCGCCCTCCCCGCCGTCACCGCCGTCACCGCCCAGACCGGCAGTGCCCGCTTGGCCGCCGAGTCCGCCGCGGCCGATGAGACCCGCGGCCCCGCCGAGGCCGGCTACGCCAGGCCGCCCGGGGGCACCACCCTGGCCACCCAGGCCGGCTGTACCGGGGTGACCGGAGTAACCACCCGGTCCGCCCGGACCGCCGGCGCCACCGTCACCTCCGTCGCCGCCACCGCCGCCTTTGCCGCCCTTGCCGCTTTCCTCAATGGTGGTGCCGCCTCCTTGCGCGTTCTCTGGTACGCCATCCGCCGTTACGTCACCATTGGCCCGGTACACGGCGCCGCCGTTTCCGCCGTTCCCGCCGGGACCGCCGGTCGCACCCTTGCCGCCGGTCCCGCCCTTGCCGCCTTTACCGCCGTCGCCGCCGGCACCGGCGTTGCCGCCGGTGCCGCCCTGACCGCCGTCGCCGGCGTTGCCGCCGGTGCCGCCGGTGCCGCCGTCGCCGGCGTTGCCGCCGGTTCCGCCGGTGCCGCCGTCGCCGGCGTCGCCGCCCCGGCCGCCGGTTCCGCCGGTGCCGCCTCTGCCGCCGTCGCCGGCGTTGCCGCCGGTTCCGCCGCTGCCGCCGGTTCCGCCGGTGCCGCCGGTGCCTCCGGTCCCGCCGGTTCCGCCGGTGCCGCCGGTTCCACCGCGGCCGCCGTTTCCACCGAGGCCACCCTGGCCGAACAAGCCTCCCGCGCCGCCGGCCCCGCCGGCGCCGGCCTTGCGGCCCGGGGTGCCGGTGGCGCCGGTTTCGCCCGCTCCACCCGCCTGGCCGGCGCCGCCGACACCACCGGCTTCACCGGCTCCGCCGGCTCCGCCGACCGCTCCGGCTCCGCCGATCAGGCCGGTCGCGCCTGTTGCTCCGGCTCCGCCGCGTTGGCCGTCGCCGCCGTTGGTCCCATCGCCACCGGTTTCACCGGTAGCCCCGTCGGTGCCGTCGCCACCGGCGGAACCGGTCGCGCCGGTGGCGCCATTCCCGCCCGTTCCACCGTGACCGCCTTGCCCGCCGATCCCACCCTGTCCGCCGGGGGCACCTTTGCCGCCCTGGCCGCCGTAGCCGCCGTTGCCGCCATACGCAACCGAGCCCATAAAAGCTTCCCAGGCCCAGCCACCGTTTCCGCCGTCACCACCCTTGCCGCTCGCGGTCGCGTCGTCTCCTCCGTTGTAGGCATTACCGCCCCAGCCGCCGGCGCCGCCGGTGGGGTTCTGATATAGGGCGCCCGCATTAGCATCGCCGCCGTCCCCGCCGCGCCCGCCGTTGGGAGAATCAACGTTGCCGCTGTAACCCCAGCCGGCATCACCGCCAACCACGGTCCCGGACGTTAATAGGTTGATAGCCAACGTTTTATCTTTGTTGTATACGCCGGGGGTGCCGGGCGCGGCTGCACCATAAGACGTGTAGTACGGCGGGTAAGAGACCTCGCCGCTCACGGGATCGATGAAGTAGTAGGTGTCGGTACCGTCCTTGCCGGCGGCGCCGATCGCGCCGGTGGCGCCGTTGGCACCCTTGGCGCCGTTGGCACCCTTCGCGCCGGTGGCGCCGGTCGCCCCGTCGGTGCCTCTGGCGCCGGTGGCGCCGGTGGCGCCGTTGGTCCCTGCGTCGCCCGCCGCTCCGGTGGCGCCGGTTGCGCCTGTTGCGCCGGCGCGGCCCGAAGCGCCGTCAGCGCCGGTCAGTCCGACCGTGCCGATGGCGCCGGTGGCGCCGGTTGCTCCGGCCGCGCCAGCCTGCCCGGCCGCACCCGCCGCGCCGATCGTGCCCTCGACGCCGTCGCCGCCGTCTCCGCCGCGGCCGCCGTTGCCGTACGTCGAGGAGGTACCGGCGTTGCCGCCGGCCCCGCCGTCGGCGCCCAGGCCGCCGTCGCCCCCGTCGCCGCCGTCCCCGGAATACAGCCCCCCGGCCCCGCCGGCACCGCCCGTGATGCCGGGGGCTAGGCCGTCTCCGCCGCGCCCGCCGTTGCCGTACAGACCGGCCGAGCCGCCGTGGCCGCCGTTGTAGCCGTTGCCGCCGTTACCGAACAGCCCACCGTTGCCGCCGTTGCAGGCACCAGAACTGCAGGCGCCCTCATAGTGGGTGTAGCTGTAGCCGTTGCCTTTGAGCAAGCCGGCGTCGGGGTGATCGGCGGTGCCGTCACCGACCAGGAACGCGCCCGGCTGCCCCCCGGCAAGCACGGCGCCCAGCCACGGCCAGGTCTGCGTCACCCACTTCGGAGCCTTGGCCACGGCCGCCACCCCGCCGCCGCCCAGTTCGCGGCGGCTGGCCGCGGCGGCGGTCCACGCCAGCGGTGCCGCCGCGGGAGTGCCGTCACCGCCGCCATTGTTCAGCCACGACAGCAGTCGGGCGCCGAGTGCCTGAATCGGGCGCGCCGGCGTTGCGGCGGCCAGGTGCGGCGCGGGCGCAGCCAGCGTCACCGGCACAGCGGCAGAGGCGGTGACGACGGTTGGAACGGCCGAGGCCGAGGAATCCGCGACTGTGTCCGCGCCCTTGGAAGACCCTCCGCCGACGCCGACGGCGAAAGGCTCGGAAGCCGCTGCCGGCGGTGATGGCGCGATGATCGCCGGCCGGGGCAGTACGGGCAGCGCCGCGGCCGCGGCCGGGGCCGGGCCGGCCGATCCGTGCCGGCCCGAACGGGAAGTTGACCCGATCGGGTCGATCTGGCCGCTACGGGCGCCCGAAACAGTCCCCGGCTCAGTTTGGTGGGTGGTGGTGGGGCCGGCGACGTCGTCGCCCGATGCCGTCCGCGACGCCGGTCGCCCGCGGTCCGCCACCGAATCGGACCCGACCGAACCTGCTGACCCGGTGGTGTCGGCGACCGCCACCGCCGGCAACGCCGCGATCACCCCGCCAACACCCAACGCCACCGCCAGCGCCCCCACCCGGCCGACGAAACCGGTCGGAGTCGACGACTCGGCATGCAGGCAGCCCTCGGTTGGGCCGTGGTGCCCGCGCGACGTGATATGTCGAGTCCAATTGCTGGAGTTCATGCGACGGAAACCCCCAATTCGAGCGTGCAACGGAATTACTCGGGCGCGCAGCAAGACCTGCTACGACGGAACTCCGCATGCAGCCGAATTCCAGCAAACTCTCATCACGAACGTGGCGAAAAAGTACCATCCGTCGTTTCGCGCGGCAAATGCGGCGCGCAGCTAGATAAACGCAACGCCGGGAGGTGAAGGCTTCCAGGAGCCGCAACTTGACTAACGGTCAAGTAGAGCAAAGTGCTGCCGCCGCGATGGCCACCGGCCGACCGTGCGCCTGCGCCGTTGATCGAGACGGAGCGGTACACATGCGAGGCCACGACGCGGAAAGAGTTGCTTTGTCCGCCCGGCGAGAGTTGTTTCGCCGCAGGCATTTTGGGGCCTTCAGGGCCGCCGGTCCATTGAAGGCGGGCGGAGTTGCGGGCCCTGACCGACGCAAACACCCAAACGTGGCGTTTCGACGCAGATCACTGCCGGCGCGTCACATAATCAGGTCCTGGCGACGGAACGGTTCCGCGCGGATTGCGGGGAAGTCAAGGTGCCGTCGAACGTTTCTTCGTCTCTGGACACTTCCGGCGGGGTGAGGCGTTCGTTCGCCAGCCATGTGGGGCGGGTGGGGGCACTTGCCGTCGCGCTGGGCATCGGTACGGCGATCACAGCGATGCCACTCGCGTACGCGGACACCACCGGTTCGGCCGGTTCCACGAGCGACCAGTCGGCCAAAGAACCTGCCGGGACGGCCACGTCGCCGCCGGCTCGCCGCGGCGGGCGCGCCGGCCTCTCGAGCGCCGGCCCATCGCGCGCACGGCCCGGAAGTGCTTCGGCGGCGGCGTCCATTCCTCGCTCCCGCACCAAAGGCACCTCGGCGCCGTCGGCAGCCAACAGTCTGTCGACTTCTCATGGCGCGACACCGCCGGCCGAGCCAGCGGTAGGCGTTGTTTCTCCCAACCAGCCACCGCAGCCGAACACGACAGGCGGCGGTGAGGTTCCCGCGTTGGATCCGTTGGCGTGGAGTGCCCTCGCGGCTGCGCGGCGGGACCTGTCCAGGACTACCATCGCCAATGGGCTACCGACAGTTACCGCTGGCGATCCCAAAGGTTCTGTGCTGCAGGCGTTTACGGTCGCGCGGGCGTCGAGCAGTCCGCTCGGCATCCTCTTTGGCAACGGCACCGCGTCTCACCCCAACGGTGGTCTGCTGGTGGGCAACGGCTACAGCTACGGCTCCGTACCGGGTGACTGCCCGTCTGGCACGTGTGACGGCGGGAACGGCGGCATCGTCGGCAATGGCGGAGCCGGCTTCGGTGGCGGAAACGGCGGCAGCGCAGGCTGGTTCGGCCACGGCGGCGCGGGCGGCGCGGGCCTGTCCGGGCAGAACGGCGGTAGCGGCGGCCGGGGCGGGTTGTTCGTCGGCAACGGAGGTACCGGCGGAATCGGTGGCGCAGCTGTCTCGGCCAGCGGCGCGGCAGGTGCCGGCGGCGACGGCGGCGACGTCGGGGCTTTATCCCTGTTCGGAACGGGTGGCGGCGGGGGTGCCGGCGGTGCCGGCGGCGCCGGGTCCACGACGGGTGCCTTCGGCGGTAGTGGCGGGCTCGGCGGCAACGGGGGACAGGGCAGCCTGGTGCTGGGCCGCGGCGGCGCCGGCGGCACCGGCGGCGTGGGCGGTGTCGGCGGGACAGGTGCGGCGGGCGCGAATGCGTCGCTTGCCGGAACCTCGGGCGGCGCGGGCGGTGACGGCGGCAGCGGCGGGACCGGAGGCGCAGGCGGCAACGCCGGAAGCGGCCGACTGCTGCTGTTGTTCGCCCGGACGGGTGACGCCGGCGACGGCGGAACGGGTGGTGCTGCAGGTCCGGGCGGCGACGGCGGTGCGGGTGCTCCCGGTGACGCCGCGGATCCGACCGGTGGCGCCGGCGGCACCGGGGGCGATCCGGGTGTCGGCGGCAGCGGCGGTGCGGCCGGCGTCGGCCCCGGTGGCGCGGCCGGTGCTACCGGCGCGGTGGCGACCGGTGGCGGTGACGGAGGTCAGGGTGGCGCCGGATTCACGGCGGTGACGGTGGGAGGCCCCGGGGGAAACGGTGGCCCCGGTGGTGCCGGCGGCCGGGTCGGAAACGGTGGTGCCGGAGGGAAGGGCGGCGGGGGTGGACGCGGCGATGGCGAGCAACGTACTGGCGGTCTCGGTGGTGATGGCGGTACTGGTGGTCAGGGCGGCCTGATTTCGGGTGCCGGCGGCACCGGCGGTGCCGGGGGCCCCGGCGGCATCGGCGGTGTCGGGAGCCCCGGCGCCAACGGTGCTGACGCGACGGCGACCACGGCGGCCGGCGATGGCGCCGACGGTGGAACCGGGGGCGGTGTCGGCGGTACCGGCGGCAGGGGCGGTGCCGGCGGCGCTGCCAGCGCCGGGAGCCGCAACGGCGACGGCGGTACAGGAGGTACCGGCGGTCCGGGCGGGATCGGTGGTCCTGGTGGTGACGGAGGCCGGGGCAGCGCCGCCTTTCCGACCGGTGGCAATGGCGGCAACGGCGGCGGAGGAGGCGGAACCGGCGGGATCGGCGGTGCCGGCGGTGCGGCCGGCATCGGCGGAACTGGCGGTGTCACGGGATCACCGGGTGCGACCGGCGTGGCGGGCAGCGCCGCCGACGGTGGCGGTGGTGCCGGTGGCACCGGGTACGACGCCGCATCCGATCCGACCGCGGTTCCCGGAGCGGCCGGTGGAAATGGCGGCCGCGGGGGCAACGGGGCTGCAGCGTTCGGTAACGCCGGCTCAGGCGGACGTGGTGGCAACGGTGCCGCCGGCGACGCCGCCAACCCCGGCGGTGCCGGTGGAAACGGCGGTCAGGGTGGTAACGCGAACCTGTACGGAAACGGCGGCCGAGGCGGGCACGGCGGTAACGGCGGTGTCGGAGGCGCGAACACCGCCGGCGGCGATGCGGGCAACGGTGGCACCGGTGGTAACGGCGGGGCGCTGGGCGGCAACGGCGGCGGCGGTGGCAACGGGGGACGCGGTGGCGTCGGCGGAGCGGGCGTCAACCCCTCGCCGAGTGGATCGTCAGCGGCCGCCGGCAGTGGCTTCACCGGTCCACTGCCGGGCACCGCGGGTGATTCCGCGGTGGACGTCACCACCGCGACGGGCAACGCCGGCGGCACGGGTGCCGCCGGCCCCGGACTGGCTGGCGGCACCGGAGGCGTCGGCCAAGCCGCACTGACGGCCACCGGTGCCGCCAGGGGAGGCACCGGCGGGGCGGGAGGCAGCGGCGCCGCCGGCAATCAGGGCGGCGCTGGTGCATCGGGCGGCCTCGCCGCCTCCTATCTGGGAACCGCGCACGGTGGCAACGGCGGAGCGGGCGGCCCGGGTGGCACCGGTTCGAGCGGCGGCCCCGGTGGCGCCGGTGGCCTGGCTGTCGCTCCGGGCGGAACTGCCGGCAACGGCGGCAACGGCGGAGCCGGTGGTGCGGGAGTTTCCGGCGCCCCGGGAGGCCGCGGTGGTAACGGTGGCCTTGGCGGTGACGCCGGGATCACGGGCAACGGCGGCAACGGTGGGGCGGCCGGGCCCGGCGGGGCCGGTGGCAGCGGCGCCCAGGGCGGCGCCGGCGGGACCGGCGGCAATGGCGGCGTGGGCTACTTCGGCGCAGTCGGGGGAAGCGCCGGCCAGGGCGGTCAAGGCGGCGCCGCCGGCGGCGGCGGCACCGGTGGGGCGGCCGGGGCCGCCGGTACGGGTGGCCGCGCCGGCGTAGTCGGCGGCAACGCAGGGGCCAAGGGAGCCACAGCAGTCGCCGGAGTAGCCGGAGCCTCCGGGGCCGCCGGGGCGAGCGGGCAGTCCGGCACCCCCGGTGCAGGCGGCCAGACCGTCCTTCTCGACGGCAACAGCGACCTGGAAATCGGTGACGGCGCCTCAACTTCCGTGCCGGGTTCTGCCGGCGGCGACGGCGGCTGGCTGTTCGGGCACGGTGGCGCCGGCGGGGCGGGGGGCGCCGGGGGCGGTGCCGGGCTGATCGGCACCGGCGGCGCGGGCGGCGCGGGATCTCGCGGAAGCAGCGGTCAGTCCGGTGGTGCGGGCGGCGCGGGCGGCAACGGCGGAAGCCTCTTCGGTAACGGCGGTGCCGGTGGTGCAGGAGGCGCAGGAGGTGCGGGTCATGCCGGTGTCAACTCGAAGCCAAATGGGCAGTCGGCGAACGGGAAAGCCGGGAGCAACGTCAAGAACGACGTTGACTCCGCTACCGGCGGCAACGGCTATGACGGTTACGTGGCGACCGGTTACGAGTCCGGCGGCTACGGCGGGCGAGGTGGTGAAGGCTACATCTCGAGCCTCTTCTCCATCGACGCCACCGCGACCGGCGGCGGCGGCGGCGCCGGCGCCAACGGCGGCCCGCTCGGCGGTGACGGCGGTCAGGGTGGTTACGGCGGCTATGCCATCAACTACGGCGCGGGCAAGATGCTCGGCGGCGGCGGAGGAATCGGCGGCGCAGGCATTGCGTTCGGCGCCAACGGCGGCCAGGGCGGCCGCGGCGGAGGTATCTACGCCGGCCTCATCGACCAGGAATCGTTCGCCGGCGACGGCGGCCCGGGCGGCAGCGGAGCCCCGGGCGCGCCGGGAGGGGCCGGCATGCCCGGCGGGGCGGGGGGCGCAGGCGGTAACGGCGGATCTCTGTACGGGATCGGTGGCGCCGGCGGGGCGGGAGGTGCCGGCGGCAGCGGCGGCACCGGTGCCACTGGCGGTAACGGCGGTGCCGGCGGCCAGGGCGGTGACGTAAATCGTTACAGCACAAGCCAAGTCGGAGGCAATAACTTCGGCTTCGGTGGCGCGGGTGGCACCGCAGGCGCGGGCGGTACCGGCGGTGCGGGCGGTGCCGGCGGTGCGGGTGGCACCGGCGGTGTCGGCGCGGGTGGTGCGGGCCTGCAGGGTTTGGCGGGCGCCACCGGTGCGACGGGAGTCGCGGGTTCGGCGGGCGTCACCGGCGGACAGGGACCCATGGGCGGCAATCTGTCGACGTGCGCCCAGTACTCAACAGCGTCGCAGTGCTGACTGCTGTTTTGTAGGTTGCTCCTGCGAATCCGGTCGGCTGGTCAGGCTGCGATTCCGTACGCCGGACGCGGATCGCTTTCCGCGGGGCGGTCCGCGTGGCGTGACGCTTCAGACCATCCGACTGATTTCCCAGGTTTCGGGCATATGCTGCCCACAGGCCGCCGCTGCCCCTTTCCCCCCCAAGGCAGCGGCGGCCCCGTCTGTCGTTAGGGCGACCTGTCGGAAATCACGGGCGTCGCTGCGGCACCGGCAGTGGTCTAACCTGAAATACACAGGTATCGAAACCACTTTGGGAGTTGTCATGGGGCTCACCGTCGATCTCGGCCGCCGGCTGATCTACGTCGCGATGGGTGTCGCGGTCGCCGTGCTGCCGACGGTCGTCCTCAGCGGTTCCCCCGAGTCCGCACCGCGGGTGCTCGCCGCATGCAACGACGTCGTGGACACCACCGACAGCTTCTCGATGGACTGCGTGCCGACCGTGATCCCGGACACCAGCGACCAACTCACCGAGGCCGAGGTCGCCGAGCCGGGGTGGAACGCCACCCCGGGTGGGCATGGCGGTGAGGGCGGTGGTGGCGGCCACGGCGGCCGCTGATCACCTGGGCGCGAGATCGGCGTCGAGGATCGCCTTGGCCTCGTGCAAATGGTCGACGGCCCGGGCCAGGTAGTCCCGGTACGTCTCGGCGTCGACCTCATCGCGCGTCAGAACGAATCGGACGCACGCGTGTGTGGCGGTGTTGATGTCGTCGATCATCCGCTGCAGTCTCTCGGTGAGCCTCGGGTCGGGTGTGGGTAGATCGCGTTGCAGCCCAACGGTATTGGTGTCATGCAGCTTCTGACAGCCTGCCCCCAGGGCGGCGGGGTCCTCTGCCGCGGAGGCGTCGGACACCTGTTGCAGCGCCTGGCTGGACTCCGTGAAGTGCTTCCCGGCGGCCGCCTCCCACTGCCGCATCGCGGTGGCCAGAGAGGTGGTGGTCGGTGCCGGTTCGGTGCTAGTCGTCGATGACGCGGCAGTCGTCGGGCTGGTCGTCGCCTGGGGCGCCGGCCGGTTCTGCTGTGCCGCGCAGCCTGCCGCGGCCAGCGACACCGCGGCCAGAGCCGACAGGGCCGCCCGACCGCGGCGCTCGGTGATCATGCCCCCACCTTTGCCTCGGCGCACTCGGACCAACAGAGCCTTTCGGCCCCGACGGAACACTCGTCTATCGTTGGAGCGGGGGCAGGAGCACAGGAGCGGGGCGTCGAATGGAACTGATCTCACCGGTCGATGCGATGTTTCTGCTGGGCGAATCACGCGAACATCCCATGCACGTCGGCGGGCTGCAACTGTTCGAACCCCCCGCGGACGCCGGGCCGGAGTTCCTCCGCGACCTGTACCAGAGCGTCATCGCCTGCCAGGACGTCGCTCCGACGTTCCGCAAGCATCCCGCCGAACTCCTCGGCGGCATCGCCAATCTCACCTGGGCCTTCGATAAGGACCTGGATCTGGAGTACCACCTGCGCCGGTCGGCTCTGCCCTCCCCGGGCCGGGTGCGTGAACTGCTCGAGTTGACCTCCCGGCTGCACGGCAGTCTGCTGGACCGTCACCGCCCGCTGTGGGAAACCCATCTCGTCGAAGGCCTCAACGACGGCCGGTTCGCGGTGTACACCAAGATCCACCACTCCCTGGTCGACGGTGTCAGTGCGATGCGCATGATGCGGCGGTCGTTGTCCACCGATCCCGATGACCATGTGGTCCGCGTTCCCTGGGAGCGCAACGAGCGCCCCTCGGGCAAGAGCCGGCCCCGTCCGTCGCTGCTGAGCGAATTGCGGGGAGCCGCGGAATCGGTTCTGGGAATCGGTCCTTCGACCCTTTACCTGGCTCGCAAGGGTCTGTTCGAACAGCAGCTGACCCTTCCCGTCGGCGCCCCCCGGACCATCTTCAACGTCCCGATCGGCGGTGCCCGGCGCGTCGCGGCCCAGTCCTGGCCGATCGAACGGTTCATGGCCGTCAAGCAGGCCGCCGGCGTGACGCTGAACGACGTCGTTCTGGCGATGTGCGGCGGCGCGTTACGCGCGTATCTCCAAGAGCAGAAAGCACTTCCGGACCGGCCGCTGATCGCTATGGTCCCGGTGAGCCTGCGTGACGACGCCAGTCCCGGTGGCGGCAATCAGGTCGGCGCCCTGCTGGCCAGTCTGGCGACTGATCTGGAGGACCCCGCCGAGCGGCTCACCGAAGTGGCCGCGTCGATGCGCAGGAACAAGGACGTCTTCAGGGAACTGCCCAAGATGCAGCAGCTGGCGCTGTCGGCGTTCAACGTCTCGCCGCTGCTGCTGTCGCTGGTCTCCCCGGCCCTCGGGTCCGCGGCACCACCGTTCAACCTGGTGATCTCCAACGTCCCCGGTTCGCGGGAACCGTTGTACTGGAACGGCGCCCGCCTCGATGGCAACTATCCGCTGTCGATCGCGCTGGACGGTCAGGCCATGAACATCACGCTGTCCAACAATGCCGACAACCTCGACTTCGGCCTGGTGGGCTGCCGGCGCAGCGTGCCGAGTCTGCAGCGGATCCTCGGACATCTCGAGGACTCACTCGCCGGGCTTGAGCAGGCGGTGGGCAAGAAGGGACGGAAGACGCCGGCGTCGCGGCGCAAGAGCACCGCGACGACCAAGCGCTCCGCCGGTCAGTGACCGTTCCGCGTCAGGGGCAGGTGACCTCGATCTCGAACGGCTTGGTCGTCGGCTGCATGGGATTGGCCATGTCGACGCCGGTGGCGGTCCCGCTGACCTTGTAGGTGTTGCCGTCCTTGGTGGCCGTGGCAGTGGCTCCGCCGGCCGCTCCGTCCTGGAAGCCCAGGACCACGCCGTCGACGTTGCCCAGACCCACCGAGGTGACCTTGGAGGCGTCCGGTGTCATGACGACCGCGATTCCGGTGGCCGCGTCACCGATGCCGATGTTGAGGTTGCCCCCAGCCGTCGTGCAGCCGATCTGGCCCTGGACTTCCTTCGGCTTGCCGTCGATGGTGACCTTCGCGGTTCCGCTACCCGCGGACGCGGTCACCGAACCGGATGTCGCGGACACCGCCGACGACGGAGCCTGCGAGGCCTTTTCGCTGCTGGTGTCGGACTTCTTGCTCGAACAGCCGACCAGGCCGGCGACCACAATGGCGGCGCCCCCGACGCCTACTACCAATCCACGCAACACTGCAATTCCTTCCAATTCGAGGATGACCGAGATGGCCATCCTCCGTTAATTGACGCATCAGTCTGCGCTTTTGGCCAGAGTCTTGGCATTTTCGGCCTCTTGGTTAGATGACGGACGTGCCGTATTTCGACGTCGAGGCCCAGCTTCCGGATGCCCGGGGGCGCAGCGGCGTCATCCGCACCCCGCACGGGGAGATCCGCACCCCGGCCTTCATCGCCGTCGGAACCAAGGCGTCGGTGAAGGCGGTGCTGCCCGAGAACATGCGGGATCTCGGCGCGCAGGCCGTGCTGGCCAACGCCTACCACCTCTATCTGCAGCCGGGCCCCGACATCGTCGCCGAAGCGGGCGGTCTGGGCGCCTTCATGAACTGGCCGGGGCCTACGTTCACCGATAGCGGCGGGTTCCAGATCATGTCGCTGGGTGCGGGCTTCCGCAAGGTGCTCATGGAGGACCCCGACCGGGAACAGGCCGACAACCTGGTGGCCAAGGGCAAACAGAAGCTCGCCCACGTCGACGACGAGGGCGTCACCTTCATCAGCCATCTCGACGGTTCGACGCACCGATTCACCCCCGAGGTCTCCATCGGGATTCAGCATCAGATCGGCGCGGACATCATCTTCGCGTTCGACGAGCTGACCACGTTGGTCAACACCCGCGCCTATCAGGAGGAGTCAGTTGCCCGCACACAGGCCTGGGCGCAGCGCTGCCTGGCCGAGCACCGTCGTCTGAGCGCGCTGGAGTCCGAGTCCAAGCCCGCGCAGGCGTTGTTCGGGGTTGTGCAGGGCGCCCACTACGAGGACCTGCGCCGGCAGGCCTGCCGGGGTCTGGAGAGCGTCGTCGACGACGACGGCCGCGGTTTCGACGGTTACGGCATCGGCGGCGCCCTGGAGAAACAGAACCTGGCGACCATCGTCGGCTGGTGCACCCAGGAACTGCCCGACGACAAACCGCGCCACCTACTGGGGATCAGCGAGCCCGACGACCTGTTCGCCGCCATCGCCGCGGGCGCGGACACCTTCGACTGCGTCTCGCCGTCGCGGGTGGCCCGCAACGCCGCGGTCTACGCGCCCACGGGTCGTTACAACATCACCGGCGCGCGCTACAAGCGGGACTTCACCCCGATCGATCACGAATGCGACTGCTACACCTGCGCGCACTACACCCGCGCCTACCTCCACCACCTGTTCAAGGCCAAGGAGATCCTGGCGGCGACGCTGTGCACCATCCACAACGAGCGCTTCATCATCCGCCTCGTCGACCGTATCCGGGATTCGATCGGCAACGGCGACTTCGCCGAGCTGCGCGAGGACTTCCTGGGCCGGTACTACGGGTCGTAGGGTGAAGGCCGGCACGCATACCGCACGGCGGACTGCCGGTGGCGGTTGAATGGGACCACCATGAGGCGAGGCGACAAGACGGTCCTGTCGGTTTCGGTGGCGCTCGCAGTGGCCGCCGTCGCGGCGGTGGCGTTCAGCCTGCTCGTGCTGGATCGCCGGCCCCGGCCCAGCGCCGCGGACTCGAGTTCGAGCCTGCTGGTGGTGACCTGGGGTCCCAGCCTGTGCGCGGTGGAACCCTCGAATTCAGGTTGCCGATCCGGCCACGTCACACAGTTGGGCAAGACCTTCGTCCTACACGGTCTGTGGCCCCAACCGTCGACCGAGCAGTACTGCGAGGTGCCGAAGAACGTGTCGGACCGCAAGCGTGCTCCGGTGCCCCTGCCCGACGATCTGCAGGCCCGCTTGCACACGATGTTGTCCGACGCGCCCCTCATGACGACCCACGAGTGGTACGCGCACGGAACATGTGCCGGCGTCACCCCGCCCGAGTACTTTTCCCTGGCGACAGATCTGGCGGGAGAGGTTTTTCGGGTCCTCAACCCCGTGTTCGCCGCCTCCTCGGGTGATCAGTTGTCGGCCCGGGCCGTTCGGCAGCGATTCGACACGGAGTTCGGCGGCGGGGCGGGGACGCGGGTCGCACTGAACTGCAAGAAGGCCAGAGGCGCCGACGTGGCCTACGAGGTCAAGCTGTCCCTGCCCGCGGTGACCGACCTCCGCGATGGCGCCGGCGCGCTGCCGCTGGGCAAGGCCATGCTGCGGGGGCCGACGATCGGAGCGGGCTGTCCGCAGGCGCGGGTGCCCTGAGCGGGGCGTGCAGACTGGAGCGATGACCGACGCGCAGGCTCTGCTGCTGGAATTGCTCGAACCGGCGAACCGGGCCGATCCCTATCCGGTGTTCGATCGGATCCGGCAGCGCGGCCCGCTGGTGTTGCCCGACTCCAACCTGGTGGTGTTCTCGTCGTTCGCCGACTGCGACGAGGTGCTGCGGGACCCGCGGTCCTGCGCCGACCGGCTGAAGTCGACCGCCGCGCAGAAGGCCGTCGCGCAAGGGGCGCAGGCCCGGCCGTTCGGGACGCCGGGGTTTCTGTTCCTCGACCCGCCGGACCACACCCGGCTGCGACGTCTGGTCAGCAAGGCGTTCTCGCCCAAGGTCATCAAGGCTCTCGAGCCCGAGATCGCCGCGCTGGTGGACGGTCTGCTCAACACGGTCGAGCAGGCCGGCGAGTTCGAGGTGATCGCCGACCTGGCCTATCCGCTGCCGGTCGCGGTGATCTGCCGGCTGCTCGGCGTCCCGATCGAGGACGAGCCGAAGTTCAGCTGGGCGTCCTCGCTGCTGGCCCAGGGACTCGACCCCTTCGTCGCCTTCACCGGTGCTCCGCAGGGATTCGAGGAACGCCTGGAGGCTGCCCTGTGGTTGCGGGGTTACCTGCGTGAGCTGTTGCAACAGCGGCGTGCCCACCCCGCCGACGACCTGATGTCGGGTCTGGTCGCCGTCGAGGAGGCCGGCGACCAGCTCACCGAGGACGAGATCGTCGCCACCTGCAACCTGCTGCTCATCGCCGGCCACGAGACCACGGTGAACCTGATCGCCAACGCGGTGCTGGCGATGCTGCGCCACCGCGACGTCTGGGCCGAACTCTCCCGTGACCCCGCCAACGTGTCGGCGGTCACCGAGGAGACGCTGCGCTACGACCCGCCGGTCCAGCTGGTCGGAAGGGTGGCCGGTGAGGATATGAGCATCGGTGAGGTCCGAATTGCCAAGGGGGACATGATGATGCTGCTGCTGGCTGCCGCGCACCGGGATCCCGCCGCCGTCGACCGGCCCGACGAGTTCGATCCGCACCGAGAGGCGGTGCGCCACCTCGCCTTCGGGCTCGGACCGCACTTCTGTCTGGGAGCCCCGCTGGCCCGGCTGGAGGCCGCCGTCGCGCTGTCGGCGGTGACCCGGCGCTTCCCCGGAGCGCGGCTCGCCGGCGAACCGGTCTACAAGCCGCACGTCACACTCCGCGGAATGGCGCACCTCCCGGTCACCCTGTGACGCCGCGGCCGCTTTCCCGGGCAAGAACGGGCCGCGCGGGATAAATTGCCCGGGTGAAGATACTCCTGGTGGGCGCCGGCGGCGTCGGTTCGGCGTTCTGTTCCATTGCCTCTCGGCGTGACTTCTTCGAGGAGATCGTGGTCGCCGACTACGACCTTGCCCGTGCCGAGCAGGCCGTGGTCGCGGTCGACCGCCGGTTCAGCGCCGCTCAGATCGACGCGAGTTCCGAGGACGCGGTCGCCGAGCTGATTCGCAGCCGCGGCATCACGCATGTGATGAACGCCGTCGATCCCCGCTTCAACATGTCGATCTTCCGGGGAACCCTGGCCGGCGGCGCCAACTATGTCGACATGGCGATGAGCCTGTCGCAGCGTCACCCGGACAAGCCCTATGAAGAGACCGGCGTGAAACTCGGCGACGAGCAGTTCGAGATGGAGCCGCAGTGGAAGGAGGCCGGGCTGTTGGCGCTGCTGGGCTTCGGTGTCGAGCCGGGTCTGGCGAACGTCTTCGCCCGCTACGCCTCCGACCATTTGTTCAGCGACATCGACGAACTCGGCACCCGCGACGGCTCGAACCTGACCGTGGAGGGCTACGAGTTCGCGCCGTCGTTCTCCATCTGGACCACCATCGAGGAGTGCCTCAACCCGCCGGTCATCTGGGAGAAGGACCGCGGTTGGTTCGTCACCGAACCCTTCAGTGAGCCAGAGGTTTTCGACTTCCCCGAGGGCATCGGACCGGTGGAGTGCGTGAACGTCGAGCACGAAGAGGTGCTGCTGATGCCGCGCTGGATCGAGTGCAAACGGGCGACCTTCAAGTACGGCCTGGGCGACGAGTTCATCGACGTGCTCAAGACGCTGCACAAGCTCGGCCTGGACCGCACCGAGAAGGTGGTCGTCAACTCCGACAAGGGCCCGGTCGGAGTGTCCCCGCGTGACGTGGTGGCCGCGTGCCTGCCCAACCCGGCGACGCTCGGGCCGCAGATGAAGGGCAAGACCTGCGCCGGTCTGTGGGTGACCGGCACCGGCAAGGACGGCAAGCCGCGGTCGACCTACCTCTATCACGTGGTCGACAACGAATGGTCGATGGCCGAGTACGGCCATCAGTGCGTGGTGTGGCAGACCGCGATCAATCCCGTTGTGGCCCTGGAACTTCTGGCCAACGGCACCTGGAGCGGGGTGGGGGTGCTCGGCCCGGAGTGCTTCGACTCGGTGCCGTTCCTCGAACTGCTCACCGAGTACGGCTCGCCGTGGGGGCAGAAGGAACTGCCGGTCTAGCTGTCGCGCCCGGGGCTAAATCGGGTTGAGCACCCGGTCAAGGAACTGCCGGGTCCGTTCGTGCTGCGGGTCGGCGATGACCTGCTCGGGCGGTCCCTGCTCCACGACCAGCCCGCCGTCGATGAACAGCACCTGATCGGAAACCCCTCGGGCGAACTGGATCTCATGAGTGACGACCACCAGCGTCCACCCCTCGGTTGCGAGGTCCCTGATGACGGCCAGGACGTCGCCGACGAGCTCGGGGTCCAGCGCCGACGTCGGCTCGTCGAACAACACCAGTTTGGGCCGCAACGCCAGGGCACGGGCGATCCCCACCCGCTGCTGCTGGCCACCCGATAGTTGGTAGGGATACTCGTCGCTCTTGTCCGCCAGCCCCACCCGGCCCAGCAACTCGCGACCCTCCGCCACCACGTCGTCAGCTGGGCGCTTCTGCACCACCAATGGCCCCTCGATAACGTTCTGCAACACGGTCTTGTGCGGGAAGAGGTTGTGCGACTGGAACACCATGCCGCTCTGGGCCCGGTAGCGGGCCAGCAGCGACTTGGGCACCGGGCTGCTGAAGTCGACCGTCACCTCGCCGATCCGGACCGTCCCGGAGTCGGGGACGTCGAGGGCGTTGAGCGCGCGCAGCAGGGTGGTTTTGCCGGACCCCGACGGGCCGATGATGGTGGTGGCCGATCCGGCGGGGGCGCTGAACGACACGCCGCGCAGTACGTGGTTTGCGCCGAACGATTTAATGATGCCGTCGGCGGCCAGCAGGTCGGTATCGGATTCGCTCATCGCGCCACGTGCCTTTCCAGTCGACGCTCCAGCCGGCTCTGCCCGAACGACAGCACCAGGCAGATCACCCAGTAGTAGACGGCTGCGGTGCCGTACAGCGCGAAGAACTCGAAGGTGGGTGCCGCCGCGATCTGGGCGGTGCGCAGCAACTCGGTCACCAGGATGGTTGAGGCCAGCGAGGTGTCCTTGACCAACGAGATCAGCGTGTTGGACAGCGGCGGCACCGCGACGCGGGCGGCCTGCGGCAGCACGATCCTCCGCAGGGCGGTCGGATAGTTCATCCCGATGGTCTGGGCCGCCTCCCACTGACCTTTGGGGATGCTCTGGATCGCCGAACGGATGATCTCGGCCGCGTACCCGCCGACGTTGAGACTGAAGGCGATCACCGCGGCCGGAAACGGGCTGATCTTGATGTGCAACTCGGGCAGGGCGAAGAACACGATGAACAACTGCACCAGCAGGGGAGTGCCGCGGATGATCGAGATGTACAGCCGCGCAATGCCATTGAGGATCGGGTTGGGTGACATCCGGGCCAGCGCCACCACCAGGGCGATCACCAGGCCGATCACGAAGCTGATGATGGTCAGCGGAATGGTGACGGTGATCGCGGCCTTCGCCAGCGGCCAGAGGTTGTCGGCGATCAGCCGCCAGGTGGAGCGCTGTGCACCCGGGCCCGGACTTGCGCTGCCGGTGGCGTTGGCCTTGAGGTAGCGCTGCGAGATGTCGGCCAGGGTCCCGTCGTCGCGCAGCGCCTGCAGGGCCGTGTTCAGATCCGGCAAGAGGCCGCTGTTCTTGCGGGCCGCGAAACCCTGGTTGCTCTTCTCGCCGGTCTGCGCGGCGATCTTCACCGAGGTGTCGCCGGTCTCGGCGAGGTAGGCGTAGACCGCGATGCTGTCGTTGACCACGGCCTGAACCCGGCCCTGGTTGAGGAGCTTGATCGCCTGGGTGAAACCCTCCACCGCTTCGACGTTCGCACCGGCGTCCCGGGCCACCTTGGCCCAGTTGCTCGTCATCGACTGCGCGGCGGTCTTGCCCTTGAGGTCGGCCAGCGAGGTGATCGAGGTGTCGTCGGCCCGGGTGACGATCACCCCCTCGCCCACCGAGTACGGCTCGGACATGTCGTACTTTGCCTGGCGCTCCGGGGTGATGGTCACCTGGTTGGCCACCACGTCGAAGCGGCCGGCTTCCAGTGCGGCGAAGATGGAATCCCAGGGGGTTTCGACGAATTCGACCTTGACGCCCAGCTTGTCGCCGACGGCCCGGGCGACGTCGACGTCGTAGCCCTCCAACTGGCCGGTGCCCGGGTCGTGGAAGCTGAACGGTGCGTAGGTGCCCTCGGTGCCCACGCGCAAGACACCGGCTTCCAACGCTCCGGATGCCGAGGGCTTGGAGCCGCAGCCGCCGAGCAGGGTGGCGAGCACAAGCAGTGCGGCCAGCACGATGGCGCGTCGCAGGGCTCGCATCCGGCGGACGTTAATGCGGTCCGGATTGACCGCCAAGGGTTCCGATCAGCCTGGTTGGTAAGTCCACGGCCCGCGGGGCAATCGGGCCGGGTCGAACTGTGCGAGCAGATCCATCATGTCGGCGGCTGGCCACCCGAGCGATTCGGTGATCTGTTCCCACGCTCTGGGCACGCCGAGTTCGGTGAGGGTCACCGCGCCGTCGCGTTTGGCCAGCCGCTTGCCCTCGGCGTTGAGCGCGAGGGGAACGTGGGCGTACACCGGCGCCGGATGGCCGAGGAGTTCGGCGAGATACGCCTGGCGCGGCGACGACGACAGCAGGTCGTCACCGCGGACCACCTGGTCGATCCCGGAATGGGCGTCGTCGACCACCACGGCCAGGTTGTAGGCGGGCACATCGTCGCCGCGGCGCAGGACGAAGTCGTCGACGACACTGGTGTAAGGGCCGTGGAGAAGATCGGTGACGGTGTACTTGTCGGCGTCGGCCCGCAGTCGTAGCGCGGGCGGGCGGCCGTTCTCCCGGCGCTCGGCGCGTTGGGCATCGGTCAGATCGCGGCAGGTGCCCGGATAGGCGCCTTCCGGGGCGTGCGGCGCGCGGGGAGCGTTGAGGATGTCCTTTCTGCTGCAATAGCATTCGTACACCAGATCGCGGTCGGCCAGATCACGGATGACGACGTCGTAGCGTTCGCGGTGCCGGGACTGCCACTGCGGCGCCTCGTCCCAGGTGACACCGATCGCGGCGAGATCGGCCAACTGCCGCCGTCCGACGTCGTCGTGGGTGCGGTCATCGAGATCCTCGACGCGGATCAGGAACCGCCGCCCGGTGGACCGGGCGAACAGCCACGCCAGCACCGCGGTGCGCAGGTTGCCGATGTGCAGATCAGCTGACGGGCTCGGCGCGAACCGGCCCGCCGGCGCGACCGGCGTCGTGTGCATCGGGCAACCCTAAGGGTGCGTTCCACGGACGAGCCCGGGAACGACGTCATCGAGACTGAAGGTCACCGGCTGCTCGAGTTGGGCGTACGTGCACGACTGCGGGTCGCGGTCCGGCCGCCAGCGGTTGAACTGCGCGGTGTGCCGGAACCGGTCTCCTTCCATGTGGTCGTAGCGGACCTCGACGACGAGTTCGGGCCGCAGGGGTACGAAGGACAGGTCCTTGCCGGCGTTCCAGCGCGACATCTCGTTCTTGCGGGGTCCCGCCGTGGCGTCCTCCGGACCGGCCCACCGCCACGGATGATCGTCGAATGTCGTTACCAGCGGATGCAATTCGCCGAACAGCTCGCGACGTCTCGCCATCGGAAACGCGCCGATGACGCCGACCGATGCCAGCGTGCCGTCGTCCTTGTAGAGACCCAGCAAAAGTGACCCGATGGCGTCCTGACCCGACTTGTGGACCCGGTAACCGGCCACCACACAGTCTGCGGTGCGCTGATGTTTGATCTTGAACATCACTCGTCTGTCGGGGCTGTATGGCAGCGAAAGTGGTTTGGCCACAACACCGTCGAAGCCGGCACCCTCGAATTCGTCGAACCACTGCCGCGCCGTCTGAATGTCAGTGGTGGCCGGGGTGACGTGGAACGTGGGCCCCGCATCGGCCAGCGCGTCCACGAGTGCGGCTCGGCGAACCTCGAACGGCTCGGAGGTCAGGTCGCGGTCACCGAGGGCCAGCAGGTCGAAGGCGACGAAAGAGGCGGGTGTCTGGCCGGCGAGCAGTCGCACGCGCGAGGCGGCGGGGTGGATGCGTTGTTGCAGCGCCTCGAAATCCAGACCGTTGACGGTGGCGATCACGATCTCACCGTCGATGACGCACCGGTCGGGCAACTCCGCGGTGGCCGCCGCGACCAGTTCGGGGAAGTAGCGGGTGAGTGGGCGCTCGTTGCGGCTGCCGAGCTCGACCTCCTCGCCGTCGCGGAAACAGATCGACCGGAAGCCGTCCCATTTCGGTTCGTAGCTGGACCCCTCCGGAATGGCAGGCACCGACTTGGCCAGCATCGGCGAGACGGGAGGCATCACGGGAAGGCGCACCACGTCATTGTGCCGTGCGTTAACGTCGAAGGATGGCTGCCGCCGCCGAGGAGATCGACGTCGACGGTGTCGCCGTCCGAATCACCAACCGCGACAAGGTTTTCTTCCCTCGGCTCGGTGCTGCCGGGACCAAGGGCGCGTTGATCGACTACTACCGGGCCGTCGCATGCCTGGGCGAGCGCAGCGACGGGAAGACATCCAGCCCCATGCTGACCGCGCTGCGGGACCGCCCGACCCACCTGCAGCGCTTCCCGGACGGCATCGACGGCGAGCAGATCTACCAGAAGCGGGTGCCCGAGAAGCACCCCGCTTACCTCAAGACCTGCCGGGTCACCTTCCCGTCGGGGCGGACCGCCGACGCGCTGATGGTCACGCACCCGTCGGCCATCGTCTGGGCCGCCCAGATGGGTGCGATCACCCTGCATCCCTGGCAGGTCCGCTGCCCCGACACCGACCACCCCGACGAACTGCGCATCGACCTTGACCCGCAACCGGGGACCGGGTTCGCCGAAGCCCGGACGATCGCGGTCGGCGTCCTCAAGCCTCTGCTCGACGAACTCGGCCTGGTGGGCTACCCGAAGACCTCCGGCGGTCGGGGGGTGCACGTCTTCCTGCGAATCCGGAACGACTGGGACTTCGTCGCGGTACGCCGCGCCGGTATCGCGCTGGCCCGCGAGGTGGAACGCCGTGCGCCCGACTACGTGACCACGTCGTGGTGGAAGGAGGAGCGCGGGGCGAAGCTGTTCATCGACTACAACCAGAATGCGCGCGACCGCACCTTCGCCGCGGCCTACTCGGTACGGCCCACCCCGATCGCCACGGTGTCCACACCACTCACCTGGAGCGAATTGGCCGCTGCCGCAACGCCTGACGACTACACCATGGCCACCGTGCCGGATCTGGTCGCGCGTCGCGGCGATCCGATGGCGGACATGGATTCGCTGCCGCAGTCCATCGAGTCGCTGCTCGAGATGGCCGACGCCGACGCCGAGCGGGGCTTGGGAGATCTGCCGTATCCGTCGGTGTTCTCCAGGAAGTGGCTATGTGCGGGTGTGTCGCCGCGGATGGAGATGAGATCCGGTTTACGGTGCAGAGGTGCTGTCCGCCGCTGCTCCAGCAAAGGCGTGGACAGTATTGACAACCACCCGTCAGGAGACCTGGCCAGCCGGATACTCGGACGTGCTGGACGGCAGCCGCGGGATAGACGGACGAGAGCATCCGCCGGGTGTCGTTAAGGGCACGCCGATCCTGCTGTCGGACAACGGCGAACTCGATGAGTGGCTGGTGCTCTACTTCAATTCGTGCCCGAAGTTCACCTCGCTGGATCTGTCGTCGCGAAAGACGTACGCGCTCGAAATAGCTAAGTGGTGCGGCTTCCTGGGAAGCCAAGACGAGCCGCAGACATGGTTGGAAGCAACGGAAGACGACTTCATCGACTACAAGATCCGCCGAACCGACCACCTCCAGTTCGCGGACTCGGTGACAGGTGCGACGTGGAACAAGGCCGTCTTCGCACTGAGGGGCTTGTACGACTGGGCGTTGAGCCGCAAGATTCCGATCACACCTCATGGACCTGTGATCGATGCGAGTCCGGTGCCCGGCGGGCGCGGCGCGACGAAGGTACCCGGCGTACGGGCCAACGCGGCGTTCGTGCGTACCGAACGGGATCGGTGGATCGTCCCCGGGACCTACCGCCTATGGCGTGACGTTGGCCTTCGTGGCCGCGGCGTTCAACGAATCGGCGCGAGCCAATGGCAAGCTGCTGGTGACGATGAGTCGTGCCGCGCACGCAATTCATTGCGCAACACCGCATTCACCGACTTCGTCTATTCGACCGGTTTACGTGTTCAGGAAGCCGGTTCACTGCTGATGACGGAACTGCCGCCAGTGGACGTTGTCGAGGCGAAGCTGCCGGCGGCGATCGCCAAGTACAGCAAGGCGCGGATGTGGTATGCGGCGCCCACCGTGATGCGCACAGTGCGCAGCTACCTGACCGTTGCCCGGGCAGCTGCCGTTCGTCGTGCGATACGCGAAAGCCGTTACGACGAGATCGAGGACATCATCTGGGTGACGGAGGTCCGCCGCTCTCGCAAAGGAACCCAGGAAGCCGTCCGGGACGACGGTGTTGTCATGTCATTGAACACGATGAAGCCAGCCGTCCGGCGGCGCTTGTTCTGGGTCCGCGATGGCCACCCGGAACCAATGGCATTGTGGCTCAGCGAGGCAGGAACCCCGTACCATCATGAGTCCTGGATAGGGATATTCGAGGCGGCCAACGAAAGGTTATGGTCGGCAATAGAAGCCACCGGCGCAGCCGCGACAGACGAGCTGATCGTCACGCCGCATTCCCTCCGATTCAGCTTCGCGCTGGCACTGGCGGTTCAGCTTCACCAGCGGCTCGATGACTCACACGGGTGGGACGAGAGCGTTTCCTACGGAGACGGGTCACGCTATGACGAGGTGTTCCGCACAGTGAAGGACGTCTTGGGTCACAAGTCGGTCGAGACGACGCGCAACATCTACATGCCGAGGGTGCAACGACTGCGCTTCGACCGACTGTTTGGATGCCCGAACGGCCAGATGACCACGACTGGGGATCTGGTGTCAGCCCTGGCTGAAGACCTCGTCGAAGTTCGCGACTTGACGGCGTCCAGTTCATGACGGCACCCAAGCGCCGAGTGTCGGCCGACGGCGTTGTCACTCGCCGAGACGATCCGCAGGTCGTCGTCGCAACCCTGCCGGGATCGTACGCACCTACCGTGATTGATCTGCGGGAGTGGCCGTGCGACGCAAGGCTCAGGGTGCAACTTGCTGATGCCATCGAGGCCCTCACGGGGGTAGACGGAACGTGGAAGAGCGCCCAGTCGGCGCGGCAAAACCGGGATCGGAGCAAGTATTTCGCCAGGTGGTGCGGCGAACACGAGGTGTGCGAGCTGGGACAGTTGACCCCGGATCGGTGGAACAGCTACCTGCTGCACTTGGCGAGCAATGGAACCAAGAGCAACACCCAGCACAGGCAGCTGGTCGCAGTCAGGCAGCTGCTACGCCGCTATCCGCATCGACTCCATCCCGACCTCCCAAAGCATCTCAACCGACGGCTGCCCAAGCGAGATGCCGACGAGAGTCAGCCATATCCACGGGACGTCTACGACGCGATCCTCAAGGCGGCGACGGCCGCCGTCAACGCCGAACATCAGCGCATCCAGCCAAACCAACTGATTCTGCGACAGCGCAACAGTACCAAGCTCGCGCCTGTGCAGAGGGCTCGCGCTGACGCTCTTCATGAAGTCGCTACCACTGGTGCCCCGCTATCGGACGCGACTCGCGATGCGCTGGGAATCACCCTCTCTGACCACCGATACACCGGCGTCAACGCCGCACGACAGATGCTGTTCGTCAGCCAGGAAGGCGCCGTCGCCATCGCTGTGCTCATCGCCTGCCTGGAAGGGGCGAACTTCACCCCCATCAACGAGCGGAAGGTTCCCTCGGCCGCCGCGGGCCTCGGTGTTAGCGAGGATATTTGGAGCGTCGAAGACGAAAAGCGCCGTCGACACGATCACCCATACGACGTCCACGCGATACCGAAGAATGCACGCCGAGCGATGGCCAAGATCATCGAGATGACCCAACCGGCACGGGACTACTTGGCGGCTAAGAATCTGCCCGGCGCTGACCGCCTCATCGTTTACTGGCCCGCGATGAAGGCTCTGGACTCATCTCCATCGGTAGGACTGACCCCCAGCCACCTCAAGCTGAGCAGGCTCACGTGGTGGCCGAATCAGGACGAGCCGATCTCGTTCACCCGCATCCGCAAGACGGTCCGCGTACTCATCGACCGCACGCCCCAAGGACATTCGCGCGCTACGTGGTCCACCAGCTACATCGAGGCGTCGGAAGTCGAACGTGAGCGGCTCATGACCGAGGCGGTAGAAACCGGGCTGTGGGCAGTGATCAAGAACGCCGAGAACCACCTGAAGATGCGCTACGAGCGCGCCCTCGCGATGCCCGAAACCGATACGACAATCGGCGGCTGCATCGACTGGGAGCACCACCCCCTGACCGGACAACCCTGCGGCGACGACTTCCTGCTCTGCCTGCAATGCACCAACGCCTTCGCCACCCCCCGCCACCTTCCCCGGCTCATCGAACTGCGCCACCAGTTGGAGGCAATCGCCTCCACCGACGGACCCGACTGGACGGACTTCCGCGCTATGGCCTACGGGTGCCTCATCGCCCTCATCGATGACCGGACACTCATCACCGTCGACGAATACGTTGCCGCCGAACGTGGCATCACCGACGAAGACCGAACCGAAGTTCATCTGCTGCTCAACGGGAAGTACACATGAGCCAATCCACAGTGAACGCGGTAGATCGTGCTTCTGACAATGAGATTGACGCCGTTGTCGACTGGGCGGCCGTCGAGGCCGGACCGGTCATCGTGCATCCGCTGCGGCTCAAGCGCCCCGATCTTCCCAGAAGCGTATTCGCCGACGACACATGGTCTCTTCGTCCCATGGAGGTTACGCGCGGCACCATCCAGAACCTTCACTGGATACCTGGGCCCAAAGCGCAGAAGCATCCATTTCCCACGCATCTCATCGATCCGTTCAAGCGCGTCATGTGGCTGATCATCAATAGGCCCGCCCCTGCTTCCTATCTCGCGGGAAACAACGCCCGGAGATGGCCAGCGGCATCATCGGTGTCCCAACGCTTCGCCGCCCTGCGCCACTTCGCACACTTTCTGGGCCAACACGAGATCACCCAACTCACTGACGTCAGTTATGACCTACTCGACTCGTACGCAACGTCAGTCCTCAGTGACGAATCCCGGTCCAGTCAGGCTGCGAAAGCCCAAGGCTTGGGCTACGTAGCGGTGATGGCCCACTTGGCCGAATATCTGCCCGCGGCCGATCGCATGGTCGAGCCGACGTGGTTTGGACAGAACCTCGGTGGCCGTACGCGCGGTGCTGACAACAGCAAAGAGATCGTTCACCCAGACACATTTGCGCCGCTGCTCTGGTGGTCTCAACAGATTCTCACCTGCGCCCCGGACATCGTCGCCGCCGTGAAGTGGCTGATCGCGGCGCTGAGCCGTCCCCAGCCAAAGGAGAAAACACGCTCGGGGTACGACGCGGTTGAACAGATCGTGGCTTCCCACGGCGGGATCCTGCCTCAAGGCGAGATCAGCGGGCATGTCGCTGCGCACTACCTCATCGCGCTACATGACGCCGACATTCACATTCGCGACTTCAGCGGATGGCGGAGCCAACGTGGCGGCACATACTCCGTGAATCCGGATCTGCCGCAGCCAATTCCAGTACCTGTTACGTGCCAGATTGAAGGGCGGCCCTGGCTTCCCCTGATCGACTACCGGGACATCAGGAAACTGCAGCGCATCCTTCAGGCCGCGGCGGGGATCCTGATTTGCACGTGCACAGGAATGCGTGGCGAGGAGTGCACAAAGCTGCAGCGCAGTGCACTACGTATCGTTCCACGCCCGGACGGCGCCCGCTCCTATCGGATCGACGGTCGCATCTTCAAGGCGGTCCGAGACGACGACGACCAGCAGGACCGCGGCGGCAAGCAGTGGGTGTGGGCAACCATCAAACCCGGTGCCGACGCGATCGAGGCGCTCGAACGCCTCGCCGATGTCACCGGCTCCAACGGGCTCATGGCCCAAGCGGACTCACGCAATCAGCCAGGAGTGACGAGCGCGACTATGACTCGATGGATCAACGAACTGATCGAGTACGCCAACGGGCTGCGTACCGCACTCGACGTAGACCACATCCACCACATCGCCCCTGACCCGGCGGGCAACGTCACGCTCGACCGTTTTCGTCGCAGCGTGGCCTGGCACATCGTCAATCAACCCGACGGGCTGGCCGCGGCCGGTGTCCAATTCGGCCACATGCAGTCGACCACCACCGACGGATACGCCTCCACGATTACCTCCGGCATCGCCGCGACGATGGACGAAGAACGCACACGCGCGCTCTACACCACACTGCAAGACCATGCGATCGCTGCGAAGAACGGGATGAAGGTTTCCGGCCCAGCAGCCAAGCAACTCGGCAAGGCGCTCAACCGGTACGGCGCCAAGCAGTTTCCCGGGACCTATGCTGACATGTCGACGAAGGACGAACGCCGACTTCGCAGTGACCCAGATCTGGCCGTGCGGGAGAACCCTGGCCATGGCTGTCTCTGCCTGGCGAATCCTCTGAAACCGGGGACCATGGCGTGCTCACGGGAGAACGACGGTGAACCGAATCGCAACGACTGCAAAACGTTCTGCGGCAATCGTGTTTATACCGACGCGACCATCGCCGACGACAAGGAAGAAGCCAGCCAACTGCGGCTGCGGATCAAGAACGCCAACCCGATCTTGGCTGCACGGGTCAGCAATAGAATCCGGCATCTCGAAGAGCACATCGCCGAACACGAAGGTACAGCGCTGCCGCTCCTGGAGATCATGACGACTGAGCAAGTGAAAGAGTAAGAATGAAGAGCAAGATGTCTGGCGTTGAGATCCCGATCACAGAACGGGATTGGCCCCCCACCGACGACGAGATCGGAGCCGAACGAAACCCCACGCGCAAAGCCGTTCTCGTCGCGATGCGCAGCCTGCTCACCGGTGACCCGGCCCCGAAGGCGGTCAATTGCGGCAAGCGCAGCATCGTCGCTTTGGCCAACGAAGCCGGGGTTGGGCGCACAAGACTTGTCCGCGGCGCACTGGGTGACCTAGGCGACTGGATGGACAGGGCCGTAGCAAAGCAGGACGAAATCGTCACACCCCAGGAACATCAGTGGAACAAGAGACTCCACGCGGTCACAGAGCGTGCACTCGACGCTGAGCGCCGTTACGACTCAGCACGTGAGAAGCGCAGGGAACTCGAAGCGGTGGTCCAGGCTTTGTCCGAACAGCTCCAGGTCAGCATACGAGATCGAGCCAGACTTCAAGGAAAGCTCGACCGAATGGTGAGAAAAGGTGCTGGCGTACTCCCCCTGAGCTGAGCGAGCCCAGCTCGCGTGATCGATGAAAACGCTCCGACCAGCTCCGAACGAGACGTGGTGTCCCACGGCGTGGGTTACGCGCTCCGATGTCTGACGCGCCCTCGTCAGATTGCCGACGATGACGCGCCCTCGGGGCGGCGCCAACCGCGTTCCGTTGGCCTCCTTGGAGATCGGATTACGCCGTTTTACGCGCTGCCGGTGATAACCCCGGGACGTCGAGGGTGCCGATCATCGTGGATGCGTCGCTTGCGTGGGGCCGGGGAGATCAACCAGGACGCCGGGGTTAAGAATCCCCGCCGGATCGAGGGCCTTTTTCGCGGCCCGTAGGGCGGCGGCGAACGGGTCCGGGCGCTGTTGGTCATACCAGGGGCGGTGGTCGCGGCCGACGGCATGGTGGTGGGTGATCGTGCCGCCCGCGGTCATGATGGCTTGGGAGACCGCCGCTTTGATGTTGTTCCACTGCGCGTGGAGACTGCCCCAGCGACCGGCGGCGTAGATGCCGTAGTAGGGAGCGGGCCCGTCGGGGTAGAGGTGGGTGAACCGGCAGGTCACCAGCCCGGTCCCGCAGATCTCGGTGATCGCCCGGCGGGCGGCCGCGGTGACGGATGCATGCAGTTCCTCGAATCGATCCCAGGTGCATGCAGTTTCAAACGTCTCGGCGATGACTGACCGCCGGGCGAGCTCGTCGCGCGCGTAGGGCATGCGCAAGAACGCCGAGCGCCAGTTCGCTGAGGAGTCGTTGGTCGGGCGGCCGCGGGCGGTGTCGCGGCTGCGCCGCGTGGTCGCGGTGCCGTGGTGGTCGGCGGTGATCTCCAGGGCCCGACGCAGCCACGGGTCGACCGGGTGATCGGCGGATTCGAAGGCCAGTACCAACAGCCCGCCAGCGACGGTGGCGCCGGCGTTCAGGAATGCCTCGGCCGGGTCCAGCAGTCGGCAGTTGGCCGGGTAAAGCCCAGCCTGGGCGATCGCCCGGGTCGCGGCGACCGCGGCCGCCCACTCGTCGAACGTGATGGAGGCGGTGACCTGCCAGCGTGGCCGGTCCTGCAGTCGCATCCAGGCCTCGGTGATGATGCCCAGGGTGCCTTCGGAGCCCAAGAATAGCCGGTCCGGGGAAGGGCCCGCGCCGGAGCCGGGCAGTCGCCGTGACTCGCTGATCCCGGCGGGGGTGATGATCCTCAGCGATTCGGTCAGATCGTCGATGTGGGTGTAGAGGGTGGCGAAGTGACCGCCGGCGCGGGTGGCCAGCCAGCCGCCGAGTGTCGAGAACGCAAAGGACTGCGGGAAGTGGCGCAGCGTCAGATCATGTGGGCGCAGTTGGTCCTCGAGCGCGGGCCCCAGCGCGCCGGCCTGGATCCGGGCCGCCCGGCTGGGGCGGTCGATCTCTAGCACGGCGCCCATGCCAGTGAGATCGACAGTCAGCGCCGGCCCGTCGAAACGTGGCTCGACCCCGGCAACCACCGAGCTGCCGCCACCGTAGGGGATCACCGAGATGTCCTCTTGTGTACACCAATCGAGTATGTCGACGACGTCCTGTTCGTGGCGGGGCCGCGCGACCAGATCGGGGGCATGGTCCAGATGACCCTGCAGGTTGGCGACGACGTCGCGAAACGCCTTGCCGCGGGCGTGCCCGGCCCGATCGACGGCATCAGCCGTACATAACGGCGCCAGTGACGCCGGCGGGCTGATCCGGGGCTCTGGTAACCCCAGCGCCGTCGGCTCGGGTGGCCGGTGGGCGGTCAGATCGTGTCCGGGCAGCACTGTCGCGATCCGCGACTCCAGGTCACGCACCTCGGGGGCCGTGAGCGCGTCTTCGACAGTGCCCCAGCCCCACCACGACCGCCCCACTCGCTCCTCCGATCGACTCGCCGTTGTCGCAGGTCACCGACCAATGAAACCGCGTCACGTCGGCACCAGGCAGACACCAACCTCGTCCTTGACTTTATGGTAATTTACCAATCAATCATGGAGAGCACCTACCGGCATGTAGGCGGGTGAGGAAAATGTCGGGTGTGAATACCGCCGGAACCAAGGGGGTGCCACGCGCAGCGAGCGAGGCTCAGCTGCTCGACATTGCTGCCGAGGACATCGGCCGTCTGGGTTACGCGGGTTTGTCTGTCGGCGAGGTCGCCGCGGGGGCTGGAGTGTCCAAGCCGCTGGTGTACGGCTACTTCGGATCCAAGGACGGCCTGTACGTGGCGTGTGTGCAGCGGGCGGCATCGGTCTTGGTTCAGGCGATCGAGGAGGCCATCAGCGGGCCGGCGAACCTGCAGATGGCCGAGCGCACCCTGGAGGCGATCTTTTCAGCGCTGCAGCCGCGCCCGCACGACTGGAACGTGCTATTCGACCGCTCCCATCCGCCGTCAGGGCCGGTCGCCGACGCAGTCTGGCAGGCGCGCGCACCGATCATCGGCCAGGCCGCTCGGGGGGCCGCCGCGGTGGCCGACGCTGGAGGCATCACCGACCCAGACGACCTGTCCGCGCTCACCGAAGCCTGGGCCGGTGTGGTCACCTCCCTCGTCAACTGGTGGCTGCGCCACCCCGGCGAAAGCGCTGCGGCTATGACCTCGCGGACCCGACGCCTAATGAGCGCGCTGCACGTGACCTCGGTCACCGGCCCTTGACGTCGTAATTGATCAAACAGTAACTTACCCTTTAATCAATGAAGGGGAGTGCTGATGTTGCACCAGATCTGGCACCAGATCAACGTGCCCTTGCTCTACGCCACACCCGTGTTCTTCGCGTCCATCGCAATCGAAGCCCTGGTGTTGAGCCACCACGACCGCGACGAGCGGACCGGCTACCTGGCCAAAGACACCCGCGCCAGCATCAGCATGGGCTTGGGCTCGCTGGTGTTCTCGGCACTGTTCAAGCTGGCCACCCTGGTGGTTTTCGTCTTCCTGTGGACCTATGTCGCGCCGTGGCACATCCCCATCAACACCTGGTGGAGTTGGCTGCTACTGATGGTGGCCATCGACTTCGCCTGGTACTGCAACCACCGGTTCTCCCATCGCGTCCGCATCGGCTGGGCCGCACATCAAGCCCATCACTCCAGCGAATACTTCAACCTGAGCACCGCGGTGCGGCAAAAGTGGAATCCCTGGTCAGAAGCCATCTTCTGGGCACCGCTGGCGCTGCTCGGCTTCACCCCGTGGACCATCTACGTCGCGTTCATGTTGAACCTGATCTACCAGTTCTTCATCCACACCGAATTGGTCGGCAAACTGCCCCGCCCGATCGAGTTCATCTTCAACACGCCCTCGCACCACCGCGTGCATCACGGCAGCGACCCGGAATACCTGGATAAGAACTACGGCGGCATCCTGATCATCTGGGACCGCATGTTTCGCAGCTTCCAACAGGAGCTGCATCGCCCTCACTACGGGCTGACCAAACCCATCGGCACCTATAACCTGCTCAAGCTGCAGTACCACGAGTACGGCAACATCATCGCCGATGTGCGCCGCACCAGGGGCCTGCGTAACAAGTTGGGCTACATCTTCGCCCCACCCGGCTGGCAACCCAAAGACAGCGCGTACCAGCCCGCCAACAACCCTGTGGAGTCGCTCGCCACCGCCGGCGCGTAAGTGGTCAACACACGGTCGGCGCCAAACACCGGTCAGTGAACTCACATCAACAGCAGCAAGGAAAGGACGAGGACAGTGGTCGCAGCGATCAGTCCCGCCGAACTGGACAGGCTTCGCCGTGCGCTGGCCAATGGGTCCGACGCGGTGGAATTCCATGCCGTTCTGCCGTGCCGGATCCTCAAGAAGCTGCTCACCCTCCTCGACGAGGAACGGGCGCTAAGTACCTCGTGCTGACCCACGTCCCTGGATTCTCTCCCCGTGTGTTTCAACGAACTGCGTTGAGATCAGTCGTGATTGCCTCGGGTGAGTGAAACCCGGTCCTCGTCAACAGGTTTCGGAGCATTGCCGGCGGCGTTGCCAGCGCCGATGTGCCGCGCCGTCGCCGCCGACAGCTGTACTGCCAGCACGTCGAGGTTGTCCCAACATCGCCCACTGCATGTTGACGTTCCACGGAGGGTTGCTGTCACGCGTTGGCTCACACCCTTTGTTGCTGACGCCACTAGCGCAACTACCGATGAGTCGACAGATGCGACGCATCGAGGCGCGTGGGATGTTCGCCGCGACGGAAAGTAGGTCACGTTGGTCACGCACTTCAGCAGTTGCCCGGCGGCGAGGCGACATGCCGACCGCGAGCGGATCGGCAGTTTCCCTTGATGACGCGCATCACCATCGTCGGCCCGTAGGAGCCGGACTGGCGGGTCAAACGCGATTGACTTGGCGCGCTTAGATGGGGTTGCCGTCGTCGTCCCAGTTCGCGGCTACCTTCTTGCTCGGCTGCACCCGCGGAGGCTCGCCCGGCATTTTCGGGTAGTCAGGCGGAAAATTCATTTCGATTGGATCCGAGTCCCATAGCTCCAGCAATTGGTCAATTGGGTGATGTTCGTCGTCGAGACCCTTCCAGGGGTCACCGTTCGCCGTAAGGCGTTCTGGCACAGTGGATACGTTCAATTCACGGGGATCCGAGATCTGCTCAAGCTCAGCCCAAGCCACCGGTGTTGAGACCGGTGCCCCAGGACGCGCCCGGGGCGACCACGCCGAAGCGATCGTCCTGTCACGACAGTTCTGGTTGTAGTCGACAAAGACCCGTTCGCCACGCAATTCTTTCCACCACTCGGTAGTTACGCCCTTATCGCGCCGCTCCAACGCCCTACCGAACGCAATGGCGGCGTGACGTACCTCGACGAAGTCCCAATCGGGCTTGATCCGCACGAACACGTGCACCCCTCGGCCGCCGGATGTCTTGCAGTAACCAGTCATCCCGAATTCGCCTAGCAAGTCCCGAGCGGCGAGCGCCACTCTCACGACGTCACGGAAACTGGTCCCAGGTTCGGGATCCAGATCGATCCGCAACTCATCCGGCTTGTCCACAGAACTCGGCTCGCCCGTTCGTCGGACCGGCCAGGGATGAAATGTGATGGTCCCCATCTGGACGCACCAGGCCAGCACCGCCGGCTCAGTCGGGCAGACTTCCCTGGCGGTTCTGCCCGAAGGGAAGGTGATCTCGACACCGTCGACGAAGTCTGGCGCCGCTCGAATCATGCGCTTTTGATAAAAGCCACCGTCGTCGGCACCTCGTCCTAGCTGCATCCCGGGGTGCACCCCGTTGGGCCATCGCTCCAAAGTTGTTGGGCGCTCGCGCAGTACGCGATAAAGTGGCTCGCCCACTGCGATCGAGTAGTTGACGAGGTCGAGCTTCGTTATCGCGGGCGTAGTGTCCGTCGCCGGAAAGACAACGCGGCTTGCGCTTGACACGCGCAAAGTGCGCGTCGGTGCGACCGACGACCTGACCTCTACCTCGACGTCATCCCGCTTCGCCATGGCCACACTCCCTGCCTCGTCGTCGACCAGCTACCGGCGAAACCGAGCGGGTTCTCATACCGAGTCCACTGGTCTCACGCGGTGTCCGGTCAACCCCCGGCCATGGTTGAAATAGGCCATCTCGACGGCGTCGGCCCGCACGCCCGCTCCAGCTGCGATCCCATGCGCGTGCTCGATCCATCGCTCGTAAGTGGCTGGCCCCCAAGGACCGGTGCAGGAGATATCCCAGCCGTCGAGGTCCTTCAGGGCTACTGCGACGAACCGGTCAAGGATCAGCGCTCTCCCGGGTTGGGCGCCATCTGCGTCTGCTGCGTAGAGGAACTTGGTGAAGAACGACGGACCGAGGTGCTTCAGGTTGTTGGCACGTCCCCGAAGCATCGACTCGTAGGCGTCGGCCGTGTTTCCCCGGCGCAGTTGGCCACTGACCGATTGCAGGCAGTTCGCGATCCGCGTTTCCTCATTGTCTCGAAACACCCGCGCCCGACGGCCCACCAGAAACGCCGAGCTGCCGGTACCCCACACGTATCCGCCGACGAGCGCTTGGGGTAGGCCTACGGTCGGGGCGCCGAGCAGATCGGCGCGGTTGATCCTGTGGTAGCCACGGTCGAGTGCTGGGAGTTCGGCGAGGAAGCCGCCACATTCGGTCGACACCCTGGGCGTCCACCAGTTTGGGCGGAAGCGAAAGCCGTGTGTGAGGACGGTGGCTTCATCGGGAAAGTCCACGGACCGGACGTTACCTGCAGCCGACGACACGGCGATCTCGCATCAGAGCACCACAGCGAGGAACTTCGTGTTCGGAGAGGACGTGGCACGCGAAATCGGAATCAGGCTCCCCAAGCAAAGGCCCGGACTGCCCGCTGGCCCTTGGGTCCGCCGTCGACTAAATGGGGGATGAACCTGAAACCGCACAGGGTTGAAGTGCCCGGAGAACCCAACTATCCGAAGATGCCGGGGGAGCCGAAAAGGGTTCAGCCGAGCCGGGATCGGGACTTGAAGAGGGGAAACACCGGTAACTGAGTAGGGACGAGCCCGATCTACCCATCTACCGAACTGTGGGGCGTGGTCGTCGAGCTGGTTCGACTTGGATGACGGTGTTCCTGTCTCGTGACTTGGCTTTGTACATCGCCGCGTCGGCGCGGGCGGTGATCGCGGAGACGGACTCGCCGGGGTCGGCGATGGTGGCACCGATGCTCAGGGTCGCGTGGATGGTGGTTCCGGATTCGTGGATCGGTTCGGCGGCGCGAGAGCGAATCTGCTCGCCGATGCGGGCGACTTCGTCGATGCTGTGGACACCGGGCAGCACGACGAGCATCTCGTCGCCTCCGGTCCGTCCGACGGTATCTCCGTGCCGGACAGATTCGCGGATGCGGGCCGCCACGGTGGTGAGCACCGTGTCGCCGATGGCGTGTCCCCAGGTGTCGTTGATGGCCTTGAAGTGGTCGATGTCGCAGAACAGGATGCCGACGTGGGTTCCATCTGCCGGCGGCTGGGCCAGTGCGGACTCCAGGCGGCTGATCGCCTCGGCGCGATTGGCTAATCCGGTCAGGGTGTCGAAGCGGGCCAGGCGTTCGAGTTGCTGCTCGGCCTTGACCCGATCATCGGCGATACGCAAGGCCGCGATGAGTCCGTCGATCTTGCCCTCGGCGTCCATGTAGGGCTTTCCGTGCCCGTCGACCCAGTGGTAGCCGCCGTCGAGGTTGCGGACCCGGAACCGGTGCATGACCGAGTCGCCGTCGGAGATTCGGTGCAACGCGTCGGCGAGTGTGTCGAGGTCGTCGGGGTGGATGCGGCGGCGAAAGCCCGGGCCGATCCACTGGTGGGGTGGCCCTCCCAAGGTGGCCTCCACCGATGGCGAGACCCAGGCGACTTCGCTGCCGTGGAGGTGAACGATGATGTCGACGGCGTTATCGGCGAGGATGTGGTAGCGCATCTCAGCCTCGGCACGCTCTTTCAGCAGACGCTGTTCCTCGTGTCGTAACCGGAACCCGACCACGACGAGGATGGCTGTACACCCCACCACCGCGAGGGTGAATGCCCCGTTTTCGTCCTCGCCCAGGGCCAGGAACGTCCGCCGCAACAACGCCACCAGGATCGGAAAAGCGACAGCGAGGCCGTACAACCGCAGCAGTGCGCCCCGGTCGGGTCGGCTGAGCAGCCAGGCCAGCGGAGGCAGGTCGGGGCGGGCCACCAACGTCGCGGCGGTTATCAGCAGCAGCGACAATGCCGTCAAGATCGACATTCCGTTCGTCGCGGTGAAGTCCACCAGCGAGTGGTCGTCGAACATATAGGCCAGGGCTGAGACGAGTGCCGGCGTCACGGCACCCGTCAGGCACACCGGCCAGGCGACCCTGATCCACCGGCGATCCGATCGGATCATTGCAACGGCGGCAGACAGCAACAGGATCGAGGACGTCGCCTGCGGGTCGGGACGACCAGGCCACGCCGTTCGGATTGTGCGTACTGCTTCCCCGAACCACACCTGATCAAGCCCGAGAGTACGACCGGTCGAGTACTCCGTCAGGACCGCG